>Ga0310694_10004527_pt1 | contig 13426 bp, 8 predicted proteins | sample 174DNAGHGhighgp2_FD_203884 | JGI IMG/M metagenome (GOLD analysis project Ga0310694, IMG submission 203884) | Sheep rumen microbial communities from Palmerston North, Manawatu-Wanganui, New Zealand - 1742 DNA GHGhigh gp2 (v2) (version 2) | ecosystem: Host-associated > Mammals > Digestive system >...
TTATGGTAAGTGGTAGTATAACTCCTGTTGTAGATGCAGGTAGTAAGCATTTGTGGCCGAAACTGACAGAGAATGCTCAGTTTCTGCCTACGGCTACTATAGAGGCTATCGAAACCTTTATAGTAGTTCATCATGAGTTGAGCGATAACTGCTCGTATTTGCTACGAGCAGTTGAAAGGAAACTGAAACGTGAGGTTTCAGAATTTTCTTCGAGTTCGGATTCCTGGTCTAGTAATCCGGATAATTTTTCTCGAGGTGAGGAGGATTATTATGATCGGTTCCTTGATTTATTAGCATCAAGGGCTCGGTTTTATGGGAATGCAAACGATATGAATTCTGCAGATGTAATATCTATTCTTTCGTTTGCTGATTTATCCAAAGCTTATTATTGGTTTGGAACGCCTCTTTTGAGATATAAGATGACTGTCTCAAAGATATTTGGAATTGTAAGTCCAGATGTATTAAGCCTTGGTTTGAGAGCTTTAACGAATCTACGAAATTTAGATGCACATTTTTTACCATCGTTTCGTGAGTCGATAGATAGAGCTTTCTCTGCTAAACCAGAGAAAGTTATGTTAAATTCTTGGATTACTGGAAAATGTAATTTGGGAAAATATTACGGGAAATTGTGTTTCCTGGTTTATATTACCACTGATTTTCCTGGTAGTGGTGTTCAGACAGCACGGAGGGAAATCAAGGCATTATTGCAGCGTATGCCCAAGATGACCGTTAATTACTTAGGCATACCAAGCGGATGGCTTAATGAACCATTGTGGGTGAATATTTAATGATTCGCCAATCAATTTTTTAAAAGGTGGGCAAGTGTCAAATACACAGCCCGCCTTTTATGTTTTATAACTACATCAGTGTCGCCGTCGCATTAGCCTCATTCTCGAACCCCTCATCCACTTTCAAATTCTTGGCATCCAACGCCGCAGCCACTGCCATCTTGTCGCAACGCTCGTTTTCGGGGGTGTCGTTGTGTCCCTTGATCCAAATGAATTTCACTGTGTGCTGACGGTAAATGTCCAAAAATCGCCGCCAAAGGTCGGGATTTTTCTTGCCCGAAAAACCTTTGCGCAGCCATCCCCAAATCCATCCTTTTTCCACGCTGTCCACTACATAGCGCGAGTCGGAATAGATGGTAACATTCATTCCCGGCCTTTTCAACGCCTCGAGCCCCACAATTACCGCGAGGAGTTCCATACGGTTGTTGGTGGTCTTGCGGAAACCTTCGGCAATTTCGCGCCTGTAAGGTCCGCCCATTAGCACTACGCCGTAGCCGCCTGGTCCAGGATTGCCACGCGACGCGCCGTCGGTATATATTGTGATGTCCATTATTCTACACGGTCTTTTTTGCTGTATTTGATGATGATTGCCTTGCTTGGCGCGCTCTCCACGTGGTAACGGTTGAAGGATGTTATCTTGTATGTGTAGAATTTTTTGCGGAACCAAGCCTTGCCCTTGTGGAAGAGACGGAGGTCGCAGTTGTCGGTGAATTTCAGGAAATTCTTTTGCGACGGCACAAAGTCGGGGTTCTTGCCCTTGACGCGGTAGATGGCGTAGAATACCGGCTTGTCGTCGGCGGGCAGTGCGCGTTGCTTGTCGTCGGTCCAATGCACAACGTACTGGCGCGGAGCCTTGATGATGGTGGCTTCGGGGCTGTTGGGGCTGTTTTCGAGCCACGGCATACGGGGCATCATCACGTCGCGATTAAAACATTTTTGCTTTACCAACGTCACCATATTCAACGGGTTTTTGGTGATGGTGGTGCTGCGGTAGGTGATGATTCCCTGCACGTTGGGATATTTGCGGGTGATATTGATTTGGTTGGGGATTTCGTTTGGGTCGTTCCAACCGTTGGCGCCGCCATTCTCCTGATTGTACGCGCCGAGACCGATGTAGATGTTGCGGCCGTAGGCGTGCGCGTCCCACCAACGGACGCATTTTTCAAATTGGTTGTATTGGTGCTTGATGTTCCAATATATCTGCGGTGCGGCGTAGTCTATCCAGCCGTTTTTGAGCCAAGTGAGCACGTCGGCGTAGAGATAGTCGTAGGCGGAGAGCGAATTGGTTTCGGAGCCGTCGGGGTCTTCGCGCTTGTTGCGCCAAACTCCAGCCGGACCCACGCCAAATTTTATCCACGCCTTTTCCTTCTTGATGGCGGCGTTGCAATCGCGGATGAATACGTTTACATTGTTTCGCCGCCAAGCCGCCTTGTCGGTGAAATTACCCTTGTATTTTTGGAAAGTGCGGTCGTCGGGAAGCTCGATGAATTTCTTGTTGTCGCCCTGCACGGGGTAGGGGTAGAAATAATCGTCAAAATGTACGCCGTCGATGTCGTAACGCTTTACTACATCGACGATTATCTTGATTAAGTATTCGCGCACTTCGGGGATGCCGGGGTCAAAATATTTGCTGCCGCCATACGAGAAAAACCATTCTGGTTTGGTGTTGGAGATGTGATTGGCGCATACGTCGGCGTATTGCGTCGTTGCCACGGCGCGGAATGGGTTGAACCACGCGTGAAACTCCATTTTCTGCGCGTGGGTGCGCTCCACCATAAATGTAAGCGGGTCAAATTCGGGCACGGGTGCGCGTCCCTGTTTGCCGGTGAGCCATTCGCTCCACGGTTCGTAAGGCGACTTGAAGAATGCGTCGGCGGCGGGTCGCACTTGAAACACCACGGCGTTGTATCCGGCGTTTTTGTATTGTGATAATAATGTTATGTAATTGGATTTCAATGTATTGGCATCTGTAGTAGCCTTTTGCGGATAGTCGATGCGCTTGGTGGTAGCCACCCATACGCCGCGAAATTCCCTCAGCGTGTCGGGAAAGTTTTGGGCGATGGCGGTGGTCGCCATAATGAGCAAAGTCAATAGTATAAGGGTTCGTTTCATTGTTTTTTGATGATTAATTGTTTTTACAAAAGTAGTGTTTTTTATTTTTTTGTGCAAATTTTTTCGTGTTACCTATTGAACCTTGCCCAAAAATATGTTACATTTGCAGAAACTTTATGGCTATGAAATCGCAGTCCGAATATATCAATCTTCTCAAAGACAATTCCGAAAGGCTCATCCACGATTTCGGAATTACTTCGATGCGTCTTTTCGGGAGTGTTGCCAAGAACACTCACAACGAAAACAGCGATGTTGATTTGTTTGTGCAGATGCCTCCTGTGTTTTATAATGCCATCGCTGCGGCGCAGTATTTGGAAGATTTGTTGGGCTGCAAGGTTGATTTGATATGCGATCACAATAATTTGAACCCTTTTTTCCGTAACCAAATCGATAAATATGGAATCGACATTTTGAAACATCGTTGAATCTGTCAGATTTTTGACAAATTAGAGTTGCATTGAATTGACATCAAACATCCATTTCCCTCTTCACAAAAATAACAAAAATTCCTTATTCCGCGCAAAAAAATTCAATTTACCTATTGACCCTTACAAGATTTTCAAAAACTTACCTATTGAATCTTACAAAATTTTTATATTTTTACCTATTGAACCTTACAAAAATTATTGTAATTTTCTATGATTCAGATAATTATGGAAAAATAAAAAATAATGCAAAAAAAATAATAAAAAATGTGTAGAAATATTTGGAAGATATAGCATTATGTTATTACATTTGGGACGTTGAAAGATTGCTAACAATTAATAACAAAGAATATGAGTTATTTCATAAACTACAATGAATGCTTGGATACGCTCTTTGAGCAATGGATAAATAGTTATCCCGAGGCGGACCGAAACAGGTTTTGCCGAGATGGCATTATGCGTAAGGTTGATGATTCTATTAATGTGGACGAATTGTGGGAGAATTCATCAAGGCGTGTAATGTTAATGGTGAAAGATTGTCCTGACGGATATGGGTATGATACAAGGGATAGTATGAAAATGAACAAAGACGTTGTCAGTGATTTGGAGGGAAAATTTTATCCGTGGCTTGCAATGTTGCTCTATGGAATATTAGAGAATAGGATCGAACGTCGAGTTGGAGATCGAGATATAGTATCCAAAATGGAAGAAGGTGTTGTGAAGAAGGTTTGGAACACTCAGCCTTTTGCGTTTATTGAAACAAAGAAATTAGCAGGAGTCGAAGATTGTCCACCCAATATATTAAGAGAAGCGTTGGAACATGATGAAGTTTTTCTGAAAAAAGAAATCGATATTCTGAGTCCGAATGTAATTGTGTGTTGTGACGGTAATGGTACAATGTTCGATTTCATTACCCAAAAGAATTTTTTAGGGGAATCAGATTATCCATTGGATTATGGGTATCCTTTGCAGAATCGGGTAGAAACAAAATGGCATTGTCGTTTGCGTTACTACAAGCAGAGACGTATGGTTGTAATCGAATCTTTCCATCCGTCGTATCCCGGCTTGGAAAAATGGGCGTTTTTAGAGCGTGTTATGTCTCCCTTTGCGAAATTTTTAAATGAATGTAAGCCGCAAGGGTTCTAAGAAACCGATTGGTTTGCAATGTTGACTAATCCCGCTGTCGTTGTATTATCAGGACGGTGGGATTAGTTTTTTATGTCAAAAAAGATTCTTATATTTGCAGAAAAATTACAGGGAAATATATTATGCCTCAGCCAATCAAAATATTAGACCAGGACTATACAAAATGGATAGCCGAACTGAGTTCCCGTTACCGCAAAAGCCAAATCAAGGCGGCGGTGAAGGTAAACAGCGAAATGCTGCAATATTATTGGGAACTCGGAAGGGATATTGTTGAAAAAAAAGCGGAAAACAAATGGGGTAGTGGGTTTATGAAAAACCTCAGCCGAGATTTGCGAGAACTTAACCCCGATGCAACTTGTTTTTCGGAAACTAACATAATGTATATGAAGAAGTTTTACCTTCTGTACCAATCTTATGTTATAATTTCTCCACAAGTTGTGGATTATTTGGAAAAAAAACAAATAAACTCTTCGGACAAGGCGTTATTAGAAAAAAATATAAATAACCCACAGGTTGTTGATTGTTTTGACAATTTCCATTTTACGCAACAAGTCGTTGAGCAAATCAGACGAGATTTGTTTAATGTGCCGTGGGGACATCATCGATATATCATTGACAAATTCTTTAATGTTCCTGACAAAGCCCTTTTCTTTGTGCATCAGACTGTTCAAAATGGTTGGAGTCGCAATGTACTATTGAATTTCATCGACACAGACCTTTATGAGCGGCAGGGCAAAGCATTGACTAATTTCAAGAACACGCTGCCCGACGAGACGAGCGACCTCGCGCAGGAACTCACCAAAGATCCATATAATTTTGCTTTTACGGGCATTACGGGCAAATACAATGAACGTTTGCTCAAAGATGCTTTGCTCAACAATATAACAAATTTCTTAATTGAGTTGGGCACGGGATTCGCCTACGTCGGCAAGGAGTACCGAATTGTGTCGGGTGAAAGGGAAAATTTCATAGACCTTTTGTTTTACAATCTAAACCTTTCGTGCTATGTTGTGATTGAAGTTAAAATCGGACAATTTGAGTTTGCCGACATTGGACAAATTGGCGGTTATGTTGTAACCTGCAATCACACATTGCGCAAGGAAGGGCGCGACAATCCGACGATTGGACTGTTGATATGCAAAGAAAAAGACAGGATACAGGCTCAATATGCTCTTGAATCGAGTAGTCAACCTATTGGCATTTCCGAATTTGAATTGGAGAAATTCTATCCTGAAAAAATTGATGGAACGATACCTACAATTGAAGAGATAGAGCGTGGGCTTGAATCGTTATCGCAATCCAACGCCAACAACAATTAATCTTGTAATAATTTCCAAAATTATGAAACCATTACTCACCATCATAATCTTCCTCCTCGCCGCCCTCTCTGCCTTCCCGCAGAGCAACGACAATGTGCAGCTTGCGTATTCCTATTACAACAACAAGGAGTACGACAAGGCGGCGTATCTGTTTGAGGAGTTGTTTAATCAGTCAAAATCAAAGAATTACTTCAATTATTTCATCAACTGTCTCCTGCGCACCGAACAATTTGAAAAGGCGGAGAAGGCGGCCAAAAAACAGGCGTCTGCCACTGCCAAGACCGACCCGTCGTATAGAATTGTGCTTGGTTATGTCTATAAGCAACAGGGAAAAAATGACAAGGCTCAGGCGGAATACGATGGCGCGGTATCGTCGTTGCGCCCCGATAGAAATTCCATCATTCAAGTTACCAATCAGTTCTTGACGTTCAGCGAAAACGAATACGCCGAAAAGACGCTCCTCAAAGCCCGTGAAATCACTGGCGACGATTTCAACAACGAATTGTTTTCGGTCTATGCAAGTTCGCGGAATTTCAAGATGATGGCGGAGACGGGCTTGGACATCGTTGACAAGACCCCCACGGATATTTTCAACGTCGAAAATATGTATCAGTATTACATCAACAACGACATCAACGACGAATTTTACAATATACTGCGCTCCACGCTCCTCCAACGCATCCAGCAAAAGCCTTCCACGCATTATTCGGAGATGATGATTTGGCTGTTGGTGCAAAAAAAGAACTTCAAGAGCGCAATCGTGCAGGCTAAGGCGTTGGACAAGAGGCTTGGCGAATTGGGGCAGCGACTCATTACGATTGGCGACCAGGCGTTGCAGTCCAAAGACTACGCGGCGGCGGCTGATGCCTACAAATATGTTTTGGCAAAGGGCAAGGATTGTCCTTACCATCAACGCGCCACATTCGGCACGTTGACGTCGATGTACCGACAGATAGAGAGCGGCGAAATCACTGATATGGAGCAAATTAAATTTCTCGAATCGCAGTACGCCGCCACATTCGATGAGTTTGGTTATAACAGCAAGACCGTCGCCGAAATCCGCAATTATGCCCGCATTGAGACTTATTATCTCAATAAGCCCGACAGTGCGCGAGCCATCATCGAGCGGGCGTTGAAGGCTCAGGGTGTCAATTATTCCACAAAGGCGACTCTCAACCTCGAACTCGGCGACATTCAGTTTTACGAGGGTGATGTTTGGGACGCGCTGATGACCTACGCAAAGGTTGAAAACGACAATAAGCAAAACGAATACGGCGACGAGGCAAAATTTCGCAAGGCGCGTGTGGCGTATTACACCGGCAATTTCAAGTGGGCTGCGTCGCAACTCGACGTGCTCAAAGCCGCCACCACAAAACTCGTTGCCAACGATGCCATGGAGCTTTCGTTGCTCATTGCCGACAATGCCGAGCGCGAAAATTCTGTTCCCGGCGATACCACGGCACTCATTTCCGAAAATCAATTGTCGAGCCCCGACCTCCGCATTTATGCCCGCGCCGATATGTACCGTCAGCAAAACCAACTCACCAAGGCAATCCTCTCGCTCGACAGCATCATCACAATACATAAGACCTCGCCGCTTGTGGATGAGGCGTATTTTATGAAGGCGCGGATTTATGCCAAACAGCACAATTACGACACTGCGGCGGTTTATTATAAGAAAGTAGCCGACGACTATTCCTACGACATACTCGCCGACAAGGCTTGTTACAATTATGCCAAATTGGCGGAGGAGCATCTCAACGACCCGCAATCTGCCAAGGAATATTATATGCGCATCCTCGCCGACTATCCGGGCAGCGTATATGCTGTTGAGTCGAGGGAGCGGTATCGGGCGTTGCAGGGGATATGATTAACGCTTAGCCAAATTTTCACCCAATGCAGGCACTTTTGCAAGCACGTATTCAATGTTTGGGCGGAGTTCGTTGAGTATGACGGCGGCGCGGTGGATTTCGCCACGGTCAAAGTAAAGTTTGCAGAGCCACGCCTTGGAGGTGAGTTGTTCCTCAAACAAGTGCTTTTGAACCGCCAATTGGTAAGTTTCGGTGAATTTGAATTCGGCGGTGTCGTATGACTTGCGCATATAGTCCAAAACGCCGGAATGTAACATCAACGACAGACGCGATTCGTCTGTTGTAGCCTTTTCGATGGCGGTGTTCATATCGGATTCGGAGAGGTCGTAATTTTTCTCATTCCAATGCAGGAGCGCACGGGTGCCGATGGCGTCCGACAACAATGATTGGAGGCCTTCCTTGTCAGAGGTCTTCACTGCGAAATCAAGAAATTCCATACAAAAATCGCACACCTTGCCGGTCTTGCCCTTTACTTCGATGATGTCGGTGAGGTGGGTTTCGTTGTGCATCAGTTTGTTCGCCATCAGGAAATGGCAATGCGCCATCGAACCCCATTGGTCGTGTTCGGCGAGTATGCGCAACGACTTGTAGAACGATTCGATGGCGTTGGCGGGCTCCCAAACATACGTGTAAATGCAGCCAATTAGATTGTTGATTTTGGTCTGCGCCTCGTATGCATGGTGGCTGTGGAGCAAGGTCTGCGCAACGTTGATGCACGATTTGGCGGAGGCGATGTTTTGCTTGTTGACGTAATGCATCGCAAAAAGGTCGAGGCACGTGAGCATCTCGTCGAGCATATCATCATCCTTGAAATTGGTGTATGCAAGATTGAAATATTTTACCGCGTCGTCGCTCAGTACGTTCATCAGGTTTTTGGCTATGTTGAGGGCTGAACGGCCAATTTCGGCGGGGTCGGCATGTTCCTTTTGTAGCAAATCCAACGCCGCATTGTAGCACGCCGCAGCATCCTCGAAGTGTCCAATTTTTTCCAACATCAACGCCTCGTTGTTGAGGTTGTTGTACATGCCATCGAGGTCGTTGGTCTCCTTGTAGCAATTGTAGGCGCGGTGGTAGAATTGCGATGCGGTCTTCACCTGTCCTATCGTGTCGTAGGCGTAGCCAATGTTGTTGAGGATGAACGCCTGTTGCCAATTGTCCTTGGTGTCCTGATAAATGCGGAGCGCGGCGTAGTAATTTTCGAGTGCGTCGGCGGTCTTGCGCTGGTCGAGGAGGCACTCTGCAAATGTGTAGTGAAGGCGGGCAAGCAAAGGACGGTTTTCTGTTGAGTCCTTGATGTCGTTGATAGCCTTTGCCTTGAATGCAAACCCTTCGTCATACATCTTTCGCCAATAGAGATAGTCGCCGATGTCGCTTGTGGCGGCGGCGCGGGCGTCGTTGTCCTTCATCTTGTCCAACAATCCGTATGCAATGTCAAATTCCTTGGTGGCACCCGGTTCGTCGTCCATCTGTATGTATGTTTTGCCGGCGAGGATGCGGTTTTCTACGCTGTAATCGGGGTCGTCGTTGGCGTATATCTCCGCAAGGTGGCGGTAACACTCTATTGCGTCGGCATTTCGATCGGTTTCGAGGTAAATGTCTGCCATCGATTGATAGATGTCGCCGTAATTGTCGTCAAGTTCAATATTGCGATCGTCATAAATAGCGGCCGCCTTTTTGTAAAGGTTGATTGCTTCGTCGTCATGTTCTTCCTCCGATGCCAAAAGCGCGAGGAGTTTTATGATGTCTGGTTGCAATTCGTAATTGCCTGATTCTTCGAGTGCTGAGAGTGCGTCGCGGAGAATCTTGCCGGCAGCCACATTGTCGCCAAGGTCGTGCATATTGGCGGCGGCGTTGCGGAGCATCATCGCCTCGTCGTCGAGGATATTGAGCCTGCGGAATAGCCTTGCCGATTCCAAAAACAGGTCGCGGCTCTCGTTGAGTTTGTTTTGCGCCTGATAGTTGGCGGCTTGACGCGAGAGATGGTTGGCGAGTTGGAGATTGTCGTTGAGTTGGCGGTCGATGGCAATAGCCTTGTCAGCCATCAGAATGGCGTTGTCGAGGTCGTTGAGGGCAAAATAAGTGCCTGAAATGTTGCCATACGAAATAGCCGTATTGATTTGGTGGTTGTTCTTGATGTCTTGTTCGAGGGCTTTTTGGTAATGCGACAGAGCCATTTCGTAGTCGCCCTTGGCGTAATAAAGCCCCGCAAAGGTGTTGTTGACGTTGCCCGCCATCGATTCCTTGATGCTCTCCACAGACATTACCTGCGCTACTTGGAGGGTTTGGATGCCCTCGTCGATGCGGTCGGTGTAGCTGCACATGCTTGCGATGTTTATCAGGTCGCAATATACATTGATTGCGTCCTCGTTTCGTTGGTCGATTTCGAGTGCGTTTTTGTAAAAAGCAAGAGCCTCCTCAAATTCGCCTATCTGTTGGTGATATTCGCCCCAAGTGGAATTGGTGTATGCCAAAGCCCAGTTGCTGCCTAATTGGTTGGCAATGTCCATGGCTTCGGTGAGATATTTTTCGGCTTGTGCGCCGCTGCCCCTGTAGATATTGGCGGTGGCGAGACCGATGTATGCGCCGAGTTGTTTGCTGAGTACATCGAGGCCTTGCGTGGCGGCGAGTGCGTCCTCAAAATGCTTGATGGCTTCGTCGTAGTTGCTACTGTCGCAGAGCAAGTTGCCGATGTTGATGTGTATGCCGGCAATGCCCGGAGTGTCGTTGATTTGCATTAGCAATTGTTCGGCGGTGCGGTAATGCTCCATCGCCTTGTCGTTTTCGTGGTTGCTTTGATAATACGAACCTATTGTGGCGTGTGCGCGCGCCTCCAATCGCGGGTCGTCGATGTCTTGTAAGAGTTTGAGCGCGAGTTTGGCCTCCACCTTTGACCTGTCCATATCAAAAAGCATCTTGTGCGACTGCGACAATATGATGAGCGATTGGCATTGATGCTTGGCGTCGCCGTCCAATTCCGATGATTCATATACGTATGTGGCGTGTTGGATGGCTTCTTGTAATTTGGGTTGGTCGTTTTCCAACGATGCTTGTATGCAGGCGTATTGCCGGGCGGCTTGCTTGTCGTAATGTGACGCCTTGTCGATGGCTGCCGAAAGGCAACGCTCGCTCGTCTCAAAGTCCTGCATCAATCCTGCCGCATAGCCCTGCCTAAACAACGCCTCGTGATATGTGCGGGCGTCGCCGTCGGTTTCGGCAGATTGATATAGGAGCATTGCTGTGTCGTATGCGTCCTTGGTGTGTCCGAGGAATATCTGGGCGTCGCTTTTGTACCGTAATGCAATGCGGTAATTGTGGGTGTCGCCTTTGGGAATGATGTCGAGCAAATGTTGGGCGTTTTGCAGGAGTTGCGACATCTTGTATTTTTTGGCGAGCGGCGCAAGGATTTCGTCGGCTTTGTCGATGTTTTCGGGAGTTATCAGCAACGCGTCGTCCGGCTGTCGATTGTCGGCTTGATTGCTCGGCAATAGGTCGGCAATAGAGCGCGATAGCGTATCGTCGTGGACGGCGGCGAGTATGCGGGGCGCGATGTGGACGAGTTTTTCGATGCCTTGTGTGCTGATTATGTGATGTTTGGCGTAGTTGCGGCAGAGTTGATGAAGTCTGGTGGCGAGTGCGTCGGCATCAGCGGTTTCCAAATCTTCCGCCAAAAGGTTGATGCGCAGAGTTTCGATGTCTTCTATAGATGCAGAAGGGGCGAGGACTGGGGCGGCGAGGTCTTCGTCCAAGTGCCATTTGCCGTCCGTGATGGTCATCATCGACGATTCGCGGAGATAGTTGATTACTTCCCTTACGTATAGTTGCACGCCGCCGGTGAGGGCGTAGAGACGATTTACAAAATTGGACGGAAAGTCGTTTGGCGACATCGTGAATGCTATTGTCGTGGCGATGTCGGCAAGCGTCATTGGCTTTACCTCAATGTCGGTGAGGGCTATCGATGCATTAGAGAGGATGCCTTTCACTTCGGCGAGGGTGGGCATCAGCATCGTGGATTGTGTGGCGATGCTGCCGCTCGTGTATGCCATTACAAGCATATAATGCAGGTCTGTGGACGATGCCAACGTCTGCGCCAATTTGCAGATGTCGCTGAGGCTTTGGTCGTTGCGGTCTTGGATTTCGTCTATAATGATTACGGCATAGCAATCCCTTGGCAGCGCGGAGATGTCGCCGCCGTCCGTGAAGTGTACAAGCCCTTCGTCTATCTGCCGCCCCGCGAGAAAACCAAACCTTTCCAACATTCCCGGCGAGGAGAGCCGTTCACGCAGTTGTTTGATGAGTGCTGACTTGCCCACACCCTTTGCGCCGCTTATAAACAACGCCCGGTTTTTGCCTTCGATAACGTCTTCAAAGGCATTGCAAGCCACGCTGAGAGCCAATTCGTTGCCGTGGAATTTTTCTTCCTGCATATATTTTTTTGCTTGTTGATACTTTGTTTTTTGGTAGTTTGACGCCTACCTCACAATAACTTGCAAAGTTATTGAATCGTCGGCAATGTTGCAAATTTTTTTTCGTGGAGACATATTTTTTTTGTAAAATTGCACTTTGTTAAGTATCAATCCAAAACGTATGAAAAAGATTACCAAAATACTCCTGATAGCGGCGGCTCTCTTTATTGTAGTGGGCTGTGTGATAGGATATTATGCCTATCAAATGATATATGCTCCCAATATTTCGGTGCGCGACGCCCAGTATCTCTACATCCATAATGGCGCGGATTTCGAGCAAGTGAAGAAAGATTTGTACGCCAATTTTTATGTTGACGACAAGGCGGCATTTGAGCGCGTGGCAGATTTGAAACATTATGCCGGCAACGTCAAGCCTGGTCGTTACCGTATCAAAAAGACGATGAGCAACAATGAGTTAATCAATATGTTGAGGTCGGGCGCACAGGAGCCGGTGCAATTGCGCATCAACAATATCCGCACCGTCCCGCAACTTTGTGGCAAGGTGGCTTCGCAGATCGATATTGACAGCGCGACGCTCTGCAATCTCCTTACTGACGGCGATGCGTTGGGCAAATATGGTTTTGATGCTAAGACGTGTTTGGCGATGTTTATCCCCGACACTTACGAAATGTATTGGAACACCACGGAGCGCGGTTTTGTCGATAAGATGTACGTCAATTACAATAATTTTTGGAATGATGATCGTCAAAAGAAAGCCAAATCGTTGAATCTCACGCGGATACAGGTGGCAACATTGGCGTCCATTGTTCAGTGCGAACAATCTGTGCACCGCGAGGAACAGCCTACGATTGCAGGGCTTTATCTCAACCGTCTGCGGATTGGGATGGCATTGCAAAGCGACCCGACGGTGGTATTTGCGATAGGGGATTTTTCGGTGAGGCGCGTTACGGGCGCGATGCTGGAGGTAGATTCGCCTTACAACACTTACAAGCACACTGGACTTCCGCCGTCGCCCATTACCTTCCCCGAAAAGACCGCCCTCGACGCCGTACTCAATTACGACCACAACGACTACATCTACATGTGCGCCAAGGCCGATTTCAGCGGCAAACATAGTTTCGCCAAGACGTATGCGCAGCATTTGCAGAATGCAAAGGAGTATAGGAAGGCATTGGACAAGAGGGGGATAAAGTGATGGGAAATTCAAAACCCCGCACGTCGGTGAAAGAAGTTGCTTGATGTACGAGGTTATGGACTTATATTACCGTGGGTTCACACCCACGGCTATCATATATCACCCCTACGGGGTTTGGCTACCGAATACTATCCGAAACCAAGTCC
>Ga0310694_10004530_pt1 | contig 13423 bp, 6 predicted proteins | sample 174DNAGHGhighgp2_FD_203884 | JGI IMG/M metagenome (GOLD analysis project Ga0310694, IMG submission 203884) | Sheep rumen microbial communities from Palmerston North, Manawatu-Wanganui, New Zealand - 1742 DNA GHGhigh gp2 (v2) (version 2) | ecosystem: Host-associated > Mammals > Digestive system >...
TCTATGCGAGCGGCCATTTCGTCGTAGGTGCCCATCCACACCAGGCCGTTGATGGGGATGCCCTCCTCGCCGCGGGCAAAGAGTGTAGAGTTTAGAGTGTAGAGCTTAGAGTTTGCTACCGCAGTCTCATCCGTCACCAGTGGCGCGGAAGCAAAATCTTCCCTCTTCACTCTACACTCTAAACTTAAAAGGGCCGTCTCCAGTCCGAAGAGCATGGAGGGGTAGGGGCGCAAGTCGTCGTAGGGGATGGTGCCCGTCTGCTCCACCACGTCGCAGAAGCGGCGCAACACATTATTATATATACGCGCGGGAAGGGCGTCACAGCTCAGGTCGGGTAGGGGAGCGCACTCGCCTATGCCGACGGCAGAACCGTCGGTCACCCTGACCAGCCAGATGCGGCGCTCGGTGTACACGCCGCGGCTCGTTCCTGCCGGCTGCTTGAAGTGCAGCAGGCGTTCCTCAATGGTGATGGTGTGTTTCATAGTCTTCAGGGTTTTGCTATTTCAAGGGCCATGAGATTCATGGCGCTGCATTGTGCGGCCGTCAGCGGCCGTTTGTCGTTGTGATGCTCCCAGGGAGCAAGCATCAGCAGGCGTCCTTCCGCACAGGCTTTCATCTGTTCGCCGTGGGGCTTTGACAAGGGGGTGAAGCCATTCTCCATGATGACGATGGTGGGCAGACCGCTGTCGAAGGCTGTGCGCATGATGCGCTTCTCGCCCGGTGAGATGGCAGGCGAGACGAGGACTGTCCCCTCTCGGGCGGCGGTCAGGTAGCGTTCCACCTCGGCATCCAGCACCTCGGCGGTGAGCCTGCGTGAGACGCGCACCGCCATGCGCCGTGGCGCTGTCAGCAGGGCGCGGTTGCCTATGCCGCTGTAGGTCTGCTTGCCGATGCGCAGGTTGAAGAACGGGCGGAGAAACTCAGGCCGGGCGCGCTTCAAAAGCAGGCGGTGGGGGTTGTCCTTGACATAGGCTATCATTGTGGGCAGCATCTCGTAGTCCTTGGCGATGAGGTCGTTGTAGCCCTTCTCAAAGAGCAGGCCGTGGCGGCGGTCTTCGGGCTTGAGGCGGCGCTCGGAGGGGAGGGGCGGCTCCTCGGGCGGCAGCTGCTGCGGCTGGGGCTGCTGCGGTGGGGGCGGCGGCGGTGCCGCCGCATACGGAGAAGCCTGGCTACTGGGCGGGGCGGCTGTGGCGGGCGGGGTGCTCGCGCTTGGCGGAGCGCTTGCGGCGGGCGGGGTGCTCGCGCTTGGCGGGGTGGCAATGGCGGGCAGGGTGCTCGCGCTTGGCAGGGTGCTCGCGCTTGGCTGGGCGCTTGTGGCGGGCGGGGTGGCTTTGCTTGGCGGGGCTTGGGTGTGGGGGCTTGGCGTAGGCTGCGGCACCGCCGCAGCAAGGAGCTCTCGGTAGGCCTTGTTACACCCGGCCTTGAAGCCGCTGATCACCTGCCCCAAGTGCTCCTCCATGTCCTCCCGCACCCAAAGGATGCCGTGCAAGTGGTCGGGCATGAGCTGCATGGCAAGGATTTGCACCTCGCTGTGGTAGAAAGGAATCTTCTCCCAGCACTCCTTCACCGCCAGCCCTAACGGTGAGGGCACAATGCGTGGCGCCATCAAGTCGCCATCGGGCGCAAAGGCATCGCCCTTCACCTCACCGAAGAGCGGACGCCGTCCTTCCACCACCAGCGTCAGCATGTAGATGTGACGGCCGTGGTAGTCGTTCTTGTCGGAGCGGCGCTTCATGGAAGGCTGCTTGTCGCCGGCGTGGTGGCGCTTCTCTTGTCGTTCCTGCTCGTTCATGGGAGGGAGGAGGGGCTGCGGCGGTGCCGCAGCCTACGCTGAGCCTAAATGGAAGGCTGCTGAGGGGCTTGCGGTAATGAGGGAGAGGTGATTGAGGGAACTTGCGGTAATGGGGGAGAGGTGATCAGGGTATCTGCGGGTACTGGCCGAAGTTGGGCTTGCGCTTCTCCAGGAAGGCGTGGCCGCCCTCCTGCGCCTCGTCGAGGAAGTAGTAGAGCATGGTGGCATCGCCAGCCAGCTGCTGGATGCCTGCCTGGCCGTCAAGCTCGGCGTTGAGGCCTGCCTTGATCATGCGCAGGGCGATGGGGCTGCGCTCCATCATCTCCTCCGACCACGCCACGCACTCGTCCTCCAGCTCTGCCAAGGGCACCACCTTGTTGACGAGCCCCATGTCGAGCGCCTCCTGTGCCGTGTACTGTCGGCAGAGGAACCATATCTCGCGGGCTTTCTTCTGCCCTACGATGCGTGCCAGGTACGACGAGCCGAAACCGGCGTCGAAGCTGCCCACCTTCGGCCCTGTCTGTCCGAAGATGGCGTTCTCCGACGCGATGGTGAGGTCGCAGACCAGGTGCAGCACATGCCCGCCGCCGATGGCGTAGCCGTTGACCATAGCGATGACGGGCTTGGGCAGACGGCGAATCTGCATCTGCACGTCAAGGACGCTGAGGCGCGGCACACCCTCGTCGTCGATATAGCCGCCGCGCCCCTTGACGTGCATGTCGCCGCCAGAGCAGAAGGCGTGCTTCACGTCGTTGATGGTCTTACCCTCGGGCACCTCGCTCATCGCACCTGTGAGCAGCACCACGCGGATGCGCTGCAGCTCACGGCACAGGGCGAAGGCCTCGCTCAGCTCCTGCGTCGTCTTCGGCGTGAAGGCGTTGCGGAATCTCGTCCTGTTGATGGTAATCTTCGCAATGCCGTTATACTCCTCGAAGAGAATCTCCTCGAACTTACGTATCTCTTTCCACTCTCGCTTTGCTTCCATTTTTACTTCCATTTTTACTTCCATTTAGCTTCCATTTTAACTTTCCCTTTTACTTCCACTTTAACTTCCCCTTTTACTTCCATTTTTACTTCCATTTTTACTTCCATTTTAACTTCCCCTTTTACTTCCACTTTAACTTCTGAAAGCTATTGCGTGTAGCCACGGACGGGGTTCTCGTACATGCTGATGCGAATCTTGAACTGCATCATCTCGTCGAGGTTGTGCACGGGATGCTCCATGTCTTGTGGGATGGGCAGGTTGGAGAACTGCTGGAAGTAGAGCAGGCAAGCGTCACGCCACCACTCGGCGTCGCGGGCTTGGATGCGCAGGCGTCGCTGTATGTCGGTGAAGCGCTCTGTGTCGACGTATTGCTTCATGGCGTCCCATTGTGCCAGCATCTGCCGGGCGCCGGTGACGCCGTCGGCATACTTGTGGCACAGCTCGTCCCAGAACGTGCGGCCGCTCTTCATGCGGTGCTGCCAGGGCACGTGGTGGAACCATGCGATGAACTTCTCGGGGCAGGTGTTGATGTCGTTCAGCTGGTCGCACAGCTGCTGAGGATACTGCGACACGGCGTCGGTGCCGTTCTTCGTGCGGTCGAAGCCCAGGCCGGTAGCGTTGGCCTGATGGTAGTAGGCCGGTGTCCAGTCAGCGCGGATGCCGGGGGCGGTGTACCACGGCTCGGGACCGTAGTGGTGGCCTCCGGCGAAGATATGGTGCAGGCCGAGGGGCATCATATAGTTCACGCAGGTCTCGTGGCTCTGCACCATCAGCTGTGTCATCGGGCTGACAAAGTGCTCGTCGCCGGTGAAGGTCTGGCGCAGCCACTCGTCGGCTATCTCTTTGCTGCTCAGCGTCGGCTGCCATGCCAGACGGCCAAAGGCGTACCAGTTGGCCTGTGCGAAGTCATGGCCGCACCAGTTGGTGTCGTTGCCGATGTTGGCCACGCCGGCAATAGCCGTGAGGCGTGAGGGTTCAACATACGTGAAGAACTCCTGCCACATGGGTGCGAGGAACACGAGGTGGTTGGCAGCGCCGAGATATTCCTGCGTCACCTGCAGCTCAGCGGCAAGCGGTGTCTTCTGAATGGCGGTGAAGAGGGGGCTGTAAGGCTCGCGCGGCTGGAAGTCGACGGGGCCGTTCTTCACCTGCAGGATGACGTTGGGGCGGAACTGGCCGTCCAGCGGCATGAACTCGTTGTAGGCCTGCTTGGCGCGGTCTTTGTCCTGCGGATTATAGACGAAGGCTCGCCACATGACGATGCCCTTGTAGCGCTTCAGGGCGTCGGCCATCATGTTGGCGCCATCGACGTGCGTGCGGCCGAAGTCGCACGGGCCGGGCTCGCCCTCGCTGTTGGCCTTCACCAGAAAGCCGCCGAAGTCGGGAACCAGCTTGTAAATCTCGTCCACTTTCTTCTTCCACCAGGCGCGCACGTCCTTGTCCAGAGGGTCGGCCGTCTTCAGTCCACCCACATGGATGGGCGAGGCGAAGTTCACCGACAAGTAGACACGGATGTGATAGGGGCGCAGGATGTCGGCGATGTGCTTCACCTTCTGCAGGTTCTCGGTGGTCAGTGCCTGCGGCTTGGCGTTGACATTGTTCAGCACGGCGCCGTTGATGCCGATGGAGGCGTTGGCGCGGGCATATTGCAGCAGGTGGTCATCGTTGACCTCGGGCCAGAAGATGCTGTGTCCGGCAAATCCGCGTTCTACGGTGCCGTTGGGGTTGTCCCAGTGGTTGAGCAGGCGCAGGCTGTAGGCGGGCGATGATGTGAAGCTGAAGCGGCTCATGTCGGCTCCCGTCTGCTGCATCCTGAGCAGGCGGAAGGCACCGTAGAGCAGGCCGGCGTCGGTGCTCGCTGCCACGGTGGTCTTGCCGTCCTGGCTGGCGATGGCGTAGCCTTCGTCGCCGTAGCCCTTCGCTTTCTTCAGCTCCAGCTGGCCGCCCTGCCAGAACTTGCGCAGCTCATCGGTGGCAGTACAGGCAGGACCTGTCACCTGCGTGTTGTTGCCCTCAGCCATGCGCAGCCACAGCCGGCTGCCGTCCTCGGCCCATGCTGCCAATGAGAGCAGCAGGGCCATGAAGGTGTAGCTTAATCTATACATTATTATTAATAGGGGATTAGTTGATAAGGAATACTTTGGTCTTGCCTTGGTAAGTAGCTTTGACGGTGGCACGGAACTCGGTGCCGGTGCTGACGTTGAACGTCACGCCGGGCACGTCAGCCGTGGCCTCAATCTTTGCGCCATCCTTCATCGGAGCGTAGACCTGATAGTGCGTCAGGTCGGTGTAGCCGTTCTGATTAGTGGAGCGGATGGGCGTGTCGGGTATGTGCAGACGCTGGCCGTCGACGGTGATGGTCACCTGGGGCACGACGGGAGCCTTCAATGGCTGGCCCTTCTTGGCAAAGCCGATGCCGTGGAGGTCGAAGAGTCCCTGCGGGCGCTGCGGCTGCTGCTGACGGCGGCCGCCCCACTGAGGCTGCTGCGGAGCCTGCACCTCGGGGCCTTCGGTCACGAGATAGATGGCGTGCTTGCCAGTGAGACCCTCCACAGCGGGAACACGCACCTGATAGGTCATGGCAGCCTTGGGCGCATCGGCGGGAATGTCGAAGACACCTATCTCCTGACCCTTCCAGGGATTATCCAAAAGGACGTGAATCTTGAACGCACCCTTGCCGCTGGACGACAGGTTCAGGCAGAGCGTGGCACCGTCGCCGGCCTTGATGCCCTCGAAGGCGGGCAGACCGTTGGCGCTCTGTGCCAGGCCGCCGAAGCCGAAGTATTTGAAGCCCACGATGCCGCCGTTGGTGATGCCGGCCAGATCCATCGAGTTGTTCCACACGTCGAAGTTGTCCTGCATCCATTCGTTGCTGTTGGTGCCGCCATGCACGAAGCAGGCAATGCCGGCCGAGTAATAGGCGTAGGGCGGCAGACCGAAGATCTGGAAGCCCTCGCTGGTCACCTCGGCACCGGTGTAGGTGTTGCCGTTGGCGGCAGCTGCCATCCACTCGTTGTTGGCTGCGAAGGGGTCGTAGCCGGTAATCTTCACTACGCCGCCCTTGGCCACAGGCTTCTTGTCCCATGTTATCTTCACGGGAGCCACCATAGGCTGACGGGCATTGCCGAAGCCGCGCGGCGGACGGTGATAGAAGACATACCACTGGCCGTTGATCTCCTGGATGGAGCCGTGGGTGTTGTGGCCGAAGTTGGTGGTGATGAGCTTCGAGCCGTCCTCGTTCAGCACCACGCCACGCGAGTCGACCAGCACGCCGCCTGAGCGCCACGGGCCGAGGGGCGAATCGCCGTAGGCATAGCGCAGGGCGCTGTTGGTGTTGCCCAGACCGTACTCCTTGCCAGAGTAGCCCGAGAACACCATCACGTACTTGTTGCCCACCTGGCGGATGCTGGAGGCCTCGAAGAAGTTGAAGTCCTTGGGATCCTGCCCTTTGTAGAGAGCCTTGTACTCGCTGCCCTCCTTGTCCAAGAGACGGCCGTCAGAGCTGACAGCAGGGATGAAGGGGTCGATGGGCTCTGTTCCTTCACGCTTGGAATACATCGTGTTCTGGTCGAGCTCAACAGCCGTGGAGTGCTGGAAACCGTAGAACACGTAGGCGCGGTAGCCTTTGGCAAAGTCGGGGTCTTTCTTGTTGGTGATGTTCTCGATGAACACCGAGGGGTCGAAGTCGATGAGCGAGCCGGGCACACACTGCGTGCCGTCCTCTGTCAGGTTGACGGGCGTGAAGGGACCGTTGGGGCGGTCGCCCTTGCACACCGTGGCCACACGGCGCCATCCGCGGCTGTGGGGATAGAGCCAGTAGGTCTTCTTGCCCGTGGCCTTGTCGACGGTCTCCACCAGGTCGGGAGCGAACATCGTGTCCCACTGCCCGCCAGTGAACCACGTGAAGATGGGGCCTTCGTCGCGCCACTGCGTCAGGTCTTCGACGGGTGCCGACCACATGCGGATGTCGGGGCCGCAGTAGGCTGTGTAAGTCACGTCGTGCGAGCCGATGATATAGGCACGATATTTCCCGGGGTTGTCGGGGTCTTCAAACACGCGGGGCTCGCCGTCAGGTACATGTTCCCACAGAGGGAGATAGGGGTTCTGTGCCCATGACATGGTGCAGCAGAAGGTGAGCGCGAGGCTCATGAACAGTTTTTTCATGTTTTTAGTGTTTATCCGTTAAAATCGTTGTCATCTGTTGCCTTGCAGCCATTACAGCTTCGAGTTCTTTTCCAGTGTCCATCCCTGACGCTGCAGCAGGAGCGGGTTGCTGCCTCGGAACATACGAGCGGCCTTGCTGTCGCCTTTCAGCTGCCAGTTGAGCCAGGCCAGTGCGGGTATGGTGAACTCGCCGCCGTGGGGCTGACGGTAGGTGCCGCCGTGGCCGACGGGATAGTTGACGGCGCAGGCAGGCACGTGCTTGATGCGGTGGAAGTCGTCCATGCCGTTACCGTAGGCGATGTCGGTCTCGCCGCCGAGGATGTAGATGATGGGCGTGTGAATCTCCTCCAGCTTCGACTTTGGCGGCATGGGCATGCCACCAACGGCCTGATGGGCGTTCTGCTGGTTGAAGAGGCCGCTGTTGCAGATCATCAGCGTCGTGATGCGCTTGTCGGCGCAGTTGTAGAGCGTCTGCAGACCGCCGCAGGACATGCCGGCGGCACAGATGTGCTTCACGTCAATCTTCTGATAGTAAGGCGAGCTGGGGTCGGCGTTCTGAGCGAAGGCCCAGTCGATGGAGGCTATCTGCTGCTCGGTGGTCGACATCGGGCCGCGGTAAGGCTCCTCCACCATGGGGATGTGGCCTGTGGCGATGACGAGGTAGCCATGCGATGCTATCTCGTTCAGGAACTTGAAGTGCTCCCAGGGCGAGTCGGTGCAGGCACCGTTGCCCCATACGAGGACGGGCAGCCCTTTCTTCTTGCTGAAGGCCGACAGGTCTTGCGGAGCGAAGACGGTGTGTGCAGGCAGTGAGGGCTCTTCCTTCATCACAGCCTTAAAGGCCCCTGTGCCGCCGCCCTCGACGATGCGCGACTTCACGCCGTTGAGCTCCCACCAGTCGAAGTTGAAGAGCTTCGGACCCTTGCGCCCTTTGAACACGAGGAACAAATCGTGAGTAGCCCCCCCTACTGCCTCCGAGGGGGCTTCATTAGACTTGCGGGCATTTGTGGCCCCCTCGGGGGCCGAAGGGGGGGCTAAGGGGGCCTCTATGGTCTGCCACTGCTCCCATCCGCCGGTGCCGGGCACTTGCAGTGAGCCGAGCAGCGGGCCTCTGACACTGTCGAGGTGCAGCTCGAGGGTGCCGCCGCGCAGGCCGCTGGCCACACGTGCCTTGATGCCCGTGGGCCAGGCAGTGCCGAAGTCCACGTTCTGCAGCTTGATGTAGTCGCCGTTGTGGATGTCGGTGACGTAGACGCCGATGGCATCGTTCTGCTCGGTCTTCAGGCCTTTGGAGAACGCCATCGTCTCAGCCTCGACGCGACGGTAGGGGCTGAAGGTGTCGATGGGCTTCACGCCCTCGTCGGTGGGCATGATGGTGGGGAAGGTGCCGTCGGCGTTGTACTGGAACTCCTCCACAGCGACGCTGCGTCCGAATCCGCCGCCCTTGGGCAGCTTGCCTGTGTGATAGAAGAAATAGGAGTGCCCTTTGTAGTCGGCCACGCCGCAGTGGTTGGTGAACGAGTTCGTCTCGCTCAGCGGCATGATCTCGCCGGCATACTTCCACGGGCCGGTGGGCGACGGGGCTGTGCTGTAGCTGATGTGCTCAGGCACGCCGCCGGCAGCATAGAGCAGGTAGTACAGCCCCCCTCCTGTCCCCCCTTGGGGGGAAGATGTGGCACCGGGAGTCCTCCCCCCTTGGGGGGATGAGAGGGGGGCCTTCATCAGCCACGGGCCTTCCACGTAGCTGTCCTTGTATTTCTTCCCCTGCTGGCGCTGGCGCATCATCGGGCCGCCGAAGGCCTCCTCGGTCATGTCCAGCTTTCCCAGCTCGCCGCTGTAGGAAATCATGTCGCGGTTGAGCTTCAGGTAGTAGCACTGCGGGTTGCCCCACATCAGCCATGCCTGTCCGTCGTCGTCAATGAGGACGGTGGGGTCGATGTGATCCCATGAGCCGTTCTCGAAGAGAGGCTTGCCGATGGCATCCTTAAAAGGCCCCGTAGGTGTGTCGCCCACCGCCACGCCGATGGCCATGCCGCCGGAGAGCTTCGAGTGGGCGCAGATGTACCAGTAGAACTTGCCGTTGCGGGCAACGCACTGCGAGGCCCAGGCGCGGTCGTCGGCCCAGGAGAAGCTCTCCAAAGCCAGCGGTGAGCCGTGGTCGGTCCAGTTGACCATGTCGGTGGTGGAATACACGCGCCACTCCTGCATCCAGAAGAAGTCGGCGCCGTCCTCGTCGTGGCCGGTGTACACATACATCTTGCCATCGTGCACCATCGGTGCGGGGTCGCTGGTGAACCAGGTCTGCACGAAGGGATTCTGTGCCTTAGCGGCCAATGCTGCCAGCAGGCAGCCGCAGATAAACTTTGCTTTCATTTTAGGTGGGTAATAAGAATAATGCTGCAAAGTTAATATGTTTTTGCCTAATTTATTAACAACATTGTTTCCTTTGTTTTTGTTTTTGTTCCAAAATTGTTGTTTTGGTCTCAATTCTTTTCCATGAGGGGAAACAACATTCGTCTATAGAAAGCTCCGCCTCGTTTCTGCAGTTTGCAGGAGGATATTCCCAAGCAAACTTTTAACAAATTCAACTGTAGCAAGTTTTGGAGTTAAAGGAGTTAAGGGAGTTAAAGGAGTTAAAGACAATACCTTTGCTATGGATTTCAACCCAGAGACAAAGGCTTTTCATGGAGAGTCATTTGTCTTTAACTCCTTTAACTCCTTTAACTCCTTTAACTCCTTTAACTCCTGAAAGATGAGCGAAATAGGTCAACTGCTATATCATTGCCCCTAAAAAGAGGGTGTGGCTCCCTCGCTATTGCTGTGGCGCGAAGACCTTGAACGCATAGCCTTGCTCCAGGAGCCACTCAATGCTCTGGGGCAAGGCTGTGCGCAGTTTGTCGATGGCCTTGAGGGAATCGTGGAAAACAATGATGGACCCCGGACGGGTGTAGCGCTTCACATTGTTGAAGACATCTTCGGCGGTCATCCATTTGGAGTAGTCGCGGGTGACGACGTCCCACATCACCACTTTGAATTTGCGCGAGAGCCACGCATACTGGCTGATGCGCATCCAGCCGTGGGGCGGACGCATGTAGTGGCTGTGGATGTAGGCATTGGCTTTCTCCACATTATACATATACTCCTTGATGGAGTGACGGAAGCCGCTGATGTGATTGTGGGTATGGTTGCCCAGCTGGTGGCCCTCAGCCTTGATTTGCTCAAACAGCTCAGGGTATTTGCGCACGTTGTCGCCCACCATGAAGAACGTGGCCTTGATGCCGTAGTGGCGCAACGTGTCGAGGAGGAAGGGTGTGGATTCGGGGATGGGGCCGTCGTCGAACGTCAGATACACTGAACGCTCGCGACGGTCCATTCTCCAAAGGGCTTTCGGATAGAGCCAGCGGAGGTAGATGGCTGGTTGCTCAATAATCATGGTGCCGAGCCCTTATTCCATCTTGCCTCCCTTCTTGAGGAATGTCTCCAGCAACGTCACCTGTTGCTCCTCAAGTGCTTCTATCTTCTCGCTGTCGAGGGCAGCATAGAGGTTCTTGATAAAGCGCAAGAAGCTGAAGTGCATCAAGCAATCGTTGTTGTAAACCTTCATGACGTCATCGTCAAACGACTCGTAGTAGGTGATGTACTGCGTGGAGCGCTTCCACAGTCCGTCGAGGATGGGACGGGCCTTCTCCGCGATGGTCGAGTCGTTTTGGCCGATGTGGAGGTAGAGCTGTGCCTCGTAGAGCGACGAGGCGTCGTAAGGCACGTTGGTGGCCGGCAGCTCCTTGTCGAGCTTCTCCAGCACCTTCAGCGCCTTGTCGTTCTTCTCCTCTGCCTTGTCGGCCATTTCCTCCAGTTCCTTGTCGGAGATGGCAGCGGCGTCGCTCAGGCTATAGGCCTTGTCGAGTATCTCGTCGCCTTCCGACACCAGCTCGGTGGCCAGGTCCACCATCAGGCGGCGGTGGGTGTAGCACATGCGCATGACGGTCTCGTCGAGATAGATGCCTGGCGTGCTGACGCCTCCGAACTTGAAGCGCTCCATCACGTTCTTGTAGGTCTTCTCGGTGTCATAGCTGGTCATGCCGTCGGCCGTTGTGGTGTAAGGCGTGAGGCGGTAGACCAGACCCTCCTGTACGAAGTGGTTGCCCAGGTTCATCAGGTTCTCGCCGCCCACGGTCATGGCCACATAGATGGGCCGCTCCCAGTTGCAGTTGGCCAGCAGCTCCAGCATCATCAGCTTGCTCTTGGTGAGGTAGCGCATGCCGCGGAGCGAGATGGCCATGCGGTCGGGAATGCTGTTGAGACTGTCGGCGTGGGTCTTGAGGCTGTCGCCCTGGATGAGCATGCCGCTACGCAGCACGGCTTCCTTGTCGATGGTGATGAAGACACTGTCGGTGGGGATGCAGTGGTAGTCGGGACCGATGGGGTTCTGCACCCAGTACTTCAGTATGTTCTTCAGCTCGAAGGGCTCGTCGCCCCACGACTCGCGTGCCATGTCGGGTGACTCCTCGTAGATGGCTTTTATCTGCTCCTTGTACTGCGGCACGACAGGCACGACGTCGTTGGTGCCCGACACATAGTTCAGTCGGGGCCAGGTGATGGGCAGGCCCGGCGAGTCGTAGGCCGGACGCACCATCTGGTCGATGTACCAGTCGGTGCTGAGGTAGCTCAGGTTGCACACGCGGGCGTCGGTGCGGAAGCCCTCGGTGTCTTGGTTGTACCACAGGGGGAAGGTGTCGTTGTCGCCGTTGGTGAAGATGATGGGGTTGCCCTCGTCCTGCAGCGACATGAGGTAGTTCTGGCCGAAGTCGCGGCAGGTGTAGCGTCCTGAGCGGTCGTGGTCGTCCCATGTCTGCGAGGCCATCTGTATGGGCACTATCAGGCATATCAGCGACACGACGGCGGCCAGAGCCACGCGCATCTGCTTGTTCTGACTCTTGATGAGGTTGTTCAGCCAGCTGATGATGGCTGCCACGCCCATGCCGCACCAGATAGCGAAGGCATAGAACGAGCCGGCGTAGGCATAGTCGCGCTCACGCGGCTGCAGCGGCGTCTGGTTGAGGTAGATGACGATGGCCAGACCTGTCATGAAGAACAGGAAGAAGACGACCCAGAACTGCTGGATGCCCTTGCGGCCGCGTGACAGCGCCTGCCAGAACAGACCGAGCAGACCGAGGATGAGCGGCATGGCATAGAACACGTTGTGGCCCTTGTTGTTCTTCAGGTCGTCGGGCAGCAGTGACTGGTCGCCGAGGAAGGCATTGTCGATGAACGAGAAGCCCGAGATGGCGTTGCCCTTGTCGCGCTCGCCGTAGCTGCCCTGCAGGTCGTTCTGACGGCCCACGAAGTTCCACAGGAAGTAGCGCCAGTACATGTAGTTGCACTGGAACGAGAAGAAGAACTTCAGGTTGTCGAGGAAGCTGGGGATGGTAATCTTGTTGCCGGGATAAAGCCTGGAGTCCACCTGGCTGCCGCTGAGGCCGCCTATCCATGACTTGTAGAAGCAGACGTGGCACGGGCCGTCGCTGCCGCTGCACAGCTCTTCGTCGGTGTGGTTGCCGCTCTTCATCGACGAGTACATGCGTGGGAAGAATACGTTCTGTGCGTAGACTGCCTCCATCTTGTGGTCGGCAATGAAGTATTCGTCGGGATCGTCGGGATGAACCTTCTCCTTGCGCTGATAGACGGGCGCCTTCTCCACTATCTTCTGATAGCCTTTGTCGTCGGGCTCAGGCTCTGAGGCAAAGGTCTGTCCGTAGAGCAGCGGGCGGTCGCCGTACTGGTCGCGGCTGAGGTAGCTGCCCAGGGTGAAGATGTCCTCGGGCGAGTTCTGATCCATCGGCGGGTTGGCGCTGGAGCGGATGACGATGACGGCATACGTTGAGTAGCCAATCATCAGCATCAGCATGCACAGCAGCGTCGTGTTCTTCAGACGGGCAGAGATGAGGGGCTTGAACTCCTTCGAGTTGCGGCGGAAGAACAGTGCCCATGCCACGATGGCCAGCACAACGATGCCGGTGATGAAGGCACCCCAGCCGTAGCCGTAGAACGGGACGCCTAAGAGGCCGAAGCCGCAGAGGAAAGCAATGTTCTGGCGCTTCCAGTTCTTCTCGGTGGCGTGCTGTGTCTCGTAGATAGCCCAGATGACGCTGCCGATGAGCAGTACGAGATAGACCAAGACGCCCGTGTTGAACGGCATGTGCAGGGTGTTGACGAAGAACAGCTCAAACCATCCGCCGACGGTGATGATGCCGGGCACGACGCCATAGAGCACGGCGGCGAGGATGACAAACGACACGCAGAGTGCGAAGATGGCACCCTTGGCGTTGGCGTTGGGGAAGCGCTTAAAGTACCACACCAGCACGATGGCGGGCAGGCACAGCAGGTTCAGCAGGTGGACGCCTATCGAGAGGCCCGTCATATACATGATGAGCACCAGCCAGCGGTCGGCGTGCGGCTCGTCGGCGTGCTCCTCCCATTTCAGG
>Ga0310694_10004535_pt1 | contig 13417 bp, 9 predicted proteins | sample 174DNAGHGhighgp2_FD_203884 | JGI IMG/M metagenome (GOLD analysis project Ga0310694, IMG submission 203884) | Sheep rumen microbial communities from Palmerston North, Manawatu-Wanganui, New Zealand - 1742 DNA GHGhigh gp2 (v2) (version 2) | ecosystem: Host-associated > Mammals > Digestive system >...
TCTAGTTGGCCTAGGACGTAAGATTTTCATTCTTAAAATCAGGGGTTCGAATCCCCTACACGCTACAACAAAGCAACCTAATATGGGTTGTTTTTTTTTGTATCTATATGTCTGATTCGTACCGCGTCATCCCCATTTTCCTGCCGATGTTGGCCTGCCCGCACCGTTGCGTCTATTGCAACCAGTTCGTGATTTCCGGTCAGCAGAAGTTGCCTTCTTTGGATGATGTTACCGATTTGATAGACAGTTACTTGAAAACAATTCCTGCCGACTGCCACAAGCGTGTGGCGTTCTTTGGCGGCAGCTTCACCTGTCTGCCCGAAACCATCCAGAACCGCTATTTGGATGCGGTCCAGCCGTATCTTCAGGAGGGCAGGATAGAGGGCATACAACTCTCCACTCGTCCGGATTACATCGATGAGCATATTCTGCAAAACCTTAAAACAAAAGGCGTTACCTTGATCGAACTCGGTGCCCAATCGTTGGACGACGACATCCTGCGTCGTTGTGGGCGCGGACATACGGTCGCGGACGTGGAGAACGCATCCCGTCAGATCCGCAGTTTCGGCATCGACCTCGGGTTGCAGATGATGATCGGACTGCCTGGTGATACGAAGGAGAAAGCGTTGCATACCGCATCTTTAATTGCTTCTTACGGAGCAAGTTGCACCCGCATCTACCCGACACTCGTGGTCGAGGGCACCGCACTGGCGGAGGATTACCTTGCCGGTCGTTATACCCCGTTGACGCTTGAGGAAGCCGTGGATTGGAGCAAGGACTTGTACGCCTTTTTCCAGTCGGCGGGCATCACCGTCTTGCGCATGGGCCTGCATCCCACGAAAGACCTCCGCGAGGGTGAACATCTGTTAGCTGGTCCGTTCCATATTTCTTTCAAAGAACTGGTGCTCACCGCGTTGTGGCACGACCGCATTGCCGCACAAATAGCAAAAGAGGGTAGGGAAGACATCACGGTGATGGTGCCGCCCGGGGAGATCAATTACGCCGTCGGGTATGGGTCCGCGAATAGGAAGGCGTTCCCGAAAGTAATTATGAATTATGAATGATGAATTATGAATAGGGCGCGGTCAATGGTCAATAGTCAAGCACTAACCATCATGTTTTCAGGCGATAAGAAAATATTTTCCAAATCCAGCCTATATCTTATTTATATATATTATATTTGCAGCCGCTAAAAAATTTTGGTTTTTTAGCGTTAATATGTTTATAATTAAAAAGTTAGATATATGAAGATTTCTTACAAATGGCTGAAAGATTTACTGAATTTCAACTTGACGGCGGAAGAGACGGCTGCCTACCTCACCGATTGTGGTCTTGAGGTGGAGGGGCTTGAGACGTTTGAGACCGTCAAGGGCGGACTCCGCGGACTGAAGATCGGCGAGGTGCTGACCTGTGAGGCGCACCCCAATTCCGACCATCTGCACGTCACCACGGTCAACGTGGGCGAGGAGGAACCGTTGCACATCGTTTGTGGCGCGCCCAATGTGGCGGCCGGACAGAAAGTGGTGGTCGCCACCATCGGCACCGTGCTCTATAACGGTGACGAGTCCTTTACCATCAAGAAATCGAAACTGCGCGGCGAGCCCTCCGAGGGCATGATCTGCGCTGAAGACGAAATCGGTTTGGGTACCTCCCACGACGGCATCATGGTGCTTCCTGAGGAGGCTGTGCCTGGCACGCCCGCTGCCGAGTATTTCCATGTGGAATCCGATGCGATTTTCGAGATTGGTCTCACCCCGAACCGCTGCGATGCCATCTGCCATTTCGGTGTGGCCCGCGACCTCTATGCCTCTCTGGTACAGCACGGTATCCCTTGTTCCACCCTCGTGCGTCGCAACGCCCGTGAGATACAGCCCGTGGCCGGCGTCCACTCCCGCATCGACGTGATTGTGGAGAATGTGAAGGATTGTCCGCGCTATTCCGGTGTGCTGATCGAAGGTATTACAGTGAAGGAATCCCCCGAATGGTTGCAGACGAAGCTCAAATCCGTTGGCGTCCGTCCCATCAACAATATTGTGGATATCACGCAATTCATCATGTTGGAGTATGGTCAGCCCATGCACGCCTTCGATGCGGATAAAATCGAAGGTAACAAGGTCATCGTCAAGAACTTGCCTGAAGGCACCCCGTTCGTGACCCTCGACGGCAACGAGGTCAAGCTCAGTGCCGACGACCTGATGATCTGCAACGAGAAGGAGGGTATGTGCATCGCCGGTGTTTATGGCGGCTTGCATTCCGGCATTACGGAAAATACCACCCGCCTCTTCTTGGAGAGCGCTTACTTCAACCCCGTGAGCATCCGCAAGACCGCGAAACGTCATGGTCTTAAGACCGATGCATCGTTCCGCTATGAGCGTGGTTGCGATCCGAGCATCACCGTGTATGCCCTGAAACGTGCGGTAGAGCTTGTGATGGACCTCTCTGGCGGCTATCCCGTGATGGACATCGTCGATCGTTATCCTAACGTCATCGAACCCGCCCAAATCACCCTCTACTACGATCATGTGAATCGTGTGGCTGGTAAAGTGATTGAGAAACAAACGGTTACCAATATCCTGATGTCGCTGGATATGGAAGTCAAGGCGGCAGGCGAAGACAAACTCATCGTCACCGTCCCGTTGAACAAGGCGGATGTGACTCGTCCGATCGACCTCATTGAGGAGATTTTGCGAATTTATGGCTATAACAATATAGAGATTCCTACCACGTTGACGTATGACATGTCCTGCCTCCGTCAGAATGACAGTCTGTACCAAATGCAGCTGACCATTTCCAGATATTTGGCAGACAATGGTTTCTATGAGGTGATGAACAACTCCCTCACCCGTGCCGATTATGCCGCCCAGTTCGATTTCCTGAACGAGGCGGAGACGGTGAAGCTGTTGAACCCGCTGAGCAGCGAGTTGAACGCCATGCGTCAGACGCTCTTGTTCTCCGGTTTGGAGAATGTGGTGCGCAACGTCAACAACAAAGCTGCGGACTTGCGGCTGTTCGAGTGCGGCAAAACCTACCATCTGAATCCCCAGACAGCCTCCGGCGAAGATGTGACCGTGCGTTATCAGGAACGCGACATGATGTCGATGTTCGTCACGGGCAAGCTTGGCGACGACGATTGGAAGGGCAAGGCCGGTGCTGCGGACTTCTTCTACCTCCGCAATATGATCGACAATTTCCTGCTGAAGGTTCATTTCCCGATGGAGCGCATGGAGTTGGTGACCGACGACGAACCTCGCATGTTCGCTCAGCACATCGCCTATAAGATTGGTGATGCGATTCCGGTACGCATCGGCGTGCTCCGCGCGGATATTCTAAACGCCTTCGACATCAAGAAGCCGGTTTGCTATGCCGAAATCGACATGCGTCTGCTGAACGAGATTTGCAGCGACCAGTCCGTCTTCTTCCAGCCCATCAATATCTATCCGGCCGTCCGTCGCGATCTGGCCTTGGTGGTGAACAAGGATGTCACCTACGACCAGCTGGAGCGCATCGCCCGCAAGTATGCCTCCAAGCTGCTGAAGCAGGTGAGCCTCTTTGATGTCTACGAAGGCACTGGCGTGGAGGAGGGCAAGAAGTCTTACGCCCTCAACTTCGTGTTGCAGAGCGCGGACAAGACCCTCACCGACGAGGATATCAACAAGGTGATGAACAAGCTGATCTCCTCTTACGAGCGCGAGGTGGGTGCCAAATTGCGTTAAACGTCCGTAGCCCATTCTTGATGCAGGTTTTCCACGGAACAGAGCAGTTGCCGCGATTCGCGAATCCGGTGGTGGCCGTCGGTGCATTCGACGGTGTGCACCTCGGGCATGTCCGTATTTTGCGTTTTCTGTGCGAGCAGGCGGAAAAGGTCAACGGCACTAGCGTGGTGATGACCTTCTCGCCGCACCCCCGCACCGTTCTGCGTCCCGAATCCTCGTTTTTTACCATCAACACGATGGAAGATAATCTGAAACGGATTGAGGAACAGGGCGTTGATGTGGTGCTTATACAGCCCTTTACGTTGGATTTTTCCAAAATGTCGTACCAGCAGTTCATCGACGAGGTGATTCTTGGAAAATTGCAGGCTCACACGTTGGTGATGGGACCCAACCACGCGTTCGGACACCAGCGGGAGGGCGACCACGACAGCATCAAGCACTACTGCCGCGAGCATGAGCTCCAAGTGGTGGACATCCCAGAAGAAATGTGGCATTCAGCTGGCGTGCATTCCGCCGTCATCCGCGAACATATCCGCCAAAAGGACTGGGAAACGGTCGATGCAATGCTCGGCTACCACTACGTTGACCATTGACTGTTGACCATTGACTATTAACCTCATAAACTTGTAAGCTTCTAATCTTGTAAACTTCTAAGCTTCTAAGCTTGTAAACTTGTAAACTTTTAACCTTTTAACCTTCTAACCTTGTAACATTTTACCTATTTGGCATACTATATAAACAAAGAAGAAAGAAAAAAACAGATATATGAGCAAAAACTTAATCATCGTCGAGTCTCCGGCGAAGGCAAAAACTATTCAGAAGTTCATCGACAAGAACTACACTGTGATTTCCAGTAAGGGACATGTGCGCGACCTGCCCTCCAAGGGTATGGGCATTGACATTGTCCATGATTTCGAACCGCAGTACGAGATTTTGGATGACAAGAAGGCACTCATCAACGACATCAAGAAAAAGGCGGCTGAGGCAGACGTGATCTGGCTCGCAACCGATGATGACCGCGAGGGTGAAGCCATTTCTTGGCATCTGATGGAGGTGACCAATATGGATCCCAATAAGGTGAAACGTATTGTGTTCCATGAAATTACAAAACCAGCTATCGAAGAGGCGTTAGCCAATCCTCGGGATTTGAACGTGGATTTGGTGAATGCGCAACAGGCGCGTCGCGTCCTTGACCGTCTGGTCGGTTTCGAGCTGTCGCCCGTGCTGTGGCGCAAAGTCCGTCCGTCGTTGTCGGCCGGTCGTGTGCAGTCCGTGGCTGTGAAGCTCATCGTGGAGCGCGAGCACGAGATCGAGAAGTTCAACAGCACCTCCTCCTACCGTGTCGATGGTTTGTTCACGCCGGTACGTGACGAAAAGGTGGAGTTGAGTGCGGAACTCAACAAGCGTTTCCCCACGAAGGAAGAGGCCACCGCATTCCTGGAGCACTGCCGTAACGCCGCTTTCAAGATTTCGGCGATAGAGAAGACGCCCGGCAAGAAGAGTCCGGCGCCGCCGTTCACCACCTCCACACTCCAACAGGAGGCCGCCCGCAAACTCGGCTTCTCCGTGTCGAAGACCATGGTCGTGGCTCAGCAACTTTACGAATCCGGTTACATTACTTATATGCGTACCGACTCCGTCAATCTTTCCAACATGGCCCTCGCCGTCGCGCACGACGTGGTCTCCTCCAAGTACGGTGAAGAGTACGCCAAGACCCGCAAATACGTCACCAAGTCCAAGGGTGCTCAGGAGGCTCACGAAGCTATCCGTCCTACCGACCTTGCCCGCGAGACGGTTCCCGGCGATACCTTTGCCAAGAACCTCTACGAGTTGATTTGGAAGCGTACCATCGCCTCCCAGATGAGCGATGCGAAGACGGAGAAGACCTCCATCACCATTCCGGTGGAAGGCCGTGCGGAGAAGTTCGTCGCCACCGGCGAAGTGATCCTCTTCCCCGGTTTCCTCAAGGTTTATACTGAGTCCCGTGACGAGGAGGGTGAAGAGGTGAAGGGCAACCTGCCGGTGATGAACGAGGGTGAAGCTCTCAATGCCAAGCGGATTGGCGCAACCCAGCGTTACGCCCAACCGCCGGTGCGCTACACGGAGGCCAGCCTCGTGAAGAAGCTCGAAGAGCTCGGTATCGGCCGTCCGTCTACCTACGCCCCGACCATCTCCACCATCCAGAAGCGCGAATATGTGCGCAAGGCCACGCGTCCGGGCAAGGAACGTTCTTACGTCTGCCTCACCCTGACTGATACTGGCATCAAGGAGGAGGTCAAGAAGGAGAAATATGGTTACGAGAAGGATAAGCTCATCCCCACCGATGTGGGTATCGTCGTCAATGACTACCTCCAAGAGAACTTCAAGGAGATTATGGACTACGGCTTCACCGCCGATGTGGAGAAAGAATTCGATGATATTGCCGAAGGCAAGGCCAACTGGCAGGATATGATGCACGATTTTTATGGCGATTTCCATCAGCAGGTGGAAACGGCCATCAACTATTCCACCAAGGCCAGTGGTGAGCGTTTGCTGGGTTATGATCCCAAGACCAACGAGAAGGTTTTCGCAAAGCTGGGTAAATATGGTCCTATGGTGCAGATTGGCGAGTCGTATGCTGACGCCAAGCCGCGTTACGCCCGTCTGCAGGCCGACCAGTTTATCGACACCATCACCTTGGAAGAAGCACTTGACCTTTTCCGTCTGCCGCGTAATCTCGGCGAATGGAACGGCAAGGAAGTTTCCGTGGGCGTGGGGCGTTTTGGCCCATACGTGCGCTGCGACAACGTTTTTGAGTCCATTCCGAAGACCGAAGATCCGTACACGATTACGTTGGAACGCTGTATAGAGTTGCTGGAAGGCAAGATGCAGAAGACCGCTGAGCGTACGCCTCATGTGGTGGGCCACCTCGATGGCAAGGAGATTTTGGCAGCTGCCGGCCGTTATGGTCCATATATTAAATATGATGGAAAGAATATTACTCTGGACAAGGGTATGGATATTAACTCGTTGACCGAAGAGCAGGCCATTGAGTACATCCGCAACAAGGAGACCCGCAATGTGCTGGTTTCTTACGAGCAGGATCCTTCTCTGAAGGTGATGAACGGTCGTTACGGCCCCTACATCACCAACGGCACGGACAATTTCAAGATTCCCAAAGATATGGTGGCCAACAAGTTGACCTACGAAGAGTGTATGAATATTATCGAAAATACCGCCCCGACGGCGAAAAAACGTACAGTCAGAAGAAAGAAAGCGTAAGTTATGGACATCTCGTTGTATTTTGACCCTGTTTCGATTGATTCGCTCCCGATTCAGGATGCCGAATCGTTGACCGACCGGCTGTTGTACAATGTGCTGATGTACAACCCGGACGAGCCTTTGGACATCCAGGAGGCGGATATTGCCATCTTCGGGGTGCCTGAGGTGCGTAACACCTACCGTAACCCTTCCTGTTCGCTGGCTCCGGACGAGATCCGCGGACAGTTCTATCAACTTTATGGTTGGCGTAAGGGTGTCCGGATTATTGATCTGGGCAACCTCCGATTGGGGAATACGGTGGAGGATACCTATACTGCCGTGGCTCAAGTGGTTTCACATCTTATTGAGAATAAGGTGATTCCGATAATCTTGGGCGGCGGAAACGACATCGCTTTTGCCAACTATCGCGCATACGAGCTCATGGAGCGCGTCGCGAACGTGGTCTCCATCGACTCCTGCTTTGATCTCGGTAACGAGAATATGCCGATTCGTTCGGATGCTTACGTTAACAAAATGGTGCTGCAACAGCCCAATTTCCTGCTGAACTACGCCAACATCGGCTATCAGAGCTATATGAACAGCCCTGAATCGGTCGGGATGATGGAGAGTTTGTACTTCGAAACCTATAGGGTAGGGTTGATGCGTTGCAATCTCGAAGAGGTGGAACCGGTGGTGCGCAACGCCGACATGGTCTCCCTTGACATTTCCGCGGTTCGCCGTCCCGATGCTCCGGGTTGTCCGCATAACTCCTCCAACGGATTTTACGGTGAGGAGATTTGTCAGATCGCCAAGTACGTGGGTCTCAGCGACAAACTGTCCTCTTTCGGCATTTATGAGTACGATCCCACGCTCGACTATAACCATCAGACCTCCCAGTTGATTGCCCATATCCTTTGGTACTTTGTGGAGGGTTTTATCTTTCGCCAGAGCGACGGCAATTTCAAGAACAAGAACGACTACCGTCAGTTCAATATCTCCGTCACTGGTGCGTTGGACGAGATGGTCTTCTTCCACAGCAAGAAGTCTGGACGTTGGTGGGTGCTGGTGCCTATGTATCAGAAAGATAAGGAACAAGTGCAGTATTATTACCTGCCCTGCTCCAAACGGGATTACGACCTCGCCTGTGAGGATAAGATTTCCGATCGCTGGTGGAGGACCTATCACAAAATCAATCAGTAAAAGTTAATGTAATAAATATAATGCTTATGAAAAAGATTTTTTTACTTTTTTCTGTTTTCGCATTCGCCTTCACTTGGGTGAGTGCGCAGGTCGATGAAAAGACCGCTGCCGAAGAGGCGTTGAAAACAAAGGTGAAAGCCGCAGAGATCGACAGTGCCAAGCATTGGAAATGCACGGGTATTGTTGGATTAAATGCAGCACAAACGGGGCTGTTCAACTGGGCGGCTGGTGGTAACAACAATGTGACCGGCTTTGTGTATGCCAATGTCACCCTCTCCTACAAGAAGAACAAATGGACGTGGGACAGCAACCTAGACACCGAACTGGGTCTTATGTATTCAGCTGATTACGTGCGCTATCTATGGAGAAAGGCGAACGACAAACTCAATTTCACGACCAAAGTCGGTTACCAGATGCATCCGCAATGGTATCTCACCTTGTTGGGAAGCTTCCGGTCACAGTATGCTCCTGGTATGGACTATAAGAAGGTGGATGCTGGAGAGGAATTGGAACCGACGCTTATATCCAAATGGTTGTCACCTTCTTACACGGATCTGGCACTCGGTATCGAGTATCGCCCGAACGACATTTTCACCATTGGTGTCTATCCTGTTGCCGGTCGTATGACCACATGTACGTATGAGCCTCTGAGACCTAGCTACGGTCTTCCTATGCGCGATGACAGCACGTTCAAGCCGGTGGCATTGAACATGGGTCTCCGTATCAACGGTGGCATCAATTATACGTTGGTGAAGAACCTCAAGATCATCTCCACGATCACCCTCTTCACGCCTTATACGGCCAGAATTCATGACGAAGAGCATGGTCAGAAGTTTGGTAACTTCGATGTGGACTGGGATGTCGCCATTGCGTATAGTTTCCTGAAAGTCTTCAGCGTCAGCGTGATGACCTCTCTGAAGTATTACGAAAAGGTGATGATTGACGGTCCGGCATGGGGCAAATACCACGAAGGACCTCGCGCCCGTGTGCAGTTCAAGGAAGTGATCGGTGTCGGTATCGGTTACAGTTTCTAATTTAAGACAAAAGGCAATAGGCAATAGGCAACAGGCAACAGCGATTTGCTAAAAGCTAATAGCCAATAGCTAATAGCTAAAAGCCAACAGCCAAAAGCCAACAGCCAATAAAATACTATTTACAGGAAATGAGACAATTAAGAATTACAAAACAGGTTACCAACCGTAGCGAGACGCCGTCGTTGGACAAATACCTGCACGACATCGGCAAGGTGCCCTTGCTGACTGCGGACGAGGAGGCCGAACTCGCTCGCAGAATCAAAAACGGCGACGAGGATGCGTTGGAGAAACTGACCAACGCCAACCTCCGATTTGTGGTCTCCGTGGCCAAACAGTATCAGAACCAGGGAATTACATTGTCTGACTTGATTAATGAGGGTAATTTGGGTTTGATCAAGGCTGCGCACCGTTTCGATGAAACCAAAGGTTTCAAGTTCATCTCTTTCGCCGTATGGTGGATTCGTCAGGCTATCCTGCAAGCCATCGCCGAGCAGTCGCGTATCGTCCGTCTACCGATGAACAAAGTGGGTGTCATCAACAAGATATACAAGACGATGGGTATTCTGGAGCAGGAACTGCAGCGTGAGCCGAAGGTATCCGAAATTGCGGAGCGTTTGGGCATGACGGAAGATGAGATCAAGGATTCTATGAAGAATTCTCCGAAACACCTCTCCATGGATGCTAGCCTCACCTCCGACGATGATACCAATATGTATGACGTGTTGCGCAACGAAGATACAGTTTCTCCAGACAAGGAGTTGATTTACCAATCGTTACAGCAGGAGCTGGCCACGGTGATCGACACTTTGCCGACCCGCGAGGCGGAAATCCTCAAGCTGTTTTACGGTCTGGGCAGCAAGCACCCGATGACCCTCGACGAGATCGGCGAGCAGTTCGACCTTTCTCGCGAGCGCGTCCGTCAGATCAAGGAGAAAGCGATTCGCCGGTTGCGCCACAACGCCAAATGCAAGGCACTGCAATCCTATCTATAGTTAGTAGTTAGCAGTTAGTAGTTAGCAGTTATTCCAAAAGGGCTGAAAGCCTGAAACGTGTCAACCTAGGGTGAGCGATAGCGAGCCCTAGGATAATAAAAATAAAACAATTATGAACAAATTAAGACTGAAAGATATCATCAAAACCCCCGAGGTTGTCGGCATCGGCAATCCCGTGGATGTGAAGGGTTGGGTGCGTTCCAGACGCGGCAACAACTTCGTGCAGTTCATCCAACTCAACGACGGTTCCATCGTCACCAACTTGCAAGTGGTGGCCGACACCGACAAGTTCGACGAGGCGCTGCTCAAACAGATCACGACCGGTTCTTGTATCCATGTGACCGGCAAGTTAGTGGAATCCCAAGGCAAGGGTCAAAATGTGGAGGTTCAGGCCGAAACGATTGAGGTTTACGGTTCTGCCGATCCGGAATCCTATCCGTTGCAGAAGAAGGGTCACTCAATGGAATTCCTGCGCGAGATTGCCCACCTGCGTCCGCGTACGAACTATTTTGGCTGTGTGCTGCGTCTGCGTCACGCCATGGCCTTCGCCATCCATAAATACTTCAACGATAGAGGTTTCTTCTACCTCCACACCCCGCTGATCACCGCTTCCGATGCGGAGGGCGCCGGTGAGATGTTCAACGTCACCACTTTCGATCTGAACAACATCCCGCGCACCGAGGATGGTCAAATCGATTACAAGCAGGACTTCTTCGGCAAGCACACCAACTTGACCGTTTCCGGACAGTTGGAAGGTGAGCTGGGTGCTATGGCTCTTGGCAACATCTATACTTTCGGTCCCACGTTCCGCGCCGAAAACAGCAACACTCCTCGCCACTTGGCTGAGTTCTGGATGATCGAGCCCGAAATGGCCTTTTACGACATCAAGGACAATATGGATTTGGCTGAGGATTTCATCAAGTATCTGGTGCAGTACGCGTTGGACAACAACATGGACGACCTCAAGTTCCTCAACGATATGTTCGACAAGGAACTGATCGCTCGTCTCGAATCCGTCACCAAGGTTGAATTCGTGCGTTTGGGCTACACCGAGGCCATCGACATTCTTCTGCAGGCTAAGAAGAAGTTCGAATATCCCGTGAAGTGGGGTATTGACCTGCAGTCTGAGCATGAGCGTTACCTTGTGGAGAACCACTTCAAGAAGCCTGTCATCCTGACTGACTATCCGAAGGAGATCAAGGCCTTCTACATGAAGCAGAACGACGACGGTAAGACTGTTCGCGCCATGGATGTCCTTTTCCCGACTATCGGCGAAATTATCGGTGGTTCCGAGCGTGAGGCCGACTATCAGAAACTGCTCAATCGTGTTCACGAACTGGGCATGACCGAGGAGCAATACTGGTGGTATTTCGACACCCGCAAGTTCGGTTCTGCGCCGCACTCCGGCTTCGGTCTCGGTTTCGAGCGCTTGTTGCTCTTTGTCACCGGTATGACCAACATCCGCGACGTGATTCCGTTCCCGAGAACGCCGCAAAATGCTGAGTTTTAATTGTTTGTATGTCTTCTCAAAATAAATTTACTTTAGAGCAAAAGAACGTCCAACGGCAGGTTGGCCTGCCGTTGACGTTGCAGTTGATGCACCTCGTGGAGATGCCTTACGCCTCGTTGGAGCAGGAAATCCGCAATACGGTGGACGAGAATCCCGCCTTGGAAATCTATGACGACAATGCTAGCGAGGCTGATATCCATGAAGAGATGCCTCGTGAAGAATATGATGCCAACGGTGACCCACTTGAGCTATCAAACGAGCAACTTCCTGACGATGAGATTTTTAAGGAAGACTATTATCGTGACAATGATGATTATGACGACGGTTTCACGGATTTGCAGTTGGAGAATTATATTTCCAAACTGAATGCGCCGGACGAAGCTCCGAGTAATCCGAAATCGGATGTCTATTACGAGTCGATGCGCGAAAAATGGCAGGGACAGCTCGGCGAGATGGATATGACGGACAAGCAGGCTCAAATTGCCACTTATCTCATGGGGACGCTGGATGATGCTGGCTACCTCCATGCAGATATGCAGGCGATTGTCAACGAATTGCTCTATACGGAAAATATTCAGACGAATATCGAGGAGGTTGAATATGTGCTGACCCATTTTGTGCAGGAATTGGATCCGCCTGGTACGGGTGCTCGTAACTTGCAGGAATGTCTGCTGTTACAACTTGACCGAAGTTCGGACAAGAGTCCTGCTGCTCAACTCGCCCGCACTCTTTTGACGCAGTGTTTTGATTTGCTGACCAAACGGCATTATGACAAAATCACCGCTGCTCTGGATATTTCCGATGATGAGCTGAAAGCAGCTCTGGAGGTCATCCAGAAACTTGATCCGCGGCCCGCATCCCAGGATTCCCCGATGCAGAAGTCGGCCGAAACGATCATTCCGGACTTCACCATCACGAATCGTGATGGCAAGCTGAATCTGACGCTGAACAACCAATATGTCCCTAAAGTCCGGATTAACAAAGAGTTCAGCAATGAGTACCGCTTTCTTTCCGAAGAAGAATACAATCGCCGGAAAGCTGAGGCGGAACGTTTCATGAAGAAATATGTGGATGATGGTTTGCAGTTCATTAAAACGCTCTCCTTGCGTGAGATGTTGCTCTACAACACGATGTATGCCATCATGCAGCACCAGCGCGACTACTTCATGTCAGGAGATAATAAAGATCTCAAACCGATGATTCTCAAGACGATAGCACAAGAGGTTGGTGCGGACATCTCCACTATCTCCCGTGTGTCGAACAGCAAGTATGTGCAGACCGACTTTGGTATCATCCCGCTCAAACACCTCTTTTCAGAGGCGGTCAACGATGACGATGTCTCCTCCAAAGAGATCAAGCAGATTCTCGGTGACCTGATTGCGGCCGAAGATAAGAAAAAACCGCTATCCGACGACAAACTTTGTGATATGTTGAAGGAGAAGGGGTACGATATCGCCCGCCGCACCGTCGCCAAATACCGTGATCAATTGGGAATTCCGGTAGCACGGCTTCGAAAAGAACTCTAAACTAGTTAGTAGTTAGCAGTTAGTAGTTAGCAGTTAGTAGTTATCAGTTAGGGGTGAAGTCAAAGGTCAACAGTCAATAATCAGTCAAAATGAAAAAGATAATCAAGAACGTATTAGTTGTTGTTCTCGTGCTGCTGGTGCAGGTACCAGTGAGAGTGCAGGCGCAGACCACCGAGTTGAGCAACGTGGTCATTTTCGTCCG
>Ga0310694_10004537_pt1 | contig 13415 bp, 15 predicted proteins | sample 174DNAGHGhighgp2_FD_203884 | JGI IMG/M metagenome (GOLD analysis project Ga0310694, IMG submission 203884) | Sheep rumen microbial communities from Palmerston North, Manawatu-Wanganui, New Zealand - 1742 DNA GHGhigh gp2 (v2) (version 2) | ecosystem: Host-associated > Mammals > Digestive system...
GAGAGGTGAGAATTAATGATGCGAGACCACGAAGCGATCACGGGGACTGACCCCATGATCATAAACCCATTAAATTTTAGTAAAATGGAAAGATTACAAGAAATTACCGAGAACAAGAGACTTAGAAAGGAACTGGACGAGAAAATCCAGGAAGTGAAGAACCTACCGCCAAGCCGCGAGCGCAGTTTAGCCATCACTAAACTCCAGGAGGCGGTCATGTGGCTGGGTATGGATTTGAAGCGTCTGAACGACACGAACCCGTACCCATCGAGCAAAGACCCTTCGACGGGCGACAAGATTGAGCCAACGGCTGATGGACTAAAGTTCTAAACGAGAAAAAGTCACATTCAGAAGCCCCGATTTGTAGAAATCTCACGAATCGGGGATTTTAATTCAAAATTACATTAATTTAGAAGACTATGTACGAAATTAATTTAAAATCATGGGTAGTATTGATTGCTACTGGGTTGTTTTTAATTCTTGGCGGTGTTGGCAGTTGTATGTACGTCATACCGAAGTATAATGTTTGGCGGCAGGAGATGGAAGGCAAGGCCGAGTTTGCCAAAGCAGAGCAGAACCGCAAAATCAAGATTGAAGAAGCCAAGGCAAACCTCGAAGCAGAGAAACTGAACGCACAGGCCGAAATCGAGCGTGCCAAAGGTGCAGCCGAGGCCATCCATATCGAGAACGGCAGCATCACTCCGGCATACATCCAATACCTCTGGGTGCGTCAGCAGAATGCGAACACGAACAACAAGATCATCTACATCCCCACCGAGGCAGGATTGCCAGTGCTGGAAGCAGGGAGAGTGGCGAAGAAGGAAGAGTGACAGCAGTAAACCCCGCACCGCAAAATGAACGGAAAGTATGAAAGGGTTTAGAACTATCTCAGAATCGTATCGCACAGTGTTGTTGTTGGCATTGGCGGCCGCAGTAGCAGTCTTCGGGCTGCTGCTGTTTACCGGCTGCACAACCACCAAGTATGTGCCTATCGAGACCGTGCGCACCGACACACTGAAGGTGACGAAATATGAGCGCGCAACAGTCTTTATCCACGACTCGACCATCGTCAGTGAGAAGGGCGACACGATGTTCGTCGAGAAGTGGCACACCAAGTTCCGCGACCGCTGGCATCACGACTCCGTGTACATCGCCAGCCACGACACCATCCCGCAGCCTTACCCCGTCACGGAGTATGTCGAGCGCAAGCGTTCTAAGCTCGACTGGTTTTTCATCATCACTGGTATCATTGCCTTGATAGCCGTCATCGTTTACGCTGCTATCAAAGTGCGCAGGTTTTTGCCGTAGCCAAATTTCTCTTGTCGCGCTATATCAAGCCGTGAGGCTTCATTCCACCCCAAGCGAGGGGTCGCACAAATCTCTTAGATTCATAAATTGTAAGTTTAAGTTATTAAGGTGTTCCCCGATGGCCCGTCACTATAACAATCGCCATCGGGGTTTTTTCGTGTACCTACGCATCTGCGTAAACCCCCACAGCCATTTGTAAGGGATTGTAGTTAATTAAATTCATTCAAATGGAAATATCAATAGACACAATCATTGCACTGCTATCGCTATTACTTGGCGGTGGCGGTGGCGCATTCTTCACCTGGCGGTGGCAGAGGCGCAAAGCAAAGGCCGAAGCAAAGACAGCCGAGGTCGATGCAGCCAAAGAGTTGCAGGATGTGTATCAGCAACTTATTTCAGACGTGAAATCTGATCGTGACGAACAGAAAGCCTACATCAGAGAGCTGAAGGATGACCGACGAAATCTTCGCCACGATCGGGACAATCTCAGTAAACGTCAAGACGAACTTGAAGAACAGGTCAGAATGTTACGAAGAGATGTCGCCCGCAACGGTCGCATCGTCGATTGTATGCGCCCTTTCCTGTGTGGACGCGAGGGATGTGCCATTCGCGTCCCCGTAACAATATCTCAAGCCGGGGAAATTGAAAAGACCATCCGACCGGAAGATCAACAGCCCCATGACATTGAACCAGAAAACGATTTTTAGTTATGAATATCCCTGTCACAATGCACTTCACGATAGAAGAGATGTATGCAAGCGAAACCGCTAAAGCGAGAGGCATCGACAATAAACCGAGCATTCAACAGATTATAAATCTTGTGTATCTATGCGCCTATGTGCTTGAACCGCTCCGCGTGGCGATGGAAAGACCTATCAAGATCAGCAGCGGGTTCAGGTGCCAGCGGTTGAACGCTGCCGTCGGTGGTGTCTATAACTCGCAGCACATGAAAGGTCAGGCAGCAGATATCGACATCGATGGAGACCTCAAATTCGGGCGCAAGGTCTTCGACTACATCAAGAACCATCTGCCATTCGACCAACTCATCTGGGAGCATTCCGCAAGCGGTACCTATTGGGTTCATGTCAGTTTTGTGTTCCCCGACTTCGGGAAGAACCGCAAGAAGGTAATCGACAATCTGCTGAAGCGTTAAGACTTGTAAGTTTTCATCATCATAGTTTTAGTTTGATTTGTTTTAGTTTAGTATTTGCTTAACTTCAGGGCGACGGCGGTCGCCTTTTTTGTTTAATAATCTTAAAAATATAGCCGATTTCTTGCAAGTTTGCGTGGAATCGCTTATCTTTGCACCGTTCAAATTTCAAACGGGCGTAAGATGTCGCCCAACAAGGCGGCTATTTTTATGGCCGATATATAGATAGGTTAATATGCACAGCAGCACCGCGTGTGGTATCGGATAACGACCACAAGGAATTCCCCGTTTGAATCCTGAACAGCGCGTAGTGCTGCTATTTTATTTGTTCAAATATCAAACGTTATGAGTAACAAAGCATTTGAGAAGAAGATGAAGGAGCGCAACGCTGCCCATCTGCTGTTAACAGAGTTCGTAAAGCGTGAAGCCGAGGATGTCGCCCGTGCATTAGAGCCGCTTATCCCCATCTACGGAGTGGTGACGAAAGAGTCGTTGAAGGACAATATGCGAGTAGTGGCGCAGACATTCGCAGGGCTTGCCCTCCAACTGATTGACCACAACAGCACACTTGACCCCAACGACACCGACAACATGATCTTGCCATGTGGAGCAAAGACGATGCACAGCACTCTTGAAGAGCTGTCACGATTCATCGAAGGTACACGGCAACTGATGTGGACTATTGGCGACAAGCACTACGACGACCCAGCCATCAAACTTGTGCGTGAGATATTCTTTGAATACGACACCCAAATGTAACCGACTATGGAAGAGATTTGGAAAGACATCAAAGGCTTTGAAGGTCGCTACCAGGTGAGCAACATGGGCAGGGTGCGAAGTCTTGATCGATGGACTAACCATGAACATCCACATTTTTTAAAAGGCAGAATGATAAACCCATCAATGAACAAAGGAAAAGGCTATTTTCGTGTTTCACTGAGTGACGGCAGTCGGAACTATACGCACTACGAGGTGCATAGGCTTGTAGCCTTGCACTTCGTTTCAGGGTTTAAGCCTGGGCTTGTTGTGAATCATAAGAACGAGATTAAGACAGACAATCGTGCAGAGAATCTTGAATGGTGTACCTATCAATATAATCTGAATTACAGCGACGTTGTGGCATGGAAGCGAAAACCCGTGTATCAATATACATTAGACGGTGACTTCGTAGCCAAACACAAATGCTGTGCAGACGTAGAGAAGATACTGGGTACATATCAGGGTGCGATGGTTCACGTCATGTACGAAAGCAAGACAGGAAAGTGGAAAGGCTACCGATGGAGTTTTGAACCACGAACCAAGGAATATTGGAAGGCTCACAGCATCAAAGGCAACGCAAGGCGCAGAAGGGTTAACCAGTATGACCTTAATATGAATTATATCAGGACATACAACTCCATGAATGAGGCTGCTGCTGATAACGGTGTGACCGTTGGCTGTATCCATTCATGCTGTCAGAGGAAATCCACTATTGCAAAAAAATACCTGTGGAGGTACACTGATTAGATTTGTAAAGTAAACCCCAATCAACGAAAAGCCCGATTAGTGTAACAGCTAATTGGGCTTTTTTATGGGAGCATATTCAAACAATCCAGATTATTGGAAGAATAAAACAACTCGTAGTTATTCTACAGGCAGGGGAAGCGCAAGTGTAGAGCTTTCAGGGTTCACGGAGAATCTTGAAGCCTTTGGTCGCATTATGACCAACGACCCGCAGATGGCTTCTATATTCAGAAAGTACATCAAGGATTTGCTAAAAGATGTACGAAAGAAACTCTCACAAGACGCAAAAAACTACATGAAAGATGACCCGCGAAAAGCCGCAAGAGCCGTCAAATACTTTGTGTATAAAGAGGGTTTTGGTGGTAATGTTAGTATTCTTCAGAAAAAAGCGGGTAAAGCTGGGGCAAAATATATGCTGATAAGACAACGCAAAATAGATCAGAACCCCAACCAGCGAGGCGGTAATCGTAGGCCAAGAATCGACGATGAGCGCAATCGCTTAGAATATTATTTTGGTACTGACAGAAATTATATACTCAGATTTTTGGGGTCTGGAACAGTCAAGCGTATGTCTCGTTTCGGCAATCGTGGCAGTATAAGAAGAACAGATTGGTTCGGACGTACTGCACCGCGGCACATGGAGGACGCAGCCAATCAAGTGGCAGAAGCAATTAACGAATATGTAAAGCAGCAGACAAATGGCTAAAAGTGATGTATTATTAAGAATGAAGGCTGATGTTAGCAATTATGATGCTAACATTGCCAAAGCGAGGAAAACGCTCGACGGGTTTAAACAAGACAACCTGACGCTGGGCGGCATAATGAATCAATCGACAAAATCAATCGTGGCTGCTGCCGCTCAGTATGCCTCATTTGCTGCTGTGATTGGCACAGTTGCCAGTGGTTTTGCTGATGCAGCAAGCAGAGGCATGGAGATGTCGAAGGAGGCCGAAGGTGTATCGAAAGCCTTTGAGCGATTGAACCAACCAGGACTTCTTGATAATTTGCGCGAGGCAACACATGGAACGGTCAACGATCTTGAACTGATGAAGCAAGCGGTGAAGTTTGACAACTTTAACCTCTCGCTTGAACAGATGGGCACATTCCTCGCTTTCGCCCAGCAGCAAGCCAAGGACACTGGTCAGGATGTGAACTACCTCGTTGACTCCATCGTGACGGGTCTTGGCCGTAAGTCGCTCCCCATTCTCGACAACCTCGGACTCTCTGCCGAGGAAATCAAGAACCGAATGAAGGAGACGGGCGACATGACCACCGCTGTGGCAGAAATCATCCAGGAGCGTATGGAGGCCGCAGGCGGTTACGTCGAGACAGCTGCCGACCGTGCCGCGCAAGGACAGGCACGACTTGACAACGCCATGAAGGAGCTGGGTGACACGATGAACTCACTGACTGGTGCAGGCGCAACACTCTGGACGGATCTGAAGATAGGTGCTATCGACCTCGCGAACAACGCCATCAGGCCACTAATTCAGATGTTCAACTCGCTGGCCAACTTCTTGAATGGCCCGTCAAAGGAAGACATCGTAACGAGAGGTATGACCGATGTCACCGACACCGTTGACGACAACGGCCGACTGATCCGCAAGAACGCCATCGCCAGCATTCCTGAAATCACCGTCAGCGGCACGGCTCCGAAGAAAAAGAACGGTGGCAGTCGCGGTAGCGGCAGAAAAGCGTTCAATGTCTCGTCGATAGCATTTGATGCAAACAAAGCCGCGCTTGCAGCAGTTAAGGCAGAAGACGAAGGGCCGTCTGAGATATGGAAGGCCATCACCGAAGGGGCGAAGGATTCAACAAGTTCGGTCGAGGACTTGGTAGATGCCTTCCAGAAGCTCAACAAGGTGCAGGGCGTGACCGCCAAGGATGCCGACAAGGACTCGGGTAACTTGGCTGAAAACTGGCGCAATGCGGGTACGGCCATCGGTGCCGTCGGTGCTGCGATGAGTCAGATAGAAGACCCTGCGGCCAAGGTGATGGGCACGATAGCGCAGGCCATCGCCACCATCGCACTCACGTTTGCATCGTCGCTCAAAGGTACCTTCACACCTTGGGATTGGATTGCAGCAGCAGCTGCCGGAACAGCCACGATGATCAGCACGATTGCCGCCATCCACTCGGCCACAGGCTATGCTCAGGGTGGTATCGTAAAGGGCAACTCATATAGTGGTGATAACATCTACGGTGGCCCTGATGCGATGGTCAATGCAGGCGAGTTAGTGCTCTCGAGAGCGCAGCAAAGCACGTTGGCGAGCCAGCTCCAGAACAATGGCTCGACGGTGAATGTCGTAGGCCGCGTGGTGGGCGAGGACATCTTCCTATCGGCTGACCGATACGCTCGCCGCTCTGGTCGCGGATCAATACTAACTGGTAAAAATCTATAATCGATATGGCACAATTAGGTAACAATATTCTGGTGTATCTCAACGGCACGGCCATCGCTGGCACGAAGAGCAACGAGATTCAGACAGACTGCGAAACGCTCGAAGTGACAAATCCTTCGTCTGCACAGTGGCGGCAGTTCATTGCAGGTCGCAAGCAGTGGACGGTATCGACGGGATTCCTGGTGCTGGCTGGTGCTGACATCACGAAGATGCTGACCGTAGGCACCACCTACACCCTTCAGTTCCGCGACCGCGCAGGCTCAAACATCATCGAGGGGCAAGCCATCCTGAAGACTTGCAAGATCAGCGCAACGCGCGGCAACCTCGCAACAGGTGCATTCTCATTTCAAGGTACTGGCGAACTCGCTGTGCCGCAATCATAAAAAAGTAAGACTATGGCATATCAGCAATCATTTATATCGCTCGACGGTGAGACATTCACCCTGCGCATCGACGGTGTGACTCCATCTGCGGCTCTGCCACTCTCAGACGAACCTATATCGACCGACGAGGACAGCGACTCGGATATGTTCATCCCAGTACGCACGCAGAGCGGATACATCAGACTGAAGTGTACGGATAAGACGACGTGGCGACAGCTGATCCCATCGTCGGCCACGGCTATGCCTGTAACATTAAAGAAGGGCACAACCATCGTGTGGCAAGGCTATGTGCAGACGGGAACTTACGGCACGACATGGCCAGCCATCTATGAAGACTTTGAGCTGCCAATCGTGTGCGGTCTCTCCGTCTTGGAGTCATTTAATGTCGATGTGCAAGGCCCCGGAGACACGGTGACCATCGGCCAGCTGCTCGAATACCTATTCGGCAAACTTTCAGGACTGACCTATAAGGCTTATTTCCATTGTGGAAACCCAGGCTATGTGTCGGCATGGTTGCAGTATCGCGTCATCTGGAGGAACTTTCTCGACGAAGATGACGGCACACTTAAGCCATCCTACAACTGTCAGGAGATACTTGAAGAGGTGTGCAAGTTCTACGGATGGTCATGTCGCACACATGGCGACGGCATCTGGTTCACAAATATTACAGACTCCGAAAGAAACGATGTGGTGCAAGTGTTCACGATGGCACAACTTGCGAATGGTTCATCGACTACTTTTGAGACATTTTCGACACATACACTTGCAGATGCCGACTTCGCCAGCACCGACCACACGGAAGAGTGGATACCTGGCTGCAAGTCTGTGAAATTCAACTCAGAACTCAATGCCTTCGACACCATCATCGAGTTGCCCGATGACAATCTGCTGAAAAAGTATAGGAACAACACTCCGTCGCGCGGTGAGCATTGGAAGAATATCGGCTCAAACGAGTCATGGATTCTTCAGCGTTCGGCACTCAACTATGAGAATGCGCTGGTCAAAATTTCGACCTATGTAGAGTCGGCTGTCGAGGGGAATCCGCAATGTTATGGCCGTCTCGCCATCTTCGACACCGACATGAATGAACCGAAGTTGAAGTACAACTGGACTACAATGCTCGAAGCCTTCCGCTCAGAAGACTATGGCCCTCGCCACAGTTCGACACCGCTCATCGTATTTGAGTCGCAGGCTTCATACATCCTGAGCGATGGTATCCTCTTCATCAACGGCAAATCTGATGCCAACTGGGAATGTATTGCAAACTGCGTTCTTAAAATTGGCAACCACTATTGGAACGGAAGCGCATGGACTACAACCGCCAGCACCTTCACATTGAAATGCGATACCGAGGGTATAGAGGACACGCGCACCTCTATCAACGAGACCGAATACGAGGGTACTGGTATCGCCATCACCACCACGCTGTCAGGTAAGATTTATTTCGCCATCAACGATGTTGTTCCAGAAACTGTAGGGCTTACAAAAAACGGCTATTTCCCCTTGCAGGATTTCGAGATCGGATTCGTGCGTCGCCAACAGGACTCGGAAGCCAACGACCTGAACTACACCGCTACGGGTGGCGCATTCCCCGAAGAGGTGACGGTGGACTCGATATTCACGACCGACAAGGTGAAGACCGAAGGCGACAACACGATGCGCTGTGAGATGGGCTACGGACTGCTGATGAGCGACACGGCTGTCATCGATACCATCCCATACAAATCATCGTATCAAAAGCCGGAGCAGCACAATGCCAACCTGATTGCATCCTATGGCTCGACCATACGACAGGTACTAACGCTCCAACTCTGGAACTCGCGCGTGGCGGCATCACCCAAGTCTATCATCACGCTCGAAGGTAGCAGATATTTCCCAGTCAGCATCAGCCACAACTGGCGCGACGGCATTTCTGAAGTCAAATTAATGGAGATCTAAGACATGAGCAAGACGTTAACAAGAAAATATTTCAAGCGAGTAGCTAAAAGAGATATAAATATCTCGAAGTATTCCGTCAGCAGCGGCGGCAATAGCAGCGGTGGTGGAACAGGTGGCGGCGGTGGCGTGTCGCAATACTGGGTAGAAAGTAATTTTGTATCCATAACTGTCTATAACGCAAAGGTCGCAGAGTTGGAGCAGCGCATACAAGATCTTGAAGACCGCGTGACCGCACTCGAAAACGCAAGTTGATTTAAAGTAATGAGTAGTTTTTTTCATAGGTGATTATTTTTAGTTTGGATTAGACAGGGGAGCAGCGGCTCCCCATTTTTTGTCGGGGTAAACCCCCGACGGCATTTTTGCCGAATGGTAAAGACAAAAGTAAGAATCATGAAATGGTTGACAATCGAGTACATTAAACAGCACTCCCGTATCGACTACGATTGCGAGGATGCTCTGCTACAGCTCTACGGCGTGGCGGCAGAGGAGACGGTTATGAATATTATCGGCCGTGACTACGACGACATCGTTGAAAATTTCGGCACAGAGGAAATGCCTATCCCAGCCGCTATCATTCAGGCGACGCTCATCCTGGTAGATACCAGTTATATGCAGCGCACGGCTGTCAGCCCGCAGCAGATGTCGCCAGTGCCTTACGCATTTGATTTCCTGATCAAGCCTTATATGCGGCTTGCGACAAAGAAGAACGAACCAAACGAAAACGAGTAAGATGGATACAAAGAATATCATACAGCAAGGTGAGCGCGCCAAGTATTTCGTGCGCTCGGATAAGTGGAATTTCAACTTCGAGGAGAACTCGTTTTATCTTGAAATCATATACGGCATGATGGGGCAGAAGTTGACCATCCAGAAGAGCGAATTTCAGTATCTTGACGGCCACTGGGTGTTCTCATTTCCGACGACCAAGATGATAGGCCCCGTAAAGGCACGACTGGTGATGGAGATATTCGACCCAGACTGCCCTGACGACGTGCGCCAAGAGGTGGACGAGCAGTACATCGCATTTGTGGTCACAACTCCGTGCCCGCAGTTCTTGCGCTGTCCGGCTTGCGGAGGTGAGCATGAGATCATCTATGAGCGCACGGAGCAGAGTGACATCGCCGAGAGATACGCACGGCTCTCCGATAATGAAGGCAATAGGTTCAGAACATCTGACGGAGGGTATTTATTTGTTTTACGCAATTTATAAAAAAATAAGAATATGGAAGATTACAGACTGGAACAATCAGGGCAAGAGGTTCAGGACATCCTGAACGGTGCCGCCATGCAGTCAGACCTGACTGCTGAGACAGAACGCGCAACGGAGGCAGAGCAGACGTTGCAAGGTAACATCGATGCTGAAGCAACTCGCGCACAGGATGCAGAGGGCACGCTCCAAGATAATATCGACGCAGAGGAAGCTCGCGCCAAGGCAGCAGAAAAGCAGAATGCCGACGATATCGATGCCATCGAGGAAAAGATTCCATCTGGCGCATCGTCATCGAACAAGTTGGCTACCGAGGAATATGTCGCTGATGCCGTCGCCACGGCTACGGCTACCTTCAGAGGCACATATAATCTTGTGAGCGAATTGCACCTGAATGTCACTGCAACAGAGCAGCAGATTGCCGCAGCTCTCGCCGGTGCAATCTCGACGGCTGATAATAACGACTATTGCTTCATCCAGGTGCCGACATCATCTGAGACTCCGACAGAGATCAAGGAAATCGACCGATACAAGTTCAACGGCACGGCATGGGCATTTGAATATAAGCTCAATAACTCAGGTTTCACCGCTGCGCAATGGGCGGCTATCAACAGCGGCATCACCAGCGGAGACGTGGCAAAACTTGCAGCACTGCCTACCAACGCACAGTTGACAACGCTGCTCGCTGGTTTGCAGTCAGACATTGATAGCGAAGAGACTCGCGCAAAGGCGGCTGAACTGGCTCTTCAGGGGAACATCGACTCCGAGGAAGCCAGAGCCAAGGCAGCGGAAAAGCAGAATGCAGATGACATCGATGCCATCGAAGCAGTCATTCCAGAAAGCGCATCATCGGAAAACAAGGTGGCCACAAAGAGCGAGATAGACAGTCTTTCTGCCGCCATCGAAGCCATCCTGCTTCTCATCCCGTCGGCGGCTACATCGCTGAACAAGTTGGCAGACAAAGCGTATGTCAATTCGAGCATCGCCACGGCCACGGCTACATTCAGAGGAACTTATAACCTGGTAAATGATCTCGGACTTACGACATCTGCCACTCACGCTCAGATTGCCACGGCTCTTGCTGGTGCCATCTTGACAGCTGATAATAATGACTATGCTTTTGTTCAGATCCCGACCTCCGACGCAATGCCTACGGAGATTGCCAAGACTGAGCGTTACAAGTTTAACGGCACGGCATGGGAATATGAATATGACCTGAACAATTCAGGCTTCACGGCAGACCAGTGGGCCGCAATCAATAGCGGTATCACACAGGCACTCGTTACCAAGTTAAGGGCACTCCCTACCAATGCCGAACTCACAACCGAACTTGGAACGCTGACAAGCAGTATCACCGCCATCAATCAGAAGATTCCGAACGCTGCATCGCAGGCAAACAAGTTGGTAGATACCGCCGCTATGGAGTCGTACATTGTGCAGGTGCTTGATGTGCTGACTATCTCCTACAATGTCACTAGTACTGATGGTCATGTCACTCTCAGCATCGAGCAGGTGGATGGAAAGATTACATCCGTCACGCTCACAACGTCAGACATCGCCTCTGCTGCCGCTCTCAATCTGAAGGCAAGCCAGGCCGATCTCACTGCACTCGCATCCAGAGTAACCACGGCAGAGGGCAACATCACGTCGCTCGGTGGTCGTGTAAGCACGAATGAGACAGACATCGCCAACCTTCAGCAGCTCTACAACGACCTTCAGCAGAGCAAGCCAGTACCAGTGACCGCATTGCCAAGCACAGGACAGCAGCAGGGAGTGATCTACCGCCTCGCTGGAACGACCTCATATTCTGACTATATGTGGAACGGCTCAACGTGGGTTCTGATGGCAACATATAACAATGCCATTGATCCACGTCCAAAGAAGGCAAGCCAAAACCTCGTAACAAGTGGTGGTGTGTTTGACAATATGGGTGCTCTGGATGTCAGCGAACTTAATGCGACAGAAAACCCGCACACCCTTGCACAATATGTTGATCTGTCTGCCGCTCTTGCTGCCATTCCAACCGATTATCAGAAGGGTGGCATGAGCATCAAATTTGTACAGAGTTCTGACAATAAGTATGTGCAGTATAGGTTGATGAGTGATTCATTCAATACTACTGTGACTAATTGGCAGGGTATGGATGATGAGCCTACTGCTGGCTCTAATAATCTGGTGAAGAGCGGAGGTGTTGATGCAAAGTATCTGGCCAGATACTTTGATTTTCATAGAGACAGAATTATTGGCAAAAGACTCCTTAATGGATTAATAGAAGCTAATCAGAACTACTCTATATCGCCGTATATCAAGGTGAAACAAGGAGATACTATCAATTATAGGCTTGTTTCTGAAGGTATGGCTCTTCCATTTCTTGCTTTCTATACTGCTATTGATGATGCAACTTATGTTGCAGATAAGAGTATTACCAAGACAAGCAAAACTGAGGGTGTTTGGACTGCTGAAAGTGATGGATATGTTATTATTAGCATGTACAACAGTAGATACGATGATTCCGGATTGTATGCCTATTTTTCAAATTACATTCAAGAAAATGTAAGCAGGGAAATAAATAATGTAAACAGAAGAGTTGATACGATAGATGCAAATAGTGCTAAATTTGATGATAGAGAAAGATACAGGCAATTCAGATTCCCTGATGACTTGAGTGAAATAGGATACGTCAAGACTGATGGCACATATGCTACTAATCCCAATTTCAGAAGAACCAATATGATTCGGGTTCTTTCAGGAGATAAAGTTGATTATCATTTGGGTGTTGGAAGCAGTATTATTGCTATTGCGTTCTTTACTGCAAAAGATGTATCTTCGTTAGTCCTTGCAAGTAGCATCGTGCAGCCAAGTGGACAAAACATTTCTGGCACATGGACTGCACCATCTGATGGTTATATTATTATTGCATCTTATATAACAAACTTGGACAAGGATTCACTAGGAAATCCTTTCTATGCAAGAACATCCAATTCATACTCATCTCTTACTGAGTATAGACTTGATAATATAGACAAGGGTATCGGTGATATTATCTTCAAAAATGCAGATATAAAAGATGTTGTTTTTGCTTCCTGTGACCATAGAAGGCTGAATGCTTCGCCATATCGCAATTTCTCTCTGCTTGCTGGCGGTGATGTACATGGAGCAGAAAATAATATGGTATCAATGATAAAGTACCTTAACTATATGCCAAACTTTGATGCTGGTATTATGTTAGGAGACATTGCTGGAAATGTATCTACTGATGACACAACATATTACAATAATGCTGTTGCAAACGCAGAGAAATCATTCTTGACGGTCATTGGAAACCATGATGCAAGTGGTGCAGCAAATGTTGCTGCCCTTGTTGCGAAATATATTACTCCTAATATTTCAAAGGCAAATCTTAGTGGTAGTGAGTATATAGAGGGAAATCCATATTACTATAAGGATTTTACCACTTTTGGAATACGTCTGATAGTCCTTAACCAATATGACCATAATACAGAGGATGGTTTGGAAATTGGTAT
>Ga0310694_10004538_pt1 | contig 13414 bp, 9 predicted proteins | sample 174DNAGHGhighgp2_FD_203884 | JGI IMG/M metagenome (GOLD analysis project Ga0310694, IMG submission 203884) | Sheep rumen microbial communities from Palmerston North, Manawatu-Wanganui, New Zealand - 1742 DNA GHGhigh gp2 (v2) (version 2) | ecosystem: Host-associated > Mammals > Digestive system >...
GATATGAACTTTAGTCATGCATGATAACCGCCTATAAGATAAATCCTTTGCGGCTTAGCGACTTAGCGTGAGGGACATGGGTGAAAACCTCATGTTCACACAAGCGCAAACAAACGTGAAAAAGTAAAAAATTAGGTTTCATTATGAGGGCAGTTCGACAATAATTAGTAAATTCGCAAACTTTTTGCGGTCAAAACAGCCGCAAACAACTACTGAGATTCATGAGACCCATTACCAATATATTGCTTGTGCTGGCGCTCATCTGCTACCTGTTCCTGCCATTCTATGACATCTCGATGGTAGGATCACGCACCGGTCTTGGCTTTACCGCCGGCACTATCTCCCAAGCGCTGTCGCTGGGCAACGTGCTGGTGGCTCTGGTGCCATTCATCGCATGCTTCGGCGCCATTGCCTTGAACAGCCTCAAGCGCCGCTGGTGGGTGGCAGGCGCCATTGTCTGCATCCTCGTGTGGCTATGGTTCTATATGGACACCGCCACGCTTCACGACATCATGCTGCTCCATTCGCCCGAAGTCACCCCCGACAACGACCTGGGCGAGGGATTTTCGGTTATCGGGCTGGGCATCGGCTACAAGCTCTCGTCGGTGCTGACTGCATTATCGCTCATCTCGGCCATTCTCTCGCTGTTGCCGTTCAAGTTCAACGAGACCATCGAGAAAGCCGTTGACGACACCTTCGAGGACGGCCGTCGCCACATGCGCGAGGAATTCAAGCGCCTGGAGAGTGCGGCACACAAGCCTTACAAGAACAAGCCGCAGCACCAGTCCTCCTCCACTACTCCACCCCCCGTTGAGGACAATCAGGCACAACCGCCCGTCGAGGACAAGGAAGACCCGACACGGTTCATGCCTCACGAATAAACAAAAAATGCTTTTAAAGAGAGGCGGTTCTTCTGCTCAAAAAAACACCAAGTTTTTTTCATGCAGGAGAACCGTCTCTCCGGTTTTATCATCACCTCAGCCGATAGTCTGCGATCATTCCTCCGGGTGGTACATGTCTATGCGCTTGAACGTGAGCGGCGTGGTCACACGCAGCCTGTTCTTGCTGGCACCGTAGAACAGCACACGGCCACCCAGCACATCATACTTGGCCAACACGCCATGCACGCCAGTGAAGACCATGTCGCTCATGTAGATGTAGTCATGGTTCAGGTCCACACTGTGCAGCAGCACCCAGCGGCCCGAGAACGAGCCCTGCCACAAGAGCTGCCAGTCAGGATTCTCAACGGGGTCGGACGAGATGTTGATCAACTCGTTGTAGTAGCCCGAAAAGATACTGTCCTTGGTGTCGAAGGTGTATCGCATCTCGATGTAGTGCACACTATCGTCATACTGATAAACCCACGTTCCATCCATGTACTTGTTGTAATGTTTCTGCAACTCGACGGTTTCCAGCGTGGTCCAGTCGGTTTCAATAACCTCATGGTCACCCTCACATGCGGCAAACATCATCACCGCAACCACCGACAACAACAGTATTCTTACCATGCTCTTCATGTCTCACATCAATTTCATTTCTAACTGGATGCAAAATTAGTAAAAACCTCGCAATTACCACATCAACACACTTTTTTATTTCAATCACCCAACAATCCCACCAATCCAACAGCGTGACAAAGGGTATTAGTTGCCGCCCATGCCGCCGACGGGTGAGTTGCCGTTGCCGCCGGTGGACTGCTTGCCGCTGCCGATGAGGTCATCGTTCTCGATGCTCTTGTCGGCCTTCTTGACGCGTGTCGATAGCGAACCGAAGCGGTAACTGATGTTGATGCCGAATCGGCGAGCCTGCTGCTGGTAGCGGGTCCAACCAGTCACGTCGCCCTGGGTGATATAGTTCTTCATGCTCATGTACTTGCCGCTGAAGGGCACCACGGCCTGGAGCTGTACCGTCAAGCGATCCTCCTTGAGGAACGAGCGCTGCAGGCTGAAGCCATGGAAGAAGACCGTTCCCATGCGGCCATACAGGTCACTGATGCCACCACCCCACATTCCGGCGAAGCCCGACAGCTGGAGTTTCCATGGCAGGTACTGGGTGATATTGGCAAAGAAGTTGCCGCTCACGCGGTCGTTCTTCAGTCCCAGTTCCTTGCTCTTATAGTAGTTGTAGCCGATGGAGCCGTTGAGCATGAGGCTGGTCTTCTGCAACGGCATCCACTGCACAAAAGCCGATACTGTCGTCGAGTAGGTCTTGAGCGTATTGGCATAGGTTGATACCTGCACCAGCCCGTCGGCCCACTTCACGGCACCGATGCCATTGTTGCTGAACTGGAACCCAGGCGTGATGTTGAAGGTCAACTTGGGACCCACGCGCATGTAGGTCAGGCTCACCGAGTGGTAGTGGACACTGCCCAGGTCGGTGTTGCCATAGGAGACGCTCGTGGGGCTCTCTATCACGGCGGGATTCAGGTAGCTGATGCCGGGACGGTTGATGCTGGCAGCATAGGACAGCTTGAGGCTGTTGGCAAAGTTGAACTTGTAGTGCAGACTGGCGCTGGGCACGAGGTCATTGAGATGGGCCTCATAGGCCTCCTGCTCGCCGCCGGGATAGGTGGCACGCAGGTAACTGTGCTCGTAGCGCAAGCCGGCACGGGCGCTCCACGGTCCACTGGTGAAGGTATAGCTCAAGTAGGCAGCGCCCACCTGGGTCACGTGCTTGTAGCGCATGTCGGTGTCATCGTCGATGCCCAGGTAGTCGAGCACGTTGTGGCTCTTGTTCAGGCGATAGATGTACTTGGCACCGGTCTCGAGGGTGTGCTTCTCGGCCAGGGGACGTGTCCAGTCGAGCTGCACAGTGTGCTCGTTGAAGTCTTCCTTGCCGTTCTGGTCGATGCCAGTGTAGGGAACGGGCATGTTGACGATGTCGGTATATTTTGAGTTATCCTTGTTCTTGTTGTGCCAGGCCGAGAGCATGTAGCTCAGGGTGATAGTCTCGCCCTTGAGGCGGGTGCGACGCTGGTAGTCCAGGCGGCTGTCCAGGCTGTAACTGTCGGTGCTGGTATGGTTGCTCATGCCGTAGCTGTAGAGTGGCTGGTCGCCCAGGCGCATGCTGCTGTTGCTGTTGCCATTGCCAGCGTAGTCGTAGGCAAATCCGCCGAAGGACAGAGAGACAAGGTTCAACGTGTCAGGCTCCCAGCTGGCGCTCAGGTCACCGTAGTGGACGGTCATCTTGTCCACGTCAAATGTGCCGTTGCCCAGCAGGTCAGCACCGTTTTGCTCGTAGTGGGACAGCGAGGAGGTCTTGTAACCCTGGCCGTTGCTGCCATCATACATGATGCCATAATCCACCGACATCACCACCTTGTCAAGCTGGGTGGTCAGGTTCAGCGAGCCGCCCAGGGCGCCCCTGTGGTCTGCCCTGGCCGATGCCATGCCCGACACGCCCTTGAGGGTCGAGTTGTCGGCCATGACGATGTTGAGGATCAGAGTCGTGCCCTCGGCGTCATACTTGGCGCCCGGCTCGGTAATGACCTCGATGCGCTTGACGCTGCTGGCGGGCATGGCCTTGAGAATGTCCTTGGCGTTGCGCGAGAGCGAGGGGTCGGGATGACCATTGCGGAAGATCTTGTAGTTCGTCTGGCCGTTGACGCGTATCTCGTCCTGGGCATCGACGCTCACCATGGGCACCTTGCGCAGCATGGTCAACACGTTGTTGGTCTTGCTGTCGGCATCGGCCTCGATATTGTAGCCGATGCGGTCCACCTCCTGCTTGATGAGCTGACGCTGGGCGGTGACCTCAACATCCTTTAACTGGATGTTGTCAAACACGCTTAGCAGCGAGTCGTTGACCCAGTCGTCATCGTCGCTGGCGGTCACAGGGGCCTCGCGCATCAGCTTCAAGGACGTGGAGTAACCCATCTGGGAGTAGGTGCCGTCGAGGGTGTTGCCGTCGAGGGTCGCCTTGTAGTTGGCGCCAATCTCGGGTACATCCACATTGAGTTTACCGTCCTTGACCGACGCCTTGGCCTTGATGCCAAAGGCTTTCTGCTCAGGCGAGTCGAGCGTGGCGGTAATGCCGTCGTCGGTCTGCTGCAGGTTCAACACAATGGGGATGGTATAGGGACCCGCCGTGATGTTGCCCTTCCAGGCACCGGTATAGTCCTGTGCCGCAACGGTGATGCAACACATCAGCGCAGTGGCGATACATAATAGCTTAGATACTGAAAACTGTTTCATAAATGTATTGTTGAGTTTAGTTGTTTCTGTTATATAGACGCATTAACCTGTCAAAAAGTTGTAAAAATAGAACTGTTTTTTGACTATTAGACGCAGTCGAGTGGGAAAAACTACACGATTCTGCCATTTTTTTGAGCAAATTGGCCTAAAAACGCTTGAGAAGCCACTTGATGTTGATAGCAAGATATCAAACAGGTGGCTTCCCAAGTGAATATTCCTGTCGTTGTTTATTCACGAACAGCAGTTACTCTTGGCCCTGCAGCTAGCGCAGGCGCTCAATAGCCTTGTTCTTGAATATACTGTGCTTGAAAAAGACAAAGTTGATCAGGAACAGTGCAAAAGCCGACAACAGCACAATCAGTGTCACAAACATGACTGCGCTCATGTTCTCGATGACGGTGTCGGCGATGAGCTGATACATGAAAAAAGCCACGAAAACAAGCGCAAGCACTGCCGCCACTTTGCCCCACTTGTAGCCCTTGTCATAGAGGGCAACAAGTTGGCGCGCGTCGCCGCAGTTGCTCATCTTGCCATACCACAACATGTCTGAAATATTCGATCCTGCCACCAGCAAGGGCACAATCACAAGGCCCCAATAGGTCAACAGACCGGCAAAGCACAAAACTATCAACAAGAACATCATCACAGTCCACAAGACAGCATGTGTCCTGCAAGTCCTTGCATGCCTGGCATACCGGGCACGCATGTACTCCACCAGCTCATCCTTGCTGAATCTCTCGATCCTGTTCTTCTCTTCCTGTTCCATAATCGTTGAAGTAAGGTATTTTTATTCCTTCGACGCACAAAGATAGTGAAAAGTCACACAAATATCTGATTTTTGGCATTATATTTGCAGGAGTGACTGTGTAACATTCATTAATTCATTATAATAAGATATGATACTTTCAACAACTCCTCAGATTGATGGATACACCATCCGTGAGTATAAGGGTATTGTGACTGGCGAGACGATTATCGGTGCCAATTTCTTCAAGGACATTTTTGCCGGCATCCGCGACATCGTGGGCGGACGCTCGGCCAGCTACGAGAAGGTGCTGCGCCAGGCCAAGGACACCTCGATGCAGGAAATGATGGACCGCGCCCGTGAGATGGGTGCCAACGCCATCGTGGGCATCGACATCGACTACGAGACCATCGGCGAGAGCAACTCGATGCTCATGGTCGCCACCAGCGGCACCGCCGTGGTCATCTGACCCACGACGAGTGGGAAGACAAGACAAGCCCTATGTTTGCACCGCCAAAGGCAAACATAGGGCTTGTCTTCAAAATATCAGAAAAAGAGCATGGTACGGCTGTTGCTGATCTTTTGAGCCAGAGCGTCTTTTATCTGCTTGATTGCCGCATGGAAGAAGAAGGCTATCAGGTGTTCATCGGTGCACTTGGCCTTCAATGCAGTGATGTACTGCTGGCGATCTTCCTTGCGGATGATGAGTTCTGGTAAATGGAATTGCAGTAGGATGAAGTTGGAAAGCAAGCGCCCTGTGCGGCCGTTACCGTCACGGAAGGGATGCAGATACTCATAGAAACCGTGAAACCGCGCTGCCAGCACCATAGGATGGATGTTGCCATCGGCCATCGCCCTTGCTGTCGATTCCATCAGGCGCGGAACTTGTGCGATCAATTTCTCATGGTCGCCAAACAGCGTGTCACCAGCAGCCATATCCACCGTGGTAAACTCGCCTGGCACAGCACCGGGAACCCGATAAGGTAACGTGTTAAGCGTGACCAGGCGGTTGATCGTCTTCATCAGGTCCACGTCAAATGTGTGATCCAGATGGCCATGCATCCACTCGTAGGCCTTGAAATGGTCGGCCATTTCAAGGCACTCAAGCAGCGACTTGCCCACAGAATAGTAGCCCAAGCCCTGTTCAAACAGCGCCCGTGTGTCATCTACCGAGAACGACGAGCCCTCGATACCGCAACTGTGGCACGAGAAGACAATCTCGGAGTGCTTGCGAAACTCCAAGTCTCCCATTGGCTTTGCTACTCGTTCCTAGTAGTCCTTGGCCAATCGGTCATATTGCTTTATCTCTTGCTCAAACATTGCGTGCAACAATACTACATTTCTCAAAAACAGAAAATCTCTTTTGATTGTTTTTCTTGTCTTTCTTGTCGTTAATAGCTGCTAGTTGACGAGTTCGAGGATGGTCGCCTGAGCGATGTCGGGGATGGCAAGGGGGATGGTCAAGGTGCGGGTGCGCTTGTCGTAGGTCACGCCTTGAGCCTTCTTGCCGTTGATCTTTACTTGGCGTGGCTTGGACGTGGCGGGAATCAGCAGGCGGTAGTCCTTGCCGGGGTCATCGCCCTCGATGCTGCCCCTGCCCTGGATGGTGATGAAACAGGTCTTCTCCTGAGGAGTGGCAGTGAACTGTATCTCGCGGTGACGGTCCCTGGCCAGCGTACCGGTGGAGTGCAGGTCGTCGTCAAACAGGGTAAACGTCGAAGGCACGTCGCTGGTATAATAGACGATGTCCAGCCTGTCGGGGTTGTAGTCGCCCACATTCTGCATCTCGTAGTTGGCCTGGGGGATGAAGGCACCCGCGCGGGCGAACAGCGGCAGCACCTCGATGGGTGCGGCATAGTTGATGGTCGTGTGGCCCTGGTAACGCGTCTCGGGATGGTTGATATCGACCCAAGTGCCCTCGGGGAAGGTGATCTCGCGGCTGACGGCGCCCTGCTGCATCACGGGAGCGACCATCACGTCACGCCCCCACAGGTACTGGTCCCAGATGCCGTCATAGCGGCTGATGTCGTTGTCGTCCTCGTAGAGGCCAATGGGACGCACCATCGGCAGACCATTGCGGGCGTTGTCGTAGGCCAGCGTGTAGTTGTAGGGTAGCCATTTGTAGCGCTCCTTGATCAGGCGCAATGTGAGGTCACCAAACTCGGTGTAGTGGTAAGGCTCGGCATGATAGGTCGAGTGGGTGCGCAGCACGGGCGAGAACAGGCCCAGCTGCAGCCAGCGGATGTAGAGTTCGCCGTCGCGCTTGTTGGCGGGATCGACGGCAAAGCCGCCCACGTCGTGCGACATATAGCCTAGTCCGCTCAGTCCCGTGTTGAGCATGATGGTGACCTGTGGCTGCAGGCCGCCCCACGAACGGGAAACGTCGGTGGACCAGGGGAAGACGCTGTAGCGCTGCAAGCCAGCCGTGCCGGCACGCATCATGACCATTGGGCGACGGTCGGGATAATCCTTCTTGAACATGTCGTAGATAATGCGGCTCCAGTCGTTGCCGTACAGGTTGTGGTACTGCTCGGCGGTGAGACCGTTGTAGTGGCGGATCTCCAGCGGATGCTTCTCGGGCTCGCCCAGGTCGCCCCACCAGCCGGTCACGCCCTCGTCGGTGAGCGATTTATAGCGGTCATGCAGCCACTGTCGCGTGGCGGGGTTGGACACGTCGAACATGCCACCCTGCCCCACCCAGATGGTGACCGTGTGGGTCGTGTCGGTGCCGTCGGTCTTGCAGAAGATGCCCTGTGGATCCAGCAGGCGGTAGTTGTCGATGGCGCGTCCGTTAGTGAGCACATAGGGCTGCGAGATGGTCACCACGTTGACGCCCTGCTGCCTGAAGTCACTCAGCATCTTGCGGTGGTCGGGCCACTGCTGGCGATCCCACTCCAGACGGCCCATGTCCTCCTCCTTGCCATACCAGTACAGGTCAAACACGATGCCGTCGAGCGGATAGCCCTCGCGCTTGAGGGTATCGACCACGCCCTCGCTCTCGCGCTGGTCACGGTAGCCATACTTGCTGGTGATGTAGCCCAGTGTCCACAGCGGCGGCAGCTCCTGTCGGCCCACGAGCCAAGTGAAGTTGCGGACCACATTCTCGACCTTGCCATTGCCGCCGATGACGTAATAGGACAGCGGCTGGGGCGAGGTGGAGGTGTACTTGATCTGCTCGCCCAGATAGAGCGAGGACTTGCAGAAGTCGTCAAAGAAGATGCCATAGCCCTTAGAGGAGATGACAAAAGGCATGGTGATGCCCATCTGCCGGGTGCGGGCCTCGCCCATCTGGTAGCCATAGTTCTGGGCATTGTAGTTGATGAGCGTGTCGCCAGCCAGGTTGAACGAGTAGCCACGCTCACCTGCGCCATAGAACGATTCCCCTCCCTGGTGCAAGAGCGTGACGGCACCGATGGCGCTGCGGTCACACAGGTCGGTCATGTAGAAATCATCTCTGCAACCCACGTTGATGGTGCCGTTGACATAGGCCACCTTCATGCCGCTGGCTGTGCGCATCACGCTGATGTCATCGCCCCAGTTCTCGATCTTGACGTTAGGCTTCACGTTCTTGTCAAGGGCCAGCGACGGCAGGCGCTGTCCGCTCCATCCGTCGGGCACCACATCCACTCTCACCACGTCATCGCCCACCGCGGTGACCGTGATGGTCTGGTGGCGCTCCTCGTCGTTAATCGTCATGGCTGCCTGTTGGGCAAGGCCAGTCAGGGCCATTGTGGCCACGACAGCCACTGTTATCATTCTGTCAAGTCTCATTTTATTGATTATTAATATATTGCCTTACAATTAGTCAGGACTTTACTCGCCATTTTTAACGAGTTCCTGTAGTCGTTCAAAGTATCCGTCTTCGTCATCATCATATAAAACAGAGCCACTGTGATTGTTGAGCATAGCGATAACAAGCAGCAGAATCCAAACACCCATGCTAAATACTTTTATGCCCGATTTATCAGTTGATTCAAGCCAATACCAAACACAGAAAACCACGATACTAACCCATGCCCATGCCTGTTTTTGATTATAGACGGAGATCAATTCCTCGGCACTCACGGCACGCGCTATGCGCTTGTGTCTGATAAAACTCAACAGGAACAAGACCAGCAACGGGAATACCAGGGCAGCATCTGCTACCAGCCAAGAGATGTTACCGTCTCTCAGATAGTTAAGGGTGATAATGGCAATAAACAATAAAAGGAAAAAAGCATTCCATGCCATCTGCCTCTTCCTGTTTTTGGCACATGAGTGCTTGATTTCATCCATCAGCCATTCGACCTGTCTGTTGTAATCTTCATTTCCCATAATTGATTAAAATTGAAGTTAAACATCCGGATGCAAATTTACAATAATTCTTGTAAAAACCGATAATGGCAGCAATAATAATGGTTATGATTTAGATGTTGGCCCATCGGTTGCAGTGACGAAACTGTATCAAAACGTTCGGTCTTGAAATATAACCGCCCTGTCGGGCAGGAAATAAATTATAAAAATTTTTATTAATATGAATAAAATATTAATTTTAATTTAACATTTAAAATCTCGTGCGATAGCACGGATTAAATATAGTCATTCCGTCGCAGGGCCAACTGCTATATCGTTCCCCAAAAATAATTCTTTGCGGCTTATCGGCTTAACGAGAGGCAAATTCTCTGAACAGTTGCCCCTTGTCAATATCGTGTCAATAGAATGTAGATAACAGTTGTGGGCGAATTCAAGGTTTTTCTTTAATTTTGCACTCACAAAACAATAACCCGACAGAATCAATGGAAGAATTTGAAACCGGCAAGCAGGCGCGCCGCCGCACGCGCCCCACTCATGAGCCCGAGATAGTGAGCGAATTCGGCAAGTTGCCACCCCAGGACACCTCGCTGGAGGATGCCGTGCTGGGTGCACTGATGCTTGAGAAGGATGCTTATAACAATGTGTGCGAGATTCTCAAGCCCGAATCATTCTACAACCCGGCGAACCAGAAGATCTATGAAGCCATCCAGTCACTTGCGGCCAACGGCAAGCCCATAGACATGCTGACCGTGACCGACCAGCTGCGCACCAACAAGGTGCTCGAAGAGGTGGGCGGAGCCATCCGCATCAGCGAGTTGACAGGCATGGTGTCGAGTGCCGCCAATGCCGAGTTCCATGCCCGCATCGTGGCACAGAAGTATCTGGCACGCGAACTCATCAGCTACAGCAGCCAGGTTCAGTCACTGGCCTTTGACGAGTCGATTGATGTGTATGACCTGATGCAGGAGGCCGAGGGCAAGTTGTTCGAAATCAGCAAGAACACCCTCAAGCGCGACGTCATCCCCATCGAGAACGCCGTTCAGGACGCCATCAAGAAAATCGAGGAGGCTGCCAACCGCGAGAGCGGACTGAGCGGTCTGGAGACGGGTTACCACAAGCTCGACCGCCTGACCAGCGGCTGGCAGAACAGCGACCTGATCATCATTGCGGCCCGTCCTGCCATGGGTAAGACAGCGTTTGTCCTGTCGATGGCCAAGAACATGGCCGTTGACTACAACTATCCCGTTGCCGTGTTCTCGCTCGAGATGTCGAGCCTGCAGCTGGTGAACCGCCTCATCAGCAACGTGTGTTCGCTGGAAGGCGAGAAAATCAAGAGCGGGCAACTCTCCCAGCCCGAATGGGAAAACCTCATCACCCGCACGCGCAGCCTGAGCTCCGCCCCGCTGTTCATCGACGACACGCCCTCACTGTCCATCTTCGAGCTCAGGACCAAGGCCCGCCGCCTTGTGCGAGAGCACCAGGTGAAAATCATCATCATCGACTACCTGCAGCTGATGAACGCCACGGGCATGAAGTTCGGCAGCCGCGAGCAGGAGGTGAGCACCATCTCGCGCTCTCTCAAGCAGCTGGCCAAGGAGCTGGACATCCCCATCATCGCCCTGTCGCAGCTCAACCGCAGCGTCGAGACCCGTGCAGCCGACGATAAGCTGGGCAAACGCCCGCAGCTGAGCGACCTGCGTGAGTCGGGAGCGATCGAGCAAGACGCCGACATCGTGTGCTTCATCCATCGCCCCGAGTACTACACCAAGTCGAGCGTGGATGCCGAGGGCAACAATATCAAGGGCGTGGCCGAGTTCATCGTTGCCAAGCACCGCAGCGGTGCGACCGACACCATCAACCTGCACTTCGTCAGCAAGTTTGCCCGCTTCGAGAACGAGGACGAGCATGACCTGCTGGGCGGCGAGACCACCTACGAGTCCAAGATGAACGCCGGCACCCCGGCTGATGTCTCCGCAGGCACGACACCCGATGGCTTCACCCCCATCTCCCCCAACGTCGATTTCAACAAAGGCCCCGAAGACCGTTCCGTCCCGTTCTAGCGTTCCGCTCAAGAATATCATCTCCAAGGATGTGAATATTGTGTTTTTTTACTACTTTTGCGGTCTAAACCCTAAACATATTACCTAAACTATATTTAACAACAATGAAGAAAATGTTATTAGCTATGGCCATTATGATGGCTGCCGTGCCTGGCGTGCAGGCACAAGTTGTCCACGGCGTGAACCGCGCCGACATGGACCTGAGCGTGAATCCGGGTGAGGATTTCTATGAGTATGCCGGTGGTGGCTGGATGAAGGCCAACCCGCTGAGCAAGCACCCCGAGTATTCAAGCTACGGCGTGTTTAACGTGCTGGCCGAGGAGAACCAGAACCGCCTGCGCGACATGTTCCTGGAGTTGGGCAAGACCGAGCACAAGTTCGGCACCGTGGACCAGAAAGTCGCCGACCTGTACAAAATGGCGATGGACAGCGACCGCCTGAACCGCGAGGGCGCACAGCCCCTGATGGCAGACCTGGCCAACATCAAGGCCTTCAAGAAAAAGGATCTTACCAAGTTTATCGCAGACCAGCACTTGTCGATCGGCAACCCGTTCTTCGGCGCGGGCGTTGAGACCGACCTCAAGAACAGCGACATGAACGTGATGTGGCTCAGTGCCGGCACCAGTGGTCTGCCCGACAGGGATTACTACCTGAACACCGACGCCGACAGCAAGAAGATCCAGCAGGCCTACAAAAACTATCTGGTAAAGATGTTCATGCTCGCCGGTTACAGCAAGAAAGAGGCAAATCGTGCATGCAAGACCATCTATGACATCGAGTACAAGTTTGCCCAGGCCAAGATGGACCGCGCCGAGGCACGCGACTACACCAAGCTGTACAACATCCGCACCGTGGACCAGTTGCAGGCCGACTATCCCGCCATCAACTGGAAAGAGTACTTCAACCTGATTGGTACTCCGCAGGTGGAATGGGTTATCCTGACCGAGCCCAAGGTGATGGCTGTTGCCAACGACCTGATGACCAAGCTCAGCGAACAGCAGATGCGCGACTACATGGCTGGCATCCTCATCAAGAGCTCGGCCAACTACTTGAGTGACGCATTCGGCGAGACCTCATTTGACTTCTACGGCCGCACGCTGAGCGGTTCAAAGGAGCGCCAGCCCCGCTGGAAACGCGCTCTGGGCTTCCCCAACAGTTTGCTGGGCGAGGCTGTCGGCGAGATCTACGTCAGCAAGTACTTCGCTCACGGCAGCAAGGAGAAGATGCTCAAGCTCATCGGTGAGCTGCGCAAGTCACTGGCCGCACACATCGCCGGCCTGACCTGGATGAGCGAGCAGACCAAGATCAACGCCCTGGTGAAGCTCAATGCCTTCACCGTCAAGATCGGTTATCCCGACAAGTGGCGTGACTACAGCGGCTTGCAGGTGGATCCCAGCAAGAGCCTGTATGACAACATCAAGGCGGCCAGCCTGTACGAGACCCGCCGCAACCTCAACAAGATGGGCAAGCCCGTTGACCGTGACGAGTGGGGCATGACGCCTCAAACGGTGAACGCCTACTACAATCCCACCACCAACGAGATCTGCTTCCCCGCCGCCATCCTGCAACCTCCCTTCTTTGACGTGGAGGCCGACGATGCCACCAACTTCGGCGCCATCGGCGTGGTTATCGGCCACGAGATGACCCACGGCTTTGACGACCAGGGCCGCATGTTTGACCAGTATGGCAACATGACCGACTGGTGGACCGAGGAAGACTCCAAGCAGTTCACCGAGGCTGCCGAGAAACTCGCTGCACAGTTCGACCAGATTATCGTTGTCAAGGACCAGCATGCCAACGGCCACCTGACCCTGGGCGAGAACATCGCCGACCAGGGCGGCCTGCGCATCGCCTATGACGCCTTCCGCACCACGCAGCAGTTCCGTGACGGCAAGAAGATTGACGGCTTCACTCCCGCTCAGCGCTTCTACCTGAGCTATGGCCGCATCTGGGCCGACAACATGACCGAGGAGGCCATCTTCCAGCAGACCAAGAGTGACCCCCACTCCATCGGCCGCTACCGCGTGAACGCCACGCTGAGGAACATCGACACCTTCTTTGACGCCTTCGGCATCAAGGCCGGTGACAAGATGTGGCTCGACCCCGCCGACCGCGCCATCATC
>Ga0310694_10004539_pt1 | contig 13413 bp, 15 predicted proteins | sample 174DNAGHGhighgp2_FD_203884 | JGI IMG/M metagenome (GOLD analysis project Ga0310694, IMG submission 203884) | Sheep rumen microbial communities from Palmerston North, Manawatu-Wanganui, New Zealand - 1742 DNA GHGhigh gp2 (v2) (version 2) | ecosystem: Host-associated > Mammals > Digestive system...
CCTGCCCGTCGGTGACCCGGCCGACGAGGTTGCCATATAAATCCCGGCTTGTCGTTTCGATGACCAGAGGAAGGGAGGAAAGGCGCATGCCGTCTATCTCGACGGCCAGGGAGCCTTCCAGGAGGCTTTCTTTGCCGTCATGCTGGATTTCGACGGTGAGGACCCTGGTTTCGCCCGCTTCAAGCCGGCCCTGCCAGCCGAGGACTTGGGTCATTCTCTGCAAGCCGGAAATATTCCGCACCAACAATGCGACGGTGTCATCGGGAAGCAGGCTCAGGTAAACCGATTTATCCATGAGGTTCGTAATGGTGAACTCCCGGGTTGTCACCCTTGAAGCGAAACGGAGTTCCTCAACGTCCAGGCTGAACAGGGAAAGCGGCTTCATGGTTACGTCCAGCGTCTTGTCGGCCCGCAGGGACAGCGGATACTCCGCCGGCTCGTAATAGGGGCTTGAAAACGAGAGCACGTAGTCGCCGGAAGGAAGGTTTTCCACGGAATAGCGGCAAGTGACCTCATCTTCCGTGCCGACGGTCCCCGCATAGGTTGTGCCGGCCGATTTGTCCGTGGCGCTCACACGCATGCCGTCGATCGAACGGCCCAGGAAGCCGGCCGGGTCGATGATCCGGCCGGTGATACAAAAGGTCTCCTCCTTCCGGGCGGAAGGATTGCATCCGGAAAAAACGGCCAGCGCGGCCAGTATCGCAGCAATTCTCCTTATCATAACAATTAGGCCCTAACTGCTTGATTGTTAATAGCAATTAGGGCCTTGGCGGAGGGGACGACCCCAGAATGACAAGTTTTAGATTATTTCACGGAGTTTCATTAAGTTTTTTATCTAATTGATAATAAGCCGATTATTTGCACTTTTGTTCAATTTAGTTTTATTCAGTCCTGTTTGATAATTCAAAAAATGGGTGTAAATTTGGGTGCAAGAAACCATCTTTGTTATGTCCATTGTTATTACTCATCGCATCAATAAAGGGCTTGTTCCCAGGAAAGAGCGTGCTGACTGGCAAATACGCCTCCGTATCACATATTGCGGAAACCGGATGGACCTTTACACCGGCTTGACCATTGCTCCGGAAAAATGGATTGATACTGCAATTGTTGATGGCGAGAAAGTCGTTGTCCAACAAGTAAAAAAGAATTGCAAGTCATCACAAGGATATACAGCCAGCCAAATCAACGAAGCCCTGGAAGAGCGTGTTCGGTTCTTGGATAAGCTCTTTGAGGATTATGGTGAAGAGGAATACACGCCGACACCCGAAGAGGTGCGAGATAGGTTCAATGCTCGTTTTGGAGCTGTAATCGTGAAGAAAGAGACATTCTTCACAATCTTTGACCAGTTTATGCGGCGGCAAGGGAAAGATGCTTCGTGGCAAAGCACGACATACCAGAAGTTTCGTACCGTCAAGATGCACCTGCAAAACTTTGACAAGCAACTAACCTTCCAAAAGCTGGACGCAGATGGGCTTGTCAAGTATCGTGATTTCCTTTGGGAAACGGAAAAGCTTAACAACGCCTCAACGAATAAGCAATTGGATTTCGTTCATCAGTTCCTGGCTTGGGCCGAAAAGAATGGCTATTGCAACACCAATTACAAGGAGTTCAAGGCAAAAATGAAGACCCTGGAAAAAGATATCTTCGCTTTAACAGACGAGCAGCTTCAAGCAATAAAGGATTTTCAGTTCAATGACAAGTTGGACCGGTATCATACACTTGAATACACCCGTGATTGCTTCGTCTTCTCTTGCTATACAGGCCTCCGTCATAGCGACATTTATCGCTTGACAAAGGTCCAGGTTGATTGGGACGGCAAAACGATATCCGTGCCGGTTAAAAAGACCCGTGATTTCGTAAAGATACCTTTGCACGAGACTGCAATGAAAATCTTGGAGAAGTATAAGGATGAAATCTTTGATAAAGACCGGGCATTGCCAATACTGACAGACCAGAGATGCAATGTCAATATTAAGCAGGTTGGAAAGCTCTGCGGCCTGGTTGAGCCACGAACCATTCACACGATGGTAGGAATGACGGAAAAGACAGAAACAAAGGAGCTTTATAAGTATCTATCTTTTCACTGCGGTAGAAGAACCTTCATTAGCCGGATGCTTTCTTCTGGGGTTGAAGCTCCCGTTGTTATGTCAATGACTGGACACAAGAAGTACGAAGCAATGCGTCCCTATATTCGCATTCTTGACCCGGCCAAGCGTGATGCTATTGATAAGTTGAAATAGCAAACTATTAATTGACGAAGCAATTAAAAGGTAGTCATACTAAAAGAATTATTTGGAGCCCTCGGCTTTTTTGCCCAGGGCTTCTTTCTTTAAGCCCTCATAAGCAATCACGGCAGCAAGAGTAATAAAGTCCTTGATGGTCTCTACCTGCTCATCGGTAAGGTTCTCGCCTCCTTCAACATTTTGCCTGACTTCCTCGGTTGTCAATCGGCCTTCTTCTGGGATATCGTTCAGCATAATCGTATGGTTTGGCCAAAGATATAAGGTGTTTCGTAATCAAGCAACTATTTATGAATGAAGTAATTCACATATATACCATACAATTTTGGGGAGCCCTCGGCTGTGAAGTCCAGGGCTTCTTTCGTCTCTTCCAACGAGTTTTTCCCACTATCTACTACTATTTATCTATTGAAGTGCAAAAAGAGTTGGTCCGTTCCAAAAACTTTTTGTATATTCTATATGTAAGATAATCAAGAACTTGGCGTGGAAAACAAGTAGAAGAATAATAGATTTCGGGCCCTGATTTGCAGCGGAGTTTCCACGCCCTCCAACGCATTTCGGGGCCTTTACTATTTCAAAATGGAGAATACGAAAGAAAGTTTTGTAATGTACGGCAGTTTTTTGTCAGCTGCTGAAAAAGCATTGAGTTTGGAGGACATCGGTAGGTTTGTCCTGTTGTTGAGAGACTATGCACTGAAAGGAGAAGATGCGCATAGTGAAAATCCTGTGATTGAGGCCTTCCTTGAAATGGCGAAGCCTAATCTCAAAGCGGCAAAGAAAAGATATGAGGATGCGTGCAAAGGTAGAGAGCACGGCTGAAAGGGAGCGAAGGACGGGATAAAGGGGGGAAGACCTCGCCTTGGTGAAACGAAGGAAGAAGCGTACGAGCGCAGAGCGAAGGAGAGAGAGTTGAAGGAGCAGGAGCATAACCAGGAACCATTACTGGCCGCTGCACCGGAAACGGCCGTAGAAGCCCCTGAAAACCCTATAAACCCCCTTAATGTAAATGTAGATGCTAATGAAAAGGAAAATGACTATGTCAAAGATGATGACTATGTCTATGTTTATGAAAAAGGAGATGTATCTGGGTATGAAGATATTAAGGATAATCCAAATGAAAAAGAAAAGGATTATGTTGATGAAAAAGTTGATGATAATGGGGGAGGGGGTTTTGTAGATAGTCTTATTCTTAATGACTTTGATGATGAAGATGATTATTCTTCCTTTGGAATAGGAAGTATGAGTAATTACCTTGAAGGAAAAATCCTTGAAGAACAAGAGAGATTATACAGACAATCACAATTATTGGAAGATGAAGGAGAAAGAGAGACTTACTTATAGTCGCCTCCGGCAGAGCCACTAATCCAAGGTGGCTTCGCCATATTGCCCTTACGGGTGTCTATCTATGACTTTGATAGTTATGATGATATTCTTACCTATTCAAACTGGGAGCATAGAAACAGGGTGGTTTAGCCTCCGGCAGACCGGCATATCTCAAAAGGCTTCGCCATCCTGCCCTTACGGGTTTTCTCTCAATGACTTGATAGTTAGGGAGAAGTGGAAGAGGCTTATCCCCAATGGAGACATAGAAACGCAAAGCATAGCGCAGCGACAACACTCCAACCTCTCTTGTTGTTTGACGCCTTGGAGTGGCGGAGTAAGGTGGAGTTCCGCCTCGGCCGCCCAACTATTCTGTGGCGGTTTCAACTGTCCATCCAGAAGGGATGATATCTGCTTCATTCCAGGTCGCAGCAGCGTTTTTAACAAATGTTCCTTTGGGAGAAACGTCTTTGAGAAACCCATTAGTTGTGTTAACTGTTAGAAGGTTCAAAGCCATCATTTTTACATAAGATAAAGATGAACAAAACCTAAACATCCAATAGTAACAATACGGGGCCAAAGTGGTTGCAGGAAGAACAGGAGCCTTAGTTAATTTAGTACATCCCCAAAACATTGTATAATAACACTCTTTTGCCAAAGTGGTTGCAGGAAGGGCAGGAGCATTGGTCAAACCAGAACAATCATAGAACATACTAACATAACACCTTTCCGCCAAAGTGGTTGCAGGAAGGGCAGGAGCATTGGTTAAACTTGTGCATCCCCTAAACATACTATCATAACACCCTCCCGCCAAAGTGGTTGCAGGAAGAGCGGGAGCATTGGTCAAACCAGAACAATCATAGAACATACTAACATAACACCTTTCCGCCAAAGTGGTTGCAGGAAGGGCAGGAGCATTGGTCAAACTTGTGCATCCCCTAAACATACTATCATAACACCCTTCCGCCAAAGTGGTTGCAGGAAGGGCAGGAGTTTTGGTCAAACTTGTGCAACCCGCAAACATATCCTTATAACACCTTTCCGCCAAATTAGTTGCAGGAAGAGCGGGAGCATTGGTCAAACTTGTGCAATCCGCAAACATACTAGCATAACACTGATAATCTAATGTGGTTGCAGGAAGGGCAGGAGCATTGGTTAAACTAGAACAATTAGCGAACATAGAATAATAGCACCACGCTTCCAAAGTGGTTGCAGGAAGGGCAGGAGCATTGGTCAAACTTTTGCAACCCGCAAACATACCATTGTAACAACTTCCCGCCAAAGTGGTTGCAGGAAGGGCAGGAGCATTGGTCAAACTTTTGCAACCCGCAAACATACCATTGTAACAACTTTCCGCCAAAGTGGTTGCAGGAAGGGCAGGAGTTTTGGTCAAACTTGTGCAACCCGCAAACATATCCATATAACACCCTCCCGCCAAAGTGGTTGCAGGAAGGGCAGGAGCATTGGTTAAACTAGAACAATTAGCGAACATAGAATAATAGCACAACCCTTCCAAAGTGGTTGCAGGAAGGGCAGGAGCATTGGTCAAACTTGTGCATCCGCTAAACATACTATCATAACACCCTTCCGCCAAAGTGGTTGCAGGAAGGGCAGGAGTTTTGGTCAAACTTGTGCAACCCGCAAACATTCTTTCATAACATTGCTTAGACAGATTGGAAGCGGGAAGGTCTGGGGCCGTTGTAAGATTTGTGCAACCCGCAAACATACTATAATAGCATCCTTCGGGTAAAATGGTTGCTGGAAGGTCTGGGGCAGTGGTTAAACTTGTGCAGTTTTGAAAAAAACCCTTAAATAAACTCCTAGGAGCACCTCTGCTCTTACTAAAATCTACATCAGCATTCAGAAGACTCATAATATTCCCCTTCGCAGAAACCAAACCCTTCATTTTTAACTTAAACCGATAAAAGGCAGTTTCGCCTCCACAACCCTTTATATACACTTTTTCCCCGTTTTTTAACTTTATCTCACCTGACCATTTATACCAGTCAATAGTATCATAACTATATTGTATATCCGAAGCACTTCCCTCATACCAGATGCTACTATCATCGGTTAATCCTGTAAATGAGAGATACTCACCATTGGGTGTGAAGTTAGACGAAATAACGTAAACACTGCAATATGCGGATATTTCATTTCCGGCTTTAACAATAATAGTAGTAGTACCCTCTCTTTTAGCTGTAACCTTTCCCGTATTATCCACTTCAGCCACCTCTGCATCTCTTGACGTCCATTCCAAGGCCTTGTCTGTTGCATTATCCGGCGTGACGGTGGCCACAAGTTGTATCGTTTCTCCTTCTTTGAGCGAAATGGAAGTATGGTTAAGTACAACAGAAGTCACCTCCACCTTATTTGAGACAACCGTTACCTCGCACTTGGCTGTTTGATTTCCGGCCGTTGCTCTGATGGTCGTCATGCCTTCCTTGATTGCATTTACCTTTCCCGTATTATCTACTTCAGCCACCTCTGCATTATTTGATGTCCATTCCACGGTCTTGTCAGTTGCATTATCCGGCTTAACGGTCGCGATAAGTTGTAGTGTCTCCCCGCTTGCAAGAGTTGCCGTTGTCCTGTTGAGTTCTAATGATGTTACCTCAATTATATTCGTCGTTACCGAGATTGTACAGGCCGAAACACACTTCCCAGCAAGAGCTGTGATAATCGCGTTGCCTTCCTTTAATGCCGTTACAAGCCCTGATGAAGATACGGATACAACCGCTTCATCACTGGAACTCCAAGAGATTGTCTTATCTGTTGCATCATTTGGTTTAACCGTGGCTTCAAGTTGCAAGGTTTCCCCGATGAACATTTCAACAGCCTTTGTGCTGATAGACACAGATGTTACTTCAATCACATTAGGTTCTTCGGTACAACAAATGCCCAAGAAAAGAACAGAAAGAATAACGGCAAAACGAATAAATGGCTTCATTGGAAATAGTGTTGGTGAGCAAAGATACACATTTTTCCCTTAACCAGAGCTGTCTTTGCCTAAATAAGCAACGATGGCAAAGGAGAACTCATCTACATCATTCCTTATACGACTTCCGTGGAAACTATTACGATTATCACCGAACTCAAACAATATCAACCTTTTGACGGCTTTGTAAAGAATTAGAGGCACTTGAAATGTAAGACTTTTGGCGTTATTTCGCAAAACTCTCACATTTTTACGCAATTATAATTGCTAAAAAAATGCTACCTTTGCTACAAATAAGGACTCACAAATAACACGCAATATGAAAAAAGTTTTCGTTTTATTAGCAACTGTGCTTGCTATCTGTGCTTGTGGTAATAATACTGGCTCTAACAAGAAACCAAGTGCAAAGGAAATTGAACGTGCACGTCTTGAACGTGAGGCGTTTGTTAGAGACTCATTAAGAAGAGACAAGGAAATCAAGGATAGCATTGCTCTGGCTGAAAAAAACGCAGAGGTCATAGCCCGGGTTTCCAAGTCTTTCAATGAGAAAAAGGATGATTTCAGCACCAAGAGTTGGGTTGAACCGAAATCAGCACCGAAGTATCGTAACAGGAATGGTGTTTACTGCTATTTTTCCACTGAGGATGGCAAGGCTGGTTCCAATTTCAGATTCGTGTATCAGTACTATGCCGATGACTGGCTATTCATCAAGAACATGATTTTCAATATTGACGATGAAATCATTACCATTACCCCTGATATGGAAACTGACTGTGGCAATGGTGGTATGATTTGGGAGTGGTGTGACCAGTTAGTCACCAAGACATCATCTGTCGGCATCACCGAAGATTTCATTGTGAAGATTGCAAATGCGAAGTCTGTTAAGGTTAAGATGAATGGTCGGCAGTACTATAATACCCGAACCCTGACCAAGGAACAAATCCAGTCAATCAAGGACACCTACGACTATTTCAAAGCCCTGGGTGGTTACTTCCTTTAACTGATTGGCAGATTGAAATAGTAATGACAAATATAAGAATTACGGCTCCCAGGGTAATTCCAGGAGCCGTTTTCAATTAGAGCATATCGTAGGTGTCCATCATCACTTGCTGCGTGAGCCCAATATAGCGCCGGGTAATCGCCGGGGACGAATGCCCAAGTAGCTCGCTTAAACGAACGAGAGCGTCTTCACTCTTGTCCCCGGCCATCTTGTAAATCCTGGTTGCGAAGGTCTTTCTCAATGAGTGGGTAGAGAAGTGGGTTATGTTCAGCCGGTACTTGTACTTGTAGGTCTTAAACATCACATTCAGCCGGTTAGCGGTATAGGGCTTCTTCCACTTGGATATGAATACCAGGTCCTCCGTGTGCTTCGGGCGCAGTTTCACATAGCATTTCTTGATATGCTGCTTGAAGGATGGGTTGATTTTGATTATCCTTCTCTTGCCGGTCTTCTTCTCAAAGAGGATGAAGGTATCCCCGGAAAAGAGGTCATCCCAGGTCAGGCGGAGAAGGTCGCTGATGCGGAGGCCGAAATATATGCCGCAGCCAACCAGGAGCGAGATGGTGTAATTCCCGTCATCATACAGGCGGTTCATAAAGGAAATAGCCTCGTTCCATTCCAGAGGTTCGGCGGTTGAGTATGACCCTTTGACGCTCATTATCTGTGTGTGTTTTGTGGGTTTCCGTGGAAAGTCTTACGATTTGGAACCCTGGTTTAACTTATGTTGTTGTTTTTCAATCAATTCCAGTGTAATAGTCCTGTGATTAGTCTTACACCCGTCTCTGTCTCCTTGTTCTTACCAGTCTCTGGCTTTTCTCTTTGGCTTGGAGCATCGCGGACAAGAAGACGGATGCATAGAGAGGGTCAATGGCAGAGAAATAGATGAAGTGGCTCTTCAAGGTTTCTCCTTCAAACCCCAACTTTCTTAACGCACGGAGGATTTGAATTGTCGGTTTCATAGGCCGTACTGATTTCTCACCCTGGCGGAATAATCCTCGGTCCTCTCCACCATTCCGTCAATCGCGCTCACAAGCCCGTCCAGGTATATGCCATCCTGCTCTTGCTTGACGCTGCCATCGGGGTTGAGCAGACGGACACGGAAGAGGTCATATCCTTCATCGTAAATGACTTCAACTCTTCCCTGGTGCTTGTAGCCCTGGACGAAGAAGGCGAGCCCGTTCTCAATTGCACGAGCGTTGTGAAAGCCCCAGGAGAAGACAATCATAAGCTGGGAGCGAAGGATTGCGAGGATGTATTTTGCCATTACCATAGCGAGAAGAGATTGTGGGGGCCACCGGAAGTAGCCCCCGGGTTAAACATTAGATAACTGCGACCAGGTTTTCCCAGCGGAAGGACCTAAATCCGCCCTTCTCCATATCCCAGTACGGAGTGCAGCCCCAGTTCTCCGGGCTGATGCCCCTGCCGTTGATGTGCTTGCCGCAGAGGGAGGGGTTGAGCGTGCCGAAAGCCTCACGGACCTCGCCGTTGGCCTTCTGGTAGATGAAGTGGCATCCGGAGGTGGAACGCATCTGGCGTTTTGCCTCCTCAATGAGAAGGGCCTTGCTGGTTCCCATAAGGGCGGAGCCGGTCTTGGCGGAGATGGCGGAGATGTGGCGAGCAACGAGAGCGTTGTTGGTGGCGGTGATGATGGTAGTCATATCCAAAAAGCGTTATGAGTGAAACAATCTAAATCAATAAGGGTTTATCCTTAATTCCAAGAGCAAAGTTAAGCATTTATTCTTAATCTGCAAAATATTTTTATGGTTTTATTCATATTTTTTGTAACTATTTTGAGTTTTCTTATGGGTTTGACCATAAAATGACTATCTTTGTCAAAAATTGAGATACTATGCCGCTAAAAATCAAGGATGTCGCCAAGTCCAGGGGAATGACGATGGCACAAATCGCAGAGAAATTAGGGATAAACCCGATAACCTTATCCCAGTCCTTAAACGGAAACCCTACATTGAGCCGCTTGACAGAAGTCGCCAATGTCCTGGGAGTAGATGTCAGCGAACTCTTTGTCCAGCCGAGGGGAAAGCAGGATATTCACGGCTGCATCTTCGTTGATGGGGATCCGGTTATCGTGAGTAGCAAGGAAGAGCTGGTGAAACTGGTAAAGACGCTGGAAAAAGAATAAGGGATGCCGGTCAAGCATCCCTTATTCCCACTATCGTAAGGCAAGAACCTATGCGACAGCCCTGGCAGCCAATGCTGGGGCTCTCCTGACATAGCCGTGTTTCTGGAAGCCTGAAATATAGATGAGCTTACGTTCCTTCCAGCCTTTCCCGCAAGCTTGTAGCCGCCAATGTCCTTTCACGCCGAAGCCATTTGTGCGGATAATTGTTTTGAACCAAGAGCCGTCAAGCCTATGAATAGGGAATGGCGCCTTATTTACCACATAGTTGTTCCCGACCCTTCGCTGCTCCCTACCTTCAATCGTATAGGTCTCTACTTTTCCATATCTTTTCATTATCAGCACTTTGAGCGCCTTGATAAAGAACTCCTTGTATTCGTCATCAGGAAGAGAATGGAAAAAGCTACTCTCAAAGCTATACATAATCCGCCCTCTCTTGTAGTCGTTGTAGATGAACCTCATATAATCGCCTTCCTTCGTGATAACATATTCCATTATCCCCTCGGGAAAAGCCAAGATGCCGGAACACTCTCCAACCAGGTCATACAATGTGTCCCACTCTATGCTCTCGTGTATATCATCGTCTTCCATACAATCTGTGAAGGACGAGGAGACTGAATATACTTGCCATTTGTTATAGAGTTTGGAAAATGCTCGGCCTTGATATCCAACGAAGGCTTCCAGGCGTTCCTGCTCATTTAGTTCAGTGAGGCCCGCTGAACGGCAATAGCTTGATGATAGCCCGGCAATGACCTCTGCTGAATTGGGGACTTCCTCAAATTGTATGTGAAGAATGTCCATTGTGGAGATTTCTTTGCGTTTGAACTTCTCTCCCAATTCATATTCGTTGAACAAGGCAGGACAGGTGTTCCTTGATAGTTTTGTTGTCCGTTTGTGTTCCGCTTTCTTATCCTCTGTACCCTTTGATTTCTCTCCTGCATAAGTTAGGTAGAGAATATAGACGCCTGTTGAAAGAAAGTCTTCATACTCAAAATGAGCATCTTCCACATTGCTAAACTCCCGTATAATCCTCTTTTCAAGGCTTTGGAAAAAACGCTTATGTGTCAGCCCGTACATATTGAGTTGGAATTGGAGGTCGGCCCCATTTGTGCTCATCATCTTGTGGCTGTTCTCGTTCTTGATGAGAGAAGAGAAATGCTTCACGTAGATATCGCCTAATTCGTGAAGACCGGAAACCTGCAACGGAGAAAGCCCTTGCTGCTTGTGGAGTACCTTTTTCTTCATTTCAAAAGAGTGCTTGGCCCCCAGAGGTTTTGATGAGGTACTCCGGGAAACGACCTCATAGTCATAGTAATCCCAAGAAGCGGTGCGCAATCCGCCCTTGCAAGGCAATATGCAACTTGCCCTGGTATCCAACAGGCCTATAATACGCTTGCATTCGTACTACTTGCCTTGAAGTATGTCTGTCGCTCTTTGAAACGGAAAGAGCCACACTGATTGTATGGCTTTTGAACAAGAGGGGACTATTTGCGACCCCAGATGTTTAGTCCTGTATTTCTATCCCGATTAGCCAAGTTTGCCATAAATGCCACCGGTCAAAAGTCCGCCTTGGGACCTTCATTTCTTCTACTATAATACAAACAATATGCCGAAGAGCCCAAAAAAAACAAAAAAATCAGCAAGAAAAATGCAATTTATTCTCACTGATTATCAATAACTTATGTCTATCTGTATTGCCCGTTTGAGGAGGCCTGCTCTTGACCTTCATAATCAGCACGGACTTGGCTGTTTGCTGTCGGTGTGCGCCCCTGTTCCTTCTGCCTCTCCTGGGTCTTGGAGGCTTGGCGTGGAGATGATTGCGGCTGGGATAACGGCGTGGTGAGAATGGAAGGTGATTGGACTATCGCTCTCTTCCTGGAGCGTTGTCTTGGGCGGCGTGTTTTCATCCCTTTCCTTCTTCCTTTTGGCTTCCCTGGTGCGCCCATTTGCTGCTTGGAGGCAACATAGGTATAATAGGTATCGTCCATCCACTTCAAAACCAGAGGGGCGATACGCAATATGTGCTTATAGTCGGTGGAAATGAGGGTCCAAGTGCTTCTCTGTTTCAGGTAATTGACATCCAATACATTGACCCCATCGTTATCGTACTGGAAGCTGACGGGAAGGTCATAGTATTCACCTTTATAGAAGTGGTCCTGGGCGTTGATGCAATAATGCCAGATAAGCCCTGCAAAGACCTCTGTGGGGCTTATCCTCTCCTCAACCCTCTTTACTACCTCCGTAATCATCTGTTTCAGTTCCTGGTGGTTCAGCTTGATAATCATCGTTCGCCGTCCTCCCATACGACATTGCTCCAATAGCGTTTGAGCCCCCTGGATATTGCTTTCCTGGTCTGCGCATCCTTCTTCCTCCCTTTTAGGGCTTCACTGATTTTCCGGCGCTGCTCTTCCGGCATCTTCTTCCTTTCTCGTAGATATTTCTCCATTGCTATTTCTTTTCTAATAAATAGTCCTTGGTATTGAAAAGAACGCAGGAAGTGGTAGGTAGCCCTTTTTTAAGGCGAAAAATTGGGTAAAAATATTTTTACACAATTGTTCTTCGCTATTTGACGGGGTGGCCTCTGTGTCCGGATATGAGGGCGTTCAGGGGACCAGGGGGTGAGTGACTATCCGGGGCATACGGGGTCTTTCGCGCCTGTTTTAGCCACGATAATCACGCCGGAAATACATTTCTCATTTCCGGTCCAGAGTGCGCCAGAAGGCAGGGAAACGGGCAATTCGGGGCAAAGAAATATTGCCATTAAACCTGCTTTCCTGGATACACATTTTCTTTTTCTCGCTGCAATTCGTACCTTTGTTAGCAAAGGAAGTGCTATATGGACAAGAATATTGAGACATACCTTGAAGAGCTTACGAAATGTGATGTATCCCAGGCGAATAATCCAGATGTGCCTAATTGCGTCAGGATAAATGGGAAATCAACAATGGAATACACCGAGGAGATGAATAGCCTGTTCAATGACTTCCACGCTTCGCTTCTTGCAAGTTCCGCAAGCCTTCAAATTGCTGACTTTGCAAAGATAGAACAAGTCTTTAAGGTCTGTCAAGCTAATATCGTCCGCCTTGAAAAGATGAGATTTGCCAATGCCATTCCTTTTATTGGCTACGCTCTGGAAGACTATAAAAGGCAAGTTGAAAGATGTTCTGCTTTTATTGAAGAGGTGAAAATGTTCAAGATTGCGCATATTTCGGGTCCGGCTATAAGTATAAATGCAGAACCTATCCCGGAAGTCCAGCCAGAAAGCGCCATCCAGCCAGAGCCGAAAAAGGAAGAAGAAGTTCCAGATGAGAATGAAGCAAAGGAACCGAGGAGAAGCTTCAATGACAAAGGCACATCTCATCCTGGGGAGTATTGGGGCTTCAAAGAAATGGAGGGAGGAGAAGGAATTGCGCACTCCACTGCGTGTAAAATATCCAAGGACCCAGATTTACAACCGGCATTTCGTTATGTTGGGAGAGCTATTCGTGTAGATATCGCAAAACTACACGAATTGCAGAGAAAAAAGACCGCCGAGAAGAATAAACCTATCGGCAACAACCCCCGAAAACATAAGAAAGCACCCACTCTTTAACCCTAAAAATGGGTGTAAGAATGGGTGTCTTTTTCGTAAGTTGCTAATAATCAACTTACTTTGCGGAGGGGACGAGATTCGAACTCGTGGTACAGAATAACCCGTACGGCAGTTTAGCAAACTGCTGGTTTCAGCCACTCACCCACCCCTCCGGGCTTAAAGCGCTTTGAAACGTCCGTCGGAAAA
>Ga0310694_10004540_pt1 | contig 13413 bp, 10 predicted proteins | sample 174DNAGHGhighgp2_FD_203884 | JGI IMG/M metagenome (GOLD analysis project Ga0310694, IMG submission 203884) | Sheep rumen microbial communities from Palmerston North, Manawatu-Wanganui, New Zealand - 1742 DNA GHGhigh gp2 (v2) (version 2) | ecosystem: Host-associated > Mammals > Digestive system...
AAGTCCAGATTTCTTCGTATCTTTGCGCCATGCAGATGGGCGCTTTTTCTGATTTGGCTTCACACACAAAGATACGAAAAAATACGCACATCTGCAACTTTATTTAGTTAACTAATGTATTGATTATTAGGCGGTTAGTTAAATAATGAAACAATAAATTACCACCCAAATTGACGCAGAACCATGAAAAGACAAAAAAAGATGATTTTTGTTTTGTATTGTTCTCACTTATTTGTATCTTTGCAGCCAAAGAATAAAAACAGTTATGACTGAATCAAAAATATACAGGAAAATTCATTTTGCTGTTATGGCGATTGAGGCGAGTGCGAAGAAGTCACACACCTCTGGTAAAACCATGCATCACCGTCTGAAAGCGCAGGGTCTTATACACAAACGCTTGTTAGGTCATTATGATATACTGCATACTCAGAGCTTGGACTGGGTTGCTGATGACACGCTGGAGACCTTGAAAAACTGGGAAAAAGAAGAGAAGAAGAAATGATGACCGTTACTGTTTTTCATGGCTCAGATGTGGCTGTGCAGAACAGGCTCTTGGCCAGCTTCGCTACAAAAAGGTAAACCACCAGATATGCTTTGTCAATCAGAAAGCGATAGACCGCTATCTGAAGTTTGAGAAGACGATTACAATAAAACCAAAGAAGGTGCAGTGATGAGAGATAACGTATTATGGCGCAAGCAAAGCCATATCATCATGATGTTGGCAGAGACACTGCATATTGATGCAGAGCGCGCTCTTGATTTGTACTATTCTACCAGGACTGCGGAAATGCTTGCAGATGCACGCTATGGTCTGCAACTGATGAGCGACAAATACATATTAGAAGATATCTTATCAGAGATAAGAAGATGATGGGTAGGTCATTTTGAGGTACCCTTCGAATCTTTCTTGCCCTTCGATTCGGGTTTGCTCTTGGACTCTTCTGGGGCTACGGAGACGTGGCGGTTGCTTTGGTCTGCAATGACTTGACGGACAATGTCGGTGACCTGCTGCTTCAGCTCGTTGATGAATAGCTGGGGGTCGTACTTCTTTGCCTCGATGTCGCGTAGCTTCTTTTCCCAGATGCCAGTGAGCTCGGCACTCTTCAGGAGCTCCTCATGGATGAGGTCGATGAGCTCGATGCCAGTAGGGGTGGCTACCAGGCGCTTGCGCTCCTTACGGATATAGCGGCGCTTGAAGAGCGTTTCGATGATAGCGGCACGCGTAGAAGGACGGCCTATGCCGTTTTCCTTCATGGCTCGGCGCAGCTCCTCGTCTTCTACAAGTTTGCCGGCGGTCTCCATCGCACGGAGCAGGGTGGCCTCGGTATAGTAGGGTGGGGGTGTGGTCCACTTCTCTGTGAGGGTGGGCTGGTGAGGGCCGCTCTCGCCTTTGACGAAGGGTGGGAGGGTGCGCTCCTCTGCCTCTTCGGGTTTCTTTTCATCGTCGGCAGCGGGTAAAGCGCTGCCCACACTGGCATAGACGGCGCGCCAGCCTGGATCGAGGATGGTGCGGCCAGTGACTTTGAAGGCCTCCCCAAGCCCCTCCGAAGGAGGGGGTGTTTGGTTAGACGGAGTTTCCTGAGTAGCCGTCGGTGCTTCTTCTATATGGACATCCCCTCCTTCGGAGGGGCTTGGGGAGGCTTTTACTTCTCCCAGCACCGTGGTTTGGGCGTATTTGCAGTCGGAATAGAAGACGGCAATGAAGCGACGGGCCACGAGGTCATAGACCTTGAGCTGCAGGTCTGTGAGGTTTTGGGGCACGATGCCCGTAGGGATGATGGCGTGGTGGTCGGTAACCTTCGACGAGTCGAAGACTTTCTTCGATTTGGGCAGAGGTTTGCCACCCAGCGGACGCACCAGGTCGGCATAGGGCGCTACGCCAGCGAACTTCGTCTGATAGAGGCCGTTCATGGTCTGCGGACACTTGGCATAGACGTCGTCGCTGAGGAAGGTGGTATCCACACGCGGATAGGTGGTCAGCTTCATCTCGTAGAGCTGCTGGATGATGTTGAGCGTCATCTCAGCCGAGAAACCAAACTTCCTGTTGCAATCGACCTGTAACGAGGTGAGGTCGTAGAGCGATGGTGGTGCCTCCTTGCCGTTTTTCTTCTGTACGTCGGTAATGGTAAAGGGCTTGCCCTCGATCTGCGCAAAGGCCTTTTCGCCCTCTTCCTTAGAGGTGAACTTACCCTTGGTAGCTGTAAAGGTGGTGTCGCGATAGACCGTTGCCAGCACCCAGTAGGGTTCAGGCTTGAAGTTGTCTATCTCCTTCTGACGGTTTACGATGAGGGCCAGCGTAGGGGTCTGCACACGTCCTATGGACAGTATCTGACGGTTCTGACCGTATTTGATGGTATAGAGGCGCGTGGCATTGATGCCCAGCAGCCAGTCGCCGATGGCGCGGCTGAGTCCTGCCATATAGAGCGACTGATACTCGCCCTGATCTTTCAGCGTGGCAAAACCCTCGCGGATGGCTTCGTCAGTCATCGACGATATCCACAGACGGCGAACAGGACACGTAGCCTGTGCCTTCTGCATCACCCAACGCTGGATGAGCTCACCCTCCTGACCAGCGTCACCACAGTTGACGATGCCATCGGCAGCCTGCATCAGACGTTCGATGACAGCAAACTGCTTCTTCACCCCTTCGTCGTCCTTCAGACGGATGCCGAAGCGGGGTGGGATCATAGGAAGGGAGGAGAGACTCCACGAGCGCCACATGGGCGTGTAGTCCTCGGGCATCTTCAGTTCGCAGAGATGGCCGAAGGTCCACGTCACCTGATAGCCGTTGCCTTCATAGTAGCCTTCGCGCCTTGCGGTGGCTCCTATGATGCGGGCGATGTCGCCAGCGACGCTGGGTTTCTCTGCAATACAGACTATCATGGCAGTTGGCTCTTGGCTAATAGCTGATGGCTAAAAGCCAACGTCCTTTCTTGAACTGAACGGGTTCATGGTCTCGCCCACAGGACTGAAATCGACGAGGGTGAGATCGAAGATGAGAACACTATAGGCAGGGATGCTGCTGGTGGCGCTGCTGCCATAGCCCAGGTCGCTGGGGACGTAGATGCGCCAGTAGTCGCCACGATGCATGTGCTGCAGGGCTGTGATCCATCCTGTGACCAGCGACGAGAGCAGGAACTTAGTCGTGGCGTTGGTGCGGATGTCATAGTTGCCATAGACGGTGCCGTCGAAGACAAGTCCCTGGGGTTTGCTGGCAGTGGGGATGAGGCGTCCCTGATAGCTGACGCGCACAGAGTCTGTGTACATCGGACTGTCAGTACCTTCGCCCTCGCTGATGAGCTTGGCGTAGATATAGTCGGAAGCCTTGCCCTCGGTGGTCTGGTCGAGCGAGTAACTCTTGATCTTCATCCACTGGTCGGGGGTGTTCTTCAGCGAGTCTTCCAACGTGGCAAAGAACGCCTCGTTGCGTGCCTTCCAGTTGGCATACTCGTCCACCTTGTCGTCGCTCTCGCTACAGGAGACCCCTACCCAGCCTCCCCCTATGAGGGGTAGGAGTATATAGAATATTGCTTTCAGCTGCCTAATAATGCTTTGTTTTATTTTCATGCTTGTTCTTCTATTTGCTCCCCTCCATAATAGGGAGGGGTTGGGGGTGGGTCTTTTTCTTACAGTTTCTTAAGCAATGAAGTGATGCTCACCTTGTCCTCGATGATGCTGTTCAGGTCGCTGATCTTCACGCGCTCCTGCTGCATGGTGTCGCGGAAACGCAGGGTGACGCAACCATCGTTGAGGGTGTCGTGGTCCACGGTGACGCAGTAAGGCGTACCAATGGCATCCTGACGACGATAGCGCTTGCCGATAGAATCCTTCTCGTCGTACTGGCAGGTGAAGTGGTACTTCAGGTCGTCGATGATCTCGCGAGCCTTCTCGGGCAGACCATCCTTCTTCACCAGCGGCATCACAGCCAGCTTCACAGGAGCCAGGGCTGCAGGCAATTTCAGGACCACGCGGGTCTCGCCGTTCTCGAGCTTCTCCTCCTCGTAGGCGTGACACATAATAGAAAGGAACATGCGATCGACGCCGATAGAGGTCTCGATGACAAACGGGGTGTAGCTCTCGTTGGTCTGAGGATCGAAGTACTTGATGCTCTTGCCAGAGTATTTCTCATGCTGCGACAGGTCGAAGTTGGTACGAGAGTGGATACCCTCCACCTCCTTGAAGCCGAAAGGCATGTGGAACTCGATATCGGTAGCAGCGTTGGCATAGTGAGCCAGCTTGTCGTGATCGTGGAAACGGTAGTTCTCTGCGCCGAAGCCCAGGTTCTGGTGCCACTTCATGCGCGTCTCCTTCCACTTGGCAAACCAGTCGAGCTCGGTGCCAGGCTTCACGAAGAACTGCATCTCCATCTGCTCGAACTCACGCATGCGGAAGATGAACTGACGAGCCACAATCTCGTTACGGAAAGCCTTACCAATCTGGGCGATGCCGAAAGGAATCTTCATACGACCCGTCTTCTGAACGTTCAGGTAGTTGACGAAGATACCCTGAGCCGTCTCAGGACGCAGGTATATCTTCATGGAAGCATCAGCCGAGGCACCCATCTCGGTAGAGAACATCAGGTTGAACTGGCGTACGTCGGTCCAGTTGCGGGTGCCGCTGATGGGACAAACGATCTCCTCGTCGAGGATAATCTGCTTCAGCTCGTCCAGGTCAGGTCCCTGCATAGCAGCAGCATAGCGGGCATGAAGGGCGTCGCGCTTCTCCTTGGTCTCCTTCACACGCTCAGAGGTCTCCAGGTACTTAGCCTCGTCGAAGCTCTCTCCAAAACGCTTGCGAGCCTTCTCCACCTCTTTCTGAATCTTATCGTCGTACTTGGCTATCTGGTCCTCGATGAGCACATCAGCACGATAGCGCTTCTTCGAGTCGCGGTTGTCGATGAGGGGATCGTTGAAGGCATCCACGTGACCTGAGGCCTTCCAGATGGTGGGGTGCATAAAGATAGCGCTGTCGATACCCACAATGTTCTCGTGCAGCATCGTCATAGCCTTCCACCAGTACTGTTTGATATTATTCTTCAACTCCACGCCGTTCTGACCGTAGTCATACACAGCGCCTAAACCATCGTAAATCTCACTTGAAGGGAACACGAATCCGTACTCCTTACAGTGCGATACAATCTTCTTGAAAACGTCTTCTTGTTGTGCCATAATTAATATGTATTATTCGAATAATGGCTGCAAAGGTACGAATAAGTGAGCAAAAAAACAAATTTATTTGGTTTTTTTAGAACGAGAGTACCTTCGAGCGAAGCTCAAAGTACGAATAAGTGAGGAAAAAACCAAGAAATATAATTGGGATTATTCGTTTTTCTCAGAAAAAAACAGTAAATTTGCAGCCAAAAGACTAAAAACTATCATTATGAGACATCTACTTCTGACGGCATTGGCCGTATGTGCACTTGGTGCAAACGCACAAAAACCCATGAACGCCCCTGCAGGTGGCAAACAGATTAGTGACAAACTGATAGGTATCTTCTTCGAGGATATCTCTTCGGCTGCCGATGGCGGCCTCTATGCCGAACTGGTACAGAACGGCTCGTTTGAGTTCAATACCAGCGAGCGTGACGGCTGGGGACCCGGTACGGCGTGGAAGTTCCTTCGTCCAGGTCACTCCCTGGGTTACATCCGTCCCTATACGGACAACCCTCTCCACAAGAACAACCCCACTTATATGCGTATTCATATTGAACGCGCGAAGGAGTATTACGACTACAAAGGATGGAAGGGCGTAGGTATCCAGAACGACGGCTACAACGGTATCAGCGTGAAGGCTGGTGAGAAGTATGACTTCTCGGCCTTCTTCCGCAATGCCTACAGACAGGACGACAAGGACATCCGCATCGCCTTGGTGGAGCCGCAGGGCTGGGGCAAGGACCCGAAGGTGCTGGACGATACCCTGATCAACGTGAATGCCATCGACTGGGAGCGCTATCCCGTGGTGCTCACGCCCTCAGAGGACTGTAAGAATGCAGCCCTGCAGATCCTGGTGCTGACAAAGGGTGACATCGATATCGACGAGGTGTCGCTGATGCCGCAGGACACCTACAAGGGTCACGGTCTGCGTAAGGACTTGGCTCAGGCACTGGCCGACTTGCAGCCTAAGTTCATGCGCTTCCCTGGCGGATGCGTGGTGCATGGTGGTGGTGACGGTTTCTGGAACACCTACCGTTGGAAGAACACCATTGGTCCGCGTCAGTACCGACTGGGCAACAAAAATACCTGGGGTTATCACCAGAGTATGGCACTGGGCTACTATGAGTATTTCCAGTTCTGCGAAGACCTGGGTATGGAGCCACTGCCCATCCTGCCTTGTGGCGTAAGCTGTCAGGGTACCAACGGTGGTTGGGGCATGAAGGACCAGGCACAGGATGTTGTGCCGATGGAGGAGATGGATGAGTGGGTGCAGGATGCCCTCGACCTCATCGACTGGGCTAACGGCGACGGCACCAGCGAATGGAGCCGCAAGCGCATCGAGGCCGGTCACCCCGCTCCTTTCAACCTGAAGTATCTGGGTCTGGGCAATGAGGAACGCATCTCACCCGAGTTTGCCGAGCGCTTCAAGTATATGTATGAACGCATCACCAAGGCTCATCCCGAGATTGTCATCGTAGGTACCGCAGGTCCTGGCTCTCACCCTGGAAACAGCGATCTGAAGAACGGTTGGGAGCTGGCAGAGGAACTGGGCATGCCCATCATCGACGAGCACTACTATGAGCCCAACACTTACTTCCTGAACAAGCGTCAGTACGACAGCTATCCACGCGACCGCAAGACGAAGGTCTATCTGGGTGAGTATGCTGCCAAGGACAAGAAGCTCATCGACGCCCTGGCTGAGGGTCTGTATCTGCTCCACGTAGAGCGCAATGGCGACATCGTGGCTATGACCTCGTATGCTCCTCTCTTCGCCCGTCGCGACAATACCAACTGGAACCCCGACATGATCTACTTCGACAACGAGCGTCCTTACCTCACCTGCAGCTACTACGTGCAGCAGCTGTTCGGACAGAGTGCCGGTCAGTACTTCTATGGCGACTGCGTGAAGTTTGAGGGCGATGCTCCCGACGTCATCCAGCCTCTGGAGAACGTCCACTACGGACAGTCGGTGGTGCTCAACGTGAAGACCCGTAAGCTCTTCGTGAAGCTGTGTAATGCTTCTGACGAGGCCAAGACGGTCAATATGGACCTGTCGCGCTTCCCACTGAAGAAGACGGCTACGAAGACTGTGCTGACGGGTGCTCCCGATCAGGAAAACAACTACGATGAGCAGCCTATCGCTCCTCAGAAGGAAACGGTGAAAGCCAAGAAGAAGGAAACGCTGACGCTGGCGCCCTACACCTTTATGATGCTGGAATACCAACTTTAAATAAAAGATGGACGACGAAATAAAAGACGACATCATGGAACAGAGTGCCGAGGAGCTCTCCTCCTCGGGCAACGGTGAGTCGCACTCTGACTATAAACCTGTGAACCGTTTTGATGCTGCCGTGGTGCACCATCTGAGCGGTATGTACCAGAACTGGTTCCTGGACTATGCCTCCTACGTCATACTGGAGCGTGCCGTACCTCACATAGAGGACGGTCTGAAGCCTGTGCAGCGTCGTATCCTGCACTCCATGAAGCGCATGGACGACGGTCGCTACAACAAGGTGGCCAACATCGTGGGACACACCATGCAGTTTCACCCGCATGGTGATGCCTCTATCGGCGATGCCCTGGTGCAGTTGGGACAGAAGGACCTCTTGATAGATACGCAGGGTAACTGGGGTAACATCCTCACAGGCGACCGTGCCGCTGCTCCCCGATATATCGAGGCGCGACTGTCGAAGTTCGCCCTCGACACGGTGTTCAACCCCAAGACTACCGAGTGGCAGCTCAGCTACGATGGGCGTAACAAGGAGCCGATAACGCTTCCCGTCAAGTTCCCGTTGCTGTTGTCACAGGGCGCCGAGGGTATTGCCGTAGGTCTGTCGTCGAAGATCCTGCCCCATAACTTCTGTGAGATATGCGATGCTGCCATCTCGTACCTGCATGGGGAGGAGTTCCAACTCTATCCTGACTTCCAGACGGGTGGTTCCATCGACGTGTCGAAATACAACGACGGTCAGCGTGGCGGTGTGCTGAAGGTACGCGCCAAAATTGAGAAGCTGGACCAGAAGACGCTCGTTATTCGCGACCTGCCCTATTCGAAGACTGTGGACAGTCTGATAGACAGTATCAAGAAGGCTATTGAGAAAGGTAAGATTAAGGCCCGTCACGTCGATGACCTGACGTCGGCCTCGGTAGAGATACAGATACACCTCATGCCGGGCATCAGTAGTGACAAGACCCTTGATGCACTCTATGCCTTTACGGATTGTGAGATCAATATCTCGCCCAACTGCTGCGTCATCAAGGACGAGAAACCGCAGTTCCTCACCGTCTCTGATGTGCTGAAACATTCTACTGACCGCACGAAGGACCTCATTCGTCAGGAACTGGAGATACGCAAAAACGAGCTGCTGGAGCAGTATCACTTCCAGTCGTTGGAGAAGATCTTCATAGAGGAGCGCATCTATAAGGATAAGAAGTTTGAGAACGCACCTACCGTCGATGCCGTCTGCGAGCATATTGACGAACGCTTGACACCGTATTACCCCACACTGGTGCGCGAGGTGACGAAGGACGATATCCTGAAGCTGTTGGAGATCAAGATGCAGCGCATCCTGAAGTTCAACAAGGACAAGGCCGACGAGCTGATGGCCCGTATCAAGGCCGAGATTGAGGATATTGACTACCGTCTGGCCCATCTGGTAGATGAGACGGCAGCCTGGTTCCAGTTCCTCAAAGACAAGTATGGCAAGGATCATCCGCGTCTTACTGAGATCAAGAACTTTGATACCATCGAAGCGACGAAGGTGGCTGAGGCTAACCAGAAGCTCTATATCAATCGTACGGATGGCTTCATCGGCACAGGTCTGAAGAAGGATGAGTTTGTATGCAACTGCTCTGATATCGATGATGTCATCATCTTCTACCGTGACGGTAAGTTCAAGGTGGTACGTGTGGCCGAGAAACTGTTTGTGGGCAAGAATGTGCTGTGGTTGGGTGTGTTCAAGAAGAACGACAAGCGTACTATATATAATATGGTGTATCGTGACGGTAAGAACGGACCCTGTTATATCAAGCGCTTTAACGTGACGGGTATCACCCGCGACCGTGAGGTGGACCTGACACAGGGTACACCAGGCTCACGCGTGCTTTACTTCACCGCCAATCCCAATGGTGAGGCAGAGGTTATCAAGGTGACACTCGACGCCTCCGTCCTGGAGAAGCATCCGCGTATGAGCATCTTCATTGAGCGGTCGTTTGCCACCATCGATATCAAGGGACGACTGTCGAAGGGTAACCTGCTGACGAAGTTTGCCGTCCATCGCATCACCCTGAAGTCGCAGGGACACTCTACGCTGGGTGGCCGCAAGGTGTGGTTCGACCCCGATGTGAACCGTCTGAACTACGATGAACACGGCCGACTGCTGGGTGAGTTCTTCGATGAGGACCAGATACTGATAGTACTGCCTAATGGTGACTACTACCTGTCGAACTTCGACCTGAACAACCATTATGAGGACAGCATACTGCGTATAGAGAAGTATGAGCCCGACAAGGTGTGGACCTGCGTGCTCTTTGATGCCGACAACCAGGGCTATCCCTATATGAAACGCTTCCAGATGGATGCCACGAAACGCAAGCAGAACTTCCTGGGTGAGAACCCCGTATCGAAGTTGGTGCTGCTCACCGATGTGGTCTATCCGTTGGTGAAGGTGACCTACGGTGGTGCTGATGCGTATCGCGGTTCGGAGGAGATTGATGCCGAACAGTTCATTGCCGTCAAGGGCTATAAGGCCAAGGGTAAGCGTGTCTCTACCTGGCAGATAGAGAGCATTGAGGAACTGGAGCCTGTTCGTTTTCCGGAAGAGCCGGAAACGCCGGAGAATCCGGAATCTCCGGAGAAACCAGAGGAGAACGCAGACCCCGATGCCGGCAAGAGCCAACAGCAGGTGATTGACGAGATGACAGGTCAGCTAAGACTATTTGATGATGAGGCGTAGGATAGGTCTTTTGGCATTTGGCTGTTGGCTGTTGGCTGTTGGCGCCCGGGCGCAAAGCTATCAGATAGGTATTGGACCTTCGCAGGTGCTGGATACCTATCTCTCTCAGGAGAAGTTCAACGGTACGGGACTGAGCTTCCTGAGTATCAAGGAGCATCAGAAGAAGGGACGACAGTGGTCCACCATCTTCCAAAACCAGGTGAACGCATCGTTGGCTAAGGACCGTGCCGACAATGAGTCGATGATGGAAGCCTGCTACAACTTCATGGTGGGACGCTACAGGGCATTCCGTTTGGTGGATGACCATCTGACGTTGCAGGCTGGTGGACTGGCAAACCTGGGCGTCGGCTTTACCTACAACACAAGGAATGGTAATAATCCTGCACAGGCCCGACTGGGACTGCAACTGATGCCGTCGGGTATTGCTACCTACCGTTTCCCGCTGTTCAAACGACAGACGATGGTACGCTATGAGGTGGACCTTCCACTGATAGGCCTCGTGTTCAGTCCTAACTACGGACAATCATACTACGAGATGTTCTCGTTGGGTAACTACGACCATAACGTGGTACCCACGACCTTTGTCTCAGCTCCTTATTTCCGTCAGCAGCTGACCCTCGGCTATGATATTGGGCGTTCAACCATGTTGACCCTCGGCTATCTGGGCGACTACCAGCAGCTGAGTGTCAACAATCTGAAGCAACACGTCTATTCCCATCGGTTCCTTGTGGGAGTCGTTTTGAAAAGGTGAAATGGCAAATAGTAAAAAAGGTAAAAAAAGTAAAAATAGAAAAAGTGAAGAAGTTCTTTTTATATGATAGGCTGCACAAGGTAAAGGCGATAGTCCTTTTACCCTTTTACCTTTTTACTCTATTACTATTAGGCTCGTGCGTTGACGAGGAACAGTTTGAGGATACCCCACAGGGTAACCTCGAGGCGTTGTGGAAGATGATAGACGAGCACTACTGCTTCCTGGACTATAAGCACGAGGCTTATGGACTTGACTGGAATGCTGTCTATAATAAGTATAAGGTACGCGTGAACGGGGATATGTCGGACCTGCAGCTCTTCGAGGTGCTTACCGATATGCTTGCTGAATTGCGCGACGGACACGTGAACCTGTCGGCAGCCCACGACCTTGGTCGCTACTGGTCGTGGTATGAGGACTATCCTATGAATTTCAGTGACTCGCTCTACCGTCGTTATATGGGTACCGACTATAAGATTGCCTCTGGGCTGCGTTATCGTATCCTGGATGACAATATTGGTTACGTGCGCTACGAGAGTTTTTCGTCACCTATCGGCAATGGTAATATTGACGAGGTGCTCTTTCATATGATGCTCTGTAGGGGTATGATCATCGATATCCGTGAGAACGGTGGCGGTGATCTGACGAATGTGGAGAAACTGGCGGCGCGCTTCACGAACGAGAAGACGTTGGTGGGTTATATACAACATAAGACTGGCAAGGCACATAACGACTTTTCATCGATGGAACCGCGCTATTTGGAGCCTGCCAAGAACGTCCGATGGCAGAAGCCCGTCGTGGTGCTTACCAACCGTCATGTGTTCTCGGCAGCCAACGAGTTTGTGATGTATATGAAATCGTTGCCTCAGGTGACCATTATAGGCGATCATACGGGTGGTGGTGCTGGTATGCCTTTCACCAGCAGTCTGCCTAACGGTTGGACTGTGCGTTTCTCTGCCGTGCCCTTATATGATGCCAACAAACAGCCCATGGAGTTTGGTATCGATCCCGATTACTTCGTACAACAGACCGATGAGGACTTCCAGAAAGGTAGGGACTCGCTGATAGAGTTCGCGAGACAGTTTTTGTCCAAATAATTTGGTGGTTTCAAAAAAAAGCATTACCTTTGCACCGCATTTTCAGAATGCACCCTGTTTCTGTCGGCATAGCTCAGTTGGTTAGAGTATCACCTTGACATGGTGGGGGTCCTTGGTCCGAATCCAAGTGTCGACACAAAGTACAGCGATGTCCGCGAGTCATCGCTTTTTTATTAGCCGCATGCGCCTGTGGCGGAATTGGTAGACGCGCTAGACTTAGGATCTAGTATCTCACGATGTGCAGGTTCGAGTCCTGTCAGGCGCACAGTTCAAACGCGAGTCTTGTCAGGCGTACGAAATAAAAAAGGCAATCTTCAGTCGAAGGTTGCCTTTTTTGTACACTGTGGACAGATGCCTTTGAGAAGGTAGTTGGCCGATGTGATAGTGAAACCCTCCGGCACCTCGATGGCAGGAAGGGACGAACCTGTGAGACAATAGGTGCGTCGGCAGCGTTCGCAATAGAAATGGGGGTGCAGGTCATCATCGGCCTCATGGTCGTGGCTGTGGCACAGCTCATAGCGCGCACTTCCCGTGCCATCTTCGATGACGTGTACCAGATGGTGCTCGCGGAAGAGTGTAAGTGCACGGAAAATACCGGACTTGTCAATTGACAAAATCCGGTATTCCAGTTCTGTGAGCGACATCGGACTGCCTGCCGTGGCCAGTGTCTGTGCCACGAGGATGCGGTTGGCTGTCGGCTTGATGCCGTGCTGTTCCAACAGTTCAGCCGTCTCTACGTGTCCCACGCCGTCAGTTTTTTACCCTTTTAGTCCAGTGCGTAGGTGACAGTCGTCACGACACGGATCTTCTTGATATAAGGTGTGTTTTGGTCACGATCCTCAATCTCGAACTGTCCCTGACCTGCGGTGGTGATGCCATTGAGATCAGAATCGCTGGCCTTGGCAAATTCCTCAGCGGTCTTCTGGGCGTTCTTGATAGCTTCAGCCATCATCTCGAGTTTTACGTTTTGGAACGATGTGTACTCATACGAGGGATAGCCGCTCTCAATGGCCACACCCTGCTCCAGCAGGTCACCCTGCTTGTAGATGACATCGTTGACCTTCTGCACGTCCTTGGTATAGACGGTGACAGTAGTGCTGGCTGTGTAACGGTAGTTCTTACGGTTCTCGCTCCATGTGTTAGCCTCCAAGTCGTTGACGGTTGGCGGATTGATAGTGATGTCTTTCTCGTTGAGTCCGTTCCTTACGAGGAAGGCTTTGATCTTGTCGGCCTGCTGACTGATGCGCATATAGAGCTCAGGCAGGTCGTCGCCCATCTCCGTGGTGCTGACACTCCACGACACCTGGTCAGCGTTGACTTCACGCTCAGCCAGACCCTTCACAGTTACTTGGCGGTCTTTGTTGGCAAAGTTGTCAATACCGCTCTTGATGAACCATCCCAGTGCAATCATTCCGACAGCCAGGATGATAGCTTCTTTGATTCTGTTCATAGCTTTTTCC
>Ga0310694_10004541_pt1 | contig 13412 bp, 9 predicted proteins | sample 174DNAGHGhighgp2_FD_203884 | JGI IMG/M metagenome (GOLD analysis project Ga0310694, IMG submission 203884) | Sheep rumen microbial communities from Palmerston North, Manawatu-Wanganui, New Zealand - 1742 DNA GHGhigh gp2 (v2) (version 2) | ecosystem: Host-associated > Mammals > Digestive system >...
CAAGTTTGAAGTGGCAAAAGAGACTTATCTGATTTTATATACAGGTCCGACGATTCAATGCGGTTTGAGTTACGCCGTGCGCACAGTTGCACAGACTCAGATGCTCGATGGGTCTATCGTTACGGCTACCAACCGGAAAAACCGCTATGAAAAAGTGGATGAGACCGATTTGGATGCCAATAACCAGCTCAAGCGGGTGAATGTGACATGGGGTGTCGGAGCAGGATTCCAGTACAAGCGTTATTTCCTCCGGGGAGGATATGATTTCGGTTTGATTAATCCTTATGCACACCAGAAGTTCATCTTCAGCGACGACCGTTACACACGCGGACGCCTCGACCAGTGGAATATACGTTTGGGTATGTACCTCTGGTACGCAGACTAAATTAAATCGTACTTCGTAAATCGTACATCGTACATCGTTAAATCGTACCTCCCTTGATTCCAAAAGAAACCATAGAACGAATTAACGCGGCGGCAAAGATAGAAGAAGTCGTTAGCGATTATGTCACGCTTCGTAAGCGCGGCGCGAATCTCATCGGCCTTTGTCCCTTCCATCATGAAAAGACCGGTTCCTTCACGGTCAGTCCTTCCAAAGGCATCTATAAATGCTTCGGTTGCGGCGTGAGCGGACATGCTCTCAAATTCATTATGGATATAGAGCAATGCAGCTACGTAGAGGCGATTAAGCAGTTAGGAAAGAAATACCACATCGAAGTCGAAGAACGTGAACTGACAGCGGAAGAACAACAACGTCAGGACAACCGCGAATCCATGTTCGTGGTAAATGAATTTGCCAACGAGTGGTTCCAGAAACAGTTGTGGGAAACAGAAGAAGGCCGTGCCATCGGTTTAAGTTATTTTATAGGTCGCGGTTTGCGCGAAGATATAATCCGCAAATACCAATTAGGCTATTCGCCCGAAAAAGGAAACCCGCTGGCACAAGCTCTCAAGAAGAAAGGATTCAAAGAGGAATACATTACCAACAATGTGGATACCAAAATCGGTGTCGGCGTGGTGGGAAAGAGTGAAGACGGACGCCTGTATGACCGCTTCCGGGACCGTGTCATGTTCCCTATCTTTACGGTCAGCGGAAAGCCTGTCGCATTTGCAGGACGAATTCTGAAGAAGAAAGAGAATGTCGGCAAATACGTCAATTCGCCGGATTCACTCATCTATTCGAAGACAAACGAGTTGTACGGTTTGTTCCAAGCCAAACAATCGATTGCACGAGCGGACATGTGCTATCTCGTTGAAGGACAGATGGATGTTATTTCCATGTTCCAGTCTGGAATAGAGAACGTCGTAGCGAGCGGCGGAACAGCTCTGACCAAACCGCAAATACGTCTCATCCAGCGCTTTACAAGCAACATAACTGTGCTTTACGACGGAGATGCAGCAGGTATTCACGCCGCTTTGAGGGGAATTGACATGTTTCTCGAAGAAGGGTTTAACGTGAAAGTCGTACTACTGCCGGACGGAGAAGACCCGGATAGCTTTGCGCAACACCATGACTCGACCGAGTTTATCCGTTACATAGAAGAGCATCAAACGGATTTTATCCGCTTCAAGTCCGCTCTCTTGAGCAAAGATGCGGGCGACGATCCGCAAAAACGGGCTACGCTGATAAAGGAAATAACCGCTTCGATTGCCATTATTCCGGATATGATTACACGGCAAGTGTATATCAAAGACAGCGCAGAGCGGCTTCACATGAGCGAAAAAGTGCTCACGAACGAAGTCATCAACCTGCGCCGGAAGAAAATGGAAGAGCGCAACAAAGAGCGCGAACGGGCACAAGAGGAACAAGCGGTTAGTATCGAGCTGGAGAATCATTCCGAAACAGCGAATAATAATCCGGTAAGCCTGAACTATCCGACTAATCCTCCTTTGCCGACTAATCCTCCAAAACCCAAAAGTCCGTTGGAGCAGAATTACTACAATCTGATGCAACTCGTAGTGCGTTACGGCGAGCGGCCGATTGATGTAGAAGGACAGATTTACAGCATCGGAGAGGTGATTATCCTTACATTGGAAGGAGATGAGATTGCTCCGCCACAACCGATTTATCAGAAGATTATCGACGAATTCAAGCAGCACAGCAAAGAAGAAGGATTCAAGGCGGAACTCTTTTTCAAGTTCCATCCGGATCCGGAAATAAGCGCGCTCGCCATAGACATGATTGCAGAGAAATACCGGTTTGCCTCTTCCGACAGCGAAGAACGATTAGGCGGACTGGTAACACAGTTACTCTTTGAAATCAAACTGACGGTTATCAACATGCAGATAGAGCAGTTGGAGAAAGACCTTAAATCAGCTCAAGAGCAAGGAAACTGGGACGCAATGAAGCAATTACTCGCACACCAGCCGAAACTCCTTGAACTCCGTAACGCCATCTGCAAGCGCCTCGGAAACAGAGTAATAAGCGTTTGAGAATGGAGAGTGGAGAATTGAGAATGGAGAATTGAGAATTATGTTATTTGAGAGTATTGTATATGGTCCTATTCACAGTCGCCGGCTTGGCAGCAGTTTAGGTGTCGAGTTGATGCCGCTTACCCATAAATTGTGCACGTTCAATTGTGTCTATTGCGAGTGCGGATGGAATGTGCCGGTTAACAGCCCTGTTCTGCCAACACGCGAAGAAGTGAAAGCGGCATTGGAGGAGAGTTTGAAAAAATTAAGTAACAAGGATGCCGGAAACAAGGAAAACGGAAAATGCCTTGACGCCATTACGTTCAGCGGAAACGGCGAACCCACTCTTCATCCGGATTTCAAAGAAATAATTGAAGATACACGCGCTCTGCGGGACTTGTATTGTCCGGACGCCAAAATAAGCGTGCTCAGCAACTCGACACAATTAGGGCGGGCGGATGTTGTTGAGGCGTTGGAATTATGCGACAACCGCATTTTGAAGCTGGATGCGGGAACAGATGAGATGATGCGGCGTATTGACATGCCGGTTAACAAAGAACTGACAGTTGCACAAGTGGTGGAATGGCTTCAAGTGTTTGAAGGCGACTTTACCTTGCAGACTTGTTTTCTGCGTGGTGAGCACAACGGAAAGAAGATTGACAACACCACGCCGGATGAATTGGAAGCATGGTATCGTGCGGTGGAACAAGTTCATCCGAAACAAATTATGATGTACGTCATCGACAGGAAGACGCCGGAAGAGCAGTTGGAGAAAATATCCCGTAGCGAAATGGAATCCATCGCCCGTCCGTTGATAGAACAAGGTATTGCTGTGCATATATCCGCATGAAGATTCTTGTATCACCATTGAATTGGGGTTTGGGACATGCCAGCCGTTGCGTACCATTAGTACGCCGTTTTATAGCGGAAGGCCATGAAGTGATATTAGGCGGCGACGGCGAAAGTCTAACGCTTCTAAGGCGTCATTTCCCTAAATTGAGATATGTTTATTTAGCTCCGTTGACGTTACGTTACAGTTCCGGCAAACGACAAGTATTGGCGATGCTCAAATCGCTTCCACGTCTTATTGCATGGTCCATGAAAGACCATTCTATTCTCCAAGCCGTTCTGCGCGAAGAACATATCGACCAAATCGTTTCCGACAACCGTTTCGGTCTGTACAACCAAAATGCCAAATGTATTTACATGACGCATCAGTTGCATATCATGCTTCCGAAATGCTGGAAATGGCTCGAAGGTGTTGCAGAGCGTCTCCACGCACGTGTTTACAAGCGATTTGACGAAGTATGGATACCTGATTACGAAGATTTATCCTTAAGTCTGGCAGGCGAATTGAGTCATCCGAAAACCGTTCATGGTACTTATCGGTATATAGGTCCGTTGAGCCGGTTTGAGAGATTGAAGGAGCATGAAAAAGAGTCTGGATTTGCTGTCGTAGCCGTACTAAGCGGTTTGGAGCCGCAGCGAAGTATGCTGGAATCGGAGCTGCTATCCCGTTTTGCGGGCAAAGAGAAACAAGTGCTGATTATTCAAGGCCGATTGAACAAACCTCGTACGCAAATCAAGCGTGGAAACATAACGCTTGTGCCCTATATGAATGATGCGGAATTAGTATCCGTCCTTTCAGGCGCCAAGCATATTATCGCCCGTTCGGGTTACTCTACCATTATGGATTTGCATGCATTGGGACTGCTGAATGATTCAACAACAATTGAACTCATTCCCACACCGGGTCAACCGGAACAGGAATACTTATCATACGCGCAACAAACGCGTAACATACCCGCCGCCATATAAACCCGATACAAGCACGAGATATGCTTGAGATATGCTGTATTAACCAGTTATTTTGAGCATTTATTGAAGAAAAAAGTAATTTTTTCTTTTTTTTCTTGCATATATCAAAAAAAAGCAGTAAATTTGCACGCTTAAAATGGCCGGCAATAAAAATTGAAATAACAATTAAAATTATACGAATATGAAATTTAATGTATCGAGTTCGAAACTATTTTCACAATTACAGGCAGTAAGCCGCGTGATTAACAACAAAAACTCATTGCCCATTCTGGACGATGTGCTGTTTGATTTATCGGGAAACGAGTTGAAACTGACAGCTTCCGACGGCGAGACGACGATTCGCACGAGTGTGGAAGTGGAAGGCGCAGAAGGAAACGGCAAAGTGGCTTCCGCTGCCAAACTGCTTTTGGAAACGCTCAAAGAGTTCAGCGAGCAACCGCTGTCATTCACCATTGATGAGAATAATTTTGCGGTAAGCATGGTCAGCCAGAACGGAACTTATTCGTTTGTAGGCGTCAACGGAAACGAATATCCGGAAATGCCCGCAGCAGAAAAGGACGCTCGCCAGATTTCTCTGCCGGCAAATGTGCTTCAGAGTGCTATCGAGAAGACCATCTTCTGTACAGCAGATGACGATTTGCGTCCTGTAATGAACGGTATTTTCTTCGACATCGCCGAGGACAAAGTGACGATGGTAGCTACCGATGCTCACCGTCTCGTTCGTTATACGAACGTCGGAGCACAGCCAGGTGTCGCAGCCAGCTTCATTCTGCCGAAGAAACCCGCTTCGCTTCTGAAGAGCCTGTTGTCGAAAGAAGAAAACGATGTAAAAGTGACTTTTGGCGCCAAGAACGCCCGTTTCGAGTTTGGCAGCACTCTGCTTGTTTGCCGCCAGATAGAAGGCCGCTTCCCGAACTACAATGCCGTTATTCCTCAAGCAAACCAGAATATCGTAACTGCCGACCGTCAGACGCTGATTAACGCTTGTAAGCGCGTGGCTGTATTTGCCAACAACGGAACCGCCCAATTGCGTCTGGCTTTGAGCGAGAACCAAATCAAGATTTCCGCACAGGATATCGATTTCTCTACGAGCGCAGAAGAGACCATCGGTTGCGATTACAACGGCACTCCGATGGCTATCGGTTTCAAGGCTCCGTTCCTGATTGATTTGCTGAGTTCGATTGCATCGACAGAGGTACAACTCAAACTGGCAGATCCCGCCCGCGCAGGTCTTATTCTGCCTGCCGAGAACGAGGAGAACGAAGATGTGCTCATGCTACTGATGCCGATGTTGCTTAACGACTAAGACATTCACATTTCCACAAATTCACACATTCTTATCTGTTCATTTATGGGTTACCGCAAACTAAGGGATTCCGAAATAGCACAATTACAGGCTCAAGGTTGTTCTGCAAAAAACTGGTCGGACGTGGAAGTAGCGGAAGAGTTTGATGCACAATACGTGCGCAATACTTCTTTCTCCGGACATAACCGTTTGGGCGTTTTCCGTCGGGAAATAAATCTTCCGGGCGGATTGAGTGTCCATTCCGGCATCTACAACGCGACACTTCATAACTGCGAGGTCGGCGACGACGCGCATCTGTTCAACATCCATAATTACATTGCGAACTACCACATCGGCTGCAACACATGCATCGAGAATGTGAACGCGATTCTTGTGGACGGCCGTACGACTTTCGGTAACGGCGTGCGTGTGCCTGTAATGAATGAAGGCGGCGGACGTGAGATACCTATTTTCAACGAACTGAGTGCCAGTTTGGCCTATATTTTGACACTCTACCGTCATCGTCCGAAAATGATTCACGAGTTGGAGCGGATGATTGACGCTTACGCTCAGGAGCAGGCCTCGGAAGTTGGTTACATCGGCGACCATGTGCGGATTCTCAACTGCGGAAGCATCAAAAACGTACGTGTTGGCGATTATGCCGAACTAATAGGCGTAAGCCGTTTGAAGAACGGAACGGTAAACTCGAACGAGAAAGCACCGGTTCGTTTGGGTAGCGGCGTCAAGTGCACGGATTTTATTATTGCATCTGGAGTTGAAATAGGCGATTCGACGCTTGTTGACAAGTGCTTTGTGGGACAAGGATGCATATTCGACAAACATTATTCCGCCGGCGAGAGTTTGTTTTTCTCAAACTGCCAAGGCATGCACGGCGAGGCGTGTGCAATCTTTGCCGGTCCTTACACGGTAACCCACCACAAGAGTACGCTTTTGATTGCGGGTATGTTCTCCTTCCTCAACGCAGGTTCGGGCAGCAACCAGTCGAACCATATGTACAAACTCGGTCCGATTCACCAGGGCATCGCCGAACGCGGCGCAAAAACGACCAGCGACAGTTACCTGTTATGGCCGTCCAAAGTAGGTGCCTTCAGTCTGGTAATGGGTCGTCACACACACCATGCGGACACGTCCGACCTGCCATTTTCGTACCTGATTGAGAATAATTCCGAGAGTTATCTTGTTCCGGGCGCCAACCTGCGTACGGTGGGAACCATCCGCGACGCACAGAAATGGCCGAAACGTGACAACCGCAAAGACCCGCATAAACTGGACCAGATTAATTTCAATCTGCTTAGTCCGTACACCGTCCAGAAAATGTGGCGTGGCCGTGAGATTTTGAACGAGTTGCAGTCTCTGAGCGGCGAGAACACGGAGGTTTACGGTTATAAAAACTGCAAAATCCGCAATTCATCTCTTCGTCACGGGCGCGACTTATATACGATTGGTATTCAGAAATTCCTCGGCAACAGTCTTATCAGCCGTTTGGAACAAAACGAATGGCATACATTAGCCGAGTTGCGCAAAGCTCTGCAGCCAGACAGCCAAACAGGACTTGGTACCTGGGTTGATTTGGCAGGACTGATTGCGCCGAGAAGCGAGGTAACGAACCTGGCTGATGCCATAGAGACCGGAAAATTGAGCCTTTCGGACATTCAAGGCCGTCTGGAAAAAATGCACGCCAACTACTACTCGTACGAGTGGACCTGGGCATTGGAGAAACTGGAACAAGTATGGGGTTGCAAGGCAGAAGAAGTGACGTTAGAGAAAATCCGCAAGACCATCGAAGAATGGCGTGAAGCGGTTGTCAAACTCGACAAGATGGTCTATGACGATGCCCGCAAGGAGTTCGATTTGAACAGCCAGACCGGTTTCGGTGTTGACGGCGACAAGGAACAGGCGGAAGCAGACTTCGAAGAAGTGCGCGGTTCGTTCGAGTCCAACTCGTTTGTCAAAGCCGTATTGGAGCATATAGAGCGTAAGTCGGCATTAGGAGAGCGCGTATTGGAACAATTATCACATGTCCAAGGGTAAACTAACCATATTAGGTTGCGGGAGTGCCAAACCGACGAAGACCACTTCGCCGTCCGCACAACTGGTGGAATTGAGCGACAAGATGTTTTTGGTCGATTGCGGCGAAGGAGTTGTGCTGACGATGCAGAAACTCGGTGTACACACATCGCGATTGTATAACATTTTCATCTCCCATTTGCACGGCGACCATTGTTTCGGACTAATTGGTCTGCTGACGACACTCGGTATGCTCAAACGCACGCAACCGATGCACATCTACGCTCAGCCGGATCTCGAAAAACTATTACAGCCATTACTGGACTACCATGCCAATGACCGGTTATACGACGTTATTTTCCATCCGATAAACCCACGCAAACATTCCGTTATATACGAAGACCGCACGGTAAGCGTGGAGACCATTCCTCTCAAGCACGGCGTGCCGACCTGTGGATTTCTATTCAAGGAAACACACCGCGTGAAGCGTGAGGATGGCACATTCGACCACGTAACAAGCAAGCGCTATGCCTATTGTTCTGACACGCAATATAGCGAGAAAATAATTCCGATTATCGAAGGAGTGGAGACACTCTACCATGAGTCCACATTCCTAAAAGACCACGCCGAAAGGAGCAAAGTAGTCAAGCACTCCACGGCAGCAGATGCGGCAACGATTGCCAAAAAAGCAAACGTCGGCAAACTAATCATCGGCCATTACTCCGCACGTGTGGAAGACCATAATTTGTTCCTTCAGGAAGCCCAACCGGTGTTCGAAAACACTTCTTTGGCGGAAGAGAACCTGACATTTGAACTTTAAAATTCCCAATAAGACCAAATGGCAAAGTCCACTATCCAATATGTTTGTTCGTCCTGCGGCGCCAAAGCTCCGCAGATGTTAGGCCGATGTCCGGTCTGCGGCGAGTGGGGAACATATGAAGAGGAAGTTGTTGAGAGCCGGCAGACATCCGTCAGTAGCTGTCCGCGGCAGGGAACAACCGCACAAGCACAACGCTTGCAAGATGTAGTAGCGAGCGAGGAAATGCGGATTGACATGCATAACGGCGAGTTCAACCGTGTATTGGGAGGAGGATTAGTGCCCGGAAGTCTTGTCCTTCTGGGTGGAGAGCCGGGAATCGGCAAGTCCACTCTGGCTTTACAAGTTCTTATGCAACAAGGGGAACGAAAGACATTTTATGCTTCCGGCGAGGAATCCGTACGGCAACTCAAACTGCGTGCAGAACGGCTTGCAGGTAATGCGGAAAACTTGTATATATCCTCCGAAACCTCTCTTGAACACATTTTGGAACAAGTCAAAGAGTTGGAACCGGAGATAGTGGTGATTGACTCCATCCAAACCATCGGAACAGAGACAGTTGACGCGACCATCGGCAGTCTGACACAAGTGCGCGAGTGCGCCGCTCGTATTCTCGAATTCGCCAAAACGCGCAATATTCCGTTTATTATTATCGGCCACATCAACAAGGAAGGCTCTCTTGCAGGCCCAAAAGTGCTGGAGCACATTGTGGACACCGTGCTGCAATTCGAAGGAGACCAACAATACCTATACCGAATTCTGCGTGCGCAAAAAAACCGCTTCGGTTCGACCTCCGAAATCGGAATCTACGAAATGCGGCAGGACGGTTTGCGTGAAGTGACCAACCCGTCGGAATTGCTTCTCTCAACGGCGCGCGAGGGTCTATCCGGCATCGCCATCGCCGCAGCAGTGGAAGGAGTACGTCCATTCCTGATTGAAGTACAGGCCCTGGTTTCGAGTGCGGCATATGGTACGCCTCAACGCTCTTCAACAGGTTTTGACAGCCGGCGGTTGAATATGTTATTGGCAGTATTGGAAAAGCGTATTGGTTTCAAACTGCTGCAAAAAGACGTGTTCCTTAATATAGCAGGAGGGTTGCGAGTACAAGACCCGGCTATCGATTTGGCGGTTCTCGCCGCTGTGCTCAGCAGCAATATGGATATCGCACTCGATGCCGGTACATGCCTGTGCGGAGAAGTTGGCCTGGCTGGAGAAATACGCTCTGTGAACCGTATTGAGCAACGCATTTCCGAGGCACAGAAACTCGGTTTCAAGCGTATTCTTATTCCTGCAGAGCAGAAAATAGATACTAAACGCTTCTCAATAGAAGTAGTTTTTGTTCGGAAAGTGACGGACGCTTTCCGGTTATTAATCAAACAATAAGAAAAGCAAATTTATTGCATATGAAAAGACTGATTTTGATGCTGATAGTGCTGACATCGATAAACGCAATCGCACAACTAAACGCCATTTTAGGCGACTGGAAAACCGTTGATGACAAGACTGGAGATAATTTTTCCGTTGTACATATCTACAAAGGTTCAGACGGACTTTATTATGGTAAAATCGCCGAAATGCTGGTTGGACCGAAAGACATGGTTTGCGAGGCGTGCGAAGGTGCAGACAAAAATGCTCCGTTAGAGGGACTCGTGATTATTCGCGGAATGAAATTCAATGCGGACAAGAACCAACTGGAAGGCGGCAAGGTGCTCGAACCTGAAACCGGCAAATTCTATTACGGAAAAATCTATCCAAAGGACAGAAAATTGGTTCTACGCGGGTCATTGGACAAACTCGGTGTGCTGGGAAGAAGCCAGACATGGATTCGAAAATAATAGTAGAAGATTGATTTATGGTATTGGTGTTTGCATCAAATAACGAGCATAAATTAGCGGAAGTGCGGCAAATAATGCCGTTCGGAATCAGTGTGCTTAGTCTGCACGATATCGGCTTTGAGGCTGAGATAGACGAAACCGGACAGACACTGGAGGAAAATAGTGCCATTAAAGCCCGTACTGTTTATCAATGGTTGAAAGAACAAACGGTAAATGGGATAGACGGCGTGTTTGCAGATGATACCGGTTTGGAAATAGACGCACTCAACGGAGCGCCCGGAGTTTTTACAGCACGTTGGGCAGGCGAACCTGCTGAGAACCGAAAGAAAGCATTGCGCGAGTTGGCAGACAAATCCGACAGGTCTTGCCGGTTTAGGACAGTAATAACGCTTATCAAAGACCATCAAACGACGCAAGTTGAAGGTATTGTTCGCGGACGAATAGCAGAAGAAGAGTTCGGAAAAGGAGGATTCGGCTACGACCCACTCTTTATTCCGGAAGGTTATAACAAAACATTCGGAGAACTGCCCGCAGAACTGAAAAATACAATCAGTCATCGGGCAAGAGCTTTGGTAAAATTGGTAGATGTATTGAAAAGTTATCAATGAATTGGCGCACAAAAATAGTATTTCTTCTGGGAAGTCTGATGACTTTCACCGGAGCTCACAGTGAGCGCTGGACGACTCATTTTGCATACAATCACGTTACGCAAATCGCTATGAGTCCTGAACAGGTATATGCCATTTCAGATGGTAGTTTGTTCAGTGTAAACAAACAGACCGAAGAGATTCACATTTACAATCGACAATCAGGATTGCATAGTTCGGGTATCACATGCATCTACTATGACGAGACAGGAGAGCAACTCATCATCGGATATGAAACCGGGAAAATGGACATCCTTTCAGCGCAGGGAGTCAAGTATATCGGTGAGTTGTACGACAAAGACATGACACAGCGGAAGACCATTCACAACGTAACAATAAAAGGTCGTACTGCCTATTTGTCAACGCATTTTGGTGTTCAGACGATGGATTTGCGGGAAAACAAAATGGTGGATAGTTATTGGCTTCGTCCTAACGGGGAAGAAACTCCCGTTCTAGATGTGCTGCTCAAAGGGGATAGTATTTACGCATTCACGGAAGACAGCCTTTTCTGCGCTGCACTCAAAGACAACTTGGTTGATTACACCTTCTGGAAGCGCGAGGAGCGCAACGGACGGATTAGTCAGGATTTCAAAAAAGGCCAGGAATATACCGACGCAACGGATGTTTGGTTTGCCGGAAATACAGAAGGAATCGTGCGCCACGCGAGATTTAGTTCGCAACGGATGACATACAAACCCGCAGGTCCGCTGGTCAACACTCCGTATTGGCTGACGGCTTCGCAAGGACAAGTATGGATGGTACCCGGCGGCAGATGGGCATCGCAAGACGAAAATCCGGGATGTGTCATGCATTATGATGGTAAAAAATGGACCAATATAACCGGAGCTACGCTTCGCGAAAAGACACAGATTCCCGCACTTGATTTTGTTAACATAGCTGCTGACCCAAAGAACAATGAGCACTATTTTGTAACCAGTTACGGAACAGGATTGTATGAATTTGACCACGACACATTAGTAAGTCACACCATAGCCGGTAAGGGGAGCAACACACTTATAGCAGCAAATCCGAACGACCCGCAATTCTACACGCGCGTGGATTTCCCGACTTACGATGCAGATGGAAATTTATGGTTTACGTGCGCTGTCAGTGAGGCACAACTGCAATGTATCGATGCGAAAGGCGCTTGGCACGCACTAACGCTATACAACGGCAATGAACCTGTCGGTTTGTACACACCGGGAGGACTGATTTTAGATAACAAAAATCCGAACTACAAATGGTTTGCAACCGCTCGCTACAACACATTAGTCGGTTTATTGGATGATGGCGGTACACAGTGGGATGAGTCAGACGACCGGGTAGTTGTCCGGACAGAATGGTTGAACCAGAACGGGCAACGGTTCGAACCCGATTTCATCTATCATATGATGCAAGACCTTGACGGACGTGTATGGATAGGCACAGAAATCGGAGCAGCATATATAGAAACCAACGGAGCATACTTTGAGTCAGACGCGATTGTACAACCGCAAGTAATGGATAATAACGGAGAAAATCCGCTTACACAATTGGTAATAAAGGCGATGTGCCAGACTCCCGAAGGAGATATTTGGATAGGAACTCAGTCCATAGGCGTGTACGTACTCAATCGGGAGGCGACGGAAATAAAAGCACACTACACAACCGAAAATTCGGCGATGCCGGCGAACGGAATTCTGTCATTAGCGTGCGATAAAACAAACGGGAAAATATATATCGGCACAGCGGAAGGATTAGTGGAATACGACCCTAACGGTCCCGGAGAAGGACTGAATGGATGGGAAGACGACACAGAATTGGAGCAAGGAAGCATGCTTCAATGGCGCTTGCATTTATCGTACAACAATCCACAAGAATTAGCCGCAACTCCGAAACGTATTTATGCCGCAGCAAACGGCTCGTTGTTCAGCGTGGACCGTGATGACGAATCCATAACGTATTGGAGCAAATCCACCGGCTTGAATGGAAACAGCGTGAGTCATATTGCTTACGATACGAATTCAGGTAAGCTGGTCATTACATATGAGAACGGCCAAATAGACTTGCTTTCTGATGACGACGAGGTAACACAAATGCCAGACATCTCAATGAAAGCTGGTTCGATTGCCGTAGAAGTGAACGGTATTTGTGTCGGTTCACGGCAAGTATATCTTGCGATGCCGTTCGGTATTATAGCCTTAAATGCACGCAAAGGAGAGATTAGCGATACTTATTACATCGGTTCCGAAGCAGCTTCAGTGAATGTCCAGCATATTTTGGAAAAAGGTGACACATTGTACGCTTTTTCATACGACAAGCTATACAAAGGTTCGCTGAATGACAACCTCGTCGATTTTACGTTCTGGAAGAGTGAACCGCTTCCATGTGAGCAAGTAGAACAAGCAGCTGTTTGGCACGATGAGATATACACCATCCAGCACGACTCACTCTATCGTCTCCGCTCAAATACATGGCAGTTAGTACTGGACGAACCTGTACAATGGATACATTCGAATGACAATAGTCTATTACTCTACCGAAACGGTATAGGTTTGTTCCGCCTCAACGAAGATGATCAACCGAAGGAA
>Ga0310694_10004542_pt1 | contig 13411 bp, 9 predicted proteins | sample 174DNAGHGhighgp2_FD_203884 | JGI IMG/M metagenome (GOLD analysis project Ga0310694, IMG submission 203884) | Sheep rumen microbial communities from Palmerston North, Manawatu-Wanganui, New Zealand - 1742 DNA GHGhigh gp2 (v2) (version 2) | ecosystem: Host-associated > Mammals > Digestive system >...
ACCTTACATTTTGTAAGGAGGCGCAAAGATAAGCATTTCAAAACCTCCGAGTGCCTAAACTATAGTTAAACTGTTGAGAATATGGCGTTTTGCCAAAATGTTAACGGATTTTCGTGGACAGTAGTGGTTGCAAATATACAAATTTTATTCCAATTCCATCGCAGTTTAACCTTTTTTTGTAAGTAATGGAGTATTTTTCTTGTAAGCCAATCGATTTTTTGCACATAAAATGAATGAAATTCACTAAAATCACTCCTTTTTGCATTTTTTATAGGGTATGTTTCTTTCTTCTCGTACAAATTGTGTAACTTTGTAGCAAATATCCGAATAACGACAATGGCAAGTAACAAAGACCTTAATCGCCTGAAGGTGATACTGGCAGAGAAGAAGAAATCCAACCTTTGGCTTTCTAAGCAGTTGGGCTGTGCCCCAACGACTGTATCCAAGTGGTGTACCAATTCATCACAGCCCCCTTTGGAGATGCTGATGAAGATAACACGACTGCTTGATATAGACCTGAAGGATCTCGTGAGATTCGAGGAACTTGACAAGAATGATAATAATAATGAGTAATAAGATATGTATAAGATAACCTGGGACAAAGAGACCGGCGGGGTGCTTTTGCATTCCCGCATCGTTGATGGCACCCTTGGTACATCTCCGCGTCCTGTGTTCTGGGAAGAACTTGACCTGTTGAAGTTGAATGAGCTTGGGTGGAAATACCCTCACTGTGAGGAGCCATTACTTTGGGCCATCAACAAACAGTACTGGTATCGTGGTGAGCTGGTTTTCGAAGCCAAGGGAGCCAATATCTATGACGAGGCGACGGTAGTGTTCCAGCCAGGGATGGAAGCCCTGAAGCTGAAACCTGTCAATATGAAGAAGATGTTGGAGAACTGCAAGGAATATATGTTCCTCTTGGAAAGTGAAGCCATAGAGTTCATCCACGAGACCTACATCCAATATGCAGGAGCGCGTAAGAGCGTGCAGGGAGTTGCTGCCAATCAGCTCGACTACGAAGCGTTGGCTGCGAGAGCAGAGAAGAGGTCGAAGACGAAGATGGCTATTGTCAAGGAAGACTGCGATTCCTTTGAGATCGTTCCTCTTGACAAGGCCGAAGAGCAAGGCCGTAAAATTTACCAGACCACTAAGATTGACAAGTTCCTTGCCTCCTTCTCTGGTGGTAAGGACAGCCAGGTCGTCCTTGACCTCTGCACCCGCGCCATCCCAAGCACGGACTTTGAGGTAATTTATAGCGATACCGGCTATGAACTACCGCCTTCGCTCAGTCTCTATGAAGACGTACAGAAACACTATAAGGAGCTGTACCCCGATTTGAAGTTTTCCGTGGCCAGGAACCACGAAAGCGTCCTGAACTATTGGGATAAGATTGGTACGCCCAGCGACTCTCATCGTTGGTGCTGTGCTGTGATGAAAACCGCACCTTTGTATAGGATGCTCAAAGTAGACAATAACAAGCAGGCGAGAGTATTGACCTTTGATGGCGTAAGAGCCGAAGAAAGCACCAGAAGATCCAACTATGGTAGAATAGGTAAAGGTGTCAAGCATGATACGGTTATCAATGCGAGGCCAATCTTAAACTGGTCTTCTGTTGAGATCTTCTTCTATCTATGGAAGTATCACTTGCCCATAAATCCTGCTTACAGACAAGGAATGACAAGAGTCGGCTGTCTTATCTGTCCTTTTGGAAGTGAATGGAATGAGATGGTAGCTAAAGTACATTATAAGGATAGTCTCGATCCATTCTTACAAAGGGTTGAGAAAATGTCTATCAAGGCAGGCGTTAAAGATAACAAGGAATACATCGCCGAAGGTGGTTGGAAAAGAAGAGCCAGCGGAAACTTGATAGACAGGGATTCCTATATCGAGTTTAAGAGTTCTACGCCGATATTCTTGGCGAAAGTCACCAATCCGAAGATTCCTATTGAATCGTTCATGCCGACATTAGGCGAATATTCTTTGGTTGGCAACGGTAAAGAAAGAAAGGGCGATTTAAAGATCAAGGATAAGATTTACGACTTATCTATCAAGGAAGTCAAGGATAATGTTTTTGAATTTAAGATTGAAAACATCTATGATGTACAGTTAGTCGGACAGATAAAAAAAGTGCTGTTTAAATGCACCTATTGCATACACTGTGAGACTTGTGAAGTAGAGTGTCCGACGGGTGCTCTTTCTGTATATCCGAAAGTAATCATTGACAAGGCCAAGTGTGTGCATTGTCAAAAATGCTTAGATTTTCACGAAAAAGGCTGTATAGCCGCTAATTCATTATATGTAACAACAGGAGGCAATATGACAAAACAAGCAAACATCGACCGATATAAGAATTTCGGCCTTAAAGAGGAATGGGTGGAATCATATCTCATTGAGCGTGATGATTTCTGGTCGAGTAATCACGGATTAAACGAAACATATCAGATACCATCTCTTAAGAGTTGGCTAAAAGATGCAGAAATCATCGATGACAAGAATAAGATTACAGAACTTGGTTCCTTCCTGGCAGATAACAGGATGGATTACCCAGACTTGGTATGGGAAATCATCTGGATCAATCTGTCTCACAATTCGTTTATCATCAATTGGTTCAATTGTAATATTTCCGCTCACTCCAGTTATAGCTCCAAGGCTATGGAGGCTATGATTCGTGAACAGTACCCCTCATATAAGGAAAAGACTGTTCATAATGCCGTCTATCAGCTTCAAAGGACGCTAAAGGAATCTCCTATAGGCTCTATGTTCCATCAGATGGAACCTGAAGGGAAAGACACTTTTGTCAGAATGGCTTATGAAGACATCAGTCCAGAAGCAATCGCCTATTCCATTTACAAATACGCAAAGGGTAAAGGCATTTACTCCTTACGAGTTGCGGATTTTTACAATCAGGAATCAGGTACTGGTATTGCGAAGGAATTTGCGATCTCAAAATCTCTCATGGAAAAAGGTTTGCGTTCTTTGAACTCGAACAATAACCGAGTGATTGTTGCAGAACTGAATATGGGTCTTGATAGTATCACCTTGCGTGAAGACCTTACCCCGCTATCTTGTTTACAAATGCTTATTGGCTAAATGAATCTGACTGCTGAGACATACAAAGATAAGCTCCTGCTCACGAAAAGAGGCAACAATCATGGAGTATTCTCTAATGCGAAGCCCATTTATGTGCTTTCCATTATTGATGCTATTGCCGAAGGTGTTATCATCGGCAATAAGATTCAATTTGGGAATAGTGAGTTAGAAGAGATTTATCGACGTAACTATACCAGTTGTCAGAATGATGGTGACTCACTATATAGGGCGAACAACAATATAACCCCATTTAACATGCCGTTCTTCCATCTAAATGCAGAGCCATATTATCATATCAAGTGGCTTGGTGATGTTGTTCCACCAAAGCAAGCTCAGTCACCATCTAATAAGTATTTGAAAGAAAACGTTGATTTTGCATATCTTGATGACGAGTTATGGGAATTACTCCAACATCAAGAGATCAGACAAGAATACAGAGAATCAATTATCAAGAAGTTTCTAACAAACGACAAATATTAGCCGCATGAAATACAGTGATATCGTAACACTCAGGTCTATGCGACCTGCTTACAACATTCAAGAAGAAGGACTTGGAGAATGGAAGACCTTTATTGCCAATGATCAGTTCAATGAGATCCTTTACAGTATGATTAAGGCTGTCCGCAATAATGATGCTGATAATCATAAGTCGGTATGGATTGCCGGAACATACGGCACCGGTAAGTCCCATGCAGGCGCAGTACTCAAACATCTGTTCTGCGACCCCGTGGACGATATCAAGGAATATGTCGAGGAAGAGTATAAGAAGGATAAGTACGACAAGCTACGTTCTGCCATCCTGAATGTCCGTATGCAGAAGCGGCTCTTCCCCGTTAATATGTACGGCCAGCAGAGCATAGCCCATGAGGAAGACCTGTCATTACAGCTCCAGAAAGAGATCAAGGGCGCACTCCATGCTGCCGGCATCGATATTGTCGTACAGACGGACTTCGATACCCTCGTGCAGCATATTGACGAGCAGCCAGCCATCTGGCAGTCACTCATTGATAACAATATCATATTAAGCAGTGTTGCTCCTGATTTGAAGAAGCTGAAACAGTTGCTCATGGCAGGTAACCCCGAGGTTCTTGACCGTGTTCGCAATGCCCAGCGTATAGCAGGTATTGATATCCGACTGCAGGGCAACAATATCCAGCAATGGATCTTTGAGGTTCAGGATAAGCTTCGTGGCGAAGGTTACGATGGACTGCTGATTATCTGGGATGAGTTCACGGAGATCATGACCTCCAGTATTGCCAAGCGCCTTATAGTGCAGCTGCAACGTATCAGCGAGGCGATGATGAATCCTGAGAACGATAGCTACTTCCTGTTTATCTCCCATCCCTCTGCCATCCTGACATTGAATGAGGATGAGCGTGAGAAGACCAAGGGTCGTTATCACTACGAACCTTATAATATGGAGCCTGTTTCTGCGTTCAAGATCATGTCGAAGAAGTTCAAGGTTATTGATGAGAACGTCTATAAGCTCCGCAAAGACCGGTTCTTCTCCCTTCACAGTGATTTGCTGGATGTCTTCTCGCAGACGTCTGCAAATACCGAAGAGACCATCGACAACATCAAGAACCTGTTCCCGCTCCATCCGTCAACAGCCAACCTTGCCACTTACTACGCCCGTGAGGCAGGAAGCTCCAGCCGAAGCGTGTTTGAGTTCCTGGCAAGTGATACCGTCAGGGATTTCTTGGATAACGAAGACAACTGTGCCAACGAGCGCACCATCACCTGCGACCTGTTATGGGACTATGTGCAGGAGTACTTCGAGAGTGACACCACAAGGTTTGGTGCAGTGACCGAGAGATACAATAGCCACCATTTGGCCGTCGAAGCCGCTGGTGACAACTACCTGAAGGTCTTCAAGGGCATCTTATTGCTGAACGCCCTGAACAATATCGCCAACAGCGATACCGTCACACCCAGCACGGAGAATATCGAGTCGCTGTTCGTTGGCACTGAGGTAGAACAGGAGTTGAACGACATTCTTGATTTCCTCAACGACAAGAGCATCATTCAGAAGCAGCCCAACGGCAACTACTCCATCCTGTTCACGGCCTTGCCCGGTGAGGAGATCCAGAAGATCAAGGAAGAGCTGATGTCAAGTAACTACCTCTATACCGATCAGGTTATCAAGTTCGGTGATGCTGCCCGTCAGAGCTTCGATAAGAACTTCAAGCAGGTCAACCGCCCGTTGAGTTACCAGTTCTTCTCCAAGCAGGGTAACGAATACACGCTGCTTAGTAAGATCGAGAACACGCAGCGCGACGCGAAAGGTTACGAGATCTTCCTTGCTATCCTTGTTGCCAAGACACAATCAGAGATGTTCGACCTGAAAGATATTGCAGAGCGCAACAGTCAGGAAGAAAGGTTCAAGAACACCGTTTTTGTGGTGATGGAAGCATACCTCACCGACAAGAATTATGAGCGCTTCATCGAATATCAGGCCAATGCACAGTGCGCTCAGCGTCATGGCTTGGCTAACCAGCAGAAGACCTACGCCAAGAACGCCTCAGATATGATTACCGAGTGGACGACGAGGATGAAGGGTAGCAATGTCACCTTCTATCTCCGTGGAGACTCCATGACCATCTCAGGCAGCAAGCTTTCGTCAACCATCAACATGACGATAGCTCCGTCTATCTTCGAGGCAGGCCCGGAGTCATTAGAGATCGTCCGCACGAAGAGTTCAGTCACCTATTGGAAGAAGGCATCGGTAAAGGCCACCGTTGACACCATTTTGTCCTTCAACACCAAGCAGGACATCCTTGCCTCACCGTCCTGTGGCGGTCAGGCCCGCCATGTGGAGTTCCTTTTGCAGGACAGTGTTGATGACAATCTGGAATGGAAGTCAGATATTGATCCCAATCACCCATTGAAGAAAGTCTGTGACTATGTTGATGAATGGCTCTCTGGTCGTCATACCAATAAAAACCAGACATTTAACCTCGGTGAGAAGCTGATAGGACTCACCGAGCCGCCTTACGGACTTTTCCAGAGTTATGCCTCTATGGCAATGGTTGCCTTTGCCATGAGGAAATATGTCAATCAGATCTTCGACACCAACGGCAAGCAGCGTACTGCCCAGCACTTGGTCGATGACGTTGTAGAGCTGTTCAAGGCGTGGGAAACAGGTAAGACCTCCCAGAAGTTAAATTTCATGTTTGAGAGTAAGGAGGCCGGTAAGCTCTGTAAACATCTTATCTCCATGTTCTCCTTGAAGAAGCTGAAAGGCTATTCCGATATCAGCTCCCTGAAGGATGCCCGTTGGGCTATTCAGCATGAATATGCCAAGGAAAAGGGCTATCCCTTATGGTCACTGAAATATTCCACCAGTGAATACAACACCGAGAAGATGCAGCAGCTCATCGATGATGTCATCAAGGTTGTCAGCGATCCCGAGAGTATGAAGAATCCCCAACTCCTCAACAGCACCATCAGCGGCTATGAGGAGCAGAAGATCGAATGGGGCAACCTGCTCATCGAGAACAACGGCGGCAACTACAAGGAGGGCTTTGATAACTTCCTGAAGGGAGTGGACATCGTCAACCTTCAGGACTCGGAGATACCTGAAGCTATGGACTACCTGCAAGGCCACTTGGAGGGAGAAGTCGGACTTTGGAAAGAGTTGGAAGTCAGGGAGAAGCTAAAAGACTGGCGTATCTCCCAACAGAAGCCTGCCGGTGGAGGTGCTGCTGGCGGTGGCACACCGGGATATGGATATGGCGGTGGCTCTACTGGCGATGACGGTTTCGTCGGAGTCAGGGAGGAACCATCCGATGTCTCAACCAAACGTATTGAGCTTGCTGATAAGATCAGGATGATCCCATCAGGAGAGATCAAGGAGATTATCAGTGAGATTATTGAGAAAGAAGACGGTTACATACTTGATGTCCTTTTGAAATATGTACAGTGAATATAACACCTTTGAAGAGCTTAAAGCCCATGTCATAGCCGACATGGAGCAGACAGGCTTGGATGTCTCGACACGAAACAGATATCCTATAAGGTTCGTGTTGTTCGACAATTTCCGGGATTGCAGCCAGTTTGTCGACTTCGTACAGGAGGATATGGACGCCATTGTCCAAAGTGTGGATAAATGGATAGACACCGATTATCCAGATATTATGATTACCTATACGGAGTTGGCCGAGCGCATACAGGCACACATCAAGAAGATGGATGGTGTCAACTGCGTCATAGCGCCCTTTTCCGAGCTGGCTCGTTTCTACGAAAACGACGATAAGAAAACCTTCGATGCTCTTCTGAAAACTATCAAGGCTACGGAATCCAGCACAAAGTCGTTTGAGAACCACCAGCGGGTTTATGTGCCAATCGTCGGTTTGGAGGGTAAGATGGAGTCTTTCAAGAATGACTCGCAGAGTACCATCTGGAGGTTAAGAGCCGAGGATAAGGGTCTTACCTACCGCTTGATTATCACCAACGGTGAGACTTTTGGCGTACAGGGGTTAGAGGCCCATTATACGGTAGTCCACAACATCCATGAGTGGCTGAACATCTGGAAAGATGCCGATAAGCAGGTAACACCCAATATTATCTGTACTTCAAAGTCCATCTTCGGCAATGCCGTTTTTGCCCAGCCTGATAACGCCTTTGCTTTCGTACAGTGCCTTGATGCCTATGACTTCCTCACCAAAGGACTGCAGCTACAGTTCGGAGGCATGACCAAGGCATTAGGTGATGGTGACAACTGGCAGGAGTTAGCTGCCCAGATAGACATCACCAACGGTTTCAGCTTCAGCAAATACGTCAAGAACTATTTCTCTATAACAGAGATAGACACCCATGAAGCCTTTATCAAGCTATGGTTCGACTATCCTGGTCAGTATGAGCGTTGGCTCCTTTCCAGATTCTACCAGCTGCAACAGGAGGGTGAAGGCTTTATCTGCCGGATCCTGACCAAGACCACCACCCTGACAGGCAACGACTTCATAGAGCAGATGGTCTTGGATATGACGGAAATCGAGTCAGAGATGGCCGTCCGTCAGTACTGCCTCAGAGAAGCCGCCAAGCGCAACGTCGTTTTGCGTGAAGGCGTGGAAGCCACTCTGAACAGCCGTTTACAGGCCATTGCGAATAAGTATAATGCCGCCAGCGCGTTAAAGTACTGTACGGGCATAACCATAAAAGAGAAAGAGCTTGCTATCTCCTGGTTAGGAAAAGGTCAGATCAGCGTTGACCAGATCAAAGCCTTCTATCCAGACATGTACCATTATTACGCCACGCCTCTTGGCGTGTCTGTGAACATTCCGGACTGGCTGCCCGACTACATGAAAGAGTACAAAAGGGCGAAACTATCCAACACCTATACGGAAGAGGTTGACACCCAGATAAAGAACCTCAACGGCTCAGAGGTGTCCTTTGATACCTGGTATCAAGCTTTCAGCACAACGAGAACGCTGTTGCAAGGCAGAGGAGATATTGAGGTGTTCTATTGGGTGGATGGCCTCGGAATCGAGTGGATTCCACTGATCAAGGAGATTATCAGAGAAAAGAACAATCAGAATATCTTCCTAAATGATATTAAGATAGCCAGAGCTTTGTTACCCTCAAAGACTGATGTTAATAAGTCTGACTTGCAAAAGCTACTGCCGGAATACGAGCAGCTGATGAAGATGGGCGACTTGGATAACCTCGCCCATCAGCCTACAAACCTCTGGCCGACAACCATCATCAAGGAGGTGAAGCTTGTCAGGGATATCATCGAGGATATCATCACGAAGTATAATGGCAAGAAAATCGCCATTATCTCCGACCACGGGCTTACCTATCTGTCCCAGTTATGTAACGGCCTTGGGCTTAACGGTGTTGAGTCCGACCATCATGGCCGTGTTGCCATCAAGAAGAGTGGCACATGGACGAAGGATGACAACTACTTCCGATTGGAGGATGGTATGACCGTCTGCGCCTTACGGCACAACTCCCTATGCAACAAAGTACCAAAGGGTCAGGGCATCCATGGTGGATGCACCCCAGAAGAGGTACTTGTGCCGATTTTCATCATTTCAAGCTATATCGGTGATGCGGAGTGGTCAGCCGACATACTGACGCTGGAGCTTAACGGTGCCAATCCTGTAGTACAATTCCGCATTAAGAATATACCATCTGTTGAGATACCCGTCGTAGAGTATGACGGTATCAGATATGCCTTACATCAGGTTAGCGGGGAGATTTTCGAAAGCGAGCCGATAGCCGTCAATGAGCATTGCAATAGCATTGCCCTTGTGATAGGCAGCATTACGAGACTATATAACATAAGTATAACCACCGGTGCCAAGGAGGATGATCTCTTTGGTGGCTTTTAACAAGTTTGGTTTATGAAAGCAGAAATCAGTGAAAAGATCAGAACGTATTTCTCACAGATGTCTATCTATAAAGACCCTGAGAAAACCAACAGCATATTCGCAGGCCGTAATCTCCCGGCTTTCGTCAAGGACTTCCTGTTGAAGCGTTATCTGAACGTCCAGACGGGAGAGATCGACACCCTTGGCCTGACGCAGTTCCTTGACCAGGTGATACCGACGGTTACCGGTTCGGTCAAGGACAGGATTGTTTCGGGCCAGGAAGTAGTGCTCCTTGCACGTTTCATCATCTACATCGACCTTGTTAAAGGCCAGAAGCAGTTCGCCATTCCCGACTATGGCATCAAGCTCAGGGAGGGTATCATCCCGGAGTTTGTCTATAACAAGCATCAGGGCGAGCTTGTTGACGGCGAGAAATGGGGCATCGTAAAGTTGTGTCTGCTGCCGGATAGCGACGGTAAGAAGTTCCACGTCCAGATGGTAGACTATAAGCCCTTCAAGCCTTATAGCTCCGTCGATATCAGCTATCTCGCAGAAGCCCGCCAGCATTTCACCACTGACGAGTGGATGGACTTGCTGCTTTCGGCGATGGAATACGATCCTGACGGCTTCGCCAATGCCACACAGAAGCTGGAGTTCCTTACCCGACTTCTGATCTTCGCTGAGCCAAGGCTGAATGTCATTGAGCTGGCCCCGAAAGGAACCGGTAAGTCCTATGTCTTTGGAAACTTGTCAAAGTATGGCTGGCTCGTCAGCGGCGGTAAGGTGACACGCGCCAAGCTGTTCTATGATAAGTCTAAGCAGCAGAACGGCATCATCAAGAATCACGACTTCACCGTTTTCGACGAGATCCAGACGATAGTCTTCCAGGAGCCAGCTGAGATACAGGCCGCCTTAAAGTCGTACCTCGAGAGCGGTAAGACAACCATTGACAATAATGAGTTCTCGTCTGAGTGCGGCTTGATGCTGATGGGTAACATCCCATTGAATGAGCAGCGTCGCCCGATTACTCCCAAATACTTCAGTTCCCTTCCTGAGAACTTCCGCGAGTCAGCCTTGCTTGACCGCTTCCACTGCTTCATTGAGGGATGGCTTTTGCCGCGTATCGATACAAGTATGATCTTCAAGGGATGGACTATCAATGTGGAATATTTCTCTGAAATACTGCATACTATGCGCACCAACAATGCGTATAGTCTGCTGTTCGACCAGCTCTGCAGGTTCGAGGAAAAGGCCGATGTCCGTGACTCTAAGGCCATCAAGCGCATTGCCACCGGCTATATGAAGCTGCTGTTCCCGCAATGGAGGAGTGTTGCTGATGTCAACAAGGAGGAATTTGAGATGTATTGTCTCAATCCCGCCATCCACCGTCGCGGCATCATCAAGGAGCAATGCCGTAACATTGATCCGGAGTTCAAGTCGCGGATGCCCGAAGTCTACTTAGTCTAAAAAATACCTGAGCCTATGAATAAAGTTGATAATATGTTCCTGAAAATCATCAGTGATGAGCGATTTGCCAGCACTTTTGATGTTGTCCCGTCAAAATACAGGAGTCTTGACGAGGGTAAGCGGGCTTTGAATCCGCATGTTAAGGCCGTTGCCGAAATGGTGGACCAGTTGAACAAGAAAATCAACGAGGCCAAATCCGACATGAGGATTCGTAATAAGGTCGGCCCTGTGGTGTTTACCGAAGCCGATTTCAAGCCGATTTATAATAAAGCGGTTTCATCACTTTCAAAGTAGTCGCCTATGGTTATCAAGAAACTCACGATATACAACTTCCGTAGTTATTACGGCACGAAGGTGTTTGAGTTTTCCGACCACCTGAACCTTATCCTTGGTTCCAATGGCGACGGAAAGACGACGTTCTTCGATGCCATCAACTGGGTCTTGACGCCAGATTACGTCCAGAAGACGGAAGATGACAAGCTTGAAGAAAGCTCCCTTGTCTCTGCCAAGATGTTCAGTGAACTGAAGGCCGGGGAGAGTGGCCGAGTGCTGGTGTCCATAACCCTACGGAACAATTCAGGATCCACACGTATCATTGAGAGAGCCTTCAATGTTACGAAGGCACCGGATGGCAAGATGCGCATTGATGGCCGTACCCACAAGGCGTATCAGCTTTTAGGGTCAATCCGCAAGGAAATGTTTTCCGTGAAGGATGTCTTTGAAAAAGAAGGTGCTTTCCCCGCTATCATCAAGAAATACCACATCTTCAAGGGTGAGGACAGGCTTAATATCTTCAACGACAAGACTACGTTACAGGCGTTGATAGATATGTTCTCAGAGGTCAAGGACCTGGAACCGTTCAAGCAGTTTGCCAAGTACGCCAAGGAAACCTCAGATAAAGCGATTTCAGGTTCCAAGGATAAGGCAAACAAGCAGAACGCGAAGGTTGCTGAAATTCAGCATGACATCACCACATTGTCTAAGCGTCTGGAAACGGCAGAATCAGATTTGGCTTCGGCCAAAAGGGACTTCAATGAGGCCAAGGAGCATATAGAGGCCATTGACAATGACTATGAGATCATTCAGGAGGCCGACAAGCTGGAAAAGGAAGTTTCCAGGATTGATGGTGAGATAGAACGTCTGTCCGATAAGATAGATGAGGAATATAGCTTCAAGCTCCTTGATGATCAGTGGATCCTCATGGGCTTCGGTTCTATCCTAAAGGAGTTCAATAGTAAGCTTGAATCGCTGGCCTACAGTAAGAATAACATCGAGTCGGACTATAGGAAGAAACAGGAAGACGAGTTCAATCAGGCCAGAGTTGACAAGGCAAAGACCGAACTGGAAAAGATTGCCTGGAACCGATCAGACATTGACAAGATGAAACAGATGTTGGTCACCCATCGTTGTGCTTACTGTGGCAGTGCAGCACCAGAGGGTAGCGTGACCTATGACTTCATCAGGCAGCGTATCAACGATGTTATTGACCTGCTCACTCCACGGCCAGAGGAGAAACGCCCAGAAATCAAGCGTTATTTCTCTGCCCGTAATATCGAAGAGCTGAAGGAAATTGGCCTCAGTCTTGCTCATACGGGCAAGGATCTCAGCGGTATTCCCGATGAGATAGAAAGCACCTATCACGAGAACGACGAGATCAGGAGCCTGATTGCCCAGAAGAAAAAGCAGGCTGATGGACTTCGAAAGAGTATCGCCGATTTATATGCCAGCTCTTCTACTGGAGAAAACCTAAAGGAGTACGTTGCGAATATCGCCGTTGTCAACCGCTGGCATGACCAGAAAGAGGCATCGGCTATCACGATGAACAAGCTCCTTACAAGTACTATCCCCGATCTGAAGGAGCAGCTGAAGAAGAAACGCGAGGAACAGAAGAAGAATGTTAAAGCATCCGGTGGAAGCCCGATGATGATGGTCAACGAGTTCTTCAGGCTGTTCAGCGACGCTATTGAAAATACGGAAGCGGCTACCTATGAAGAGTTCCTTGCCAGGTTGGCCAAGGAGGCCAATGTTTTCCTGGCTCATCTGAATGTGGATGACTTTACGGGTGTTATCAAGATATATCTTGACCGTTACAACGACCTGAAGATTGAGTTGCAGGATAAGAATGGTAAGCTGATTACCAATCCCAACACCTCATTGCTTACGACCATGCACATCAGTATTCTCTTCGCCATTTCTGAATTGACGAAAGAGAATCGCGATGCCGAATATCCCCTTATCTTCGATGCACCCACATCATCCTTCGACGAAGGTAAGGATAAGACTTTCTATGAATGTCTTAACACACAGGTCAACAAGCAGTGCATTGTCGTTACCAAGAGCTATCTCTACAAGAACGACAATGGCGAGTATGTCACAGATACCAAGGCATTGAGCAAGCTCAACTGCCAGAAGTATCGTATTAAGAAACTTACAGGTTTCGATAAGTTGGATATCACAACTATCGACACTGTAGTAGAAGAAATAAAGGAGGCTTAAATATGGAATCACTATATGAGACATGGCTAAACAGGATGGATTCT
>Ga0310694_10004543_pt1 | contig 13398 bp, 8 predicted proteins | sample 174DNAGHGhighgp2_FD_203884 | JGI IMG/M metagenome (GOLD analysis project Ga0310694, IMG submission 203884) | Sheep rumen microbial communities from Palmerston North, Manawatu-Wanganui, New Zealand - 1742 DNA GHGhigh gp2 (v2) (version 2) | ecosystem: Host-associated > Mammals > Digestive system >...
ATATCGTCGCTCAAGAGCTACACCGGCCATACCCTTGGCGCGTGCGGTGCGCTCGAGGCGGCGATGACGGTGAAATCTCTCCAGACTGGTTGGTACCATCCCACGCTCAACTTGCACAACGTCGATCCCGCATGCGCCGAACTCGACTACATCGCCGGGGAAGGGCGGATTATGGATGTCGAATACGCGATGTCGAACAACTTTGCGTTCGGCGGCGTGAACACGTCGCTCATACTGCGCCGTGTGTAGGCTTCTAACAGCCCTTGCGTTAGCGTTCGCCGCCGGATGCACCACCATTCATGACCGGCTTGTCGCCGCGAACGACGTGAAATCGCTCGCGCAGGCAGTGGCCGATTACTACGTCAAGGACGGCGGTGACGACACTTGTGCCGTCGGCGTCGTGTGCGGCGATGCGGGCGAACCGGTTTTTGCGAGCGCGGGCGGGGTGGACGAACACAGCCTCTACCGCATTGCGTCCCTCTCCAAGATGTTCCTCTACCCCGTGCTCCTGAAGCTGCACGGCGACGGACGGATCGATCTTGATCGCCCCGTGACCGCATACTCGAAACTCAAACTTCCGCCGGAATGCACTCGTATCACGCTGCGCGACCTTCTGGAGAACAAGAGCGGACTTCCCCGCGAGTTCCTCACGCCGTGGAATCCCGTTGACATGTTCACGGCGTTCAAGTGTGGATTCATTGGCAGCCACATCTACGGAGACTTCGACGGACGTGAAGACTTTCAGCACGAGATATGGCGTTCACGTTGGCGTGCGGCGATGCGCAATGGCGGGAACGTGTATTCCAACGTGGGATTCGGACTTCTGGGCATGACGATTGAGGACGCGCTCGGACGTGGTCTGGAGGCGATAGTCTCCGAAGATCTTACGAAACCGCGTCACCTTGCGGACACAACGTATTTTCCGTGCGGAGGACAGACCAACCGTCTCACTCGTGCTTGCGCGGGACATCTCCCGTGGCTCGTGCGGCGCCGCCACGAAGTGCCGGACCACAGGCTTGGCGACGCGTTGCGGGCGACGGGCGGGATGTTCTCGTCCGTCCACGACTGCGTGACGTTCTTCCGTTCGTGTTGGCCGATGGTCGATGCCTACATGAAAGACCGTCCTCTTGAAACATATCCCGACGGTGCCGTTTACGGACTGTTGCGCGTACATGTGCTGCGAAGCGGAAGGCGTATAGTATATCGCGCAGGCATGATCTACGGCGGAGCGTCATTCACCGCCTACGATCCGTCCGCGCGCACCCTCGTGGTGATTCTGCGCAACGTCACCAGCTGGCCGGACAAACGCGGTTTCGAGGTGATGGAGCGTCTCGATGAACTTTTGCGAAACGAAAGAATGTGATATACTTTCAGACGCCATGAAAAACAAGAAAATGCAGTTCCGTGTAGCGTTGGCGATTGTCGTCGGCGCAGTCTTTGGCGTACAGGGCGCGAGCGTCCCGTCGCTTGAAACATTCATATCGCACCGCGGCGAGTCGGTGGACGCGCCCGAGAACACGCTCCCAGCGTATAAGACGGCCGTCTCGCGCGGCTTCGGCTTCGAGTGCGACATCTACCTCTCGAAGGACGGGCGCGTGTTCACGTTCCACGACAGGACGCTCACGCGCACCTCCGGCGGTGCGAACACCAACAAATGCAATGACGCGACGTGGGACGAAGTCGCGAAGCTCGACGTCGGCAACTGGGGCAAGTGGAAGGGATCGAAGTTCGCTGGGACGCGTCCAGCGCTTCTGGAGGAAGTGCTGGAGCTGACGCGCGACGGGCGCTGGCTGTACATCGACGTGAAGTCGAAGACCGCCGACATCGTTCCATACGTCAAGGCGATCTTCGAGAAACAGACGAAGGCGAACCCGCAGAACACCCTCTTCCTCTGCGGCTCCGTGGAGTGTGGCAAGGCGTTCAAGAAGCTGATGCCAGAGTACAAGGTGCTCTCATGCCTGAACTGCAACAAGAGCTGGAAGAAAGACGCGAAGCCAGAGCCGGTGAAGAACATCATCGCCGTCACGAAGGAGATGGGCGCGGACGGCGTTGACCTGCGCTTCATCAGAAAGGTGACTACGGCGAAGTACATGAAGGCCATCAAGGATGCCGGACTGGAGCTGCATGTGTGGACCATTGACGAGCTGGACGACGCAGTTGAGGCGTTCAAGCGCGGTGCACAGACCGTCACGACGAACTGTGCGAAGAAGCTCCTCGACGAATATACGGCAGGCAAGAACGCACGTTAAGGGGCCTGTATGGACATTGTTCGCAAATCGCAAAAGTTCCGCGTGTCTGTATGCGTGGTCGCAGCGGTTGCCGGTTTTGCGGCGTTGGCGGCGAAGCCAGCAGTCACGGTCACGGCATCGCAAATGGCACACGTCCTTGGAATTACAAGTGACCCGGCAATTGACCCTGAACGCAACACGAAGTCTCCGTTCTTGATTGACGAGTTCAAGATCTGGGATTACGCAAAGACCGATTTTCAGTAATGGCTATTGATATATCCGTCATAATTCCGACTTTCAATCGCGCCGCGATGGTCTGTGACTGCGTGGCGAGTGTGTTGGCGCAGGAGAACGTTGCGCTTGAGGTTGTCGTAGTGGACGATTGTTCCCCAGATGATACGAAAGCACGGATCGAAGAACGCTTTGGCCGCGATTCCCGAGTTAGGTACATCCGCAACGAAAAGAATTCGTTTCAGGCGGTGTCGAGGAACAATGGTGCAAAGATTGCGCAAGGGGAGTTCTTGCTGTTTCTTGATGACGACAACATCCTTGGAGCAAATGCGCTTGTGACGCTCGTTGAGGAGTTTCGGAAGAATCCGAAACTTGGTTTTGCCGCGCCTATGGCCGTCCATAAGCGCCCAGGCAAGAACAATTTAATCTGGTCGCTCGGCAGCGACTTCAACCGATGGACCTCGCAGCCAAAGGACAACTGTCCTAACTTGCCGTTGGAAAATCTGCCGCCGGAACCGAAGATCTATCCGACCTCGTACTATCCCAATGGATTCATGGTTCCTAGAACGGTATATGACGCGGTTGGTGGATTCGACGAAACTTATGAACAGATATTCGAGGAGTCTGACTTCGGCTGGAAGATTCGCGAGGCGGGTTATGAAGCAATCATATCGACCGTTGCCCGTACCGATCACCTGGGATTCCTTGAACCAGGCTGTGTGCCTGAGTTGCGACAACTTGGGATTGAAAAGCCGTATCGAACCTATTGCTTCGCGCGTAATCGCCTTCGCTTCGCCCGAAAACACTTTTCGTTTCTTCAAGTCCTTTCGGTGATGTTTGTTTTTGCGCCTCTATCTGCTGCCTACTACGGTCTTGTAGCGTTCCGCAACCATCGTCCCGACATCGCATGGGCGTATTTAAAGGGAACTATTCGTGGGATTTTTGCTTTGAGATAGAAGCCATTCTGTCTTAGAAACGTTCTGTATCCATCCCCCATTTTGCGGCATTGCCAATTCTGGCGGTGTTTCTGTCTTTTTTACCATTGAGCCAGTCGCAAAACCTCTCTTTGATTGTCCATGTAGAACATGCAGAACATATAAAACACCAAAACTTGGAGAGGCAGATGACTTGTGAGCGATAATTGACAAATGCCATATATCAAAGTTTGCAAGTTATGTTTTTCAAGCAGTCGGATTGATGCGCGATATTATGGTGCGGAACGGTTGAAACACGACATCTGTAACTCATGGACGATAAAAACCAGGTAAGAAGGGCTTTCCCCGAAAAGCGACATCGGCAAAAAATCCTGAATACTCACTTATAGAGATAGTTGCACTTATAGGGGTAGTTGCAAAACCTCACGTACCCATGATAGAGGCATACCTAGTTTTGCACAAAATCGCATCCCTGACATACGCGGGCGCATCTGCGTTTTTCACCCATGCGTTTTGAGATTGGAAACAACCAGAACAACTGGTAAAAACAACTTCGAGAGAGGTACGCGGGCGCACGCCAACGGCAAGTTGTTTCAAATAGTTGTTTCCAATCATCAGAAGGCTCGGCGGTGAATTACGCAGATGCGCCCACATACGCCGATCCTTCTGGCTTTTCGGCATTACCGATTTTTTGGTATAATGTTCCCCGTTCGTTAAACACATAAGAGGTTGTCTGTATGAAAAAGTTGACATTTGCGGCTTGCGCCGCTTTCGTTGCGTTCGCCGTTCCGGCGGCGGAGACCATCTGGTTGGACGAAATGGATATCTCCACGTTTGACTGCGGCTGGGGCACTCCACGCAAGAACCGATCGGTGGACGGCAACACGTTGCGGCCCGGCGGCAAGGAGTTCAAGCGCGGCGTCGGCACGCACGCCATATCGAGCTACGTGGTGATTGCGGACGGCAGGGCGCTTGCGTTCGACGCGACGGTCGGTCTGGACGTTGAGGCCGGGAGCATGGAGGGTTCCGTGAAGTTCATCGTGAACGCCGACGGCAAGAAGGTGGCGGAGTCGCCGGTGATGGGCATGGAGACGAAGCCGTTCACGCTGCACGCCGACCTCGCGGGCGCCAGGGAGATCGAGCTTTTCGTCTGCGACAACAACAACGGCATCAACTTCGACCACGCGGACTGGTGCGATGCCCGCTTCACCGTCGAGGACGGCGCGAAGCTCAGACCCGCCAACGCCGTGCGGCAGCTTGGAATCCTCACGCCGGATATTTCAGAGTCCCCGCGCATCAACGGACCGAAGGTGTACGGGGTGCGCCCCGGACGTCCGATCCTCTACCGCCTTCCGGTGTCGGGTCTGCGTCCAATGGCGTATGCGGCGCATGACCTTCCCGATGGAGTGTCGTTTGACGCCGAGAAGGGCATCCTCTCCGGTGCCATCGAGAAGCGCGGCGAATACACGGTGCGCTTCACCGCGAAGAACACGAAGGGCGAGGCCGCTGGATCGCTAAAGATCGTTGTTGGCGACAAGATCGCCCTCACCCCGCCGATGGGCTGGAACAGCTGGAACTGCTTCGCCGCCCGCGTGACCGCGAAGGACATCCGCAACGCCGCTGACGTGTTCGACAAGTCCGAACTTGCCAACCACGGCTGGTGCTACGTGAACATCGACGACTACTGGCAGAACCGCGTCGCTGCGACGGACGATCCCACGCTCATTGGGCCCGCGCGCAACCCCGACGGCACCATCGCCGTCAATAAACGCTTCCCGTCCATGAAGGAACTTGCGGACTACGTCCACTCCAAGGGTCTCAAGATCGGCCTCTATTCCTCGCCCGGCCCTTGGACGTGCGGACGCTGCGCCGGAAGCTGGAAGCACGAGTGGCAGGACGCGCAGACATACGCCGAGTGGGGCTACGACTACCTCAAGTACGACTGGTGCGGATACGGTTCCGTTGCGCAGGGAGTGTGCGGCGGCTCTGGCGTTCCGAACCGTTCGCTTCCCTATCGTCTCATGGGCGAGGCGCTCGCTGCGCAGAAGCGCGACATCGTTTACTCCCTCTGCCAATACGGCATGGCGAACGTCTCCACGTGGGGCGAGAACGTCGGCGGCAACTGCTGGCGCACGACGGGCGACATCACCGACACCTGGCGTTCAATGAGCGGCATCCTCGACGCGCAGTCCGAGCTTTGGCCCTACGCGCGTCCCGGCGCGTGGAACGACCCCGATATGCTCGTGCTCGGTCCGCTTGGCTGGGGCAACATCCACCCGACGCGCCTCACGCCGAACGAGCAGTATACCCACATGTCGTTCTGGTGCATTCTCTGCTCGCCGCTCCTCATCGGCTGCGACATGACGCAGATCGACAAGTTCACCATGTCGCTCCTCACGAACGACGAGGTGCTTGAGACGAATCAGGATCCGCTCGGCGCGGCAGCAGCTCGCGTCGCCGTGAAGGCGAACTGCGAAGTATGGGCAAAGCCGATGAGCGACGGGTCGCTCGTTTTTGCGCTCTACAACAAGGGCCGCCGCGACGCGCGCGTAACGGTCAACTTCGCATCGCTAGGCATGGTCGGCGACTGGCGCGTGCGCGACCTTTGGCGTCAGAAGGACCTCGGCACGTTCTCCGGCAGCTACTCGGACGAGGTGTGGCCGCACGCGACTACGCTCGTAAGGATGTTCCCGGCGGATTCCTCCGCGCGCCTCGCGCCCGGAGTGGGCGACATCCGCAACAACGCCACCTACATCCAGTTCGAGCGCGTGCGTCCAGTGGACAAGCCCGGACGCGCCGACGCGCTCGCCCAGCCGTGTGATGACTGTCCGCGCAACCGCCGCTGATGTTCATTGCCGGGTACTGTCATGGACGTTGAATGCGAGTTTGCTAAACTGGCGGCGGTGAAGCCGCTGAAGATTGCCACGAGCCGCGAGCTGACCGTCGCCGTGATGGGCGCGGGCTCGCGCGGCAATGAATATCCCGCGTACGGGAAGCAGTTCCCCGGCACTCTGAAGGTTGTGGCCGTGGCGGACATCGACGCCTCTCGCCGTCACCGCATGGGCGACGAATGGGGCATACCGCAGGAACGGCGCTTCGGCGACTACCACGAGATGCTCAACGCGGGGAAGAACGGAAAGCTCGCCGACATCATGCTTGTCTCTCTCCCCGACGACCTCCACTACGAACCGGCGATGGAGGCGATGCGCCAGGGCTACGACGTGTTGCTCGAAAAACCCATGGCGCAGACGGAGCAGCAATGCCTCGACCTGCTGGCGCGTCAGCGCGAGACAGGCGTGATGGTGGCCGTGGGACACGTTCTGCGTTACTCGCCGTACTTCCGCGCGCTCAAGAAGGCGCTCGACCTCGGGCTTGTCGGCGAAGTCGTGAACATCCAGCACCAGGAGCCGGTGATGTACGCGCACATGGCGCATTCGTTCGTGCGCGGCAACTGGCACGACGGCAAGGCGACGACGCCGATGATCCTCGCGAAGAGCTGCCACGACCTCGACATCCTGAAGTGGCTTATGGGCAAACGCTGCGTGCGCGTTTCGGCGGAAGGTGGCATCTCGCTCTTCCGCGCCGAAAACGCGCCTCCCGGCGCGACCGCGCGCTGCACGGACGGTTGCCCGCACGAGAAGACGTGCCCCTACTCCGCGATTAACATCTACGATAGGAAGCGGTGGTTCCTCTACGTGTTTGACCTGAAGAAGGACTGTCCCTCAGAGGCGATTCTCGAAAAGCTGCGCACGACGGACTACGGCCGATGCGTCTATCGCATGGACAACAACCAGCCCGACCACATCGTTGCGACGCTTCTCTTCGAGGGCGGCGCGACGGCGAGCTTCACGATGGACGCCTTCACTCCGTGGGGCGGACGCCGCACGCGGGTGATGGGCACGATGGGCTACATAGAGGGCGACGGCAAGACGTTCACTCTGCACCGTTTCGACACGGGGAAGTCGTACCCGTGGTCGTTCACGCCGCCGGAAGGGGAGTCGTACAAGGAAAGCGGACACGCCGGCGGCGACCTCGCCTTGATCCGCGATTTCATTCAGGCGGTCGATACGCGCGACTTCTCGCTTCTATCGTCCAGCCTTGAAGCGAGCGTGGAGAGTCATTTGATGGGCTTCGCCTGTGAGCGCAGCCGAATCGGAAACACAAAGGAGGCAATAAAATGAACAGATTGGCAAAGACGTTTTTCATCGCAGCCGCTGGTTTCGCGGCTGTAGCTGGGGCGGCTGATTACGACGTAATCGTCGCCGGCGGCGGCCCTGCCGGAATCGGCGCGGGGTACATGGCCGCGAAGAGGGGCGCGAAGACGCTCGTCCTTGAGAAGAGCGGGCGCCTCGGCGGCATGGGTGTATCCGCTTTGGTGAGCCCGTTTTCGATGGCGACCTCCAGCGACATCGTTCGCGGAATCGCTAAGAGGATAGGCTTCGGGCGTAGCGTCGATTTCCATCTTGCCGACGTGCGCGCGTACGACCTCCTCAAGGAAGTCGGCGCGGACGTGATGCTCCATGCGGACGTGCTGGGCCCGGTGATGGACGGCAACCGCGTCACGGGCGTTCGCATCCACTGCATCGAGGGCGAGCGCAAAATCTCCGCCAAGGTCGTGATCGACGCGACGGGCAACGGCATCGTCGCCGCCGCGGCGGGCGTGCCGTACGAGGAGGGGCGCAAGGGCGACGGCCTCGTCCAGCCCATGAGCATCATGTTCACCGTAGGGGGATTCGATCCCGCCAAGCGTTTTATCTGCGTTTCCGAGGAGCACGCCCGCAGTAAGCACTGCATCGTCAACGGCCGTAAGTGGGAGGACATCGTCCAGGATGAGATCAAGGCCGGCAACCTCCCCCCTGAAGTCGGCGTGATCCGCCTCTATCCCGGGCACACCAAAGGCCTAAACGTGGTGAACGCGACGCAGGTGAACGGACTCTACGGTTCGCGGTCCGCCGACCTCACGAAGGCGGAAATCGCCGCGCGCAAACAGGCTGAGCGGATCGTCGACGTGATGCGCCGCCATCTGCCCGGCTACGCAAACGCGCACATAGCCGAGATGCCGGCCGTCGTTGGCGTGCGCGAGACGCGCCGCTTCGAGGGCGTTGACAGGCTTACGACGGAGGACGTTCTCTCCGGGCGCAAGTGCGAGGACGCCGTCGCTCGCAGGTGCTCGTTCGTGATCGACATCCACAATCCGGCGGGCGCGGGCCAGGCCGACGGACACGACAAGGCAGTTACCGGCGGCGCACGCCGCGTGAAGCCGTATGACATCCCATACGGGGCGCTCGTGCCGAAGAAGGTTGACGGGCTGCTCTTCTGCGGGCGCTGCCTCTCGGCCTCGCACGAGGCGCTTGCCAGCTGCCGCGTGATGGGCCCCGCCATGGCGACTGGCGTAGGCGCGGGCGCGGCGGCGGCGGATGCCGTCAAGAAGGGGATAGAGGTGCGCGCAGTCGATGCGAAGAACCTTCACCTCTTCGACAAATAGAGTCAACTATTATCAGTTCCACTCCGCAGCACCGAGAATCGTTTCAAAGACGGTTCCGGTGGCGGGGATTTCCGTCTTGCAGTTGGCGGGCACAAGCACGCTCTGCTGCGCCTCGACGATGTAAAGCGCCGAGAAGGTGTCCGCTCGCGCCGGGATGGAAACCGCACCGTTTGCGGTGACGGCCCTGAAACGGAAGAACGGGCAATCAACGGCGTCTTGAGGAGCGGGCGCGGGGAGTGAAGGGTCGATGGCCACGAGAGACTCGTCAATGTGTATGGGGCGCGGATGTCCGGAGTCGTCGAGCCGGCCCCAGTCGTGGAGGCGGTAGGTGGTGTCGGAGCTTTGCTGCACTTCGTAGAGCGTCACGTCGTCGCCGATGCAGTGGACGAGTCCGCCGGGGATGAAGAACGATTGTCCCGCAGTGGTGGGGATTTCTGGTATGATCTCGCCGATGCTTCCGTCGCGTGCGCGCGTCTTGATTTCGTCGGGGGAGACGCCGGGCTTGAATCCGGCGTAGATGGAGCCGTGTCCGCCAAGGATGCGCCACATCTCCGTCTTCGGCTCTCCGCCGAGTGGCTTTGCCGTCACCTCGTTTGGATGCACCTGCACGCTCAACCGCCGTGTCGCATGAATCACCTTGAAGAGAAGCGGGAAGGTATCCGCCGTAGGTGCCTTCGCGCCGAGGAGGCCGCGTCCGTATTCGCGCACGATGTCCGTCAGCGCACGTCCCGCGAGCGGGCCGTTGGCGATGACTGAAGGCGAGGACTGGTGGGCGGAAATCTCCCACGATTCCTCACCCCATATCTTCGGATGCCGGTTCTCCCGGAAATAAAGAGGGTAGCTCATGGCGCAAAGTATATCAAACGGTTATTCTTACGGCAAGTCACATGTGTTTCGCACCTAATTTTCCTTTGGCATGTCACCCGTGTTTGCGATGTGGCAAAACCGGTCTGACCTGTTTTGCCACTTCTACTCTACCTCATTACCTTGTGTTTTGACCAAGGCCAGATACATAACGGCAGAATGCATAACGCCGAAGAGCCGCTTTTACGAAAATCTGCCTTGCGTCATGGGGCGGATTTTGGTATTCTAATTGCGTTCTGCGGATTGGGCCATCCAAGGAACTGTTCCGTCAGCAAAGGCGGACAATTGATCTTTGACATTGGCGGGTACGGCTTTTCGTGACGCGATTGCGCGGCGAGAAGCGGCATCTAGTACCTGCTTCCGGGCCGATGTTTTGGTAGGGCGCGATCACCGAGCGCGCCGCCGGAACGGAGGCCAGAACCTCGATCACAACCGCAACTGGTAGAACGGGCAGCTTGCCCGTTCTCGAAGAGGAGAAAGGCGGCGCGACGAGGAGCCGGGGAATCCCGAAAGGATCCTGGCAACGTACGCAACAGCGTATCGTCGCTCTAGTAGAAACTTCGCCAAAGTTAGTCAAAGCGAGATACGAAGGTTGCGCTACGTGGGCAAGTCCCACGTGGCGTGTCTTCTGATCATGTTTTGACACAGGCGTTTGGCGATGCCTCTACTAGGACGTGAGAATGTAAGGCACGCCACTCTTTTTTCCTGCGCCGAGGGTGTCGGGCCTTGGTAAAAAGCAATGGCGTTGGAAAAGGAGTAGAAGAACATGGTACATCGAATAGGCAAGTCGGAAATGAAAAATCCGCTTGTGAAGTGTGGAGAGGCGAAGGTCTCGTCGGCGTCAACGCCGAGGCGTTGGTCTCGATGCAAAAGGACAGCCCTGCAAATATGTGTAGCGGCGATGCTAACTGCATTCGCGGCACATGCCGATACGGAAACGGTCGGCGGCTACACGTGGACGTATGAAATCAACGGCGACACGGCGGTGATATACAAGGGCAGTTCGTCTCCTGCCATCTCGCCATCGCCTACTGGCGACGTGACGATTCCATCCACGCTCGGCGGAAAAACCGTGACGAGCATTGGGGATTATGCGTTCTACCATTGCAGCGGTCTTACGAGCGTGACGATACCGGACAGCGTGACGAGCATTGGGGATTATGCGTTCTACGATTGCAGCGGTCTTACGAGCGTGACGATACCGGACAGCGTGACGAGCATTGGGGATGGGGCATTCTCCTATTGCAGCGGTTTGGTGTCAATATCGGTTGATTCGGGGAATGCCAATTACAAGTCGGTCAATGGCCTGTTGTTGTCTAAGGATGGCAAGACTCTTATACTAGGTGTAAATGGCGATGTGACGATTCCTGACGGCGTGACGAGCATCGGGAGTTCTGCGTTCGAGGGTTGCAGTGGTCTTACAAGCGTGACGATTCCGAACAGCGTGACGAGCATCGGCAGGTATGCGTTCGAGGATTGCAGCGGTCTTACGCATGTGACGATTCCGAACAGCGTTACGAGCATCGGGGATGGGGCATTCTCCTATTGCAGCGGTCTTACGAGCGCGACGATTGGTAACAGCGTGACGAGCATCGGCGACGATGCGTTCTGGTGTTGCAGCGGACTTACGAGCGTGACGATCCCTGACAGCGTGACGAGCATCGGGGATTGTGCGTTCCGTGATTGCAGCGGTCTTACGAACATTACCTTCGATGGGAATGCTCCGGCCCTTAGAGAAGATGCCTTTTATGGTGTAACCTCAAGTTGCACTGTTTACGTGAGAAGGGGTTCTACGGGATGGGGCGTTACCATCCCCGGTACGTGGAACGGGATGAGGATTGAGTACTCCGAAGGCGAACTGCCCGCTTATGGCACCCCTGTATTTACCATAGAGGACGGCGTACTTACCGCCGTTGACCTTAACGGCGCGACGGAGGTGGTGATCCCCGATGGTGTGACGAGTATTGGGGATGGCTCGTTTAAGGATTGCAGCGGGCTTACGAGCGTGACGATTCCGAACAGCGTGACGAGCATCGGGGAAGAAGCGTTCTTAGGTTGCATCGCCCTTACAAGTGTAATGATACCTAACAACGTGACGAATATCGGGGATTTCGCGTTTGGTGCTTGTACTAACATGACGAGCGTGACGATTCCAGACAGCGTGAAGAGTATTGGGCAATACGCCTTTGCGGCATGCCTCTCGTTAAAAACGCTGACAATCCCTGATGGCGTGGAAGAGATTGGAGGATATGCGTTCATGAGTTGTGTTGGGCTAGAGAGTGTGACGATAGGTGCGGGTTTGCGTGACTGGAACCAGCCTATCTATCCCATATTCAAAGACTGTACAAACGTTACAGAAGTAGTACTGCGCGATGGCTTGACGAATATTGGAGGTGGTGCATTACTATATTTTAATATAGCTTCTCTCACTGTTCCAGCAAGTGTGACGAACATTGGAGTGGCTGTGTTTAACGGATATGGGAGTTTGACCGAAGTCACATTTGAGGGTGACGCACCACATTGCGATGAAATAGATGCGGGGGATGGGCAAGTTGTTACATTGTGGAATGTCATTTGGGGTGGTGGGTCTGAAGACGCCTGTAATGGCTGGGTGGCGCACGTGAAACGAGGAACGTCCGGATGGGATGACGACGGCAACGGCTTGTGGCAGCAAATGCGACTTGAATGGTACGGCGAAATACCGCAGTGTTTTGTCACGTTCGACGCCAACGGCGGCGTGTTGGGCGGCGGCTTGGGAGCACTCAGCACTATTAGCGTGACGAACGGCTGCGCGGTTGTTACGTTGCCAACGGCAATGCGGGATGGTTATACGCTTGACGGTTGGTTCACCAAGCCGGATGTCGGCAGTCTAGTGTCGCCCGAAACTATCGTGACGACTAACGTTACCTTCTACGCGCACTGGACGGAAATACCGCCGCCTCCGCCGCCAGATTCGGGTGAGCTGGATGTGCGTTTTGCCAAGGCGCAGACGGTTGACGGGGCGCTGTACAAGGGCGATGCGCTTGTTGGTACGGTGCAGGTGAAGGTAGGCAAGATCAGCAAGAAGGGCGTTGTGAAGGTGTCTGCCACGGCATCGCTGCTGCTTGATGGCAAGGTGAAGAAGATCACGGCGAAGGCGGTGAATGTCACGTTGGACGCGCAGAAGCGCGTCCCTCCCACGAAGGTGGTATTCAAGGAACCGATTGGCGAGATGGCGTTTGAGATGGCGGCCGATGGATCGTTCACGCTGAAGAACGGATCGTATCTGATGGCGGAGGCGAAGATCGGCGGAGCCCTGAATGGTGGGTCGTATGGGACGTTCAGCATTGAGGATTTCAACTTCTCAGTGCCGGGTATTCTGCTGGATGGGCTTTTGCCTGACTGTGAGCCGTTCGAGGTGTCGCGTGGCAAATGGAAGTTTGCCAAGGCGGCTACGGTGAAGTGGGCGAAACCGAAGAAGGGCGCTGAGCACTCGGAGTTCTACGAAGCGACTTCTGGCAAGGATCTGATAGTGGACGATACGAAGGGTAAGACAAACCTCTCTGGACTGAAGCTCACTTACACTGCCAAGACCGGTCAGTTCAAGGGTTCGTTCAAGGTGTATGCGCTGCAAGGCACTGGCAAAAAGAGGAAGCTGGCGAAATATACTGTGAAC
>Ga0310694_10004544_pt1 | contig 13398 bp, 9 predicted proteins | sample 174DNAGHGhighgp2_FD_203884 | JGI IMG/M metagenome (GOLD analysis project Ga0310694, IMG submission 203884) | Sheep rumen microbial communities from Palmerston North, Manawatu-Wanganui, New Zealand - 1742 DNA GHGhigh gp2 (v2) (version 2) | ecosystem: Host-associated > Mammals > Digestive system >...
TATAGATATTATATTCTATATTCTTATTTTGGGGTCCCCGCAAATTTTAATTTGTGGGGAGAGCGAGAGCAAGGCGAAAATTCATATGAACAATTATTTGTTCATCGTATTGAGCCTTAGCTCGCGCGAAGTGATCCGGTCGGGATTCGAACCCGAGACCCACAGCTTAGAAGGCTGTTGCTCTATCCAGCTGAGCTACCGGACCGCGCGCAAAAAGCGCGCAAAGGTACTGCTTTTTTTTTACATACGCAAATTTTTAGCGATTTTTTTGCAGTTTACCCCTCTCTTTTTTAGAGCAGAGCATCAAAAAGCTGTGCCAGATCTTGTTTGCGGCATGCGCCTACGTGACGGTTGACGAGTTCGCCATTTTGGAAGAAGAGCATTGTCGGGATATTCATGATGCCGTACTCTTCGCAGGTATCGGGGTTGTCATCTACATTCAGTTTGCCGACTACCACTTTACCTTCATACTCATTGGATAACTCTTCCAAAATAGGAAGCATCATCTTGCACGGACCGCACCAACCGGCCCAGAAATCTACCACTAAGGGTTTGCCTGACGCAATCGCATCCTTGATGTTAGCGTCTGTAATTTCTACTGTCATACTTGTTGTTTTATATTTTTTATTGTTATTCGTTTTTGGTTGGGTTTGCGCAGCAGGATATCCGTCAGCGGATCTTCCAGATAGGTCTGCACCGCCCTTTTTACCGGTCGGGCACCGTTCTTGGTATCAAAACTCTTATCCACCAACTGACCGATCACATCGGACCCGACACTGAGTTGATGCCCTTGCGTCTTGAGTCGCTGTTGGAGCAGACTGATCTCAATACGGACAATCTGGCCGATGGTATCTCGGCTGAGCGGCTCAAAAGTAATGACATTGTCGATACGATTGACGAACTCCGGCGGGAATTGCTTCTGCAATGCTTTGATGAGCATCTTATTGGTCTCTTTCTGACTCATCTCGCCGGAACTGAATCCTACACCGCCCCCGAACTCCTGTAACTGCCGCGTACCGACATTGCTGGTGAGCACGATGATGGTATTGCGGAAATCGACGATATGTCCCTGCCGGTCGGTCAGACGACCTTCATCCAACACTTGCAGCAGGATATTGAAGATATCGGGATGCGCTTTCTCTATTTCATCGAAGAGGATGATGGAGTAGGGTTTGCGTCGCACAGCCTCGGTCAGTTTACCGCCATCCTCGTGCGCTACGTATCCCGGAGGTGCACCCACGAGCAGACTGACGGTATGCTTCTCCATATATTCGGACATATCGAAGCGGATCATAGCGTCCTTGCTGCCGAACATCTCTTCGGCCAGGCATTGTGCCAGATAGGTCTTTCCTACGCCGGTCTGGCCGAGGAAGAAGAACGTACCTATCGGTCGTTTGGGATCGCGCAGACCGAGACGACTGCGTTGGATAGCTTTGACGACGGTATCGACCGCTTTGTCCTGACCGATGATACGGCGCCGAAGGACATCGCCCATCGTGCGAAGCCGTTCATTCTCGGCGGTAGCTACGCGCTGAACGGGTACACCGCTCATCATACTGATTACGCCTGCTACATCTTCCGGCGTGATGGTATAAGCCGATTGTTCGCTTTGCTGTTTGGCATGACTGCGTGCTCCCACTTCATCCATGACATCAATCGCTTTATCCGGGAAAGCACGGTCGGTGAGATATCGCTCACTCAGGCCTACACAGGCTTTGAGCACTTCGCGGGTATATATCACATGGTGATAATCCGCATAATGGTCGCTCAGTTGGGTAAGGATATTAAAAGTTTCATCGCCGGTAGTGGGACGAACTGCCACTTTCTGGAAACGACGCTCCAAGGCCCCGTCTTTCTCGATAGACTTGGCGTATTCGGCGGTGGTTGTAGCACCGATACACTGTACTTCTCCGCGCGCTAATGCCGGCTTGAGGATATTCGCTGCATCCAACGAACCCGATGCGTTACCCGCACCGATGATCGTATGTATTTCATCGATGAAGAGGATGATCTCCGGGTGCTCCCGCAACTCCGTGATGACATTTTTCATGCGCTCCTCAAACTGGCCGCGATATGTGGTACCCGCTACCATGGAGGCTAAGTCCAGGGTCACAATGCGTCTGCCGCTCAGTGCTCCTGCTCGCTCGCCTTTGATACGCAGGGCTAGACCTTCGACAATCGCCGATTTACCTACACCGGGTTCTCCGATGAGGATAGGGTTGTTCTTTTTACGCCGACTGAGGATCTGCACCACGCGTTCGATCTCCACTTCGCGCCCCACTACGGGATCCAGTTGTCCTGTTTCCGCCAGCTTGGTCAGGTCACGACCGTACTTATCCAATGCATTCGTAGCGTTTTTCTTGCTTTGCGTCTGTGGTTGGTCGGGTTGCCACGGAGCGTCATTGAGGTCACCCATCTGTTGGGCCCCGTTGGTGGGTCCATCGCCGCTGTAATGCGGTTGACCGTATATATTCACTAATTGCTCGTAACTGATTCCCCATGCTTCCTCTAAATACGAGGCAACAGGATTGATTCCTTCGCGCATAATCGCCAATAGCAAGTGGGCCGTGCTGACGGCCTCGGCTTGGTATTCCCGACTCACTCCCTCTGCGATACGCAGGATGCGCTCCGCATTCCCGGTGCGTCCTTCGGTTCGCACGGCATCAGAGGATAATTGCTGTAACTGCCGCTCAAAATACGCCTTAGCTTCCTCGGGACGGAAATTCGCTTGCAGTAATAAATCATACGCCGAGCATTCTACCAACCGCAAGATGGCCAGCATGAAATGTGCGGTATCTACTTTTCCGCTCCGCAACCGTTCTGCCTCTTCCTGGGCATATACGATGATCCGATTCAAATTCAGTGTTACTATCATATCAATTATAGAAATGCCATGCAACGCCCGCACGAATGATATCGCGGTTCGTGGGATAATTGGGCATGGCTATATAGTCAATGTTATTACTCATAAATAAATGGTTCAGGTGTTGGTACTGCACAAAGAAGCGCAGACGGATCGAGCGCACATAGAAACTGGCATATACGCTCATCCATGGGTAGTTACCCACGCCCGTTTGCTGCTGGGTAGCAAACATACCGGTTGCGGGACATAGTACGGGTGCTTTATAGCGCGTGAAATAGCGCAAGTCCACACCGATCTGTGCGTCCATGGCTCGGCGGAACCATGAGCCATGGTAGTAAAGTCGATTCTGCAGCGTCACTAACGGCACGGGTAGCACGCTGTCGTTCGTGGTATGCTGGATAATGATTCGGTTTTCCAGATTGACCCATGGGGTAGTGATATCCAATCCGATATCTCCGGTCATGATCTGTACACTCCCTCCGTACTGATGCGGCATCCAATCCGAGGCCGTGACGAAAATAGGATTAGCCCGGTTCTCAAAACTGAAGTCAATAGAGGGGGTCACCCATTTGGTGGGGTAGGATATCGTTGCCCCTCCCAAAAGTCGGTATGAGAACCCGAAATGATTGTCCCATTTCAGATGGTTGGAGGTGTAGTGCTGCAGGTAGGGGCTGGGCGTGATGCTCTTGATCAACGCGCGCGCATTGATATGCATCGTATTACCGCCTATATTGAACTTGGTCTCCAATTCTCCATGAACGTCAAACTCGCCGATTTTATAGCCCACCACGCATACTTTGCCCTCTACCATATAGAGTATATGCGCTCCGCTGCGTTTATGGATAGAACCGCCCACATAGGTATTATTCATCCATCGATAGTCGTGAATACTGTCGTATCGGACGCTGTCGTACAGGATGCGCTGACATTCATTCATAGCGAAGACGGTTGCACCGAATTTCAACTTCGTGTTATAGGCCTCGCAGAACGTGACGGCGATCGTATTCCGAATAGTCAGCACGTCCGTGGTATCCGCTGTTTGCGGGACGTTATAATAAGTGGTGTCGTAAAATCCCTGGTTGGGAGTTGTTTCTATATAGCGTCTATAGGAATCATTGGTCTCGAAAATATGCGAGAAAGTCATCAGCGGTATCGATTCCGTACGGATCGTATCTCGCTTCACCCGCTTGCCGTCTTCCACCACCTCAATGGAGTCATGGTATTCGCGCTCTGTGGTCAGCGAATACTGGTTATGTAGATAGCCGCTCAGGTACCGGTATCCCACCATTCCTCCGTAGAGCAAGCGGGTGGGTAGATCCATGGTGCCTAATTTACCGCGCAGGTCTTCTATATCCACCAATCCTCCATTATCGTACGAACTGACCCGACTCCAACTGAAAGCACCATGCATGCTGTAGTTCTCGCCGGTATAACTGCCCCATATAGAACCGCGGAACAACTTACCGGCGGTGTTGGCATAGTGACCGATTGATTTCAGATACTCCATATCCAGACCCAGGTTGGTCCGTTTGCCGATATTGCCGGTGAAAAGTACACTGATGTCGCTCTCATCCGTGAAGCCTTTCTTGTAGGCGACCGCGGAATAAGGGGTTGTTGTATTGAAATACCGTTGCTGCTGAGGGGTCACCACGTACGGCGCCAAACTCCACGCAAACGGATCATCAATCGTCTCCAATCGTTCCTGCACGATGCGGGACTCGATGGGAGATACCAATACATTTCCGTTCATCGCACTGCTGGTAGAGTAGCGATGCTGGATATCGATGTCGAAATAATTGAGCATCGTGGTATCTTTGAACGGAATTGTATCGGCTATAGCGCTATAGTTCGGCATCGTCCACGTCCGCACAACGGTCTGTGTACGCGGCGGCTTGGCAGCGGCCACAAGGGTCGCTGCCAACAGTACTAATACTATGCCGATACGTTTAAGCAAAATGCGTTAACTCGTTATTACTTCTTGCCTTTGAGTTTGGCTTGAAGTTTCTGAATCTCCTCTTCCTGGTTGCGGATGGTCTTGAGCAACTCGTTCAACTCTTCGTTCTCAATCGTTGTCGGATATTGCTCCTCAACGGTCTGCAGGAAGTCGGACAGCACATTCATATAATTGATGAACGCATCATACGCCGATTCATACTGCGTCTCGCCTTGATCAATATGGTTCATATAATGCAAGTAGTTCACGTCTTGCAGACGCAACCAATTGGTCTTCAGCGCCTTGTCTTGACATAGATGCACGCGCTCCGCTACGGCGAACAATTTATGAATCGCTTCTTGTTGCAAGTCATTACCTGCGTAGATACTCAGGTCTTTCGCCTCACCGCTCCAGGTCAACGGATACGGACTGGACAGCACATCGTTAGCCGCCAGTTTCTTCGCAGCTTCGGCTGGCGTCATGAAGCCCATCTCGCGCTCCAAGGCATAGTACGGCAGTGCTTTGAGGAAATCGAAGATACCGGTGCCCGCATTCTGACGCACACCAAAGGTCTCAGCACCTACCCAGATATTGATGATCTCATCTTCTTCCGGCAGCGCTTGCAATTGATTCGCATACTTCTCGGCATCCATCGGGAAATTAGCCCAACCCGGATCGGAGAAATGGAAACTGAGTTCGTCGCTCAGGTTCGTATTGCGAAGCAACACTTTCATCTTCGGTGCACCTGCCGACTGATAGAGATGGTTCGGACTCTTCCAACTGATGATGTGCTTTGCACCTTCGGTAAGGATCGTCTTATAACCCATCTTATTCAGATTATATGCCAACTCATCGGTGTACAGCAATTCGGTATTCCAAATGGTCTGCGCCTTTACGCCTAAGATAGACTCTACCAACTCAGCCTGTTTCTTGAATTGCTCCTTCATCTCGCTCTCGTTGTATTCCGAAGCCAAGGAATAACTATACGGCGTAGCAAGGAACTCCACGGCTTTGCTGGCTGCCAACTCCTTGAGGATATCGATCATCTCCGGGTTGAACTGCTCGAACATCTCGATCATCGTTCCGCTGACGCTGATGGCGCAGTGGAACTTACCCTTACTGAGGTTGATCATGTCCTTGATGGTCTGGCATAAGGGCAGATAGGATGTTTGTACGAGCCAGTTAACATGCTCCTCGGTAGCCATGTCATCGTAGTAGTAATGATCATGACCGATTTCAAAGAAACGATAGCGCTTCAGACGATACGGACTATGCATCTGGAAGCAAAAACATATATTTTTCATAATCCTAAATTTTAAATCTTAAATTTTAAATCTTAAATTACAAGGTGTGATTTATCACGCCGTCATATATCCTGCGTACTTTCAGTCCCGCGTCAGCCCACTTGATGTTGTTGACTTCCGCCATACCTAACTCATGCAAACTCTTGTACATAGCCGGATACTTAACGATCGCATAGATGGCGTCGGCCATGGCGTCGATATCCCAGTAGTCGGTCTTGATGGCATGCTGCAGGATCTCTGCGCACCCGGACTGATGACTGATGATTGACGGACAACCTACTTGCATCGCCTCCAGCGGACTGATACCGAAGGGTTCACTCACGGACGGCATGATATAGACGTCACTCATCGCCAGCATCTCCTGCACCTGCTTACCGCGCATGAAGCCCGGGAAGTGGAATTTATCGGCGATACCGCGTTTGGCAACGAGGTCAATCATCTCCGCCATCTTATCGCCCGAACCGGCCATCACGAAACGCACACCGTTGGTTTTCGAGAGCACGCGTGCTGCGGCTTCTACGAAATACTCCGGTCCTTTCTGCATCGTGATACGGCCCAGGAAAGTAACCAGTTTGTCCTTGCGCTCGGGTTTCTTGAACTCTTCGGGATGCGCAAGCGGTTCAACCGCATTGTGTACGGTACTTACCTTACGCGGGTCGATGCCGTATTTCTCGATCACCGTGTTACGCGTCAGGTTACTTACGCATATAATATGGTCTGCCGCCTCCATACCGCGTTTCTCGATAGCAAACACGGTTGGGTTGACGTTTCCGCGACTGCGGTCGAAATCGGTTGCATGCACGTGGATAACAAGCGGCTTACCGCTGATCTGTTTGGCGAACACACCTGCCGGATAGGTCAACCAGTCGTGACTATGGATGATATCAAACTCCAGACTATGTGCCAGAACCGATGCTACCGCCTCGTAGTTACCGATCTCTTCGATCAGGTTGTCGGGATAGCGACCCGAGAAACCGACGCAACCCAAGTCGTCCGTTCCGATACGGCGATAGTCATAATGAATACCGTTACGCAAATGGAAATATTCTTCCGGACTCATCTTGCCCTCCATGCGTTGCTTGACGTAGTCGTAGCTGTTCTCTTTCCAAACGATAGGCACACTGTTCGCACCGATGATACGCAGGAATGACTGATCCTCGTCGCCCCATGGTTTGGGGATAACGAAGGTGATATGCATATCCGGCTGCTCTGCCATGCCTCGGGTCAGACCGTAACTCGCTGTACCCAAACCACCTAAGATATGGGGAGGAAACTCCCAACCGAACATTAACGCTTTCATTGTTGTGCCTCCTTTTCTTGCGCCTCTTTCTCGGCCTGTTGATATTTCTTGAGTGTATCCATTACGCTGATCACGGCTGCTACGCTCGGAGCGTAACTCATACCGCCGTGTCCCTTGTACGGCGGGTTACCGTCGTACATCTCATTCAGCGTACCTATGGTCAGTTCGTTCATCTCGGCCTCAAAACCGACTAACAGGCGCTCCATGAAACTGATACCGCTGTATTTGTACACGTTCATGTAAGCACGCGCGTATGCCGCAATCGTGAACGGCCATACCGGACCGTTATGGAAATTACGGTCGCGCTCTTGCTGACCACCACGGTAGATCGGTCTGTAATCGCCGCTCTTCGGGCTTAAGGTACGTAGACCTTTGGGGGTCAACAACTCTTTGGTACATATATCAACTACCGCTTTCTGCTGATGTTTGTCCAGCGGACTGTACGGCAGACCGGCTGCCCAGATCTGATTCGGACGCACCTCGCGGTTCTGATAGCCGTCCAATACGTAGTCATTCAGATAAACACCGTTCCAGAAGGTCTTTACGAATGCATCTTTCGATATCTCTGCTTGATATTCCATCAGGTCTGCACTGGTCTCTTTGCCCATCTCGCGAAGCATCTCCGCTGTGAAGCGCATCGCGTTGTACCAAAGCGCGTTGATCTCTACCACATAACCCGTACGCGGGGTGATCGGCCAACCGTTCTCGGTCGCGTTCATCCAGGTAGCCGGACGTTGTGTACCCTCTACCCACAGCAGACCGTTCTGATGCAATTTGGCACGCGGATGGTTCTGCTTGCGGTAATAAGTGATGATATCTTTGCATAACTCGCCGTACAACTCTGCCGCTTCGCGTACCGTATATTTATGCGCATATTTCTGCGCCGCGCGGATGAACCATAACAGCGCGTCCGGTTCATCCATACCGCTCATCTTGATATCGTGAATACGACCGTTCATGAAGAGCAGAATCTCATCGATAGCGGTCTTGTTGATAATAGCATCCCAGTATTCCGGACGGTCGATATCCAGCGTACAACTCGGTACACTGAAGAAGGTATTCCGCGCATCCGCTTTGAACCAGGGGAAACCACTTAGGAAATAGCACTTGTCGTCTTCGCGTTTGTAGAACTGACTTGCGCTGTTCTTGAGTGTGCTGAACATATCCTCGCGACGGTTACGACGCTCCAACTCTTTCTTCCAGGTCGCTTTTAACGTGCCGGTCTTCACTTCCGTCACACCTGCCGCGAAGATCACGCTTTCGCCTTTCTTCATCGGTAACTCGAAATAACCCGGAACAAGCAAGTCTTCCTTGTACGCGTATCCGCGCTCGAGTTCCTTGCGATAGGAGATGTCCTTGTACCACTGCGGGTCATGGTGATACTCGCAGGCCTTGCTGAACTGCATATACAGATTCGGGAAACCCGGGTACATGCGGTTGAATCTACCGTTCTCGCAGTCGTTCATGTCTGCGTTCGCGAGCGGGTTCTCATGTGTCAATTCATTCACACTGCGGAATGCCAGGAACGGACGGAAACGCAAGGTCGTCGGACTACCGCTTTCCAATAAGGTGTAGCGGATTAGCACACGCGGCTCAAAACTGACTAACATGCGCTCTTTCTCCAAAACCATCGCACCTACGCGGTAAACGGTCTTCGAAATTAACTCGCAGTCAAACTCACGGATGTACTTGTGTCCGTTCGGACTGAAATGATTCTCGCCGTACTCATGCAGACCTAAGTTGAACTCCGCGCCGTGTTGGATCACCGTCTCGTCCAATGAACTGAGCAACACGTAGTTGTCATCGCTGATATGCGGCAATGGCATCACCAACTGGCCGTGGTACTTACGCGTGTTGCAATCCACCAGCGTGGTGGAGTTGTACACACCTGCACGGTTAGTCCGAATCATCTCTTTCTGGAGCGAGCGCTCCAGATTAACAAGCACTGTCTTGTCAAAATTCAGATAACTCATGATGTTGTGTTTAAGTATTAAATATTAGTTATATTTTCCTTCAAATTGCACTTGTGCGTCAGCTACGAATTGCTTGATCCGCTGCTCCTCCGCTTTCTTGCAAACCAAGAGCACGCCCTTCTGCTCGGCGATGATCATATCATCCACACCTTGCACCACGGCTAACTTACCCGGCTCGAGCGTCACTACATTCCCTTTCGCCTCATAGAATAACGCATCGCTATGCAGACTCACGTTTTGCGCCTCGTCTTTCTCACTCAATTCATACAGACTGCCCCATGTACCGAGGTCGCTCCATCCGAAACTGGACGGCAGCACATATACGTTGTCTGCTTTCTCCATGATTCCGTAGTCGATGGAGATGTTAGGACATTTAGGGAACATGACCTCAATAAAATCCTCCTCCTTGTCCGTACCCATCAGTAATTCGCCCTCACGGAAACGGTCGGCTACCTCCGGCAGCAGATAGCGGAAAGCCTCGCTGATAGTTTGCAGATTCCAGATGAAGATACCGCTGTTCCAAAGGAAATCGCCGCTCTCTAAGAATACTTTCGCCATCTCCAAGTTCGGCTTCTCCGTGAAGGTCTTCACCGGATAGATGCCTTCCGAGAACGCTTCCGGCTGACGCTGGATATACCCGTAACCCGTTTCCGGACGGGTGGGGGACATGCCGAGGGTAGCAATCGCGTTGTGCTTGCTCACGAATTCAAACGCTTTCAAGATCGTCTGCCGGAATTTCTCTTCCTCCAATATCAAATGATCACTTGCGGCCACCACTATGTTCGCCTGCATCTCCGGCCTGGTCCAATCCTGATTAGCCGCAGTCAGGCCGGCGCGTTTTAGGCACAAAGCCCGGATATGCGCAGTCGCGTAAGCGATACACGGCGCCGTGTTACGTCGTGCCGGTTCGCATAAGATCTGTACCTCCTTCAGGTCCGGCACTTGTTGCAGAATCAACTCCTTGTACGCCACATTCGTCACGATATACATATTCTCGATCGGAACGATCGGACGAAAGCGGTCCACCGTCATCTGCAGCAAACTCCGCCCTGTACCGAAAAAGTCCAAGAACTGTTTCGGTTTACTCTCCCTGCTGAACGGCCAGAATCGACTTCCGACGCCGCCCGCCATGATCACGCAGTAGTTATTTTGGTTCTCTTTCATATACAAAAAATCAATTTGGGCGCAAAGATACAAAATATTTTGAATATATGCAAGCGCGCGCGAATTTTTTCATTAAAAAATTAACAATTATGCCCGTAAATGGTAAAAATTCAACTTTCAACTTTCAACTTTCAACGAAAAGTTGTACCTTTGTACCGTAATTTGGAGAAAAATGCGCAAATTCGTATTTTTATGCATAGTGATAGGAATGTGTTGTGCCTGCTCAAAGAAAGCAGGTGCACCGAAACCCTACGGATACTACCGGATCACGACGCCGGACACGGTCTATGTACCTTTCAAGGCGCAGTACCCCAATTATCCGTATACTTTCGCCCTCTCACGCAATGCGCAAATAAAACTGCGAAGCGAAGAACCCTATTGGATCAATATCGTTTATCCGGCTTTGGACGCCACGATTCATTGCTCCTATAAACCCGTGCATCATAACTTGCGTGAACTCACCGATGATGCCCTCGAGTTCGTCTATCGCAATGCATCGTATGCTACCTCCATTCCGGAGCGGGAATATACCCATCCTGAGGCGAATGTGTATGGCGTACTCTTTGATTTGGAGGGGAATACGGCCTCTTCGTGTCAGTTCTTTATCACCGATTCAACGCATCATTTCTTCCGCGCATCGGTCTATTGTAACTGTCAGCCGAATGCTGACTCGCTGGCACCCGTTTATGAGTATCTGCGCAAAGATGTAATCAAAATGGTAGAGACGTTCGAATGGAAAAGAAATTAGCCATATTATTGGATCCGGAGAAGGCGAATCTGAACGCTCTTTCCTTCACCTCGGAAAGTCATCCCGATTATATCTTCGTCGGAGGTTCTACCGGCGGTGATACGACGGAGTTTGTGCAAAATTTAAAATCTAAAATCTCCAATCTCCAATCTCCAATCCCCATAGTCCTTTTCCCCGGAAATTCGTCGCAGTTTACCCCTGAAGCAGATGCCGTTTTATTCCTCTCTTTGTTGTCCGGAAATAACCCCGAATACATTGTAGGTCAGCAGATTAAGTCGGCGCGTGCGATCTATGAATCGCACATAAATTTCGTCCCAACTGCCTATATCCTGATAGACGGTGGAGTGGAGACTTCTACCATGCGTGTGACGGGTACTCAACCGCTGGATCCGAATGATGTCAATACGATCATCGACACCTCTATCGCGGCTGAAATGATGGGTAAGAAAGCGATCTATCTGGAGGCGGGTTCGGGTGCTATCACCCCTGTCTCAACGGACATCATCAAAGCCGTTCGTGCGCATACTTCCGTCACCCTTATCGTAGGCGGAGGAATCCGGACACCTGAAGCGATGAACACTGCCTATGCTGCCGGAGCAGACATCGTCGTCATTGGCAATCATTTCGAATCCCATCCCGAAGACCTCGCGCACTTTCTTACAGTGAAACGGTCTTACAGTGAAACGGTCTTACAGTGCAGCGGTCTTACAGCGCAGCGGTCAGAGGATGAGCGATATATGCGAATCGCTTTAAGCGAGGCGCATAAAGCGCTATCCTCTAATGAGATTCCTATCGGATGCGTCATCGTATCCAATAACCAGGTCATCGGTCGCGGACATAACCTCACCGAGACGCTTGCTGACGTCACGGCGCATGCCGAGGTACAAGCGATCACCGCGGCTTCCCAGACACTCGGAGGCAAATACATGCCTGACGCGACGCTCTATGTCACGGTCGAACCTTGTGCGATGTGTGCCGGCGCAATCGGGTGGGCGCAAATCAAACGCATCGTGTATGGCGCACCCGATCCCAAGCGCGGGTACCGGACCTACGCACCGCGTGCTTTTCATCCGAAAGCAACCGTCACGGCAGGTGTGCTTGAGAACGAATGTCGTGCCCTCATACAAGAATTTTTTAAAAACAAGAGATAATGAAACTTCCTTTCAACTTTCAGCTCTCCATACAGCGTCAGCAGATCGTAAGAACTTTCAACTCGAAATATGGGCCCACCATATTTCGTCTGGGCATATTTGTGCTCCTGGCTGCGGTCATCGTGTTGCTATTTCCGCGCTATAACAATGCTTTTCGCTATCATTTTGAGATAGGCAAACCCTGGGGCTACGCTACGCTGACAGCGGATTTTGACTTCCCTATTTATAAGACCGACGAGCAATTGGCGAAGGAGCAGCAGCAACTGCTCTCTACCTTCACACCATGCTATAAATACATACGCGGTGTGCAGCGTCAGGTGATGGTCATCTCGCTGCAGGAGAAAGAATGGTTGGATGAGAATGGTTTCACCCGACTCGCGGTGACGCAAAACAGGGTGTCCAAGACCTATCCGCTTTCGGATATATACACCCCAAAAAGCGCTTTCGCCCGTTTTGGCTATGACTGCGCGCAGAATCTGGTGCGCGACACGGTCCTAACCGATCAGATGAAGGAGCGTCTGCTCTCTTCGCTCTCACCCGCGCAGGGTCTGATTCAGCAGGGAGAAAAAATCATCGAGAAAGGTGAGATCGTGTCCGAGAAGGACTATCAGATCCTGCTATCCCTCCGCCGCGCGTATGACGAGGAATCGATCAGCGCGCGTCAACGCACACTGTCCACCCTCGGCGAGTCAATATTGGTGGCTTTGTTCCTCTGCTTGTTCATCATCTATCTCTATGTCTTCCGCCTCCAGTACCTGCGTTCCACTTCTACGATGCTCTTCTTTGCGCTGCAGATCTTCATCGTCATCGCTTTGGCATGTCTGGCCTTGCGATTTAACCTCTCGGTATACCTCATCCCCTTTGCGTGGGTACCGATACTGACGCGCGTGTTCTTCGATTCCCGCACGGCCCTTTTCTTGCATTTCACAACGATCCTGATCGCCTCTATCATCGTACCCGCA
>Ga0310694_10004549_pt1 | contig 13390 bp, 7 predicted proteins | sample 174DNAGHGhighgp2_FD_203884 | JGI IMG/M metagenome (GOLD analysis project Ga0310694, IMG submission 203884) | Sheep rumen microbial communities from Palmerston North, Manawatu-Wanganui, New Zealand - 1742 DNA GHGhigh gp2 (v2) (version 2) | ecosystem: Host-associated > Mammals > Digestive system >...
GTTTCCGGAACGATATCCTTCCGCTGAAAAATGAGCTTTATCGGCTTGCACTCCGCATCACTCTCAATCCGGCGGAGGCGGAGGACGTGGTTCAGGAGACGATGATCAAGGTCTGGAACAGGCGGGACCACTGGGAGGAGTTAGACTCCATCGAAGCCTTCTGTCTCACCATCTGCCGGAATATCGCCGTTGACAAGATGAGGAAGGCGGAAAACCAGAATCCAAGTCTGGAAGAGGGGAACGACGCAGCCGACCACAGTTATTCATCCAATCCCGAAGAGCAGGCCATGCAGCGCGACCGCATCGCACTTGTCAGGCAGCTCATCGACAACTTGCCCGAGAAACAACGCAGTTGCATGCAGCTCCGGGAGTTCGAGGGCAAGAGTTATAAGGAAATAGCGAAGATCCTGAGTGTCACAGAGGAACAGGTGAAAATCAATATCTTCAGGGCACGACAGCTGATCAAGCAACAATTTATAAAGGCAGAGAATTATGGACTATAAGTACATCGAACAGCTATTGGAACGTTACTGGGAGGGTGAGACCACCCTTCAGGAGGAGTCGATTCTTCGGACGTTCTTCAGCCAGCCTGATATGCCGGAGGTTCCGGAGGAGATCCGGAAATACCAGGCGCTCTTCGTCTGCGAAATGCAGAAAGAGGAACCGCTGGGCGAAGCCTTCGATGCCCGTATCCTCGAGCAGATCGGCGAAGCCCCTGTGGCTAAGACCGTCTCGCTGAGGAATCGTCTGATGCCTCTGTTCAAGGCCGCCGCCATCGTGGCCATCATCCTGACCTTAGGCAATGCTGCCCAGGCGCCGTGGGATATCTGGGAAGATCCGAGAGGTGCTTATGTGAAGGCACAACAGGAACTGGCAGATACGGTTAACGTGTTGACCACGATACAGGCGGAGAACGTCAGCGACACCATTCAGGTGCCTCAGGTTCCGGCCAAGGAGAAAACGACCTACTTGGAATAATTTTTTTCTATGCTTTCTATAATTAAATGATGAAACTGTGAAGTTTCGATTCTCTCAAATTTATTAAGTACTAAATGAAGTTATGGGCTGCAACCGGGAGGTCGCAGCCCACTTCGCTTCTTCCCCTCCTGAGTAGGAGGGGCCAGGGGTGGTCTGATCACCCTCATTTCTCTCTCTATTTCTTTAGTCTGAGGCTCAGCTGGAACAACGCTGGCAGGAAGATGCAGAGCGAAAAGCCCACAGCCATCAGCGCTATCCTCTCTGAACCGAAAAGATCTGTCAGCTTGAGGTCGGCGTTGGGATAGAGGTTATACATCACGTAGGCCACCGAGTTGTTCACCCAGTGATACACCATTCCGGGTATGATGCTGTCTGTGCGATAATACAGCCAGCCTAACAAAAGACCTATTACGAAGGCGTGCGGTAATTGGGCTGGATTCATGTGGGCGGCGGCAAAGAGCAGCGCCGAGATGGCTATGGCTGCCCAGGGTTTGCTGCACCAGTTCAACAAAGACCGCAGGATGGCTCCGCGAAATACCAATTCTTCGGCAAATGGTGCCAACAGTCCTACGGCCACATATCCCCAACGGTCTCTCATGATGATGTCGAATGTATCTTCGGCGATATTGGGCAGTTCGGGCATGTGCTCCTGAATCCAGACGGAGGGAATGATGGCACCGATGGCAGCGACGGCGCACCAGAACAGCATCACCCAAGGACGCTTCCGGATCCAGTGCCTCGACACCTCGCACCATTTCGCCAACAGGAACACGGCTACGGATATCACGGTAAACACCATCGTCGTGAGGATGATACCTGTGGCATCGTCCATGGCACCTTTTCCAAACGTCCAGCGCCAGATGCCGTCAACAATAAAGCCTGCCATCACCTGAATGGCGAGGAATACGAACGTATAAACAATAGCATTTTTCATAAGAGTATAGTTTTTGCTTGTTCTTGATCTTCTTTGAGTTGGGCCATCAGTGCCTCGGGCGATTCGAACTTCCGTTCCTCTCGCAGCCTTGCAACAAACGTGATGATCACCGTCTGTCCATAAAGGTCACCGTCAAAGTCGAAAATGTTCACCTCTAGCGTACGGTTCCTGCCGTCGAACGTAGGCCGTGTGCCGATGTTCATCATCGCAGGCAGCGCTTCCCCTCCTGAGTAGGCGATTGCGTCTTCATGGAGCAATCTTCTGTTAGGGGTGGTCTGATCCGCGACTTGTGCCCACACCGCATACACCCCACTGGCGGGAATCAGTTTGAAGGGATCGTCGGGCTGTAAATTGGCCGTGGGGAATCCCAGCTGGTGGCCGATATGCTCGCCCGGCATGACCTTGCCAGAGAGCTGGTAAGGATGCGCTAACATAACCGTAGCCGTTTCTATGTCACCGTCATCAGCGAGCAGACTGCGGATGTTCGACGAGCAGATGGCAAAGTTATAATCCTGAAACGACAACTTGATGCCTTGATACACATTGATGCCCAGTTCCTGACCATAGCGCCTGTAATCATCGAAACCCTCCGTCCTGTCACGTCCGAAACGGTTGTCATAGCCTATCTGGAGACTTTTCACGTTCAGCTTCTCCTTGAGGATCTGCGCCATAAAGTCACGGGCAGAGAGTTGCGCCATCTCTTTGGTGAAAGGCAACACCACCAGGAAATCGACACCCAACCGCTCAATTTCCCGTTCTTTTTCCTCTTGCGTTGTCAGCAACTGAGGGCGGAACTCGGGATCGAACAACTGTCTGGGCTGACGGTCAAAAGTGATGACCATCGATGCCAGATGAGGGAATCTGGCGGTAGAAACCAGATGTTTGATCACCTGCCGATGCCCTGCATGGACACCATCAAACACACCGATGGTGGCAGCGCATTTTACCACCATTCTCGTCTTTTCTATGTTGCGAATTATCTCCATTGGGGTGCAAAGGTACTTATTTTCCACTTATTTTGTGTGTTTTCGCCTTAAAAATTTGGATAATTAAAGATTTTCCTATACCTTTGCATCGCAAAACGCGGACTTGTAGCTCAGTTGGTTAGAGCAACAGACTCATAATCTGGAGGTCCCAGGTTCAAGCCCTGGCTGGTCCACAACGCTAATTCAACCATCCGCATTATGATGAAGAAAAAGAGCTGGATTAAGGTTTTGACAGCTGCTGTTGCGCTTTGTTTAACGGCAGTAGGGTGTACAAAGGAATCCGGATCAACCCCGGAACAGGAATTCAAGGAAAATTTCATCGCCCTTGTCATGGGTGGCAAGCAGGTAGATTCACTTCAGGACTGGAGCACCTCTACGGGTTTGTCTGTCAAGATATCTGTCGATTTTGGCAATTCGATGGAATACCGTGTGTATATCCTTCCCACACCTGCACTTTATGATGCAACAGCCACCCATCTGGGTATGGTTCGTCTGAACTCCGGCGAATCAAAGACCATCACGGTGTGTCGTCCAGCCCATGATGCTCTGCTCTATGCCGCCTGCTTCGACAGCGACGGACATGCTGTCTGCAAGGCGTTCCCGGCAAAAGCTTCTGGCAGTGAGGTGGTGTTTAGCGGCAAGCAGCTGGAGGAACGGATATATCCTGTTCAGCCTACGGGTGGACTGGATGATCGCTGGAGTGTGCCCATCATGCAGATGCCCGACTTGAGCGACTATACCACAGGCTCTTTCATTGAGGTGTCATCGATGGAGGCAGAGCCTGTTGGCGACGACCCTTTGCGCCTCAGTATCAGCGACGACTATACAGGTTATATTCCCTCACTCGGCATCCGGGGCAATATCGCAGTCTATGTATCCGGCACCTGGACGCTCAGCTTCAACCAGCGCGTGTCTAATGGTAACGTGCTGATTGTCGGCAGTGGTGGCAAGGTGGTCGTCCCCGAAGGAATGACGCTCAGTGCCACGCCTTCCGCCAGTGGTATGACAGGTCAGATATATATCCTCCCTGGTGGAGAGGTGACAGGTGAAGGCACGCTGGAGTATAACACAGGCAGCGACACCTATAATTATAATGCAGGTACGATCAGTGCCAATGAGATCCGACTGAAGGGCTGTGGCCTTTACAACAGCAATATTCTCGGCAAAGAGTATAAAACGTCCACTTCTGTGGTTTGCCTCGCCAATGCCGAAGGAAAACAGGGCGTACTCATCAATCGCGGAGGTGCTTGGCTGCAGCAGGTCAGCGGCGAAAGTCTCTCGTTGCAGAATGCCGCTTATTTGATGAGTAAGAACGAGTTGACGCTCTCGGAGAGCAGCCGCCTCGACGACTGGAGCTTTACACAGTGCTCCTCGCTCGTGCTTGATGGCAGTGCCGAGGGTAATAAGATTGTCTATATGGGTAATGGTGCCACGATAGAGACCACCGACATCACGATTGACAACTTCGGCGTCTGGGGTCCTGTGGGCAATAACTTCACTGCCAATGCCCTGCTGAAGGTCGATAACTGTAATGGCTGCGTTACCACCGAAGGTCAGGCTGGCACCTATCTGCTCGACCATGTGGAACTGATTCTGCCAGAGACGTTCCCCGTCGATTATGACCTCGACTTGATTACCGACAACAACCGTCTGTTCTACTATTGGCTCAATGCCTGCGAGGGACGGCTCATCAACGAGAACAACTACCGTTGGGCATTAGTAGGTAACAAGGATGCCCTTGTCTGGAACGATGACATCAGTGCCAATGCCTGTGGCGACGACTCCCGGCAGACCTGTACCTATAGCACTTCTGCCTCTTACCCTACGACTTATCAGAAGAAAAAGTCCTCGACGGAGCCGGAACCTAATGGTGTGTATTATGCCTTTGAGACCATCGAGAGCTCGACGAAGGACTACGACTATAACGATGTGGTCTTACGTGTGGGCGTGCCTGTAGATAACGGTGGTGGCAGCTATGTCTCCAACGTTTTGGTGATGTGTGTCGGCAATACGATGAAGACCAATGTCGTTTACAATGGTGAAGACTTTGGCAGAGAGGTACACAGTGTCATCGGTGTAGCTTCAGAAAAGACGGCTAATGTGTCAAGAATCGACCGTGTGTTCTCCAAATTGGGAGAGATCAGCTTCCCCGATGGTAATGTCCGTATCGACCAACTGCCTTTCTCATTGCGTACAGAGGACTCTGGCGGCAATACTAAACTTCAGGAGACGGGTGAGACACCGCTCTACCTCGTCATCAACGGTAGCACAGACCGTCGCTGGTTCTGGACAAAGGATGGCATCAACATTGGTGTGGCTTATCCGCAGTTCAGCACCTGGGCTTCGAACATGCATACTGCCATCGACTGGTATGCCGCCCAGAATGCAGTCGCCAGCAAGGTCGTCACCTGGACAAGGGATGATGAATAAAGAATCCGTTTAATCCGTTCAATCCGTTGTTTAATAAACTTGGCTCTCTGTAGCGTATTCGTTCAGATACCAGTCATTAGCGGTGTTATGGTTCATTGACCATTCACCAAATGAATGCCCCCTGTAACCGTATGCGCCAAAGGCCAGCACATCCCTCTTCTTAAAGCCGATGTTCATGCCTTCCAACGGGTGGCGGAATTTCTTGTAGGGGACGACCAACGCCCAGGGCAGCTTCACGATTTCTGCAAGCTTATATTCCTTGAGTACCCAGTCGTGGCGATAGGCATATGGATGTACTTCGAAAGTGCCGCCAAGATACTCCTTGATGATAAACGGATCGAGCAGGTCGAAGTTCAGATACTCCAGACTCTTCGCTTCCTTGAAGGTCACGATGAAGGTCACCTCTTTGGGCACTATCGTCCGATATGTCATGTCCGAGCTGCTGGTCTTACTCACGTTATAGTGGTAGTGATCAATCAGCCATTGATCATTAGGTTGCAAATAGTCGCCCGTCGCCCAGTGGGCATCACAGAACAGGTTGATCACGGCCTCCTTGTCTTCTTCCTTGGCTTGGCTTTGGCTCTTCAGCAGCAGTTCCTTGGTTCTGAGCAGGTTGGGCGAGATGACCTGTTCGGGAATATTCTCTCCCTTACTGTTCACGTTGAACGAGGCACCTCCCTCAGTATAGATGGTATCAATCTCATCATATTTGAAGTTTCTCAGATGAAGGGCAGCACTCATGGGACGGTCTGTACCTACGGCAGATAAAGTCACGTGGAAGCGCATCTCCCGTTCGCCAGTCCGCTCGTAGGCAATACCCAGGACACAGTCGTTAAAGTCGAAGTCCAGATGTGTATAGTCTGGCATCTCTTCCTCATAACAATAGACAAATGTCTGCGGTTGAGGTATGTATGACATGATCTGCTTGGTATAGAGAGGCTCCGAAAAATCTACCTTCGTGTCGTTGGGCGAGAATTCCGTTACCGTAAATCGTCCCTCGTCATCAACCAATGCGGCATAGAGTGTGGTGACGATCTTAGGATAGCAAAAGCTCATATAGGCCGTCTCACCGTCAGCGATCATCACCTGGGAGGCTACCTCGGCATCTGCACTCTTGCGAGGGTCGGCAGTCAGGATCTTCAGCCACTGGGCATTCACGTTGGCATTGGCAGTCACCGTGACAGTCCTGGTGTCTGTCAGAACCCAGGTATGGTTGGGGTCTAATGAATCCACGGGTGACAGGCTGTCGCTGATAATCTGTGTGACCTCCTGATCAAACAATTCATGGTTAGGGCTGCAAGCGTTGTTCACGACCAAGATGACGGTCACTATCAGTGGAATAATCCATCTAAGATGTTTCATAACTTTTTCCTTAATAATATTAAATATGTGGGCAAAATTACAAAAATAATTGCATACAAGCAACATATTTGCGTGCCTTTTACAGAATTTAACAGAAAAAGTGATACAAGTTATCGATATTTTGATTAATTTTGCACCCAAATCGATTTAGTTTAAAGTTACGTAACGTCTATTAAGTGTATTATTGCAATGAAGAAGTATTTGATTAAAGGTGCATTGGCTCTGTTCACAGGAGCTTTATTATTCAGTTGCTCAGAGAAAGAAACTGAGTACGTGCCTCTGGCTCAGCAGAAGTTAAAGACTTATGAAGAGGTCTTTAAAGCGGCCTATGGGGATATCGACCCCTATCAGAACTGGGGTTTCTCTACTAAAATGGAACTGGCAGATGAGAGCGATTGGGAAGTGGTGTATATCGACTCCATTGTAAAAGTAGTAGGAACACGTGCTGGTACACGGGAGATGGATATTAATGTCGATACTTACGTGGGTGCATATACCGATGCTAACATGTGGACATCGAAAGGATTCTTGGCTCCTCCTCCATTGACGCATTCTCAGAAACTGCGTGCACAGTACTATTTCCAGAAGAATAAGAATCCTGGTGGTACGCACGACTATGGAACCATTAATTTCTTCATGCAGCAGGTTTATAGTGGCTCAACTGATGCTATGGGCTCTATTGGCGTAGAAGGATATTCTCCTGAGGTATATTTAGCTGCTGATGGGATTAATTATATCCAAGCGGGTATCCATATGGATCATCTGACCGCCGGTTCAGACCATGAGCATATCAACAACTTTAACCGCTCAACATGCAGTACTAATTATAATGTGGCAAACCGTGACCAGACAGATGTTAACGATACAAAGCAGCAACATGCTGATGAGATTATGTTAATGCTGAATACGCCGACAGATTGCTTTGGCTATGCTAACAGCGATGATAGTTATGTACACGATGACCGCTGGACGCTCGTCTCTGCCTCTGATATTGACTATTTCTGTGACCACGATGCTGATTTTGAAGCGTGGCTTAATAAAAGGTTGAGCAAAGATGAAGAAGATGTTAAATGTGATGATGAATACCATCGTGGCTTTATTGGTTTTGATTTCGATATGTTGCCTGAGTCTTCGATTTATGCATACAATGAATGGTACAGGGAGGATTTGTATGGCAAAAAGTATCCATACTTGTCGGCCAACGGAAACATGTATTGCGGCACATCTGAGCTACACGATCCAGAACCAGATGAGGCTGCTGCCCTTACATTATTGAAGAATGGTTGGTTGCCCGCTACAGGTAGCGCCAACAAGACTTGGATTAAGGTCGGTGGTTGTAATGACGGCTACTACAGCGACTGGATTGTAAGTTTCTTGCCTGCAGGTTCCGCTCGTACCAGCGAGACGGAGACCCGACTCGAAGTCACCAGAAAGAAGGTTCCTGTAACAAGCCAGTGTGGTCGTATCTTCTGTGAAGACCTTGCTGTCTCTAATCGTGAGGACCTTGACTTCAACGATGTTGTCTTCGATGTGTATGTCTATAAGAACTTTGAAGAAGGCACCCTCTATTATACACAGGTATGGTCTGACGGAGAAAGAGTGGACGCAGGTTCAGAGCCCTATTCAACTGAGAATAATGCCACATACACTTGCGAGATTATCCTTCAGGCTGCTGGTGGTACGCTTCCTCTTACCATCAAAGACATAGAAGTCCACGATGCATTTGGCGTTGGTGTCTCCACGATGGTCAACACCTATGATGCCAACACCACCGCCTTTGGTAGCTTTGCGACACGTGATGCGGTGAACCTTGGAGAGTTTACAGCAAGCCAGATCATTCCTGGCGCATCCGATACGCAGGAGATTCATGCAGCCGACATTCCACTCTATGTGAATTATGAGACGAATCAGATAAATTATATTGGCTCTACCTTAGGAGGGGCAACTGCCAAGATCTTCGTTCCTAACTACACAACGAGTTGGACGGTTGAGCGTAAGGCGATAGATTTGGCCTATCCGAAGTTCAGAGATTTCGTGGGTAACCATGATCTCAATTGGTGGGACGATTCGGATCTCGAAACTTATCTGACAAATAAGGGACAGAGTCCAGAGGAAGTTGCAGCGACGATTCAGCAGGCTCAATATTGCCGTCATGGCAATAACGCTCCTGTCAGTAGTTATTCAAGACCCCCAATCGTCATCACCCACATCACCTATCCTGCTTCATCAGAGGATAATCTTTGGACGGGATCAGAGGAGTTTACTTCAACGTGGTCGCTGAAAGACTTGACTCTCAGCTATAAATCATTCAATGCTGGTGATCACATCCTCTTCCATGTTGAGAATTTGACAGGCAATTCTTCAATTGCAGTTGTCTATGCTGATAACAGTCAGCCCTATTTCCTCAACACGACTGACATTCCAAACTATAAGACGGAGGACGGTGTGCGAATACCCGCAGATAAGGGCGTCATCGAGATTGAGCTTGATGAGGATAATGCTGCTAAGTTGACTTCAACCGTCACAACATACGGCACAATTCAAGTCCAGGGTCGTGACTTCACGCTCAAGAAGATTGGAAGAGTGCGTGCAAGCACCAACTAATCAGACTATTTTAATCAAATACAATATAATTGCATGATCCGGGGGTGGCTGCGTGAGCAGCCGCCCCTTTTCTAAAGAACATTTCCATAAAAATGACAAGACTTTATAGAATGTATCTTTTTCCTATACGAAATGTAACAAGTTTCGAACGATTGTGCTTTCATTATGTTTTTTTAACAAGAAAAAGTTTGTAATATATAAATAAAAGATGTAACTTTGCAACCGCATTTGATGCTTAGGTCAAGATTATAAGTTTAAACCAATTTATTAATAACATTAAAATTTTTAGAATTATGAAGAAGTATTTGATGACAGGTGTTGCAGCCCTCGCAATCTGCGCTGCATTCACAAGCTGCTCAAAGAGTGATGAGTTGTACGACCAGGGAGTCGTTGACGGTCAGATAAAAGAGTCCGTCAATGAACAGTATGCTGCTGCTTTTGAAAAGGCATTTGGAAAAGTAGGTCCTAATGTTGACTGGGGCTTCGGTTCTGGTGCAGGAACACGTGGTTTGAGTGACAAGACAGCAGGTGCAGACAAGAATCGTGGTTTGTGGGCTGCTACGGATGATAATTATAATCTTTTGGTCCCTACGCCTTTGACTTCTGATCAGAGACTTCGCGTTCGGGCATATTTCCAGGCTCATCCCAATCTCTCTTGGCAAGCTCCCACAATGACGAACTACTTTGTTCAGCAGGTTTATAAAGGTAACCCAACTACCAAAGGTGCTTATTCTGACGAAGAATATCCTCAGGGCAATGGTAACACAGTGAAATCTAGTGACCATATGAATAAACTGACTGTAGGTACAAGTAACGAGCATGTTTTAGATTTCAACAATGGAGATAACCCCAATAACGCTAAAGACGTGAAGGATAATGGTACCAAAAGAAATGATCAAGCTTATCACTCCGACCAGATTACTCTTATTATTGGTATTCAGCCAACATGCGTTGGGTTCCATGTTACAGAAGGGGATGTTCAGCACAATGAATGTATGGCTCTTGCTGGTGCAAAGGAAATTGATGACTGGGCAAAAGAAAATAAGGCAACACTGGAAGCAGCAGGTCTGTTTGGTGAGGATGTGTGGTACGGTACAGATCAGTACGGTTATGCAAACAGTTCATGGAATCGTTCTTTTGTAGGTCTTGACTATGAGCAGCTGACACTTGAACAGTGCTATGCTACGGACTGGCAGACCCATGAACAACTCTTTGTGAAGGTTGATGATTCTCAGGGCGACTATATTTACAAGGGTAAGGATGCTGACAACAAAGACATTATTATTAGTAAGACTGCATATAAAGCTCAATATGGTGATGATTTCTTAAGAGATTTGAATGGAAATAAGATTCCTTATATAACAGATCAGACCAACAATGTCTGTGGAACAAATATTGACTTCCCCAATCAAGATTCTTATCAGCCTCGAATGGATTGTACTAGTGCAGGTGGTGGCAACAACGATCAGGTTTTAGATTTGACAGCTATTCAGGGTAAGCTTAACCAGAATGCATATCCTGCATGGAATGGTGGCCTCCTGAAGTGGGTTAAGGACATCGGTGGCCGTGACTATGTATATTCTGATTGGATTGTTACATTGACTCCTGCCCAGGAAAATGAGATTAGCACTACTCCTACCTACCGTGTAATTGCTGAGGACTTGAATGCAGGTGAGAAGACTGACTTCGACTTCAATGATGTTGTATTCGATGTAGAACCTATTGACGCAGGACACGCTAAGCTTGTTCTTCAGGCCTGTGGTGGTATTTACAGACTTGAAGTTGATGGTGTTGAAGTGCATGGATTATATGGATATACCGCAGATGAAAAAGGATTGTATCCGATGATTAATACAGGTGACGGCCCAAGTGATCTTGGTTCAAAAGTAATTAGAGAATCTTATGCTGGTGACTTCTCTTCCGATGAAGCAATCAGAGCAACAATCAATAGTATCCTCATAAAGGTATGGAAACCAAAAGCAAATGATCCTAAGGATTGTACAGATCACGAACTCATTGCCAAGAAAGGTGAGCCTGCTGCAAAAGTTCTTGTAGATAAGAATTTCGGAATTGTCAATGAGCATCAAAGCATTGCAGATCAATATGGTAAGTTTACTGACTATGTTCAGGGAAGATTCGATGGTGATTTCTGGTGGAAATATTAAAACATCAAATACTTAAAAAAACTAAATTATCTTTGGAGGGGGCGTCTGCGTGAGCAGGCGCCTCTTTATCATATAATGTGGGCATACTGTGAAACTCTGTTAAATAATCAAGCGTTTTGTTGGTTGGTATAGAAATTATTCGTATTTTTGCACAAATATTGCAATGTATTACCGGAAATAAGCTTATTTGAGGATTAGTATGATGATGAGAAAGAGTTTGATGACCGTGATGACAGCTGTAGCCCTTGGTGGGTTGTTCACTGGCTGTACCAAGGAGATGGAAAGTGTTGAGGGGAATACCGCTCAACTCAATGTCATGAAGGTTTACGAAGAGGCTTTCATTACCCGTTTCGGCCAGCCTGCCGCAACCCAGACGTGGGGGTTCGGTCCTGCCACCGCCGGCACCCGTGCAGAGGGTAGTCCCTCTGTCTCAGAAATTGGCTACAGCTTTAATGCCACGATGGCAAAGGCATGGGATGGTGTGGAAGGCACGCCAACTGTCATGGCCAATTATACTTCCTGGCGTAATTCCGGCTGGAACGACAAGCTCTATCAGGTAAACGGTACGGTTGTCTCTGCAAATATCGATGCCACTTTGCGTGAAAAGGCTTATACGGCTATCTTGGAGAAGATTCCAGAGGGAGGTCCGGGAAATGGACAGAATAACCTTACCACGGCATCAGCAACAGGTTACTCGATTGTAACGAAGGGCGGTCCCGTCACGCTGACACCCATTTATCACAACTCGAGCTCTGGAGATATGATCAGTTACTACTACTATCCTCAAGGCTCTAATCCTGATGTCAAGACGTTGCCGAAGTACACCATTGGAAACATGGCTGATCCTGCGACTTGTCAGAGCGATCATAATGCCTTGAATTCAAACACCTATAGCTTGGTATACGAAGATGAGTCAGGAAATGTGTCTTATGATTTCCCTGCTAACTATGTGATTGATTTTATTATTTCAAACACGGATTTGGGCAATGGAAATGTGGAGCTGGTGGAAACTGGCACTCCTACGTTGAATTTCGTGGGCAGATATGCTCTTGAAGCAGGTTCTGCTTATCAGTATGGTTCTGAACCAATAAGCGTTATTAACGATAAAGTTCAAATAAAGTTTGGTAACAGTTTAGGTTTTTCGCAATTTAAGAAGGTTAAAAGCGGAACAACATCCGAATTCAATTGGGGCGGAAATACTAAGACTACGTTTACTCATTATACAGAGGGTAATGGTGTGAATGGAAGTCTATTGGGCGGATCTACGGTTTACTATTTTAAGACGAAGTTTAACATGAATTTTGCTATCGGTGTTTACCTAGATGCAGGTAAAACAATGAAGGTTGTGAAATTGAACAATTTAAATTCCACAAGTGGAGAAGAGGTTCTTTCATTTACCAACGAGAGTCAGAATTCTTATAGTGGTCATCAATATTTTTGGGCAAATGCTGGTGCTCTTTATGCTGTTTATGCAGAAGGTTCAAAGTTAGGATTATATGGTTTCCTAGGTCTTCCTTATGGTAATGATGGCCAGGTGGATAGAAATGTATTTACCGAGGGCTGGGGACCATTTGATTTCGGTTCTCATTATGATTTCATGTCCACTGAACTCTGGATGGGAAAGACTCCTGCCTACTTTAGTACAACGGTAAGTGAAGGTAGTATTACAAACTATAGTGCTTATACGGCTGGAGCAGCTGGAAATGGCGGTCTGACGGGTGGAGCAACTACTTATTATATCAAACCCATAGTATCTGGTGTCCTGAAAGTGGCTGTCTCTTTAAATGCGAACAAAAATTTTTATATTAAAGATTTGGGAGAAGATGGGTGGAATAGTACAACAGGAACTTCTCTCCCCGACTACGATGGTATAACCGTCTCTTCAAAATATAATGGAACTTTTGATTTTGATGTTGAGGCTAATCATGTCT
>Ga0310694_10004550_pt1 | contig 13389 bp, 5 predicted proteins | sample 174DNAGHGhighgp2_FD_203884 | JGI IMG/M metagenome (GOLD analysis project Ga0310694, IMG submission 203884) | Sheep rumen microbial communities from Palmerston North, Manawatu-Wanganui, New Zealand - 1742 DNA GHGhigh gp2 (v2) (version 2) | ecosystem: Host-associated > Mammals > Digestive system >...
GGACCGCATCTACTTGAGGGGTGCGACCCAATTGAAGCACCTGAATGCCGAAGGGACCCAGGTCAGAGGCTTCACAACGTCACCCTCCAACACGGCAACGACCCAGTACTACATTGTGCTGTCAAACAATTCGCCCGTCGAGTACATCAACATCGGCAACTGTGCCGTGACCAATGCCGGTCTGGACGGCATCACGACCTATGGGGTGGCCTCGCTCGACACGCTGATTCTCAATGGCAACAGTAATTTTGGTTACAGCTCGGCCTTTGCCCACATGCCGTCGTTGAGCTACCTTGACATCAGCAACTGCGACATCTACTTCCGCGAGGGTACTAACCCATACTACCTGTTGCACTATCTGACGCCAGCCAACAACCCCAACCTGGAGACGCTGCTGGTGAACAACTCAGGCATGGGCGTCAACACAACGGGCATCACCGGCTTTGCCAACCTCAAGAAAGTTGAGGTGAAGGGCAACCCCGGAATCACTAATTTCGGCGTCAACGGCAGCCCGCTGCTGCAGACGCTCAACGTCACCGGCTGCACGGGCATCACCGAACTGAAGCTGAACGATGACGCCCTGCCCCGCAACGACTTCAGCCTGATTGGTGCCGAGGACTGCGCAGTCCAGAGTCTGTATCTGAACGGCAATGCCTACAGTTCCATCGGCCAGGCTACGAGCGACTTCGCCAGCATGGGAGCATCGCTGGCCTTCCTCTACCTTGAGAGAAACAGCGGATTTACCGGCGGTGCCTTGACGGTGAATGCCGGCGACTGTGGCAACCTGACGGGTATCGACTTGGGCGACAACGGCTTCACCAGTTTCCACGCCCCCAGCTTGCCTCCGACGCTGACCGCACTCATGTTGGGCAACAACCCCGCGATGACACGCCTGGAGATGCACAACAATCCCGGCATTACCACGATGACCGCCAGCCCCGCGATGAGCGATGGCAGCGGCCTTTATCTGCTGGGTAGCACCGCATTGACCTATATGGACATCAGCGGCACGGCCGACGTGCCCAACCACTTCCAGCGCATCGGCAACAACTTCTCGCTGCAGAATGTCCCCATCGACACGCTCAAGGCCAGCCACAACCAGTTCTACACCTTCAGGAACCTGACGACCGTGAGCACCAAGGATGGATGGGAAGTATGGAAAAACAATCAATATGGCTGGGTAGACTACAACGGTCAAGCTTCACCAGGAGCTGGTTATGTTTATGGCTTCTGGCCAGCCTCTCCTGCCCAGCCCGACAGTGCATCGCTCGAGCAGTTGACACGCCTCCAGTACCTTGACCTGAGCTATTGCCACCTGAAGGACTCGGTGCACTTGCACAAGAATCGTGAATTGCTCTACCTTGACTTGAGTCACAACCGTACTATCAATCGATATTACGAGCGACGGACGCCCGACAAGGGCGCCGCTTATCGGGCCTGGCCAGCCGACGGCACGACCGATAAACGCAGTTTCCCTGATTATAAAATTTACCTGTGGCTGAAAAATCCCAACGCCACTGGTCTCGAGGAATATACTGGAGACTATAACGACACGATAGGCCTGTATAATCTTGATCTGGTTTATAACAATAAGCTGGAGTATCTTGACATCAGCTACACAGGCATTGAACAGACCGCTCAAAATCATTGTTACGTTACCAACCCTCGTTTCATATGGATTCAAGACCTGCCCAACCTGAAGTACTTCTATGCCGATTATAACGGCATGCGCTCGCTGGGTATTACCACCAAGAACGGCAGGTTTTATCGTGAAGGCCTGAAATCCCTTGAGAGGTTGTCGGTTATCGGAATGCGAGGTGCAGATGACCGAACCATGAAGGGTTCGACCAATTATGCGTCCATCTTCAATGCTGGAACATCAGGTACCACATCGCCGTTAGTCAATCTGCACTACATCAATCTCTCCTATTCCAGTTATGATTCCATCGGAATCTATAACGAACATGTTGACACCATAATTATCAAGGGCAACCCGATTCATAAACTGAACCTCCAGAGTCTCCCAGTCATTACCTATGTTGATGCACGTGAGTGCGCGTTCAAAATGCGCGGTTATGACATAGAAACTGGAAGAACCTTCCCGCCCAATGTTGATAGATTTAAGAATGGTGCCCGCAAAGATGGATGGTATGTCGATACTTGCACGAACATCTTCCCGAATCCAGAAGCCGAACATTACAAATTGACTTCTCCTTTTAGCGGTCTTCGTGAAGTAAGAGCCTATGGCCGTCCAGAGCTGACGACGTTGCTGCTTGACAGTTGTAACGCGTTGACCGAGGTGTATGCCCACCACGACCCCAAGTTGCCCAAGATCAACGGATTTGAGCATCTGGCTTATCCCAAACCTGCAGTGGATGCACAGTACCATTATTCTAACGACGTGGACTCGCTGACCCTGATATGGGTAAACGACAACGCAGTATTCAATGAGTTGAACCTGACACAAAATGTCAATCTGAAATACCTACATGCCTACAACGACCACGCCCTGGGTGACGCCCTGGGAAGCGACGGCATGCAACTCGATGAGAATGTCATCCTCAAGACCGCTTGGGTATCCAACTCCAACCTGCAGGCCTTCGGCAACAAAGCGGGTGCCAACTTGGACACGCTGTATATCTGGACAAATCCCAAACTGGACTACCTGGACGTGAGTGAAAACACCGGACTGAAATGGTTTGACCTGCGCAACTGCCGCATCCGCGACCTTGATGTGAGCCACAATGGCCAGCTCATTGAGTTCGACTGCAGCAATGACAGCATCCAGGGAATGACAGCTAACACATGGGGATGCCCGATTCCCGATGCCGTACCCACCAGCATCGACGAGGACGGCAAGAATTCGATTGCCGACCTGCATTTCACAAGCCGTCAGCTCGAGATTGTCAAGGCCGACAACAACGACCTGTTCTGCATCGATGGTCTGGATCAGAATCCCTCATTGTACACGCTGACCTACAACTATAACCATGTGAATGCCATAGACCTGACAGGTAGCAACCCGGCGGTGTATGAAAACGAGCACAATGGCCGAGGCACCTTCTATGGTGAGATGTCACAATGGCTGGAGAAAGATCCCGTCACCAACGAGCCCGTTACTGCACAACTCTATTACCTGCAGCTTGATCCCAATGCTCATGACGGACTCAACGACAATGACACGTTCCTGGGGCACAAAGCAGGCCAAGACTCCATTATGAGCATCAATGCCAATCGTGTTCTCGCCGATGACGGTTTTGTCGCTGCACGCGTGAATTCGTTCTTTGTCAACTCTTCGGGTCCCCATGTGGGCAACAAGGTCGCTAACGGTGCTCCCCGCAGGACCGTGGAATATGGCTCTGACAGCCAGCCCGACCCCGACAAGATCATCGGCACTGTGGCCTTCCTCGACAGGTATGAAGCCAATTTCCCCGAGGGCGAGGAGAACAAGTATTACATCGAGTACGAGTACCTCGACGGCCGCACGCCCACGTCAACCTCAACCTATTATCTCGTATGGCGGGGAACGGGTACACCCACCGAAGTCGAAGAGACCCTCGACGATGATCTGGGTGAGCCCACAGTTGTCAGCGAACGCTACTTTGACATCAGCGGCGCTGAGCACAGCGAGCCATTCCATGGCGTAAACATCATTGTGCGACAGATGAGTGACGGTACCCAGCAAACCGTCAAGGTGATGAAGTAAAGTACTCTAGACCAAACTTTTTCCACAAGAGCGCCGACATTCCAACGGCGCTCTTGTCGTTTGCAGCCACAAAAGAAATGGGTGACAGTGTTGCAGATGTGGAGTTTTATGTGTAATTTTGCAGATTGTATTCACTTATCAATAAATAAGATTATTCACACGACATGAGCGAAGAAAATAAGAAAAGACTCAAGGTGGGCATCACCATAGGTGACACCAACGGCATCGGCGTCGAAGTGGCCCTGAAAGCCGTCTGCCTGCCTGAAATGATGGACATGTGCATTCCCATCATCTATGGGTCAAGCAAGATTGTGAACTACCACCGCAATGCCTGCAACCTGCCCAACTATTCCATCAACCACACAAAAAGTGCCGAGAACATCAAGGAAAACATGCCCAATCTGGTAGAATGCATCGACCAGGATATCAAGATTGAGCTGGGACAACCCAGCAAGCAAGCGGGCACTGCAGCGTTTGTGGCACTTGAAGCCGCCGTGCGCGATCTCAAGGCAGGACTGATTGATGCGCTGGTCACCGCCCCCATCAGCAAGGAGAATATCCAGAGCGACCAGTTCCACTTCCCGGGTCACACCGAATATCTTGAAAGTGCGGCCGGCGAAGGCAACAAGGCGCTGATGATACTGTGCACCGACAGCCTGCGCATCGCATTGGCTACGATCCACGTGCCACTGGCACAGGTTTCTAACGCCATTTCCATCGAAGGGATTCGCGAGAAACTGCGCCTGTTCAACGACTCGCTGAAGCGCGACTTCTATATCGAGTTGCCTCGCATTGCTGTGCTTTCTCTTAACCCACATGCTGGCGAGAACGGCATTCTGGGCACCGAGGAGCACGACATCATCATTCCCGCGATACAGCAGTCGCTGGATGAGGACGGCGTGCAGTGTTTCGGCCCATACGCTGCCGACGGCTTCTTTGGAGCACGGCATTACCGCCGTTTTGACGGCGTGATGGCCATGTACCACGACCAGGGCCTGGCACCGTTCAAGACCATCGCCATGGACGAAGGCGTGAACTTCACGGCCGGATTGCCCATCGTGCGCACCAGCCCCGACCACGGCACCGGCTATGACATTGCCGGTCAAGGCATTGCCAACGAGTCATCGATGCGCCATGCCATCTATACCGCCATCGACGTGTGTCGCAACCGCATCCGCTATGACGAGGCCCGGCAGAACCCGTTGCCCAAGCTCTTCCAGGACCGTGGTCGCGACAACGTCAAGCTTGACCTGACCAAGGGCGAATAAGACACCGTTACTGCATTTATTGCCATACGATATGATTAAGGGAATCATTTTTGACTACGGAGGCACCCTCGACAGCCGCGGCGTGCACTGGAGCGAAGTGCTCTGGCAAGGATATCAGCAGGCCGGAGTGCCCATCGACAAGGAGACGTTCCGCACGGCTTATGTCGAGGGCGAGCGTGCCCTGGCCCGTGAACGCATCATCTTGCCGCAGGATAATTTCCACACCCTGTTGCGCAAGAAGGTAGCCATTGAAATCAGCTACCTGCCTCAGCAGCCTGACGAAGCCACACGCCTGAAGTGGGTGGACGAAATAGCTGCCTACTGTGACAACGCCGCACGGTCGTGCATCGACGAAGCGCGCCCCATGCTCGAGCAACTGAATGAACGCTACCCGATGATGCTGGTGAGCAACTTCTACGGCAACATCGACGAGGTGCTGCGTGACTATGGCATCCGCCACCTGTTCAAGGGTATTATCGAGAGCGCCGTAGTAGGCATCCGCAAGCCCAACCCCACCCTATTCCGCCTGGGCGTTGATGCTCTGGAACTGCCGCCCGAACAAGTCCTGGTCGTGGGTGACAGCCTGCGCAAGGACATCGAGCCTGCTGAGCAGCTCGGTTGTCACGTGCTGTGGCTCAAGGGCAAGGGCTGGACCGATGTCGAGGATCAGCAGACCCATCCCCACACCATCACACGTATCGGCGAGGTGACGGAATGGATCAATCAGCTATAAATCGAGTTCTTACACATTAAATACTATCACATCTAAATGAACTACGCGATAATCGCAGCGGGCGAAGGCTCGCGACTGGCCCAGGAGGGTGTAGCCAAGCCCAAGCCCCTCGTTGAGTTGCAGGGCGAACCCATGATCGGGCGTCTCATCAACATCATGCTCAGGTGCAACGCCGAGAGCATCAGCATCATCGTCAACGAGCACATGACCGAGGTCAGACAATATCTGGAAAGCCTGGAACTTCCCGTGCCACTGAATCTCGTGGTCAAAACCACGCCCAGCTCGATGCACAGTTTCTGGCACCTGAGCCAAGTGATTCCTCAAGGCAAATTCTGCTTAACAACGGTTGACACTATCTTCCGCGAGGAGGATTTCAAGGGATATATCGAAGCCTTTGAGGCCGACGAGGAGCATGACGGCATGTGGGCCGTCACCCCATTTGTGGATGACGAAAAGCCCTTGTGGGTGGAAGTGGATGACCAAATGGGTATCACCGCCTTCAGGGACAAGAAATGGGACGGAGCCCAGTATGTGTCGGGCGGCGTGTATGCCATGACCGACAGCGCCTTTGAGGTCCTTGACGACTGTATCAAGCAAGACATCAGCCGCATGCGTAACTTCCAGCGTGCACTCATCAAGGCAGGCAAACGCCTTCAGGCCTACAGCATCGACAAAATCGTCGATGTCGATCACGCCGAGGACATCGCCACTGCCGAGGCTTTCCTGCGCAGTTAGGATTAAACAGTCATAGCAATAAATACCCCCGAATCGGTCATTGAGCCGATTTGGGGGTATCAGTTAAATATGCGGAGCATCGTTGAGGACGCTCCGCATTTCTTTAAACTTTAGATATGACGGTCAAGATGTCTCAGTCTGAGTGGTTTTCTTACCACAAGATTCAACTTCTTGCCGGAATTACCCAGAATCATGTCGATGAGGGTGGTCACATCGTCGATGTCGAGCACATTGTCACCAGTCACGTCACCGCAGATGGGACAAACCGTACCGTTACCCAAAACGCCAGTGATAAGAGTGGTCACGTCATCGATATCAACAATCTCATCGTGTGTCACATCACCCTTGGCATAGGGATGAGCATTCTCATGCAAGGTAACCTCCTCGATGTTGCTCCAGTCGCTCTCGGTGCCATCGATGTAGAGGGCTTTAACCTTGTAAGAGAAGGTGCCTCCAGCAGTCAGATCGGTGACAACGAAATAATGCTGATCGGGAGTGATATCAGTAATCAGGCGGTTATTTGCGCCACCGGGCTGAGCGGGCTTGGGACTCACCTCAAGCGTGTAGCTTGCCACATTGAAGGTCGGTGTCTCGTCGGTCCACTCGGCGCGGAAGCGAGTCAGGGCAACATAGGCATCGTTGGGCTGAAGCATCACGGGCGCATACTTGGTGATGTTAGCTGTACCGTTCAGGTTAACGGTGACAGGATTTGCACCACCGCCGCTAATGACGACAGAGGCAGTATGGTTGCCAAAGGTCGTAGGAGCATAGGTCACAGTAACGGTTACACCGTTAGCTGCTTGGCTAGCGCTGATGGTAGTCGGATTAATACCGTAAACGCCATTAGCGTCATTCAAGGCGAGCGTCAAGTTGCCACTCAGGTTTTCACCAGTCACCGTGAATGTCGCCGTCTGAGTCTCACCTGTGATAGCGCTCATGTTGAGAACGTCGGTTGAAGCCGTGATTACACTTGCGGGCTCTTCGGCGGTACCCGTCAGGCTAACCGTCTTGCTCTCGGCGCCACCGCCACTGATGGTGACACTGGCGTTGCTGCTGCCGGCGACAGTGGGACTATAGGTCACAGTGACCCTCACACCGCTTGTTGCTTCGGATGCCGTGATACGGGTCTTATTGATGCTATAGATGCCGTTGGCATTGTTCAAAGTCAGCGTCAAGTCGCCATTCAGATTACTACCCATCACAGTGAACATCCTGTTCTGCGTTGCGCCCACATTGGCACTGAACGAGAGGGATACAGGATTTACCGTAATCGTGCGAACCTCATCGGAGGCTGTACCATGGAGAGTAACCGTCTTTGTCTCGGCACCAGGACTGGTAAGGGTAATGGTACCCGTGTGATTGCCAATCGAGGTGGGAGCATAAGTAACTGTTACTGTCGAACCAGATTCGCTCATTGCAGTATTCTTACCCACGGTCTTCTTGTCAATGGTGAAGCAGTCACCTTCAACAGTCAAAGATACATTGCCTGTCAAATCAGAGCCCCTGACAGTGAAAGTCTTCACATTTGTCCTGCCAACGGCTGCGTTGAAGCTCAAGTCATTGGGTGTAGCAGTAAAGCTAGGTAAATTGGTTGAAGTACCAGTGAGTGACACCGTAACACTCTCAGCTCCAGCACTCGAAGCAGTTACAGTAGCAGTTTGAGTTCCTGCTTCACTCGGAGTATAAGTTACGGTGATTGTAGCACCTGCCGAAGCCTGTGCAGCCGTAAGAGTCGCGGGCGATATTGAGAAATCGCTGCTGCCGCTGACACTCAGATTGACATTACCTGTCAAGTGGGTACCAGAAACAGTAAAGGTCTTGGTTTGAGTATCACCAGTCGTAGCACCGGTAAAGCTCAACGAAGCAGGATCAACATTCAATACGGGGCTAACTGAAATACCGTTCAAAATGTACTGAATACCAGCGAGAGCGTCAATCTTGCCATAAGGGCCAAAGTTTTTCTTGGCCGTATAGGTATCTTGGATTGCTGAGTGAGCAAAGACTTGACGGATGTCAGCGGTGTTCAGACTCTTGTTTGCATATTTAGCAGCCTCCAAGTACAAAGCTATGATACCTGCAGCACAAGGTGTTGCCATCGACGTTCCGTCCATGTTACCTAACGACGAAGTGCCGTTATTAGAAATCAGGTAATAGCCCATATCGGCATAACCATTTGACATCGTTGTGTTATCATAGTGGTTAATACCAGCCACGATTGTAGAACCAGGAGCACAGATGTCGGGCTTAGCGATACCCGTGGGGCCACAACCGGCTGCCTGATAGCTAGAGTAATAGGCGATATTGCCAATCGTACCACTCAAGTAGTGATTTACACCGTTATAGTCAGTGACATTCTTCTTGGTAACATATGCTCCGACCAAAATGATGTCGTCGCTACCACCCTCGTCTCCGATACTGCAATCATCGGTACCGGCAGTGAAGGTGTAACCGCCATAAGTTCCTGACATTGAGCCAAAGGCATTGTAACCTGACACATCCCAAGAGTCAATCATGCAAGAGCCGCTTGTGGGATAAACGCTCACAGCCAAAGCATACTTGCTGTTCTGATATCCCGACTTCTGACTCATATTGTTGAAATAGAGCTGCACGTAGTACTTGTTGCTATAGCTATGCCTTGTAATAGTCACCGAGGGAGACCTATCAAAATATGTAGTAATACCGCTCACGGACGAAGTGCTGGAAGTAATGGCACTCGAAGTCCACTTAATAGTCTTGGTGCTGGTATCTACAACATGGAGTTTGCAAGCAAGCGCCTTGTTGGCTGTGCGGGCAAAGAACACATCATAACCTTGATAGGTCCTGTTAAGATAAGTTGACCCATAGCCATTGTACAGATAATAGCCGCCATTAAGGACAGTGGTGAACGGGGTTGTTGACGAAGACTCGCCGCCGCTGTATTGAGTACCAAAGCTGTTGCCGGCCTCATTGCCTGCAGCATTTACAATAATGTGATTGGAATGGCTGCCAGCATACTGAGCATAAACTGAAGCCAACTCACCTGTGCCATCGTGAGGACCCATATGGGAACCCAGACTGATGCTACATACAGCAGGCTTATTCTGGCTATCAGCATAGTCAAAGATATACTTGATACCCAAGGCGATATTGGTATTATACAGGTAGTTACCACAACCGACAAGCACAAGGTCGGATTCAGGAGCCATGCCGCCATAAGTTACGTTATTATATGTGATGTTGCTTCCACCCGCAGTCGAACTGGTATGCGTACCATGAGACTCATCTGAGACATCGCACGTGGGGGAGCTGGAGGTCACACTGGTGTAAGTATAAAAAGAGCTGGATCCCCTGGCTACATACGCACGCTTGATGCGGCTATTACCATTTGCATCCTTGAACATGGTGTGCTGGAAGTCGATACCGTCGTCGATCACACCGACAACAACACCCGAGCCCTTAAAGGCTTGGGGCAGGCCGGCAGTGACGGCTGCGCTGCTGAAATTGATTACATCATCGGTATTGGTGTAAGAGCGGGCCATGTTAGTCTTCAGTTTCATCTTGCGGGCCACATTAATCTCCTTCACATCGGCAATCTCAGCAATACGCTCGATCTTGTCAACGGGAATCATTGCAACTACAAAATCCTTGAAACTCTCTTGGATGACCACACCCTGGGTTTCCAACTTATAAGCATAATTGGGGTTGATGTGAATGAAGGCCGAAACCATGTCCATGCCATTCATGCGCTCAGCTGGGGCAATGTAACGATCAATGGGTCGAGTTCGCTTCAATGGGGCACGAGACATCAACTGTGGACCAGGAAGCTCGATATCAAGAGAAATCAAGCCATCGCGCTCAGCGATAAACAGCTGGGTAGAGCTTGACAATTTCTCGTCAATACCAGCAATGGCACTGACAAACACAGTCATTACCATCACACTTAGCAGAATGATTTTCTTCATAAATCTAATGATTGTTTTGTTTAAATGGTTAATATAATTATATGTTGATTAATGATCAAGTCGGTTAATCAGGTGGCAAAATTATACATTAAATATAATATAACATCATAAAAAACATTAAAATCGTCTTTTATTTCAGCAAATAGCATGCATTTTCCCCACAACACTATCATTTAGCAAAACCAATTGCTCGATTTCTCCATGCATAATTAAGATTGTTATCGCAATAATCTCACAGTTTAAACGGGTAATGAGAATGGAAAATATTTGAGATACATTTTAGACTTTATAACACGATTTGTTAAAATTTGTCATAAGGGCTTTTTGGTACTTAGAAACGACAAAAAAAGCAAATAATCGGCAACAATCAAAAGACGTAGTATTAACGTTTATTATCAGATTAAGAATAAATAAGTGCTAGAATTAAGTATCTTTTAAGATTTTGGCCATCTTTTAACAGAACGAAACTCATTTTTCAACCATATTTATGCTCCATATCAAAAAAAGGCAGTAATTTAGCGGCGTTTTTCGCGAGTGAAAACCGAACGAGAACCAATTTGGCCAATTCCTGGTCAACAGATTAAACAAATTGAAAACAACCTAAACATTAACTGTAATAAAAGATTATGGCAAAAGAAATTGTTAAGCCCGCTACCGGCAAATTGGGTATTATGGTAGTAGGATTGGGTGCCGTGAGCACCACGTTCATGACTGGTGTAATGATGGCTCGCAAGGGACTTGCTAAGCCTGTTGGCAGCATGACACAGTACGACAAGATCCGTATCGGAAAAGGTGAGAACAAGAAGTATCTGCATTACAAGGATATCGTCTCGATGCCTACACTCGATGACATCGTGTTCGCCGCTTGGGATGTGTTCCCCGAGAACGCTTATGAGAGCGCCATCAATGCTGAAGTGCTCAAAGAGAAGGACATCGAGCCTGTTAAGGACGAGTTGTTGAAGATCAAGCCCATGAAGGCCGCCTTTGACAAGAATTACGCAAAGCGCCTGGATGGTGACAACGTGAAGCAGTGCAAGGATCGCTGGGACATGACCGAGCAGGTTCGCGAGGACATCCGCAACTTCAAGAAGGAGACCGGTGTTGACCGCGTGGTTGTACTGTGGGCCGCTTCGACTGAAATCTACGTTGAGCCCGACATGAAGTATCATGGCACTATCGCTGCCCTGGAGCAGGCCATGAAGGACAACGTGGTTGACAAGGTTGCTCCCTCGATGTGCTATGCCTACGCAGCACTGATGGAGGACTGCCCCTTCATCATGGGTGCCCCCAACACCACCGTTGACATCCCCGCCATGTGGGAACTGGCCGAGAAGACCTGCCTCCCCATTGCCGGCAAGGACTTCAAGACTGGCCAAACGCTTGTCAAGAGCGGTTTTGCCCCCATCATCGGCACCCGCATGCTGGGCTTGAACGGTTGGTTCTCGACCAACATCCTGGGTAACCGCGATGGTCTCGTGCTTGACGAGCCCGCCAACTTCCGCACCAAGGAGGTCAGCAAGCTCTCGACACTCGAGTCGATTCTCGTTGCTGACGATCAGCCCGACCTGTACAGCAACTACTACCACAAGGTTCGCATCAACTACTATCCTCCCCGCAACGACAATAAGGAGGGTTGGGACAATATCGACATCTTTGGCTGGATGGGTTATCCCATGCAGATCAAGATCAACTTCCTGTGCCGCGACTCGATCCTGGCAGCACCCTTGTGCCTTGACCTGTGCTTGCTCATGGACCTCGCTCATCGCGCCGGCCGCTGTGGCACTCAGCGCTTCCTGAGCTTCTTCCTCAAGAGCCCGATGCACGACTACACCAAGGACGAGATTCCCGTTAACCACCTCTTCCAGCAGTATGTGATGCTCAAGAACGCCATCCGCGAGATGGGCGGTTATGAGGCCGACGAGGAAATCGACTAATCCGTTTTTTCTTAGAAAAGTATATCCCTAAAAGGGTGGTTGCCGCAAATGGCGACCACCCTTTTTTAATTCAAATTCCAATTCGAGTATTTCAACATTATATATTTTTAATATTTAAGTTTGCCGATTTAGCCGAAATGCACTAAATTTGCAGCGTTTTACGTAGTGATGTTTGCGATATATTGACATATCGCAAATTCATTGGTATTTACTGGAAATAAATTAGCAAACTATGCAACAAATAGCTCAAGAAGATCTGGCTGCAAAAATGGCAGCTGAAGAGAAAAAGAAAAAGCGCGCGCGCTCTGGTATTAAGTGGGATCGACTTTTCCTGGCTTGTGCCTATAACTGGTACTGGTTTGTCTTGTCAATGATTGTATGTGCATGCATCTCATACCTTTATGCCAAGACACAGCCCCAGCACTACATGGCAAAATGCTCCATCCTTATCCGTTCTAAGGACAGTGCTCAGGGTACCCCCTCGATGACGTTCAGTGATCTCGGACTTAATACCGTCAATTACATACCCAATGAGCCTTACAAGCTGAGGTCATCTAGGGTTATGGAGACTGTCGTCAACTCTCTTGGACTTAATGTGCAATACTATGGGCACATGTTCCTGCGTGACGTGAACATCTATAAGGATACACCCGTTCAAGTCACTCCGCTTAAAGAGGTTACTCGAGGTTTCACGCTCACCATTATTCCTAAGGGTGGCGATGATTTTGAGTTCAATGTGAATGGTGGCCAATGGAAAAAGGCACACTTTGGCAACAAAATCAACACAGACTTTGGTCCTGTTGCAATTACTAAGACTAAGATCTACAACGATAGTTATGTGGATTTCAATGTAATTGTCAGGATTTCGAATCCTTCGGCTACAGCCAGGTCATTCGCGTCAGCACTTATTGTTGAGAATGCTGACCAGCACAGCGACGTTCTCAATCTTGTCATTAGCGGACAGAACCCCCAGATGTGTGCCGACATTCTCAACGCGCTCGTGATTGCCTATAATCAAGAGGGCATTAACGACATGAACCAGATTGCCCGCAATACCGAGGCGTTTATTGCC
>Ga0310694_10004551_pt1 | contig 13388 bp, 3 predicted proteins | sample 174DNAGHGhighgp2_FD_203884 | JGI IMG/M metagenome (GOLD analysis project Ga0310694, IMG submission 203884) | Sheep rumen microbial communities from Palmerston North, Manawatu-Wanganui, New Zealand - 1742 DNA GHGhigh gp2 (v2) (version 2) | ecosystem: Host-associated > Mammals > Digestive system >...
GGACGCTTTCGTATCAGGAAACACGAAGGGTGTGGCCATCAAGAAACCTTTGAACTATGCAGTAGGGCGTTTGGAGGCAACCTTGCAAAAGGTCACAACCGATAAGTTGACAGACGATGCAGGAAAGGAGATCTCTTTGCTTAACAGTTCAAATAATCCTTCTTTCCCACTGACGGGTATAATTATATGTAACCAGCACCCTGTGGGCTTTGATTTTAAGCCTGTTCTTGAGAATGGAGCAGCATCTCATGCCAATGATCATTTTATCTACGACAGTCAGGTAGGCTCTTCTTGTTGCTTGTCAACGACAGATGACCATGTCATTCCATCTACATTGGTGCTGCAGACTTATGATTCGGGAGAAGGAAATGACGGCGATGAGGCAGAAGAGGTGACCATCGCTCTGGAGTTCCGCAACGACAGTGGAACAGACTTCCGTGGTAAGGGCGGTGTCATCTATCCAGGAACGAAATTCTACCTGATGGGTAAGATTGACCCCACAAAAGGAACAACTACAGACGAAAATGCCCGAGGACGTGTTTTTACACAGGACTATATAACGACCATCACGACATCGGTGAATTCTTTGGCCAACGCATACAACGTACTGCCTAATATGTTAGGGGGACGACTGGAATTGGGCGTGGAATTGACACCGAAATGGATACAGGCAGAAACGTGCAACGTGATTTTGGAATGAAAGTGTTAAGATACATAGGACTGATGCTCACCGTGCTGTTACTGACAGCTTGCAGCAGGGAGAGCGATACGACGGAGACAAAACAGCCGGCGGTTATCAACGTCTATGTCTTTGCACCTGACAAACCGATGATCACTCGAGGTGATATCGGAGATGTCAACCCGATTGACAATACCATCAACGAGAGTATTATTACGAAACTTCAGATATGGGTGTTTGACAACGAGTCAGGTGATCTGGTTGTCTATTATTCTCCTGAGTCTGTGGAAGAACTGAATGGAACAAACAGTAATGGCGAGGCACACTATCAGTTGAGCGTGAGCGAGGCTTTTGCGCAGAAAGCACAAAGAGCTCAGTCCAATAATAATCCTTTACCCCGTGTGGATGTCTATGTGATTGCGAATTCATCCAGTTTCGGCATGACTTTCTCTGAAGCGACTTCTCGGGCTGAATTGGAGGCTGCCATGATAAAGAAATCAGAAACAAATGACTATTTTGGACTGGAACCGCTGACAGCAACAGTGCCTCAAGACGGAGATGGTAATTCCATAGGCCTGCCCATGTCTGGTGTGCTGCACAATGTGACAATACAGGGATCGTCTCCGGTCTACAGGCTTCAAAACGTGAAACTAACGCGTGCCGTGTCGAAGATACGCTTTGTCTTCTGTAGGGAAAAGCCTGAGGAGGACCAAGAAGACATACCGGTTAAGATTAAAAGTATCAAGCTAAATGAAAGCATGATTCCCAAAGAGGAATATCTATTCTTGGAAACAGGAGATGATGCCAAACCATATCGAGTTGGTACTTTCGAAACAAATGATGCGAGAGAGTTCCTGCCAGTCAATTCCAATAATGAGGTTCAAATATTGAATGACATCCCGAAGAATGATGATCCATTATTATATGTCTATCAAGCACAAAGCGCACAAGACTATGAGGATCTGATAGCAGCGGCCCTCAATAACAAAGAAGAAGATGGGAGCACACCCAAACCGTTACTCAAACAGGTTGGACCTTTCTATCTGCGTGAAAGTGACAAGCAGCTTGAGGGTGTCATAACATATCAGAAAGGTGAGGAAACTGAGAAGACGGCTACATTCATTATGAAAACAGCTGGTGACTTCTCGCGTAATCATACGTGGACGGTCTATGCCTATTACAGTAAATCTGGTTTGGTGGCTGTCACGGTAGCCGTCAAAAACTGGAACAACACGGAACGTTTGCATGAAGTGTATAATTGGTAAGAAGGTATGAGTGATTATATATTATATATTAATAAGGTACGCAGAGGACTGCTGCTTTTGCTAATGGCAGTAATCTTGGCGGCTTGCTCCGATGACTCAGATACCGTCGGAGGAGAGAGTTCCATGCTCCAATTGGTGCCTTATTCTCAGGAGATGGCTGAATTGTCTCCGTCTATGACTCGTGCCGTCAGCCTCCCCGATGGCTATTCTGAATATTTCGGTCCGAATAGTATTGGAGTGTATGCTACAACTGCCAGCGATGCCCCGGACAAAGTACGTACATTCTCCTGTGTGAATGGAGTTTGGAATTCACAGGTGAGCGTGACAAACCTTATAACATACTACATCTATGGCTATATGCCGGTTAACGACAATTTCACATGCGCTATCTCGAAACTATCTGAGGGTGAAGATTATTCAAAAGGAGCCATCCTGAATTTCACGAATCTGCCACCAGTAATGGCCGGTGATTTCTCTGTGGTGACGGGAGTAAAGCAGGTGTCAAGTGCAAATCCTACAGAGTCTGTCAACCTGGAGGCTGGATTCTTCTCTTACGAAGGCAAGGCTACCGGTAGCAACTTTGTCTGTCTGATGCTCGACCACCTTTATTCATGCGCCAGCTTTAAGTTCTTAGTGGATAAGGTCTACAGCCAGCTACGCACCATCAAACTAAAGAAAGTGGAGTTGAAGACAAACGCTCAAATCACCTATCCATTAACCATCACATTAAAGCAAAAGCCAGAGACGGTAACGTCCGGATATGAGCCATATACAATTCAATGGGGTAATCAAACTTCAAGACCTAATGATTATGTTACACTGTTCACCAGTGAAGAAGGCGAACTGCTGCCAATGATAAATAATAAAACGGTTGACGGTTACTTTGCACCATTTCAAAATGATATAGCTGACGCTCTCGTGCTGAAATGTACGTATGATGTCTACGACAAAAATGTGACGGCTGAACATACAGAAGGCAATCTGGTACGAGCTAATTGCGTGGCAGAGAACAAGTTGCCCGAGAATCGGGTGATAGCTGGAGTCAACCAGCGCACCTTGCTCACCATCACGGTGAACCCCACATACTTGTATGTGCTGTCGGAGCCTGACTTGGACAACCCGACGATAACGATAGAATAATGATGACTGAATAGAGGACGATGAAATATCCAATAGGCATACAGAGCTTTGAGACGTTGCGGCATGACGGCTACGTATACGTGGACAAGACCGACTTGGTTTACAAGTTGGCCCAGGGACACATATACTTCCTGGCCCGCCCGCGACGCTTTGGCAAGAGCCTGCTGATAAGCACCCTGAAGGCGTACTTCGAGGGTCGCCGCGACCTCTTCGAGGGGCTGAAGATCATGGACATGGAGCAGGAGTGGACGAAGTATCCTGTCATCACCTTCGATTTCAACGGACTGTTCAAAAACGAAGGTGACTCACTACGCAACTATCTGTTCAGTCAGGTGAAGGAAGCCGAGCGGAAATACGACATCACTCCAGAGGATACAAGTGACCTCGGTTTGCGCTTCCGCCGTCTGATTCCCGCCATCCATGGGAAGACCGGTCGTCGCGTGGTGGTGCTCTTCGACGAGTACGACAAGCCACTGCTCGACCTCCTGGGTACGGATAATCCTGCTGACGATCAGCAGCTCATAGCAAACCGTGAGTTGCTGAAAGCCTTCTTCTCGGTATTTAAGGCTACCGACGACCATCTGCGCTTCGTCATGCTCACAGGCATCACAAAGTTCTCGCAGGTATCGATGTTCAGTGGCTTCAACCAGCCCGACGACATCTCACTCTCCAACCGCTATGACACGCTTCTCGGCATCACCGAACTGGAGTTGCATACGGTCTTTGCAGAACCTATACGAGAGCTGGCCAATTCTTTGGGAAAAAGTGAGGGGGAGATGAAGAATCTGCTGAAGCACCGCTATGACGGCTATCATTTCAGCGAACGGATGATAGATGTCTATAACCCCTTTAGCATACTTAATGTCTTCGCCGATTTGAAGTTGAAAGACTACTGGTTCACCACTGGTACGCCAACCTATCTGGTGCGGCTGCTGGGCAACAGTCAGGAAGACATCATGTCATACACCTGCGGAGAGCATTCTCTGGACGAGTTCCTCAACTACAAGGCCGATACCGCCATGCCTCTGCCGATGATCTTCCAGGCAGGTTATCTCACCGTCAAAGGTTATGACCCGGAGTTTGAGACATATCAACTTGACTATCCTAATAACGAGGTGAAGCAAGGCCTCATCACCCTGCTGGCGAATAACTATCTGCAGAAAGACGGACAGACAGCCTCATGGGTACAGAAGACGGTTCGCTCCCTGCGCGATGGTGACCTGGAGCAGACGCGGAAGCTGTTCACCGCCTTCCTGGCCGAGACGCCTTACGCTATGCGTCCGAAGAAAGACCAGAAAGACCGTGAATTGTATTTCCATTACACGTTCTACCTGCTGATGAGGCTCATCAGTTGCTATACCGTCTATACGGAGAAGCAACTCTCAGAGGGTCGTGCCGACTGCATCGTAGAGACGTCGAAGTATGTCTATATCTTCGAGTTCAAGCTCGACGGGACGGCCGACGACGCCCTGCAGCAGATAGAAGACCGAGGCTATGCCAAGGCTTACGTGACAGATGACCGTACTATATATAAGGTAGGTGTCAGTTTCTCCAGTAAGACAGGCACCACAGAAGAATGGAGTTCGGCGGAAAGTAAGACTGAAAAGTGAATAAAACAGTGAAGACGAGATATATCATAATAAGTTTGATGATGCTTCTGGCGGCTACGGCGGTCAGGGCGCAGATTACTATTGGTGGTAACGTTTATGGCGGCGGCAATGCCGGTGACACTGATGGCAATACCAATGTTACGATAAGACATGGTGACTTGAACAGAGTCTATGGCGGCGCCCGTCAGGCCAATGTCGGTGGTCATGCGTTCGTCAATGTCGACGGCGAGAACATGAGCGACGACATCGTCATCAACTATGTCTATGGCGGTAATGATATTGCAGGAAAGGTCGGAGAATCTGTTAAGGAAACTGATCCTATTCCCACAGAACTGACAGATGCTGCGGCAAACGGCATCACCCCTGCAGAAGGAGAGACTAATGCAGGTAAGAATACAAAAAAGTATAGTGCCTTTGTCCTCACGACCAAGGAGAGAACCGTTACGACAGGAACGGGTGAATCTGCTTCTACCACTCAGCCTTATCATATCTTCATCGGCCAGCTCTTTGGCGGCGGTAATGGCGACTATGATTATACATCGACGAGCAGCCCATACCTGGGAATGATCAAGCCCGAACTCAGCAAGACTTATTTGGAGTTGCGCGGAGGTACCATTGCATACGCCTATGGTGGTGGAAACAACGCCACGGTGACAGCTGCCACTGATATTTGTGTCGATAACAGCAGTGATGTGACCACTGATGCGCACCTGAAGACGATACTGAAGATTGATGATGATGGTATCAAAGCCCGCATGAAGGAAATGGGGCTCAACACTATTTCCACACAAGTGGGCAGCAATGATTTCCAGTTTGCCCGAGTCTTTGGCGGAAACAACAAGGCAGAGATGGCCATTCAGCCTACATGGCACCTGAAAGATGGCAAGATTCGCAACCTTTATAGTGGCGGTAATCAAGGGGCAATGACGCATAGGAAAGGCTTGTTGCTGGAGATACAGGCCAATTCTTCCATTGTGGTCGATAATGTCTTTGGCGGCTGCCGCATGGCTGCAGTGCGTCCTTTGATTTCAGGTACGCTCGAAAGCGGCAGCTTTGTTGAATCTTCGCAGTCTGATATCCAATTGCAAGGATACAGTTTCCCCGCAGGCCTTTCTGCCCGTGTGCTGGTCCGCGGTGGCGACATCAACAATGTCTATGGCGGTAACGACATCTCTGGCGACGTAACTGGAGGCAACGCCGTTGGTATCTATGCATCTGTCAGAGGCGATGTCTATGGCGGCGGTAACGGCTCGTATGCCTACACTGATAATGAGGCTTTAAAGGATAATGATGAGTACAGAGACTTTTATTATGACCCAGGTTCGAGTTCTGTGGACGCTCTGAACGCTTTCCGTCCCAATGCGGAGGCGGTGTCTATTCGTGTGATGGGTACGGAAGCTAAACCTACCATCATTGGCGGTGCTATCTATTGCGGCGGAAACAGCGCTACGTTGCGCAGCGTTGGATCCAACAAGCGTACAACAGCCCAGTTGAAGATTGGTTCGTATGTCATTGCCGACAAGGTGTTCCTCGGCAATAATGGTGAGAATCTGGTCACCGATGAAATCCTGAAGCGATATGCTGGAACAGTGTCTGTAGGTGGTCAGGACTATGGCTTCAGCACGATGGATTTGACTGACTCCGGACAGTTCGATAAATACATGGACGGTGTGGCCATGATGATTGAGCCGGAAGTCGTTTTCGATAGTGATGATATTGAAAATGCGAAACCGGAGGACCAGAGGGATTATACGAAGACCTATAAAGCATACTCCACCCAGTTTGGTTCCTTCTATTGTGGAGGAAACGTCGGTAGCATGAAAATTAACGGTACTTTCAACGTTAGTTTCAACGACAAGGTGGTTATCTATGACAAAGTCGTAGGTGGTAGTAACATGGCCAATGTCTATGAGAAATACGATGGAGGAACGAAGCTCAATGCCCAGTACTTGGGCGGTCTGTTGGGCGATCCTGGTGCCAATGGCAATAAGTTGATACTGAATTTCGGCGGTCTGAAGATTCAGCCGAAACGATGGAAGATTCAAAGAGATGCCAATTATCAGGCCATTCTGGATGACAAAGGCAATGAGCAATTTGTGTTGGATACCAACGGCAACCGCATCTTGGAGTGGAATACTGTTGACAGCAGGACATTCAATCCGGAAACAAAGACTTATACAGCAATGTCTTCCGTTGATAAGGGTGGAGACATTACCTACGACCCCGAGAAAGATCTATACCGTCGTTTCCACGGTGGTAACATCTATGGCGGCTGCTACAGCAATGGCCACGTCAACGGTAATGTGGTCATCAACCTGAATGCTTCTCTGGTGGACCGTACGGGAGATAATGCCATCTTCGACGTGGTGGAGGAGAATGAGGGTGAAGCTAAGTTGTATGATGGAAACTATAACATCAAGTATCGCAATACAGGAGTCCTTATTGGCGAACAGGGTATGGACCCGCTGGGCCGTGCGTTGAATGTGTTCGGTGGCGGTTATGGTGCCGATTCCGAGATTTGGGGTAGTGCCACGATCAACCTGAATGCCGGCTACACCTTCCAGATCTTCGGTGGTGGTGAGCAGGGTGCCATAGGCCAAGCTCTTAGCTACGAGCCTGATCCTAATGACCCGTCTAAGCACAATCTGACATACGAATACAACAAGGATTACAGTACCTATATCAACCTAAGTGATATTCACAAATATCCCGGTACTTACCGTGGTGATAAGGACAACACCGACGAAGTCATCGACCATGAGGAGATGGCAGAGGCTGAGTTTATCTATGGTGGCAGCTTTGAAGGACTGATTGCTGGCAACACCCACATCAATCTGGGCAATGGCCGCATCTTCAACTCTTTCGCCGGCTCTTGTAATGCTGACATTCTGGGGCATACCGAGACTTATGTGGGCCGTAATTCCCAAAATGAAAACGATCTGGGCTTCCCCTGGATCCGTGACCACATCTATGGCGGAAATGATCTTGGAGGACGTATCTTTGATAGTGTAGACTTCAAAGACCGTCTTAACACCGACATCGATGTCTTGGGTATGGTGTATAACCCCAAGAACAAGAAGGATGACGATAACAATCCTGCCCCGGATGTGCTGAAAGCATCGGCTTACACCGAATATGTTCAGGGTCGCGTTGAATACATCTTCGGTGGCTGTTACGGTGACTATGACTATACGGATTCCCACTTTAAGAGCTATACCTATACGAATGGTGATACGGATACAACTGACGACAATAAGGGAACAGCACGTACGGGCTTTACCAAGCCTTGGATGGACAATGCTTTCGTGAATTTCAAACCCAATAGTGATACTCGTAATGCAGTAAAGAGAATATACGGTGCAGGACAGGGGCATGCCTACAATCATGCCAGCGATGGCGACCGTGATAAGATGCAGGATCGCAGTTACGTGCTGATAGATAATAAGCAAGACGACGATATTCGTTTCATTAACACGGAGGTGTTTGGGGCCGGCGACTATAGTGGCGTAGGAATGCGCTATGCTGAATCTGCCACTACGATAGGAAAAACAACCATACCTCCTTTGACTCCTACGGTGGCCCAAGAAAATGCTGACGGTGTCACCGCCTCAACGGTGATCGACCTGATACGTGGCCATCTGAAGGATGTCTATGGCGCCAGCTTCAAAGAGGGTATCACACGACGCACCATCGTCAACGTACCCACAGGCTCTACCATCTACCTGAACCGTATCTTCGGCGGCGCTTACGGTTTGGACATCGCAAAGCCCTGCGATGTGTTCGAGTCCAACATCAATTATCATAGCCGTGATGCCGTGATGCTGGGGCATTGGATAGATGAAGATCTGGATAAAGACGGCAACCTGATGTCGGGAGGTATCTATGGTGGTAACAACAGTGCCCGCCGAACCCTTTACAGCAGGATCAACATTGACGTTCCGGTGGTGCAAAACAAAGCGAAAGGTTATACCACGAAGGTCTTTGGTGCCGGTTACGGTAAGGACACCTGGGCACAGTACACGGAGGTTAATCTGAACAATGATGCCAGTGTGTATGAGGTCTATGGCGGCGGCTATGGCGGTATGGTGCTTAATAAACAGTCTGTCGACAAATCGGACCTTGTTCAAGATCTGCCTACAGGCTATACCGATGAAGGATTGAATAGCTATCTGGTGAAGACGAATCCCTTGGGTGAGAAGACCAATACTAATGTCTATATCAACAAGGGTGCATACGTGGCTGGTTATGCTTATGGTGCTGGCATGGGTGCCGATGCTTCCGTCAGCGGAACCACTTATATCGGTCTGCATGGCGGTACGGTTAACAAAGATGTTTACGCAGCCGGGTGGGGTGGTGCCGTATATGATAAGTATGAAGTGGCTAAGGATGATAATTCTGACAACGACTTCGTCGCTACCACCAATGCCTATATAGAAGGAGGTACGTTGCGTAATGTCTATGGCGGTGGTTATGAAGGCCCCGTGGGTTATCACGATACAAGCACGACAGAAACGACTGATGATATCCTTGGTGCCTCCAATGTCACGATTGGTATCCGGGAGGATCAGGCAACGCTGCCTGATGGCTATGGCTTCTACAAAGGCGTACCTGCCGTTCAGCGTAATGCCTATGGTGCTGGTGAGGGTGGTCCTGTCTATGGAACAGCCAACCTGACCATCAACAACGGCTATATTGGCTATGTTCACCTTCTGCCTGGTCAGGCTCTTGATGAAGAGGGCAATATCGTCAGCGACTCAGAGGAGACCACAGCGCGCTATGAGGAGTTGGTCAGCGATGCTACTTGGACAGTCCCCTCAGAGCGCAAAGGCCGACTGAAGGACTGCGGCAATGCCTTCGGCGGTGGTTACGACGACAAGAGCCTTGTGGACTTTACCAACATCACAATGTGGGGCGGCATTGTTCGTAGCAGTCTCTACGGTGGCGGTGAGATTGCCACCGTAGGCCGTGGAAAGACCAAAAACCTGACGGGCTTGGATCGTGAGTTGGAGGCTATTTATAAGTATGGCAAGACACGTATCGAGATGTTCAACGGCCATGTGAAGCGCAATGTGTTTGGCGGTGGCAAGGGCTATAATATCTTGGGATATGGCGGTACTCACGAACTCTATACCGACGGCTATGTGTTCGGACAGACTGAGGTGCATATCCACGGTGGTGAAATCGGTACGGTGGAAGGTGTGGCACTCCAGTCTGATGGTACCGGCGGCTATGGCAACGTGTTTGGCGGCGGCGACGTGGGCTACGTATTTGGAAAAGGCTATTTCAATGCCAGAACCATCGCCGAGAAAGCGGCTCACCCCAAAGGAACAACCGGCTCACCTAACCACTGGTACTATTATGAAGGCGCTTCAGACCATGAGACCCTCACCGAGGACTGCTCGGTGATTATCTCGCCTTATCTACAGGTGAGACCTGGCAATAGCATAACCTATGGTGATAAGACCTACAATGCATATGACTATGTGCCGACAGACTATCTGAACACACTGAAGGCTACCAAGACCAATGGTGCATGGTCAGGCAAATGGGCTGAGTTATTCACGGGCGATGCGGATGGCGAAAAGGAACGAGGCGTCACCATCCACAATGCCGTGTTTGCGGGTGGCAATGTGTCGACGAACAGCGATAATACCTATGCCAACGCCCCCACGGTGTTCGGCAACTCTACGGCGACCGTCTACGATGTCTACCATCGTGACTTCATCTCTATCGGTACGGAGCATACCGGTGGTATCTACGGTGGTGGCAACCTCTCTGTGGTCGACGGCTACCGCGAACTGAACATCACCAACTACGGCACCGACTACTACGGACTGGGTACGCAAATCTCGCTGGCAGAGTATCAGAAGCTGACCAACCGCGAGCGTGCCTACTTCCAGTTGGAATACCAGTGCCAACATGAGGTTACAATCAATGAGCACCTCTACCATGTGAATGACAGAATCAGCGAAGAGGAGTATGAACATTTACCTAATGAATACAAAACCGAAACCTATTGGAAGCAGTTCGGTTTCTGCTCCATCTATGCCGGCCGTTTGCTGAACACCATCCAGCGCGCCGACTTCTGTGGTGTCTATGGCTCGCGCATGGTGCTCCAAGGTGCCAAGGACCGTGTGGTTGATTCGGACGACAAGACAGAGTACACCATCAACCGTGTGGGCGAGGTGTCGCTGAACAAGCAGCTGTCTGTGGCTGGCGATACGGACGCCAATTCTAAAGTGCATGGCAACTATTTCGGTATCTACAGTGTGGTGAACTACCTGGGTAACCTGACCAGCGACGTGAAGTTCGATGATGTCTACCTCAAATATGATTCACAGAGCAAAACTGGAGTACCGGTTGCAAAAGATGGTGGTGGGAATTATACTTACTACAACTGGAAGACAGAGCGCCTGACCAAGCGTGACCGTAACAACGGTACTTGCCATAATCAGGTGGCATTGGCATCAGGTGTGTTCCTGGAACTGACCACAGAGAACAGCACGCCTGCCAAGAAAGACTATGGCTATATCACCGGTATCGTGGAACTCGACCTCATCAATGTGAAGAAGAATATCGAGGGTGGTGGCTATGTCTATGCCAAGAACGAGCATGGTTTCCGTACTGAGCACCAAGAGTACGTAAACGTCCTTCTCTCTGACTACAACAAGAAAGCAAGTGATAATAGTCATATTGAAGCACGTACCCATAAACGCTACACTTATTATCAGAAAGGTAGTGGTGATGACTCACAAATTCTCGACCTCGAGACCTCCGGCAACTTCATCCACAAGACGAAGCGCATTGTCGACGACTGTTATCCCAACAACGGTGTCTATAGAGACGGCTATGTACAGTCGCCCGCCCACTACTGGTTTATCAAGGGTGAGGTGTACATCTACGACCAGGTGGTGTCGGCATACGCCGGCTCTGCCTCTGCCTACTCTAAGGAGGTGAGAATACCGTTGACCATTACGGCTGGCTCGAACGGCAAGTTGCAGTTGCTTAACGTCCAGGAGAACCGCTATGCTTATTATGGCGACTATACCCAGACCACAAAGATGACCGCAGACGGTGTGAAGGTGAACAACGAGAGCGAGACCTATCATCTGAACGATGTCATCACCTGGTGGGATTGGAATCAGCTGCCGGCAAATGAACAGAAGTACTTCGTCAAGGAGACATACGTCAACATCGACACCTGCTCTGTTAATGGCGTTACATATCCTACGGGTACTTACGCCATGCTGCCAGATGATGTTGCATCATTCAACATGAACTCTGTTCTCGACAAGAAGGGCAAGCCCGTGGAGCATTTCGAAGACATGTTCCGTACGTCGAATAACATCAGCCACAATACAGGTTATGTCCTCACCCTCGACATGAACAGCCCGAAAGACTGGGATGACTGGTATAGTCCTATTTCTGGTAGCAGCACCTACACCGTTAACGGCACTACTGTAACTACCAATAGGAAGAGGAAAGAGGATTATAATCCAACAGCACATGCGGCCACCTACCATGAAGGCCCCACATTCAGACTGAAGGAGGGACAGCAGGCAGGTCTGTATGGCCAGCGTGATTATGAAGAAGGAGAAATCATCGCTAAGGAAGTCTATGATGACTACACCACGACCGTTTCAACAATGACTCCTCAGCCAACAGGACAGGCTTCAGTGGATGAGGCTTACGTGGCAAAGGTGGCTACAGGAAACGTTCAGGCCGGTAACGCCAAGCCAAAGTCGGAAGTGGGAAGCGATACTAATTACGAGGAGGCCTTCGTCTGCGTCAACACCATACAGTTGGGTGAGGAAGACTTTATCCTGCGAGGCGAACTGGTAGGACTGAGTCAGCTGAGCACTCTTGCAAGCAAATACATGACTTATAACAATAACAAGTCCAATACGGAGGATGTCACAGATGCTGAAGCATTAGAATATGTCGAGTCGTGTCTGACCAAGGCCTATATCTGTAAGACAGGAGGAAAGTATGGCGGCCAGTACTTCAAGTCAGATGAGAACTACAGTGCCCTGAAGTCATGGTGCTCGCTGACCGATGACCGCGATAAGTTCGAGTTCAACTACGATGCCCTCGACGTGCTGTCTGATCCTACGTATTCGGGAAATACTTCTGCTTATCGCAGTCCTTATAGCGACATCAAGCCCGTTGAGTACACGGCGGTCTATACTGGAACAGGACGTATTACATATACCAAGAATGGAACTACCTACACTTTGACCAGCAGTTCTGATCCTATCTCCCGTGAGGACTTCGAGAATTACATTCCGAACGAGCAGCTCCATTATACCCGACTTAAGATTGATGCCGGCTCCGACCAGCAGGACGTCTATATCGCCAAAGAGAACTTTATCTACGGCGGTGTGCCTTTCGCCAAGGGACAGGATCTCACCAAGAAGGAATATGATGCATTGGATGACGACAGCAGGAACAACAAAGTCCAGACTGTTACATTCAACAAAGAATCCTCGGAGCGGACCGTGTACTATTGTTATGAAGGCTATACGCCATCAAGCACCTCAACCACGATCACTCCAATAAGCGGCACATTTGGTTCTGCCGGATCTGTCATCTCCGAGAGTGACTATAGGAACAACGTTCCCAACCTCCAGAAGGACTTTGTCGTTCAGGGTATGGAGCCGACGGAAACCACCACGCTCTATGTCAGCCGCGAGT
>Ga0310694_10004552_pt1 | contig 13386 bp, 14 predicted proteins | sample 174DNAGHGhighgp2_FD_203884 | JGI IMG/M metagenome (GOLD analysis project Ga0310694, IMG submission 203884) | Sheep rumen microbial communities from Palmerston North, Manawatu-Wanganui, New Zealand - 1742 DNA GHGhigh gp2 (v2) (version 2) | ecosystem: Host-associated > Mammals > Digestive system...
GCATAGTATCCGGCGTCTGTGTCCGCGCCGCACCAGATGCCGTCCGGCATCGTGAAGTTCGGTATCTTCGGGACTCGGAACTGGCCGGGGACGTAGTGGAAGCTCATGTCTCGCTGCCTCCCGTCGACGACATCATCGCCCGGTGCCCTATGATCCAAGTCCCGGCCGGAATGTCGGCGTCGAGGGCGACGTCCGGCAGGAAGAGGAGCGCGGACTCGGTCGATCCCTCGTCGCTTCTGCCGTTGGGGTAGACGGTCACGCGGTATCCGGCGGTGGCCGTGCCGCTCTGCACCTTGCACATGAGCGCCTTGTCGTCCGCCTGTCCCGCGCCGGCTCCGCCGAGCTGGAGGACGCACCATTGTTCGCCGCTTCCTCCAGCCTTCCAGAGGATGCGCGCCGTCCCCGTGGCCGACGACTCCAGCGCGCCCGTGGACGAGTCGGCCTTCGGAACCGCGTAGTCCTCGTCGGACGCATTGATGACAACCTTCGCCGGAGTGACGCCGAGAACCATCGCCCGCCCGATCGCACCGGCCTCTATCGGCTCCAGGAGGACGGCGTAGGGCTTTCCCTCGCGGTCGGCTGTCATCTTCAGCCCCTCGAACACCGGCGGACATGACGTGAACTCGTCCTCGTTCGTCTCCGCCGTCACGCACACGCCCGTGATGACAAGCGCGGAAAAGCGGCTGTAGAGTGTGGATTCACCGTTCTTCAGCCGGACAATCCCCACGTCCAGCCCCGCCGACACGCCGTTTGCGGAGCGGTTCTGCCTCGCCTCCTTGACGAAGTTGGCGGCGTCCACAAAGGCGTTCCATGTAGCCGCCTTTATCGAGACCTGCTCTCCAGTCCGTACCTTCTCCATCGTGTGCTTCCTTTCCTCTCCCGTGTCAGGATTTGACGGCGGGCCGTCAGTTTCCGAGTCCAAGGTTTCCGAAGTCGCCCTCCGGGTACACCTGCTCGACGTATGCGGCGACCGGCTTCTTCACGACGTTCTTCCCGCCCTCGGCCACCTTGTCGGCGTATCGCACCCAGAGGTAGTCCCATCCGTACTTGCGGCTCACCTGGATGTCCCCGACCTTGAAGCCGGACTTGTTCGGCGAGACAGCGAAGCGGAACGTTATCTCCCACGGCGCGGAGGCCTTCTTCGACCGCTTCGTGCCGCTCGCTCCGAGGAAGAGAACCTCACCGGCGGAGAAGCCTCGGAACGAGGAGCGGTTCACCGTCCCCGTCAGCGCGGCGATTGTCTTCTTGTACGATGTCGAGACCCGCGATCCGGCCATGACGTGCGTCTCGGTGAAGTTTAGGACGGGCATCGTCACGTCCACGCCGTTCACGTTCCCCTCGTTGTCCACCTCGATGGCCCCGCCGAAGTCGGGCGCGCTGTTCGGGTACCTGCCGTCCGTCTTGATCGACTGGTTGAGGTGCATCGTGCCGCCGCCCGTGTCGAACGCGAACGTCGTCTGGTCCTCGTCTCCCGTGTCCGTCTCCGGCGACTCGCCGCCGTCGTCCGCCTCGTACACGGCCTTGACCTTCCACGTGTCGCCGTTGATGCGCTCGACGACCTCGATGGATTCGAGCGTCATGCCGCCCACCGTCTTGACCTTCGGCCTCGCGGCGGCAAGGGCGGCGGACTCGTCGGCCACCCCGAAGACGAGATAGGGTATCTCCACCTCGGTCACGTCGCCCTTTGCGTTGATGGTCTCGTCGCGCTCTCCGTATGCCTCTTCCACCCTCACAGTTGCCATAGTGCCTTTTCCTTTCCCCGCGCCATGAATGGCGCGGCACAGAACCTACTGGAACGTCAGCGTCCCTCCGCTGCCGGCCCCGTCCTTGAGAAGCTCGGCTGTCTTCTTCGTGTGCTTCACGATTTCCTGCGTCGCCGTGAGCATTCTCTGCTCCATCTGCGACCCGCGAAGGCTCTGCGCGGCGCGGGCGTAGAACGCACCCTGCGGCTTCGCAATGTCAGTCTTCTTCGCTGTCGCCTCCTGCGCAGAGCGGAGCTTCGCCGCATACTTGTCCACAAGCCCCTCGGCGAGCGAGTAGGCGCCCTGCGCCTTGCGGATGCGTTTCTCCTCGTCGTCGGACACGTCGCCGTCCTCCTGCGCCTCCGCGAGTGCCTTGCGGAACTCCTCCTTTGCTGCTGCGGCTGCGACCTTCGACTGGACGATGAGGTCGTTCAGCATCTTCATCCCGTTGGCCGCGTCATCCTTCAACGCAGACTCGACCTTGCGGTCTGTCTCGCCCTCGCTCCGCCGCCGCTCGATATCCTCCGCAGTCTGGTCGAATCCCTCCTGCAGGTCAGCTATCTCCTTGTCGAACTTGCGCTTCGCCTTGGCCTCGGCAGTCTTGATGCGCCGCTCCGCAGTCGCGTCCGCTTCCGCAAGACGGCCTTCGAGGTCGGCTATCTTCTCCAAGTCCTTGTCCTTCTTCGACTTCTCGTAGGAGAGCATCGTCTGGATGAGCGCCTTGTACTCGTCACGCAGCTCCCTTATGTCGGATATCTCGTTCTCCAGCTCCGAGCGCGTCTCGCGGACGAGCTTCTTCTCGATTTCGGCGGCTTTTTTCGAGGCGGAGTCGGCCTCGTCCATCGAGGCGTGCTTCTCCTCACGACCCTGGTTCACTTTCTCCTCGATCTTCTCGTGTTCCGTCTTGCCGCCGGTGAGCGCGTCCTTGTCTCCGTCCCTGATCGCGGCGAGGCGTTCACGCGCCTCGGCGATCTTCTTCATCGTCTCGGATATCTTCTCGCCGTTCTTCTCGATCTCCTCCGAGGACTTGTTCATTCTGAAGGTGATTGTGTGCCACGTGTTCACCCAGAAGCCGCAGAGAGACTTGTTCTCCTCGTCGAGTTCAGCGATGTTCTTGCGCATCTCGGCTATCTCGGCCTCTATCTGGTGGATCGCCTGTGCCTTCATCGCCTCGTTGAACCGCTCCTGCGCATTGGCGGCGAGTGAAATCGAGTTAGTTGTGCGGTCTATGGCGACTCCGAGATTGCCGTACCGTCCCTGGAGCTGCCCAGAGAGCTTTTCCGCCTCCGACATCTCGGCGTTCGAGAGCTTCTCCTTCTCCGCGAGCTGCGCAAGACGCTCCATCCGGAGCTGGTCCGTCGCCCGGAGCTGGTCTCCCTTGTCGCGGAGCTTCGTCATCTCGTCCGAGAGCTGCGCCGTGTGCTTCGTGGCGCTTGCCATGTACGCGCAGAGTCCGCCGAGGGCGGCTACTATGGCGACCAGTATCCACGTTATCGGGATGGCGCAGAACGCCGTGGCAGCGGCGGAGGCCGCGAGGTAGCCCGCCGCGACAACCTTTGTCGTTGCGGCGAGGGCGACGTTCGCCGTAGCCGCCACTCCCGCCGTCAGGGCGGCCTTCGCGTGGGACAGGGTCAACGCTCGGCCAACGGCGACGAACGCGGCGTGGGCCGCTGTAGCGGCCTTTACTGCGATTCCGGCGACGCTCTGGGCGGCGGCGTGGGCTTTTGTGGATACGGTGGCGGCTATGGTCGCGCCGTTCAGCCCCCGCAGGGCGGCTGTCATCGCCGTGAAGCGGCTCGCTATCGCGGACTTCGCGGCGGCTGCGGCCTCGGCGTTCGACATGAGGACGAGCGACGCCGCTATCTGCTTCGCCCGGCTGTCTATCGGTAGGTTCAGGGCGGCGAGGAGCTTGGAAGTCCCCACCATCGCGGGGATCGCGGCGTTCCTGTAGTCGGCGAAAGCCCGCGCCATGAGCGAAAAGGCCCCCTGGACCATCACTCCCTTCGAGACGAGCGCCGCCTGGACTCCGGCGAATGCCGAGAACACTCCCGACAAGGCGCCGATTCCTCCCGAAAGCACACGGCTGACCGTGCCTATCGTGAGGAGAGCCGCTCCCAGCGCGGCTATCGAGCCGACGGTCACGGCGACGGACGCGACAAGTCCCTTGTTCGCCTCGATCCACTTTGTGAACGAGTTGACGACTGCTGTTATCCGCTCGACCATCGGCTTGATTGTCGAGTTGAGAGCCTCGCCCGTGGCGTTCATCGCGCCCTCGACCGCCGACTGGAATAGCCGGAACGAGCCGCCTATCCCGGCGTCCATCGCTCGCGCCGTGGCGTCCGCCTGCCCGGACACGTCCTTCAGCTTCGCGAGAAACTCGTCGAGTTCGCCGATGTCCTTCGTGAGCGACATCCCCGACATCATGCCGCGCACGTCGAACACATCCTTCATGAACGCGAGCCTATCCGCCGTCGGCATCTTCGATGTAGCGAGGGCTATGTCGCGCATGACCTCGGCCATCTTGCGCAGGTTGCCGTTCGCGTCCGTCGCCTCGACGCCGACCTCGCGCAGCGTCTTCTGCACCTTCACGTCGGCGAACTGAACGTAAGCCTTGCGGAGCGCGGTGCCGGCGAGAGACCCCTTGACGCCCATGTTCGCCATGACGCCGAGCGACGCGCACAGCTCGGCGATGTTCTCGCCTGCGGCTGCGGCCTGCGGCCCGGCCATCTTGAGCCCCTCGAAGAGGTCTGTCAGCGTCTGCGCGGAGCCGTTCGCTGTCGCCGTGAGGATGTCCGCTACCTGCGTCATCCTGGACGCCTCAAGGCCGAAGATGCGCATCGAGTTCGCCGCGATGTCGGCAGACTCCGAAAGCTCCGTCCCCGTTGCCCTCGACAAGTCCAGAACAGACGAGATCGAGGCTTCAATCTCAGTCCGGTCGAATCCCATCCGACCAAGCGCGATCATCGCGTCAGCCACCTGCTGCGCGGTGAAGGACGTCTCCCGCCCCAGCCTCTGCGCCGTTTTCGTTAGGCTCTCGAACGCCTCGCCCGTAGAGTTCGTGACGGCCTGGACGAGCCGCATCTTGTCATCGAACCCTGCGAACGACCGCTCTGCGAGGGCGAACGGAAGCGACAGCGCGCCGCCGAACGCGAGCATCTCGCGCCCGACGGCAGTGCAAGACCTGCCGAAGCTCTTCAGCTGCGCCTGCGCCTCGCCGAGGTTCCTGCGGAGCTTGGACGTCTCCGCAGTCACCTCGACGAACGCGCGTCCTGCCTTTATGTTCGATGTCGCCGACATGACCGTTTCACTTTGTGTTCCTGCAGAACGCCGCCTTGAGAGCCTCCTTCATCTCCTCGCCGCGAAGGACTATCTTCGGCGGCTTTGGGGAGAACGGGTTGAAGTCGGACGGTCGGAAAGGCTGTCCTTTCTTCGGGTCGCGCTGGAGGTTCGCGGAAAGCGCCATCATCGACGACGCGATTCCCCACTCGAACCTCCCCCGCCCCTCGGCCATCCATGCGAGTTCCCTCAATGTTCGCGGGCCGGGGTCGACTCCGCAGATCCCCGCGAGGCGGAAGCAGACTGCAATTCCTTCTTCAGCCTCTCCTCCAGCTCCGGGCTTTCGAGAGCCTCCTTGAGCGTCCGGGCCGTCTCGTCCGACCATCTCCTCGCGAGGCCGACCGCCTTCTTGAGGAAGAGCCGCCTCGCTCCGGGGAAAAAATCGACGAGTTCGTCGAGGAACGCCCGCGTCGCCTCTTCGATGGCGTCCCCCGCGAGGGAGCACCCGAAGTCCTCGTCGGTCGCTCCGGCGGACTTCGCCTGCCCCTCGCAGAGAACCCAGAGGATGTCGACGAGCAGCACCGGGTCGTTCGCGATCCTGTCTATGAGGTCGACCTTGACGCTTCCGTCGGCGCTTGTGCCGATGACGTTCACGAGGTCGATTCCGAGGGTATCGCGGAGACGCTTCATCTGCCAGACGTTGAGGGCGATCTCCCACGTCCGTCCCTTGTTGTCTTTGAACGTTCTCATGCTTCATCGCTCCTTTCCCGCGCCGTCACGACCCGCCGCCGTCCTTCCACGTCGGTGCGCGGCTGACGAGCGTCGGCTTGCAGGTGACCGAGACGGTCAAGGCCTCCTCCAGCGGCTCCGAACGCGAGAACGACGTGACCACGAAGTCGGCGTCGAGACCGTTCCCGTCGCCGTCCGACGCGAACAGCGCGATTGCCGTGTTGTTGAAGTAGGCGTTCTTGATCGCCTTGAACCCGTTGTCAGACGTGTCCCAGACCATCTCGAACTCAAGCGACGCGTCCTTCAAGGTCGCCGCCGTGATGCGCCAGCCCTCGGCGGCGCGAGTCGTGATGTCCGCCTCGCCTGTCTCCAGGTTCAGCGTCACGTCCTTGCAGTTCTTCATCTCGGAGCTGGCGGTCGATCCCGCCGCCCCGTGGAAGAGCTTTGCATCCAATCCGAGCTTGTATGCCATGTTGTTTTTCTCCTTGTGTGTTCGTGTTTCGGCTTGTCGCCGTAAAATCCTACTTGACCGCTCCGTCCCACATCCTTGCGAGGCGAGGGGCGGACTCCTTGAGCGACGGCCCCATGAGCGGTCTCCTGGGGTATCGCTCCCTCTTGTACCTTCCGCCGAACTCGTGCGCGGCGAGGGACGTTCCGACCTGCTTGAATCCCGGCCCGACGAGGGTGGACTTGTCCCCGTCCGCGCCGAAGAGAATGCCGCGCTTCAGCGCGCCTTTGCGCGTGTGCGGCGGCTGTCCGGGAGTCGATGGCTTCGGCGACGTCGAGACCTTGCGCTGCGCCACCTTGCGCACATACGCGCCGGCGCGCCGGAGGAATTCCCTCGACGCACGGGCGACGCGGGCGACGAGCCCGTCTCCGTCGAAGTCAATGTCGCACTTCATGCGGATTGACCTCCTTGAAGCCGAGTTCGATGACCCCGGTGAACTGGCGCTTCTCCCTCATGTGGTCGGGCGAATAGAGGGGGTTGTGGTTCACCTCCACGCACTTCGCACCGCAAACGGTCGTGTGCAGGAATCCCAGCGCAAGTGTCTGCGCGTAGTTGACGAGGTCGACGAGTTCGTCCTCCGTGGCCTTGCGGATGATCCCGACCTGCACGGTGAGAATGTCCTCGCGGAACCCGCGCGCAAGCATCCTGTGCTTTATCCCGACGGGCACCACGACGATGCGCGTCTTCTCCTTTACGTCCTTGAGCGTGAACTCCGGCGCGAGTTCCACGTCGGCTATGCCGTCGCCGAGCGAATCGGCGACGCCCTGCGCGAGCTGGATGATGTCCGTCATCAGCGCATTCCTTTCACGATCTCGAAGACGAGGGTGCCCACGGCGGACAGGAGCGCGATGATCGCCGCGCCCATGGCGGCGTGCAGAGTCTTCTGCAACCCGGAGGCTGTCGCGCAGGGCGGCGTGTGGTGCGCCGTGTCCGCAAAGTGCATCTTCACCATGCCTTTCAGCTCGGCGATGTCCATCCGCGCCCGAGTGACGCTTTCCCACAGCTCCGGGAACCCAGGCGGCATCCCCGGATTGTGCTGTTCGCTCCTCTCCTGGCTCATGTCTCTCCTCCCGTGTGCTTGGTGTGGATGCGGTAGGCCGAGCGGTACGGATCGCTCCATCTCCAGCACGGCTCGCCGGACGGCGAGAGGACTTCATACGTCTCGCCCCGGAACACGATCTCGTCGCCGGCTTCCGGCGGCGCGTCCATGTCCTTGGCGGCGACTATGAAGTCCCTCGTCTCGGTTCTCACCCATGCACCGGCGTCGTTCGTTGAGCGGAACACGGTGCGCCCCGGCACGGCGACTACGGTCTTCTCGCGTCCGCCGGGCCGCGAGTACGCGACCTCGACGCCGAGATGAACCGCCTGCGCCTCGCGGAGCGCACCTATCCCGCTCTCGATCATGCCCATTACAGCCCCTGACAGAGACGGACGAGCAAGGTCGGGTCGCTCGCGCCGGCGAGGGCGACGGCGTGGCCGATCTTGGCGGAACCGGACGCACCTGCCGCGACGGCCTGCTTGTCAGCGGCGTTCCAGCCGACCTCCGTTCCAACGGCGAATGCAACGCCGGACGACTTGGCGACCTCGTACACGCCCGTGAGGGCGAGGGCTCCGAGTTCGCCAGCCTTGATGTCGAGCTTCGCGACCCCGACGAGCTTGCCCGCGAGGATCACGACGTCTCCTGCGGCGACGTCATCAATCGGAGTGTAGTCGATTGCGTCGCCGCGCTGCACGTATCTTGCGTTCATGATGATTCTCCTTTGTGTGTGGTTGAGCGGCCTCGGCGCCCCGGACGGGGAAAGAAACAGTGAAAGAAACCCGTCCGGGCGCGCGTCGGCCAAGATTGTTTACGAAGCCGCGCCGTTGGACTTCACCATGCCGCGGTGATCCTGTTCGCGGATGCCCACGTCGAAGTACACGCGGAACCAGATGCCGAGGACGTTGAAGTCCAGGTCGCCGCGCTCCACGATCGGCGTGCGCTTGCCCTTGAGATAGCCGATCTCGAAGGTGTCCACCGTGCCGGGCTTCCCGAAGAGGTACCAGGCGGAGTCGGACGCGCCCGCGTACTTCGTGTTCGAGAGGTAGGGCGAGGACACGACTGCAAGCCCTTCGTCCGCGAGGACGTTTATCGCCGGGCGGACAGTGTTATCCGCTCCGCCGGACATGATGAGTGCGCGGCCCTGCGTCAGCTCCTGCGCGAGGAAGCGCAGCGCGGTCGGGACGAGCAGGATGCTCGGCTCGACCGAGATGGGCTGTCCGTCGGCGTCCGTCTGGTTGAGGAAGGTCTGGATGGCCTTCTTGAGGGAGTCGGCGGAGAGCGCGGAGTTCGCCCCCGTGAGCAGATTCTTGTGATTGGACGAGAAGAGCGGCTTTCCGTCCGCCATCGTCGGGTTGGCGAGCAGGCGGGTGAAGAAGAGCTGGTCCACAAGGCGGGCGGCGCGGTTGCCCATCGCCGTCGGCACTTTGAGAAACGCGCCAAGGTCGTCGTTGATGATCATCTTGCGCGTGAGGCAGAACTTCTTGGCGTAGGTGTCGAGCTGGTTGACGGCCTTCTCCTCGGAGACGCCGCCGTCCTTGATCTCGCCGTCCGCGCCGACGGGCTTAAGGTCGCCGATGTCGGTGAGGCGGAAGCGCTCGTTCTCCTTGAAGTCGGAGAGGTCTGCGGAGGTACAGAGCTTCGTCGCGATGACGGGCTGCGCCCTGTACGCCTGCAGGAGCTTCTTCTGCGCGACGTTGGAGAGGATGCCGGGGAGCGAGACCGTCGAAAACGCGGCCTTGATCGCGGCGTTGTCGAAGGTGCGCGGCACGTCCATCCCCTCAAGCCTCATGCACTCGGCGAGGATTCCCGCGAGCGGGATGTCGGCGTCCTTCATCGCGGCCTCGACCGTCTCCTCGCCCATGTCCTTCGCGAGCGAGTCGCCGTCGATGCCGGCGCGGAGCGAGAGCGCGGCCTCCAGCGTCTTCGCGGTCATGCCGGACTTCCTCGCGGAGATTCCGGGCGCGGAGGTGGTGGGCTGCTTCTCGCGGTACGCCTTGAGGACGGCCTCGGTCGTCTGGTGGCGGTCCCATCCCTCGGAGATGGCCTTCGCCTCGATCTCCGGGAACTCGCCGCCGCAGACTGACTTGACCATCGAAACGCGGTCGCGCTCGGCCTTGACCGCTTCTGCGGCGATGGCCTTTGCGTCGGGCGTCGGCTCGGCGGGCTGTTCGGGTGTGGCGGCGGCGACCACGGCCTTGGGCGTGGGCGCCGGCGTTTCGGGCGTCGCAGGGGTGTCTGCCGACGCGGTAGCTGCTGCGGGAGTCCCCGCAGGCTTCGCGGCCTCGGCCTTCGGCGGGGTCGCTTCCTTCTTGTCAGGCTCCATGATGGAGTTTCCTTTCAGTTCGAGTTTTGCCGTGACTGTCATTCGCGTCGAGCGGTCAGCGCCCACGGCGACTACGCTGACCTCCCGCAAAGTTGACTTGGTGACGTGGTAGAACGGGGCGGAATGCTCCACGCCGTTCACCTTGCGTCTGCCTTCCTGCACAAGCTCGGCGGCTTCGACCTCGGCTCCGATCGAGAGCTGCCAGTCCGCCCCGGCCTTTCCCTGCGCGACTATCGCCTCGGCGAGTTCGCCTCCGGCCACGATGTCGCCCGCGATTGCGAGGTGCCCGTTCTCGGCCTTGGCGTTCACGACGCCCACGCGCCCCAGCGTGTGGTTCTCGTGGTTGGCGAGAAGCGGCACGGAGTCGGGGACCGTCATGCCCGACAGATCCACCACGACCGGCTTCGACCAGCCGAAGAGACGCATCTTACCGCCCCCGTATGCGAGGCCGGACACCTTGTGCTTGCCTCCGCCGTCCTGCGCGGCGGTGATTTCGAGATATTCACTCGTCTTTTCCATCGTTTTCTCCTTCGTTGTTTCCGGAATCCATGTCTTCGGCATCGTTCGAGATGCCAAGCTCCTCCATGAGCTTGCGCTCCTTGGCTATCTGGCGAAGCTCCGTCTCCCAGTCCTTGCCCTGTTTCGCGTACTCAGCCGCAAGTGTCGTGGTGCGCGACTGGAGCCGGAGCTGCTGGGCGTTCGCCTCCTTCGCGGGGTCGACGTGTTCCTGCCCGTCCCAGAACCACACGTGGCGGCAGTCGCAGAGGTCGATGTCGGAGGAGGTGGCGAGAATCCACTCGCGCATCCACTTGTCGAACACGGGGTCGAGAATCTCCGCCTCCATGAACGAGCGGTCGACCTTGAGGGACTTGTAGTAGGTCTGGTGGTCGAGGCGTCCGCTGGCGTAGTTGTAGCCGGACGAGTTCCCCGCCGCGATGTTGTAGGGCATCGATAGGCAGCGCGCGATCTCGTTCAGGATCTCGTGCTTGAACTCGCCGTAGGTTGTCACGGGCTGCTTGGGATCGACCTGCGACATCTTCCAGCCGCCGGGCATGGTGAGGAGCATGTTCCTCTCCAGCTGGATCGTGTCCATCGCCTCCACGCTGTCCGCCTCGCCATTCGCCGGGGCGTCCGTGTAGAGAATGCCCGCGAAGTCCGCCGCTGCTTCGGCTGCGGAGACGACGGCGAGCGTGAACCTGCGCAAGTGTGCGAAGAGCGGCAATGCCGCCGTGATCTCTGGGATGCCGCGATGTTGTTCCGGGCGATCCTGGCGGAAGATGTGCAGCATGTTCTCCGCGTTGACGGTTATGGAGTCGGTTCCGAACGAGGCCGTCCCGCCGGGATGCGCCTTGAGGACGTTGTACGAGACGGGGTTGCCGAAGGAGTCGAACGTGATGCCGTCAACCGTGCGTCCATCGGCGTTCATGTCGTCGTCCGTAACCCGGTCGGCTTCGATGAGCTGGATGTCGAGCGTCACGTTCGTTGAAAGGGCCGGATTGCGGGCGAGGAGCGCGAACGCCTCCCCGTCCTGGCACCGCGCCATGCGGATCGTGCGCAGCTTCGCGGCGAGGCGGACGCGCTTCGACCAGACGGCGAAGTCGTGCTCGACGAGCCGGTTCGTCTCCTCGTCGTCGAGGAGCATCTGGAGCCGGGGGCCGGTGCCGACCGTGTCGTCGGCGAGCGTCTTGACGATGCCGCGCGCGTAGGAGTTGTTCTGCACCTCGTAGCGGGAACGCGTCCGAAGAATCTTGCGGACGTTCGAGTCGGCCTCGGCGTCTGCGGAGAGGAACTCCGCCGCGCCCCAGTGCTTCGCGTTGTCCTTCGTCGTCTGCGCGGCGTCGAAGCGCGCGCGCATCCACACGGGCAGCGCGCGGCGGACGGCCTTGGCGAGCGGCTTTCTCTTGAGGAAGTTCAGCATTCCACGACCTCCCTGCCGTCCGCGATGGCCTTTTCGAGGGCGTCGATCCTCTGCCCGACCCACATCATGACGTTCACGCACATCGAGTTGCCGAGGGCCTTGTAGCGCGGGCCGTCTGGACATTCCGACTCCGGCTTGCCTTTCCACGGAATCCGCGTGTAGCCGTCCGGCATGCCCATCAGCCTTTCGCACTCGACGGGCATCAGCTTGCGGACGACGCTGCGGACGCCGCTCGTGGCGACCGCCGGCATCACGTCGGCACGGATCGTCGGAAACACGTTCTCTCCCTTGGTGTCCGTTCCGCCCGCGTCGTTCTTGATGAAGCCGAGCGCGGTCTCGCCCTCGACTATCGCCATGCCGCCCTGGTTCTTCGAGGGCGAGGGGTCGAGCGTGTCGAGCGTCCGCGAGACGTCGATCTTGTGTATGCCCGACTTCGGGTTTGGCGAGTTCATCGCGTGGGATGCCATCGAGTCGAAGGCGTACACCTCCTGGATGAGCTTCCCGACGTCCTGCCGGTTCATCTTCGCGGGGTAGTTCGCGTCCAGCGTCGGGCAGACGTCGTCGCAGATGGCCTTGCCGCCCTTGTAGTCGGTCGAGAGAAGGGTCGGGGAGACGCCGTCGCCCGCGTCTATCTGCCTCATGTCGATGACGCACTGGAGCTGCTGCTTGTCGGGCATGAACTGGTGGTCGCTCGAAGCGGTGATGGTCGCCGACTGCTGGCTTCCGTCCCACCAGCACGGGAACTGGAAGAGTGTCTGGTCGTTGCCGGTCTGGAGCGTGAGGCTCAGTTCCTCGCTGACGAGGGCTCCTTTGCCTCCTCCGGGCTTTCCCGCCCGCATCCTGACCGTATGAGCGCGAGGAGCGCGTCCTTGAGTATCCTCGGCAGATCCTTGCCCCGCTTCGCGGCGCGGCGCATCAGTCCCGCCGCACATTTCACCGTCAAATAGAACCTTCGCGGGATATTCCCACGAACCAAGATGTCCGACAAGGATGACACGGCGCCTTCGCTGCGGGACCGCCCCCGGAAATTCGGGAACTCTGGTATACTGAGCGTCAAGCACTCGCCACGCCACTCCGTAGCATCCAGGAGCGGGGGTGACGATTCCGGCGCGCTGCCAGCCTCCGTCGGGGATCGGGACTTCCCATCCGGCGAGCAGCGATAGGAATCCGGCAAAATCGCGTCCTTTTCCGCTTGTGAGGACGCCGGGGACGTTTTCCCACACGACCAGCCGCGCGCGAGAGCGGAAAGCCAGCTTCGCAAACTCAAGGCAGAGGTTGCCGCGCGGGTCGGCGAGCCCCTTGCGGAGCCCCGCGATGCTGAACGCCTGGCAGGGGGTTCCGCCGACAAGAAGGTCAATTGCTCCATCATAGTCAGTCTCCCGTATCTTCGTGAAGTCGCCGAGGTTCGGAACCGAGCCGCCGTCCGGGAGGGCGTCTATCGACCGCTCCCACGACTCGCGCATCTTCCGATCCTTAGGCGACGACGCCTCGTCCGGGTCGAGCGGACGGAGCGGCTTCGTCGCGGCCCAGCGGCGCATGAGGACGGCTGACGGGAACGGCTCGACCTCCCCGAAGAAGAGGGGCTTCCATCCGAGGCCGTGCCACGCGAGGCTCGCCGCCTCGATGCCGGAACATACGCTGCCGTACTTCACAGTATCGCGCCTCCCGAAGCCATCTTGGTGATGCGGACGGGGAAGCGACCGCGCTCCGTCGCCTTCTTGGAGGCGAGGAACTGCGCGGCCTTGACGAGGTCGCCCACGGACTGGTTCTCGACCCGCTGTCCGTCGACCTCGACGACCTTCGGCTGCGTCAGCAGCCGCTCGGTTGCTTCGTCTATCTGCTTCTCAGTCA
>Ga0310694_10004553_pt1 | contig 13381 bp, 8 predicted proteins | sample 174DNAGHGhighgp2_FD_203884 | JGI IMG/M metagenome (GOLD analysis project Ga0310694, IMG submission 203884) | Sheep rumen microbial communities from Palmerston North, Manawatu-Wanganui, New Zealand - 1742 DNA GHGhigh gp2 (v2) (version 2) | ecosystem: Host-associated > Mammals > Digestive system >...
TATTTTTAGGGATCTTCTGAGCTTACAGGCCCAAATCCTTCCATGCATTCTGCAATGAATCAATAATACTCAGATGCTGCGGACAGGCGGCTTCACAAGCGCCGCATCCGACGCATTTGGTTGCTCCGGCATCATTCTTCAGGATGTTTCCAAGCTCCCAGTTATGCTTTGGATCCGTATCATACAGGGACACATTATTCCATGCGGAGAAGATGCCCGGTATATTGACGCCATTCGGGCATGGCATACAATAACGACAGCCCGTACAGCTGATTTTTGTGCGGCTGATATACGCGCTGCGGACATCCTCCATCAGTTTCAGTTCATCGGGACTCATGATACCGGGTTCCACTGTATCGAAAATCCGCAGATTTTCATCAATCTGTTCCTGTTCATTGCATCCGGAGAGTACGACAGAAACTGCCGGATGATTACAAAGCCATCGGAATGCCCATTCCACAGCTGTTCTTTTTACCGGAAACGCATCATACAGCGCCTGCACATTCTGGGGTGCCCTGGCCAGGCGTCCGCCAAGCAATCCTTCCATGATTACCACGGGAATTCCTTTGCTGCCGGCAAGCTCAAGTCCCCTGGTACCTGCCTGGTTGTTGATATCCATAAAGTTGTACTGAATCTGGACCAAATCCCAGTCACTGTCGTTCAGTATATATTCAAACTGATCATAGGGACCGTGAAAAGAAAAGCACTTATAGCGGATTTTGCCGGCTTTTTTCATGTCATCGAAAAATTCCGGAGCTCCGATAGATTTGAAATATTCCCATTTATCCCTATTGATTCCATGCATCAGATAAAAATCAATATGATCTGTCTGCAGTTTTTTCAGTTCAGAATCCAGTAAATCTTCCATTTCAGCCCGATTGTGTACGGCTTCCGCCGGCATTTTGGTTGCAATGGTAACCCGATCCCGATAACCGTCCAGCAGGGCTTTGCCCAGGACAATTTCAGAGGTTTTGTTCAGATACACATACGCAGTATCCAGATATGTGACGCCTCCGTCAATTGCACGGCGGATCAGCGAAACAGCTTTCTGCTCATCTATAACGCTGTCTCCGGATGCAGGTCCGTTAAAGCGCATACAGCCAAGTCCGAAAGCAGAAGAATAAATGCCGAGTTTTCCCATCAATCTTTTCTTCATATGCGTAACTCCTTTCATCTGTACATCAGAATGTTCCTGTTTTTCGATCATGAGCCGCTGACTGTGTTGAAAAAAGCGCCGACGAATACAGTGGGGGAATTCCAGTAAATCGCAATTTCATTGGTATCCGCAGACGGAAGTTCATCCAGGTAATACTTTGCAGGCGGCAGCTCTTCACCAAGCCGCTCCCTGTGAATGGGATAAGGGAAACATTTGTTCGGTCCTCCGACAATGAGCCCGGGAACAGGAGCGGCAATACCGTCCGCGCCGGAAGGACGATGATGCGGATGCATGACAGATCTTTCCCCAAGCCCGGTGACAAAACACAGGTCCAGCGCATTCATCCCAAATGCGTAATTCCATTGCATCAGCGCCGCATCCCGCATATCCAAACGACCGGTCAGCAAATAGTTTAAAATCATGGATATCGCATTGGCCATAATCGGGAGTATGCTTCCCCAAACATAATGATCCGGCGAAAGTGAAGTTCCATATCCGGAGGCAGAGGAAAGCTCCAGCGCCTCTTCGGTACGGGACAGGAAATCTGATTTCAGTGCATCGTACAGAATACTGCCGGCTTTTTCTCCGATATCAAACAGGCAGCAAAGCGTACCCATTCCGCCGACATCCGCCCAGCCGAACTGCGTCAGATTCTGACCATTCCGATACAGGCTTTCAGCGGCTTCCCGGAATTTATCTTCTCCGGTAGCTGCGAACAGTTCACAGGCGGCCCAGAAACGATCATCGGAATCAGTTCGTTCCCCATACCATCCGGTCCGGACCCCTTCCGGATTCCGGAAGGGAACAAAAACCGGATTTGCTTCCAGCCACATCCATCCCCTGAGTGCGGCTGAAAGTAAATTGCCGGAAAAAGCATTATCAAAATCCGAAAAAACCCTGGAAGCAAGAGCAAGGCATGCGGAAGCTGCTGCTGTGGCGCAATGAGATACCGGAATCAGGTACTCAGGATCTGTATCATCCTGCGGCATGATAAACGGTGCAAAATGATCCTTTGTCAGCTTATGATAAAACGCTCCGTCCGAACGCTGCATTTTCAGCATCCAGTCCAACTCATACCGTACTTCATTCAAAATGTCCGGAATTCCGTTTCCTGATTCAGGGATATTCAGCGGACCTGAAAAACTGTCCGGAAAGAGTTTCCAGGCATACAGCAGATGACCGACTGTTACCGCTCCGGGACCCACATATTTGCCATAATCACCGGCATCATGCCATCCCCCGGTAACCAGACGAACTGCAGACAGGTTTTCCCAGTCTGCTGCAGGAGCCGTGTGGCATGCGGGATGCGCATATACTCCTGCAAATTCTTTTTTCAGCTCACAACCGCAGCGCTGAAAGTAAAACGCTTTGGCCATCAAATCAACGACTGACTGCCACGGTTTATCCAATACCGAAAAGTTTCTGACAATTCCATGGCTTTCCAGCGTATAATTCCCTGCAGGGAGAATACCCAGGTTCAGTACCGAAACCGGATCACCGGAAGCCGGATCAACCGGGGACGGAAGTTGATGCATTTCCTTCAGCACTGTACCTGAAGAATCAGCCAGTCGTACGGTTCCTTCACCCATAAATGCAATAAATACCGGTAATCCGGATGAATACCCGGTCTGGTTAATCCTAAAGACTGAACAATCATTCATAACAGGTTCTGCTCCATTATCGGTCCAGGCGTATTTTCAAACAGGCAGGGTTATCCAGCTCGAAGGAAGCGTTTGCATTGCCGTCAGATACTGTGTAGCTTCCTTTGAAACCTGTAAATGAGATATATCCATCGTCATCCGTATTCAGGTCCTCATGGGTTTCCCATTCGCCGTGGATCAGTTGATGCAATGCATAATAGGACGGCTTTTCCCGGTTATCCATATATACAAAACCGGAAGGTGCATTCAGCCAGCAGCCGTCATTGAAATCCCATGTTGTAATCGCTTCCACCAGCGGATGGGCAAACAGTACAGAATACATTTCTGATATTTCACGTGACTGACGTTCTTCACCTTCCGGAGTACTGGGCCATGTGTCAACCTGCCAGTCATTCAGGTCGACAATATGTGCCGGCATGATATTCCCTGAAACGAGAGTGTTTTCCGTGAAGTGAATCGGGAGGCCGAAACGCGAGAAGCGTTCCAGAATGTTATTCAGTTTTTCAAGGCCCCAGTATCCCTGATGCTGATGGCTCTGGATTCCTATTGCGCTGACCGGGACTCCTGCTTCGAGAAGACCTTCCAGCAGGATCTCATAGGAAACGCTTGTATTAAAATCATTGATCAGGAGCGTTGCATCCGGATTTGTTTCTTTTGCAGCAGCAAAGACTTCCTTCACCAGGCGGATCCGCCCCATTTCCCTGCATATCCGCGTAATTGCATTATCATAGCGGTCAAAAACAGGCATAATAACGACTTCATTAATTACATCCCACATATCGACTACGCCTTTGTACAGGGATACATCCCGCCTGATCCGCTCCAGCTGCCGGCGCAGGATTTCCCCGTTGCTGTACTGCAAGAGCCACGGTGCACACGCAGTATGCCAGCAAAGGGGATGCCCCTTTACGCGCACACCGTGTTCTTTCAGCCAGCGGGCTGCCGCCATGGTTTCGGTATATGCTGTTGTTCCTTCCACAGGTTCATAACGTCCCCAGTAAAACGGCAGTGTTCCGTAATTGAAAAGTGCCAGCCATTTGTTCATCCGCTCCGTCAGGAAAGCTTTCTTTTCCGAGTCCTGCGTTTTCATTAATGCAACTGAGTCAAAGGCTCCGCAGCCGAACAGGAAACGATGTGCGGTCTGATCCACATGAATTCGGCGTCCTGAAGCCGGAGAGCCATCCGGATTAAGAATCTGAATACGTACTTCTGATTTTCGATGCATCAGCTGATCCAAGGGATTGCTCCTTTCAGTATGTACTTTCTTTTTTTCTATTTTAAACTTTCAAGTTTACTCTAAGTCAATATGATTCACAGAAAAACATTTATGGATCTGCAAAAAAAACTCCCGCATCTCTGCGGAAGTTTATACGTGGCAGGGGCAGAAGGATTCGAACCCTCAACAAAGGTTTTGGAGACCCACGTGTTACCATTACACCATGCCCCTAATCGCAACGGTGAGATTATACGAAACCTTAACGGGTTTTGTCAAGCAAAAAATGCATTATTTGGTATTTAAAGTTCAAGGTTATGGAACTGATGCAGCTGTTTCCGATACCTGCTCGGGGAGATCCCTGCTATTTTCGTGAACGCCCGAAGAAAATTGGAATAATCGCTGAAACCGCACTGGAAAGCAATGCTGTTCAGGCTTTCATCTCCCAGCATCTGCTGCCGTGCGAGCATTACACGCCGGTAGAGGATATAATTATATACACTGCGGTTTGTAAAACGTGTAAACTCATGTGAAAGGTAGGAAGGACTTACATTGAACATTTTGGCAAGTTCATTGACATTCAGCTGTTCTGTATAATGGTTGTTGATATGAGTCAGAACATCCTGAATGATACTGTTTGTCAGAGGTTCGCTTTCGGCCGGTGCGGCAGCGCCCAAAACATCGCATATCATCGCAAGGGCTTTCATCATCAGAGAATAATCCTGAAACCGATGAACCGGGTCTTCGGAAATCAGTTCCTGAGACTGCAGCTGACGAACCAGGCTGCAGAAATCATGGGCAACATCCCGGGGAAGTTCATATGTATACCGTCCATGCGCTGCATGAGAACGGAAAAACTGATCCAGATCCAGCAGATTACAGCCCAGATTGCGAAGAACTTCCGGGGAAATGTTCAGATATGCACGTTCATAATTGTGCATTTCCCCGATACAGTTCAGGCCATGCATAAAAAATGGAGGAAGAATGAACAGCTGATTCGGCTTCAGCGCATACAGATGACTGTCCACACCCATAAACTGTCCGCCGCCCAGATGAATATAAAACTCAAAATAGTCATGACAATGGTATTGAGTCACAGACATACTTTCACTGAATTCATAATGAGCTTCATAACCGTTGGGGTTTTGGGACATCGGGGTAAAGGAAGGCTGAAAATTCAGATCTTTCATTTTTTACTCCTGAACATATGCAGAAATCACATATTTTTTCAGCAACATTTAATATGGCGTTTCGAAAAAACGGATGATATCATGAGGTCAGAATAAGAAACTGCATAAAGCGAGGTGATTCCATGATCAGGGTTGCAGTAGTCGGGACCGGCGGTATTTCCCATGCTCATATCCACGCATGGATGAAATTCCCTGAACGTTGTAAAATCGTTGCTCTGGTTGATATTATCCCCGGAAAGGCACAGCGTGTCAAGGAACAATATCATCTGGACGCAGATGTATATCTGGATCATCATGACATTCTGAATCTTGATATTGACGTTGTTGATGTTTGCACACCCCCATTTTCTCATGCGGAAATCAGCATTAATGCACTACAATCCGGCAAGAATGTAGTATGTGAAAAACCCATGGCAGCGTCCCTGCGGGAATGTGATGAAATGCTGAAAGCCCGTGACAAAAGCGGGAAAAGGCTGTCAATTATCGCACAGAACCGGTTCAGGGAGCCGATCCGAAACCTGAAAGCCCTTCTGGACAGCGGGATTGCAGGTAATATAAGGGCAGCTCAGATCAATTCTTTCTGGTTCCGCGGTCATTCCTATTATGATCTCTGGTGGCGCGGAACATGGGAAAAGGAAGGCGGCGGATGTACCCTGAATCATGCTGTCCATCATATTGATATGCTTGGCTGGATGATGGGCCTTCCGGACAAAGTCACAAGTGTTTTGGCCAATACAGGCCATGATAACGCAGAAGTTGAGGATCTTTCTGTATCCATTCTGGAATATCCACATGCCCTGGCCACCGTTACAGCTTCAGTCGTTCATCACGGTGAGGAGCAGGAACTTGAATTTCAATGCGAAAAAGCAAAAATATCCGCTCCGTATGATGTTTTCGCTTCCATACCGCAGCCAAACGGTTTTCCGCTGAAGGAACCGGACGAAGAATTCCGCAAAAGGGCAGATGATTTCATTCGGAATCTTCCGCCGATTCCATATGAAATGCATGATGGACAGCTCGAAAACGTCCTTTCTTCCCTGGAAAGCGGAAAAGATGTTGCCATCACAGGAGAAGACGGACGACGCACCATTGAGCTGATCACAGCCATTTATAAAGCTGGTTCACTGCATCAGCCAGTTCAACTGCCCCTCAAGTCCGACGATCCGTTTTATACGGTTGATGGGATCCGGCAGAATGTTCCACATTTTTATGAGAAAACCGCATCAGTGATGGAACTTGACGGGAATATCACATTCGGATCCGGTTTCAGAAAAGAGGAGAATCGCAAATGAAAGTATCTGACGGAATGACGTATGCTCCGAAAGGGAAACCCAGTCCGGTTGTAAAAAAAGGAGAATTCATATTCTCTGCAGTGCGCCTGGATCATGGTCATATTTATGGTATGTGCAACGGCCTGACTGAAGCCGGCGGAACAATCAAATACGTTTATGACCCGGATCCGAAAAAAGTGGAATCATTCCTGAAAGCATTTCCGGAAGCAAAGGCAGCCCGAAGCGAAGAAGAAGCGCTGGAAGACCCGGAAACACATTTGATTGCAGGGGCTGCAGTCACCAGTGAACGATGCGCTCTTGGACTGCGCGCAATGGATGCCGGAAAGGATTATTTTACGGATAAGGCCCCGTTTACCACAATGGAGCAGCTATGTTCAGCACGCGAAGCTGTCCGGAAAACCGGGAGAAAATACATGGTATATTATGCTGAACGCCTTCATGATGAAGGTTCAATTCTCGCAGGGTATATCGCCCATTCCGGCGAAATCGGAAAAGTGATTTCGGTTACCGGTTTTGGACCGCACCGTCTCGGAGCTCCAGGAAGGCCTGCCTGGTTCTTTGAAAGGGAGAAATACGGCGGGATTCTGTGCGATATCGGCAGTCATCAGATTGAACAATATCTTTATTACGCCGGGGAAGAAGACGCGGATGTAGTTTCCAGCCGGATTGCAAATTTTGCCCATCCGGATTATCCTGAACTGGAAGACTTCGGTGACTGTAACCTGACCGGAAAGAACGGAACTGCCAATTATTTTCGTGTTGACTGGTTCACACCGGATGGTCTCCGGACATGGGGTGACGGCAGAATGTTCATTGTCGGAACAGAAGGCTTTATCGAAGTACGGAAATACGTAAACCTTGCTTCTGACCTTAATGGCGGGTGTCACGTTTATGTTGTCAACGGAAAAGGCGAGCAGTATCTGAATGCAGCCGGAGTAACAGGATATCCATTTTTCGGAGAGCTGATCCTGGACTGCCTGAACCGTACAGAAAAAGCCATGACCCAGGCACATGCATTCAAAGCGGCAGAACTGTGCCTGAAAGCTCAGGAACAAGCAATCCGGATCGGATAATCACATAAACGGAAGTGCAGAAAATGGAACAACAAAAGATCAGGCTGGGAATCATCGGAATCGGAAACATGGGAAGCGAGCACTGCCGGAATATTGCAGCCGGAAAATGCCCTGAAATTGAAATTGCAGCCGGTGCCGACATTCGTGAAAGCAGACGGGCATGGTTCCGTGAAAACATGCCGGAATCCGCAGAAATATATGAGAACGGTGATGATCTGATCCGTAAAAGCAAATGCGACGCTGTTCTGATCTGCGTTCCGCATTACGGCCATGAAAGCCTGTCCATTTCAGCCATGGAAAACGGAAAGCACGTTCTGTGTGAGAAGCCCGCAGCTGTAACGGCATCCGCCGCACGGCACATGTGTGAAATATCCAATCAGACTGGCAAGGTCCTTACTTTTATGTTCAACCAGCGAACCAACTGCATTTACCGTGGAATTCATGATCTGCTTGTGTCCGGAGAATTCGGAAGAATCAAACGAATGAACTGGATCATTACGGACTGGTACAGGACTCAAAAATACTACGATTCCGGCGCCTGGCGTGCCACATGGTCCGGTGAAGGCGGCGGAGTACTGCTCAACCAATGTCCACATCAGCTGGATCTGTTGATCTGGCTTTGCGGAATGCCAGCTTCCGTAAATGCAATCTGCCACGAAGGAAAATGGCATGATATCGAAGTAGAGGATGATGTAAGCGTTTATCTTGAATTTCCGGACGGTGCAACAGGTATCTTTGTTGCTTCCACCGGTGACCTTCCCGGTACGAACCGTCTGGAAATAGACTGCGAAATGGGGAAAATTGTTTGTGAAGACGGAATAACACGATTCTGGAAACTTCCGAAGAATGAGCGTGATATCTGCTTTACAAGTGATAACCCATGGTTCCGGCTTGATCCCGATGCACAGATTCTGCGTAACGACGGAATGAATCCGCAACACATCGGTGTGCTGAACGCATTTGCCGCCCATCTTCTTCACGGAACATCACTGACTGCAGAGAAAGAAGACGGCCTCCGCGAAATTATGCTTTCCAATGCGATCCATCTTTCGGGCTGGACCGGAAAAACGGTCCGCATTCCTGCAGATGAAGATGAGTTCAATATCAGGCTGAAAGAAAAATCCGCCGGTTCCAGAATCAAAACCGGCGAAGATATTACATACCAGACCAGTCATACCGGTACAGGCAGACAGGAGTACTGAAAACACCCGATCATTATTCCGGCAGACACCGTGTCAGGTCATACATCATTATACCGGCTGCCACAGCCACATTGAGCGATTCAGCCTCACCTCGCATCGGCAGACGAAAATGATGTGTTGCTGTCAATTTAACTTCATCCGAAATACCATTTCCTTCATTGCCAACTATCAGGATAAAAGAATCCGTGATCGGTTTCCGGGAAAAGAATGGTTCACCATCCAGCTGGGAAGATATAACCGCAAATCCATTTTCACGGTATTCCGCAAGCCTTGAGGAAAGGGAATCCGGAAATTCAATGCCAATATGGAAAATACTTCCCATGGACGCACGAAGTACTTTCGGAGAAAAGACATCTGCACAGTCTGGTGAAACCAGAATCCCATCTATTCCGGCTGCATCAGCTGTGCGGATTACAGTACCGACATTTCCGGGGTCCTGAAGCCCATCCATCGCCAGAAGCCTGGAGCCTCCGGAATGAAGAGTCTGAATCCGGACCACTGCAGCAATCCCCTGCGGGGTTTTTGTGGAACAGACAGACTGAAATACGTGATCCGCCAGGATGAAACACGGAATATCATCCGGCAGCGGGAATGAAGGTATAAAATCCTGGCGAAGCAGGACAGCATCCACGGAAAACTCTGATTTCAGTGCTTCCTCAACCATTTTCGAACCTTCCACAAGAAATTTGCCGGCGGAATCCCGGCCTTTTTTTTCAGCCAGGGACCTCCAGAAAGCAACTTTCTGATTATGGAGTGATGTAATTGCTTCCATCATAAATCACCTGTTTTTCCGAATGATTTCCAATCCAGATCAGGTACAGGGATCAGGAATATCTTCCAGCAGATTGACAATCCATGCAGCAAGGGAATTATACGGACGCGGCATTTCGTGGTCAAAAAAGGACTGGTCAATCGCTGCTGCGACAGTCGACTCCCCGGTATCGGAGAATGGATGGTAAGGGTCAGAAGAGAAGAAACCAGGGAACAGGACTGAAGCGGATAATGGGAATGTACGCGCAAAGCGAAGCAGGAATTCAGGAAGAAGTTCTTCAGGACGGACTGCAATGGAAGCCGGTACGGATGATGCCGGCGGCAGCTGTGTATACGTATCCTGGAGGATGGACAGCCCGACAGGAATTTCCATTTTCTTTTCCGCAGAGAACAGGAGGGAAAGGGAAGCAACGCGCCTGTTGCGGAACATTGTAAGAAAATGCCATACTGCGGATTTGATATCATCCGGCATCCGTTCCAGTATCAGGGACCCGCGTCCGGAAAGACAAAGCGACATCTGTTCAGGTAAAAAATCATTCCTGTTTGGATCAGCCGCAATCTGAAGAAGGACCAGTCCGGACAGCATCATCAGATAACTGACGTGAAGCAGCAGTACAGCGCCAAAACGGGTTGGAATACCGCCGGCCCGATACTGATTCATCAGGCTGATGATCAAGGAATAATAATCAGAAAGAAAATGATCCAGCGCAAGTCGCGCTTTACGCAGAGAAACAGAATCTTTTCGGGCGTCCTTCAGAACCTGAGTCAGCAGATTCAGGTCGGACTGGAAGGCTTCATCAGATATATTCCCGAACTCCCTCTTCAGAAGAAGCGGGTCCCGCAGAAGAGTTGGCAGCAGCATATAATGTATTCCCAACGGGATCTGGCATGTGCGGACCGCCTGCTCCCTTCCGCGCAGGAAAAGGGAAATGTCTGCTGTGCAGGCGCCTATATCCAGAACCATAAATCCACCGCGTGTATCCTCTGAGGCACACAACCGGAAATACGCACCCAGCGCCGCACTTTCGGTGGCAAAGGTCACCGGCAAGCCGGATTCAGGAACCGGGAAACCGCTTTCCTTCATCACTGTATCTACCAGACTGATAAAGAGCGTTCGCAGGTTTTCCCGCCCTTCATGTGCCATTTCATCCGGAACCGCAAACCGCCAGGCCAAATGATCTGCTCCATCAATACGTGCCTGCAATGCCGCCATCAGCATTACCTGATGCAGGCAAATATAGCCGGAACGTCCTTTTTCCTCTTCCCATTTCAGGCAGGTATACAGGGCATCTGACGGAGTTGTCAGCAAATCCTGGATATTGGCAGACATCAGGATTGTCCCATCGGAAAAAGGGACGGGCAAGGAACCCGGGGAATTGTGGAAGATCCGGGAAACGGTCGGCAGGAGGGCAGACACCGGAACCGCCGGAAGGAATTCGCGGCGAAGAAGTTCCTGGGATGAAACGGGATTATTGAGAATGGTGCGAACCATAACGGGTCCCCTGAGCGGTTTTCGCTGCGTTACGGAAGAGAATACCACTGAAGTACCGACTGATCCGAAATCGATACATACCGTAGATAAACCGGCAGGTTTATTTTCCGGCGGCGGAAGATAATTCGGAAGAGTTCCGATACATCGTCCCTCAAACAGAATTGAAAAAGCCGAAGGAAAATCCTGAAGTACAGCCGTATAGCGGGAATCCGAACCCGCCATGGAATCATAAGAGGTATTATTTCCGGACAGGATTTCCACCGAGATTCCATCCGGTAGATGTGCATAGACAAAATACGCATTCCACATTCCGCGCGGGAACGGAACGGACGGCCATACAGCCAGTGTGGGAATATCCTGGGAAAAAAGAATCACGATTTCTTCGCTTTTGTATGTCCGCACCAGATGAAGCGGGAAAGCACCGTTCAGCGTCAATGTAACACGGAGAGATGATTCATCCGGTCTTTCCAGACGGATCATATCCGGCGTAAGGAGGAGCCTGGCTTCCGGAAAACAGCTGACCGCCTGTATCATTCCCGCAGACAACGGAGGAAGAACGGCATCCGCCGTAAATGATTCCGGATTATCCGCTGTTCCGGCAGCGTATGGCAGAACAGAACACATATTGCTGAAAAGGGAATCCCCGATAATATCTCCGCTCCTGGCCGGGAAAACAGCGATCTTATCACTGAAAGGCTCAAGCATCCTGCCACTCAGCACTTCGCCGAGGCATTCCCGGAACACTGTAATCACGGAGGGTGACATTGGATCCCACGGCCAGATCAATTCAGGTGACTGATCGGGAAGGGGATCGGCAGATTTTGAGATGATTTCAGATGCTGCGTCCCTGGATTCCGGGAGTGCATCAGGAAAACGGTCAAGCATGGCGGCTGCTTCACGGATCAGCTGATCACGATAATCATCCGACCAGTCAGCCATAACGGCACATTCTTTTTTGAGCACTTTCAGGAAATATTCCTCTTCTGCAGCATGAGGACTTTCCAGAATTCTCCTGGAATTTTCGCGGGCAAACGGATTGCCGCGCCATTCATATATCACTTCCTCAGGTATTCCGATACAGGAAACAGCAGAGATGGATACACCTGAGCATTGTGTGGCGACGGGATCATTCCCGAAGTTGTTTTCATATACGCAGGTTTTCCGGGTCAGAATGGTCCTGTATGCCGGAAGGCTGCGGAGTCCGCACACTGCCTGTAACCGGACAGAAAGGAACTGATCCGGAATTTCCGCTGCGCCGGAAGTCCTTATATCCTCCAAAAATGACTGAAAGAATCTTTTCAGCTTTTCATCTGCTTGATCCGGAAGAGAATCCAGAACGGATGAAGTCCATTCAGCCATCAAAAGACGGTCACCTTCCGACAAATCCGGAACAGGATCGCGGAAACTATCATCATTCCTGTTATACCAGGTCGCAAAGGATGGGACCAGGCGTGAATGAGATGCCCCGCGACGGGCAGGGATCAATGCTTTTGCCGGAACAATCATCAGGAACGGATATGGCTGATGATTCTCATCCGACAGGGAGAATATCCCCACATTATCTGCCTGATAGGCGGACAGCCAGTATTTCAGAACCGGAGTGCTGCCGTACAGACAAGCAGCTGTCAATTCCGCTTCTTCCGCATTTCGCCTTTTATACAACCGGAGGACAAGCATTGCCAGCAATCCGCGCAGTTCTCCGGAATCGTACTCCGGAAGGGCAGAGTGACGATCCAGTACCGAAAGAAGGCCGGACAGGGTAAGCGGCGGAGAAGAGGGAAGCAGTTCAGGAAGAAGCGTGACTTCCGGCATATTACCAACAGAATGAAAGCGCAGCAACGAAACAGATGACCTGCAGACCGCCCAAGCAATTGAAAGCATACATCCAACCGGATGATTGCGGTCATCCAATGAATTGGCTCGGTAAGCCTGCTGGAATCCTTTCATCAGTGTCCGTGCATCCGGGAGGGTATATCCTTCCAACAGAAAAGGAAGACTGTCCTTCATTTCACGTGCCGCCATATCGCCGGCTTGAGAAGAAACCAGTCCTGACAGAGAATGATATCCCCGAACAGACAGTATCACCGGAAGATAAGGCTGTTCCTTTACGTCAATTCCTGCTTTTGCAGGAGATGTTTCTTCTGTTTCAAAGAGTTCAGAAGAACTGCGGTCAACAGCTGCCTGCAGAAGACGGATCCTGCGTTCCCTGCGCGCAAGAGAAAGATGATCATCGGCAGCCGATTCCGCAATCAGTTTTTCCCGGGCAGAATAAAGCGCGGATTCGCACTTTTTCATACAGTCCACACGAGCCTGGAATGACCGGAAAAGCCC
>Ga0310694_10004554_pt1 | contig 13381 bp, 11 predicted proteins | sample 174DNAGHGhighgp2_FD_203884 | JGI IMG/M metagenome (GOLD analysis project Ga0310694, IMG submission 203884) | Sheep rumen microbial communities from Palmerston North, Manawatu-Wanganui, New Zealand - 1742 DNA GHGhigh gp2 (v2) (version 2) | ecosystem: Host-associated > Mammals > Digestive system...
CGGCCTTTTATTTTGTCTATGCGGTGGGCAAGTTCACCAACGGGTTCATTGCCGATTACTGCAACATCCGCCGCTTCATGGCGGTGGGCATCGGGATATCGGCCGCCATCAACCTAATCCTGGGGGTGCTGGGCCTGCTGGCCACCCCTGTGGGAATGGCCTCGCTGCTCATTTTCGGGGTGTTCCTGCTGCTTTGGGGCGCCAATGGCTGGATGCAGTCCATGGGGTCTCCGCCCGGCACCATCAGCCTCTCCCGCTGGTTCCCCTTAACCCAGCGCGGCACCCGCTACAGCATTTTCAGCTCTACGCCGCAGCTGGGAAAAGCCGTTTCCATGATCATGACCGGCTTCATCGTGGCGGCGGCGGGCTGGCAGTGGGGCTTCCTGGCGGCGGCGGTGGCGGGGTTCATCGGCCTGGCGGTATCGCTGGTATTCATTTCCGATACGCCGGAAAGCGAGGGCCTGCCGTCGGTGCAGGAACTCTCCGGCGAAGAGCTGAAGCCCTTGGACAAAAAGCCCACCCGGGAGCTGCAGAAATGGGTTTTCCGCCATCCCGGCATCTGGGTCATCGCCATCTCCACGGCTTTCCTCTACATTACCCAGCATGCGGTGAGCGACTGGGGCGTGCTTTTCCTGCAAAAGCAGAAAGCGTTTTCGCTGGAAGGCGCCACACAGGTGATCGGCCTGGCCGAAATCTTCGGCGTCGCGGGCAATCTGGCCGCCGGCTGGCTGTCGGACGTGCTGTTCCGCGGCAACCGCGTACGCCCGGTGGTGCTGGCCGGAATCGTGGCCGTGGTTTCCCTGGCGGGATTCCTGTTCCTGGACGGGGGCTTCGGCCTGAACATGGCTTTCGTGGCTCTGTTCAGCTGCTCTTTCTCCGTGGTGTTCTGCATCGTGGCCGGCCTCATGGCGCTGGATTTCGTGCCCCGCAAGGCCACCGGCGCCGCCCTGGGCATCGTGGGCATTTCCAGTTATGCCGCCGCCGGGCTGCAGAGCGTAGCCAGCGGCCTGCTCATCGGCGGTTTCGAAGCGGACGGCCTGTACAATTTCACCCCCGTCTCCATCTTCTGGATTGCCGCTTGTTTCCTGGCATTCTCCCTGCCGGTGGTAGGGTGGAAGTATCTTAGGAAGTAGCGTTTGCCAAAGATTTCCGCAAAGCGCCACGGGCGCGGAGGGTAAGGTACACGGTGCGCACCGCCAGGTGCACGAAATAGGCGGCCATGAGGATGTGCAGGGCGGTTTCCGGAGAGACAGAGGCGCCGGCCACGGCCATTCCCACGAACCAGGTCGCGAAAAATCCCGCGGCGCACAGGAGGGTGCTGTTGCGAAGGTCCCGGCTGGCGGTGGCGCCGATGAAAATGCCGTCCCAGGCGAAGGCCGGGCAGCCGATGAGGGGCATCAGCAGCAGCCAGGGGAGGAAGGCCTTGCCGGCTTCCACCACGCTCTGGTCGCTGGTCATCAGGCGCAGGAGGGGTACGCCGCCCAGCCAGTACAGCAGGATGAAAAACGCCGCCACCCCCAGGCTCCAGGCGAAGGTGCCGCGGACGGTGGAGCGTACGCCATCGGCCGAGCGCTCGCCGATGAATCGGCCCGTAAGCGCCTCGCCGGCATAGGCGAAACCGTCCGTGAAGTAACTGAAAATCATCAGGAGTTTCATGAGGATGGTGCTCACGGCCAGCATCAGGTCTCCCAGCCGGGCCGACAAAACCGTGAATCCGATGTACACCGCAATCATCCCCACCGACCGCAGGATCAGGTTGCGGTTGAGGGCCTGGTGCGTAAATGATTGATGTTGAGCATCTTCCGGATTTTTATCGGTCCGTTTTGCGCCGATAAAAATCAGCAAGTCGCTCAGGGTGAGGTGTTTATGAATCAGGCCGAAACCATAGCGGCGGCGGGCGGCCAGGGCGCAGTAGAGCAGGCCGCTCCACTGGGCGATCACGGTGCCCAGGGCGATGCCGCCGATGCCCATCCGGGGCAGCAGGGTGATGCCGCCGGGAAGGACTGTGCCGAAGCCCAGGGCTACGGACAGCAGAATGTTGAGGCCGTTCACCAGGAAGTCGGCGGTCATGGGCCGGACGCTGTCCTGCAGGCCGATGAACCAGCCTTTGAAAGCGAAGAGGGAAAGGGTGGCCGGCGCCGCCCAGATGCGGATGTAGAAGTAGCGGGTGGCCAGCGCCTGCACCTCGGGGGAGCAGCGCACCACCAGGAAAGCCAGTTGTACCACCACCCACTGCAGGACGATAAGACCCAGCCCGGAGAGCAGCGCAATCCGGAGCGCCCGTCCCAGAATTCGAGAAAGGGGATCGTTTGCCTCCGTGCGCGGGCTTTGAAAGGCGCCATCGGGCGTCCGGCCGTCGCGCTCGATAATGATGGCGGAAGGCCCGTTGAGGGCGTCATGGCCGGCTGGACCGGCCATCTTTTTCCGCCCGTAAGCCTGCGCCGTGAGGCCGGCGGTTCCGGCCCGGAGGAAGGCGAAGTTCCAGTACAGGAGGTCGAAGAGCATGGTTCCCACGGAGATGCCGCCGATGAAAGCGGCGCCCGTGAGCGCGTCCAGTCCGGCTGACGCGGTGTCCAGTCCGGCTGCCGCGGTGTCCGGGCCGCCCAGGTGTCCTGCCACGGCAATGTCCACCATGCCCACCAGGGGGACGGTGATGCCGGCCAGGATGCTGGGTATGGCCAGGCGCAGGATTTCGCGGTTGAGCTTCATGGGGCCGGAGGGCTAACGGAATTTCTTATCCTCTTCCAGCATGCCCAGATAGGAGTTGTATCGCTCGGCGGAAATAAGGCCCCGGTCTACGGCGTCCTTGACGGCGCAGCCGGGCTCGTGGGTATGGGTGCAGGGCGTGAAGCGGCAGCCGGCGGCCGCCCGCAGCATTTCCGGGAAATAGCGGGCGATCTCCTCTTTCTCCACATCGACCAGGCCGAAGCCCCGGATGCCCGGCGAGTCAATCACATAGCCCCCGGAAGCGAGCGGATACATCTCGTACAGGGAGGTGGTGTGCTTCCCCTGCAGATGGGCGGCCGATATGGCGCCGGTCTTGGGGTTCAGGGAAGGGTCCAGCGCCTTGATGAGGGAGGACTTTCCCACGCCGGATTCTCCCGAAAACAGGTTCACACAGCCTTTGCAGGCTTCCCGGAGGCGGTCGATGCCCTCGCCGGTAGTGACGGAAGTCTCTATGACGGGATAGTCTGCCCCCTCGTAGATGGCGCGGAAACGGGCGATACCTTCGGGGTCCAGGCCGCGGTACATGTCTGTTTTTGACAGGACGATGGTGGCCGGAATCCCGTACAGTTCCGCGGTGACCAGGATGCGGTCCAGGAAGGGGAGTTTGACCTCCGGGAAATAGAGGGAAACCACAATGTAGGCCCGATCCAGGTTGGCGGCGATGATGTGCGCCTGCCGGGACAGGTTGGTGCTGCGGCGGATGAGGTAGTTGCGGCGGGGAAGGATTTCCGTAATGACCGAAGTATCTGCTTCTTGCCGATATTTGACACGGTCTCCCACGGCAATGGGATTGGTGATTTCACTGGCCTTGAGACGCACCTTTCCGCGGAGCACGGCGGGGAATACCTCCCAGGCCGGGAGGGGGGACAGCAGATAGTGGCTGCCGGCATTTTTGACCACCGTTGCGATTTGCTCTTCCATTCGTCGCTTAAACTTGTCTGTTCGGTGTACAAAGATAGCGGAATGTTTTGTAATTCCAGCCCTTTCGCGTAAATTTGCTCTGCTAAAACAACCAATTCTATGACCACCAATATCTGTTTACAATACGTAACGAAATGGGGGGAGAGCATCCAGCTCCGCATCGGCAAACGCGTCATCCCCATGGAGTATTCCTATGGCGGCCTCTGGCAGATCATGCTCAGCGGCCGGGATATCCACAACGGAGACACGTTCACCTTCGAACTGGTGCGGGACGGTAAAGTGGTGCAGCGCGAATGGCGCGCCCATCAGTTCAAGGCCCCGGTGGCCCAGAAGAACATCATCGTCCGCTCCAGATGGATGGACCGCCCCGCCAATTCGGCCTTTTATTCGTCGGCCTTCTCCGATGTTATTTTCCGTCGTCCCGGCGGCGCCTCGTTCCGCCAGCACACGGACCGCGGCCCGGATCTGGGCAACGTATGCATGCGCATCGCCGTCCCGGAGGTCCGCAGCGACGAATCGGTGGGCATCGTCGGCTCCGGCAAGGTGCTGGGCAACTGGAAAAAGGTTACGCTGCTCTCGGACTCCGACTTCCCCTGGTGGTTCATCACCATGGACATCTCGGAGCCCATGGAGTACAAATTCGTGATCGTAGACAGCAAGACCCGGGAAATCCGCCTGTGGGAAGAGGGCCCCAACCATTTCTTTGCAGAAGTGCCTCCTTCCAATACACAGCTCATCCTGGCCAACCTGGAACCCAAGTTCCCCACCCGGCCCTGGAGAGGCGCCGGCGTGGCGGTTCCGGTATTCTCCCTCCGTACGGAAGAGAGTTTCGGCGTGGGTGAATTCAACGACATCAAGCGGCTGGTAGACTGGGCGGTGCAGGCCGGCCAGAATGTGATCCAGCTCCTGCCCATCAACGACACCACCATGACGCACAAGTGGCAGGATTCCTATCCGTACAACGCCGTGAGCTCCTTCGCCCTGCATCCGCAGTTCGTGCATCTGCCCGCTGCCGGCGTGCGCCAGGATGCCGCCTACAAGGCCCTGAAAGAGGAACTGGAAGCCCTCCCCGCCGTCGACTATGAACGGGTGAACGACGCCAAGATGGACATGCTGCGCAAGCTCTACAAAGGTGCCCGGGGCCGGAAGGTCATGGAATCGGAAGAATACAAGGCCTTCTATGAGGCCAACCAGGAATGGCTGCTCCCGTATGCCGTATTCAGCGTGCTCCGGGATATCCACGGCACCCCGGTCTTCGGCCAGTGGGGCAAGTGGGCGGTCTATCATGCCAGGAAGGTGCAGGAGTTTGCCCAGGAAAATGCCGCGGAAGTGGGCTTCTACTGCTATGTGCAGTTCCTGCTGGACGCCCAGCTGAAGGATGCCGTAAAATATGCCCACCTGCACGGCGTGGCCCTGAAGGGAGACCTTCCCATCGGCGTCAGCCGCGACAGCGCAGACGCCTGGCAGCACCCGCACCTGTTCCACATGGACAGCCAGGCCGGTGCACCGCCGGATGCCTTTGCCGAAGACGGCCAGAACTGGGGTTTCCCCACCTACAACTGGGAAGAGATGGCCAAGGACGGTTACGGCTGGTGGCGGGCCCGCATGGGCAAGATGGCCCAGTATTTCGACGCCTTCCGCATAGACCACATCCTGGGATTCTTCCGCATCTGGGAAATCCCGTCCCAGTACAAGAGCGGCCTCATGGGCCACTTCAATCCCGCCCTGCCGTATCCGGAAGGGGAACTGCGTGCCATGGGCTTCAACCCCGGCGCAGGGGAGGGAACGGACGTGCTCTTCGTGGAAGATCCCCGTCAGAAAGGGTACTGGCATCCCCGCATCTCCGGCCAGAAAACCGGGCAGTACGCCCAGCTTCCGGAAGGCCTCAAACGCAGCTACGACCGTCTGTACACGGACTTCTTCTGGTACAGGCACGACGATTTCTGGCGTGAAAGCGCCATGCGCAAGCTCCCGGCCCTGCTCCGCTCCACGGGCATGCTGGCCTGCGGCGAAGACCTGGGCATGATTCCCGGATGCGTGGCTTCCGTGATGGACCAGCTCAACATCCTGAGCCTGGAAGTGCAGCGCATGCCCAAGGATCCCCAGGATGCCTTCGGCCATCCGGAGCGTTACCCCTACTGGAGCGTGTGCACCACGGGCTCCCACGACACATCGCCCCTTCGCGCCTGGTGGGAGGAAGACCGTGCCCTTACCCAGCGGTACTACAACGAGGTGCTGGGCTGCGAAGGCGACGCCCCTTACTTCTGCGAGCCCTGGGTGGCAGACCTCATCATCCACCAGCACATGGCTTCGCCCGCCATGCTGGCCATCCTGCCGCTGCAGGACTGGCTGGCCACCGACGGCGCCGTCCGTTATCCGGGCAATCCGGCCGACGAACGCATCAACATCCCGGCCATTCCGCGTCACTACTGGCGTTACCGCATGCACTGCACGCTGGAGAGCCTGATAGCCAACGAGGGCCTCAATGCCCATATCCGCGCACTGGTGGAGGCATCGGCCCGCAACCTGTAGCCTATGGACAACGACTGGAAATCCCGGCTGGGGGTGGTCTATTCCACCAATCCCGACTTCGCTTACCAGACGGAAGGGGAGGCCCACGAGGCCGATACCCTTCCGCCGGGGAAGCAGCGCCTCATCGTGGGCATCGACCGCCGTAACCGCGGCGGCAAGCAGGTAACCCTGATTTCCGGTTTCGTGGGGCGGGCCGACGACCTGAAGGAGTTGGCCAAGACCCTGAAAACGCGCCTGGGCGTGGGCGGAAGCGCCAAAGACGGGGAAATCACCATCCAGGGAGATTTCCGGGACAAGGTGGTGGCCTTGCTGCTGCAAATGGGCTACCAGGCCAAAAGAGGAAACTGATGCCGGAAGAGGTTTTCAAATCGGGGCAGCTGCTGCTGGACCAGATGCCGTCCGCAGAGCCCGTCGCACAGGCGGCGGACTTTTCTGCCTGGCTGGCCCCGCTGTCCATAGGACTGTTCATCCTGCTGGCCCTGGTGTTCTTTCCCCGTTTCCGGGAACTGCTTCCGTTATTGCTGGACAGCCTTTTCCGGACCCGGGGCAGCGCAGAACTGGAGAGGAGCGTACGGGCCAGCCACGACCGCAACGTGCTGGCCATCCTCCTTCTGATCATCGCTCCGCTGATCCTGTACCAGTACCGGGTCTATGATCCGGCTTTCATCCGGAACATGGAGGGCAGCTGGGGGCTGCCGGCCGTTGCCGGCGTGGTCCTGGGCTATCTGCTGCTCCGCATCATCCTGTATCACGTGCTCAAGCCCCGGCGCGGAATAGAGAACTACCGCCTGGCCCGCCATACGGTGTATACCTACTACTGCTGCATGGCCATCCTCATCCTGGCAACGGTGGTGATTTTGGTACTTTTCCGCATACCTGCCCATGTGGCCCGGATGGTTCTCTGGATAGAAATGGGTGCGTCATACCTGCTTATTCTTGCGCGCAGAACGCAAATTTTAGCATTATCTTGCAATCCTTTGCGAACTTTTTTGTACCTTTGCGGGCTCGAATTATTGCCCACTGCGGCACTGGTAATTTCGGCTTTTGTATTGTAGTAGTGTAGTAGAAAGATTCATGAGCATCCAGAAGATTTTGGTATCCCAGAACGCCCCGCGCGTTCTTACGCAGTATCAGTCCGTAACGGAGAAGTTCGGCGCAACCTTCCAGTTCTGCCCTTTTTTCAAGATAGAACCCCTGACATCCCGTGAGTTCCGTGCCCAGCGCATCAATTTCCTGGACTACACGGCGGTGGTCTTTTCGTCCCGCCATGTCATTGACGCGTATTTCTCCCTGGCAGAGGAACTGCGCGTGAAAATCCCCGAGACCATGAAGTATTTCTGCACCACGGAAGCCGTGGCCATGTACCTGCAGAAACACATCGTGTACCGCAAACGCAAGATTTTCTTCGGCAACGGCACCCCGGAGAGCGTGATCGGGCTTATCGGCCCCAAGCACAAAGGGGAGAAGTTCCTGATAACCATGACCGAAGGCTCCTCCGTAGACGCCATGACCTCCCTTTTCCAGGCACATCACCTGGAGTATGCCACCGGCGTTTTCGTGAAGCCCGTGAGCCAGGACCTGAAGGGCTTGGACCTGCAGGACTACGACATGATCGTCTTCTACAATCCGGCCGACGTAAAGTCGCTCCAGGAGAATTTCCCGGACTTCCGGCAGGGCGATATCAAGATGGTCTCTTACGGCCGTTCCATCGTCCGTGCCATGGAAGAGGCCGGCCTGCGCATCGACGTAAAGGCCCCCTCTCCGGAAGCCCCTTCCGTGGCCCGTGCCATCGAACTGTATCTGGAAAGCCTGTCATAGCCTATGGCCGATGAAACCCTTCCCAAGTCCGAGCGTCTCTGCGGCCAGACAGCCGTAGTGGAGCTCTTCGGCAGCGGAAAGGGCTTTTCGGCAGGCTGCCTTCGTTGCAAAGTCTTGTTCCGGGATGGCGGGGAGCCTTCCCGGATTGTCGTATCCGTCCCCAAGCGCCATTTCAAGCGCGCCGTGCGCCGAAACCTCCTCAAACGCCGCATTCGGGAAAGCTACCGCCGGCAAAAAACGCTGCTGGGTCCCGGTGCGGACGTGCTCTTTATCTATACCTCCCGGGAAGTCCTTCCCTACGAGGCCATCTATGCCGATATGACCGCAGCACTCACCGCCATCAGCCATGCAAGAAACGATTAAAAAGATCCTCATTGCGCCGGCGGTGCTGCTCATCAAGTTTTATCAGCTGTGCATCAGCCCTTTTACGCCGCCTTCCTGCCGCTTCACGCCCACCTGTTCCCAGTATGCCCTGGAAGCGTTCCGGAAACACGGCCCGTTCAAGGGACTGTACCTGACCGTGAAAAGACTCCTTCGCTGCCACCCCTGGGGCGGAAGCGGATATGACCCTGTACCGTAATGCCCAGGAAAGAGAAAATACAGGCCATGTTCGACCAGATAGCCCCGTCCTATGACCGGCTCAACCACCTCATGTCCCTGAATGTGGACAAGCTCTGGCGTCGCCATGCCCTGAAGGAGATCGTAGACGGTACGCCGCAGCAAATCCTGGACGTGGCCTGCGGAACCGGGGACAGCACCATTTCCGTCGCCGCCGCGGCCGGCGCCGGTTCGCGGGTTACGGGGGTGGACATTTCCGAGGGAATGATGGCCCTGGTCATGGAAAAGGCCGCGCACGAAGGCGTCCACGACCGCATCCGCCTGCAGGTGGCCGACGGGGAAAACCTGCCCTTCCCCGAAGGCAGTTTCCACCGTGTCACCTGCGCTTTCGGCATCCGGAATTTCGAACACAAGGAACTGGGCCTGAAGGAATTCTACCGGGTGTTAAAGCCCGGCGGCAAGGCTGTGATCCTGGAACTGTCGGTGCCGCAGAACCGGCCGGTCCGCTGGTTCTACGACCTGTATTTCATGCACATCCTGCCCTGGATAGGCGGCCGGATTTCCGGCAACAGGGAGGCCTATCGTTACCTGCCCGCGTCCGTACACGCCTTCCCGGCCCCGGAGGTGTTCCTCCGGATGATGCGGACGGCAGGCTTCGGTGCCGTCCGTCACAAGTCCCTGTCCCTGGGCCTGTGCCGGATGTATGTTGGAGAGAAATGAAAAACCATAACGTGATGAAACCGCAAACCCAAATTGTCCCGGTAACAGACCGGAAGATGTTAAAGAAGTTTATCCGTTTCCCGCTGGACCTGTACAAAGACAGTGACAAGTGGGTGCCTGCCTTCGAGGACGACGAGTTCAACTCCCTGGGGTCCAGGAATCCCGCGCTCGCTTTCTGCGAACGGGAACTGTACCTGGCCTTTCAGGGCGAGGAAATTGTCGGTCGCGTGGCCGCCATCATCAATCATAAGGCCAATGAAAAGTGGAACGAGCATACCGTCCGCTTCGGCTGGATCGATTTCGTGGAGGACTTTGACGTGGCCAAGGCCCTGATCGAAGCCGTGATGGCCTGGGGTAAGGCCAGGGGTGCCACCAAAATCAAGGGCCCGCTGGGCTTCACCGACATGGACCGCGAAGGCATGCTGGTAGAGGGCTTCGAGAACGAGAGCCCGTTTACGGTCATTTACAACTATCCTTATTATCCCGAATTCCTGGAGCGGCTGGGCTTTACAAAAGATGTGGACTGGACCCAGCGGCTGTGCGTGCTGCCGGAAACCGGTACGCCGCGCCAGTTCCTGCTGGCCGACCGCATCGGCGAGCGCTACGGCCTGCGCATCTACACGGCCAATACGCTCCGGAAAATGGCCAAGCGGGGCCGGGAAATGTTCCATGTCCTGAATACGGCCTTTGACGGCCTGTACGAGTATACCCGGCTCACGGATGAGCAGATAGACGGCTATGTGAAACAGTACGTCCCCGTCCTGAACAAGGACCTGGTGGCTTTTGTGGTAAACGAGGAGGACCAGCTGGTGGGCTTTGCCGTGACCATGCCGCACATCAGTGCCGCCGTCCGGAAGGCCAAGGGCCGCATTTTCCCCTTCGGCTGGGTACACCTGCTGCCGGCGCTCAATCCCCGCCGCTCCCATATTGCCGAGCCGCTGCTGATAGGCATATTGCCCGAATATCAGTCCAAAGGTGTGGTGGTGCTCATGTTCAAGTACTTGCTGGACAACTACCAGCGGCTGGGTATCCGGCAGATGCTGCTGAACCCCCAGCTGGAAGAGAATCACAAAGTGCAGAACCTCTGGGGCATGTTCGAGAACTGGCAGTATCAGCGCCGCCGCTGCTATGTCCGGGACCTGGAACCTTCAAAGGAAATTTCAGATTCTCCGGAAAAATAGGTACTTTGCAGTCTAAACTAAACTGCATGGAAGAACTGACAATCGTTCCTGTCAGCGGGAAGCGGATGCTCCGGCAGTTTGTCCGTTTCCCGCTGAAACTTTATAAGAATTGTGACAAATGGGTGCCCGCCTTCGAGGACGACGAGTACAAGTCCCTGGGCCCCGAAAACCCTTCTCTGGCCTTTTGTGAGCGGGAATTGTACCTGGCTTTCCGCGGAAAGCGGGTGGTGGGCCGGATAGCGGCCATCCTCAACCGCAAGGCCAATCAGAAGTGGGGAGAGGAACTGGTCCGCGAACTGGGTATCGACTCTCTGACCATGCTGCTGCTGTCGCTGGCGGCCGAAGAAAAATTCGGGATGCACTTCCCGGACGGCGCCCCCGCCCCGGTCACGGTAGGGGAGGTGTGCGATGCCGTGGTAAAAGCCCGGGCATAACGCCCCTGAAATTGTCTTTTGTATGCCTGCAAAGTTTTTGTAACTTTGTAGGCTTATTGTTTCTATATGGATCAGAAAACCTTCAACAAGTGGAACTGGATAGTGGCTCTGGCCGTGCTGGTGATTTCGTCGGCCACCTATCTTTCCACCATAGAACCTACCGCGTCGTTCTGGGACTGCGGAGAATTCATCGCTTCGTCTTATAAGCTGGAAGTGGGTCACCCTCCGGGAAACCCGGTGTTCCAGCTCATCGCCCGTTTCTTCACCATCCCCGTGGACGCCGCGCATGCCGCCGTGGCCGTGAATGCCATGAACGCCCTCCTGAGTGCACTCACGGTGTTCCTGCTGTATTTTACCATTGTCTTCTTCGCCAAACGGATCGTGAAGAATCCCATCGCGGTCCTGGGCGCCGGCGCGGTGGGCGCGCTGGCCTACTGCTTCAGCGACACCTTCTGGTTCAGTGCGGTGGAGGGTGAGGTGTATGCCATGAGTTCGCTGTTTACGGCGCTGGTCTTCTGGGCCATGTGCAAGTGGTACGACCAGGCCGATGAGCCGCATGCCAACCGCTGGATCGTGCTCATCGCGTTCCTGATGGGCCTTTCCATCGGCGTACACCTTCTGAACCTCCTCACCATTCCGGCTTTCGTATTCATGTACTACTACCGGAAGAACGAAGATAAGAAGCTGGGATTCAAGAAGCTCGCCGGAATCTTCGCCATCGGCGTGGTCATCGAGTTCCTGCTGGTGTACCTCTTTATCCCGTACCTGCCCAAGCTGGCGGCTTTCTTCGACCGCATCTTCGTCAACGGCTTCGGCCTGCCGTACAATACCGGCGCAACGGTGTTCCTGGTGGCGCTGCTGGCCCTGTGCTTCTGGGGGCTGTTTGTCACCCTCCGTAAAGACAAGGTGTTCCTGAACACGGTCATCCTCTGCGTGACCACGCTGGTGATCGGCTTCTCGCTGTTCTCCATCGTCATCATCCGCTCCAGCGTAAAAACGCCCACCAACGAGTATCAGCCGGACAATCCGTATACGCTGGTGCGTTACCTGAGCCGCGAGCAGTACGGTTCCACGCCGCTCCTGTACGGCCAGTATTACGACGCCCCCTATGACCTGAAGCAGGGTACGTACTGGGCGGCCCTCAATGGCAAATACGTGAAGGCCGACGCCCCCACGGACGCCGTTTACAAGCCCGAGGGCAAGATGCTGTTCCCGCGCATGTGGTCCGGGGCAGACCCCCGCTATACGGAGTTTTACGAACTGTATACACAGGGGAAGGGCACCCGCGTGAAGGGCGCCAAGAGCCGCAAGCCCACCTTCGGGGCCAACATGGCCTATTTCTTTGACTATCAGGTCAACTGGATGTACTGGCGTTACTTCATGTGGAATTTCGTAGGGCGCCAGAACGACATCCACAGCCCGCTGCCCGGCAATGTGTTCTACGGCAACTGGGAAAGCGGCGTGGGCGTGCTGGACCGGCTGCGCCTGGGAGACCAGTCGGACGCTCCGGCCGTCCTGCGGGAGAACAAAGGCAAGAACCACTATTTCTTCCTGCCCCTGCTGCTGGGCCTGCTGGGCCTGGTGTTCCAGTTCGACCGCGACAAGCGCGGCAGCTGGATCGTGTTCCTGATGTTCTTCATGACGGGTATCGCCATCGTGCTGTACCTGAATCAGCCGCCCTACCAGGTGCGGGAACGGGATTATGCTTATGCGGGCTCGTTCTACATGTATGCCATCTGGATCGGCCTGGGTGTGGCGGCCCTGTATCAGTGGCTCTCCGACGCAGCCCGGAAGGTGCCTGAAAGGGCCCTGGCCACCGGCGTTTCCGTGCTGTGCCTGGGCGTTCCGGCCCTGATGGCCGCCCAGAACTGGGACGACCACAACCGTTCCAACCGCTATACCTCGGTGGAGATGGCGGCCAATTACCTGAATTCCGTCGGCAAAAACGGACTGCTCATCACCCACGGCGACAACGACACCTTCCCGCTCTGGTATGCCCAGGAGATTGAAGGTGTACGCACGGACGTCCGGGTGGTCAATACCTCGCTGCTGGGAACGGACTGGTACATAGACCAGATGAAGTGGGCCTGCAACGAGAGCGCCCCGCTGCCCCTGACCGTGCCCCAGAGCCAGTATCTGTATGGAACCAACGAGTTTGTGTACATTGCCTACGATGACGGTTCTCCCATGCTCCTGAAGGACGTGATGGACATTTTCCGGGATCCCAAAATGAAGGTGGGCCTGGACAACGGCATGAAACTGGATTTCATCTGCGCCCGGAATGTGGTCATCCCCGTGAACAAGGAAAACTGCATCAAGTACGGCATCGTGCCGGAGCAGTTTGTCTCCGAAATCCCCGACAGCATCATGCTGTCCATGTCCAAGGACAAGAACTATGTGTCCAAGCCGGAACTCTTCCTGCTGGACCTGCTGTCAAACTACCAGTGGGACCGCCCCATCAGCATGCTCAACATGGGCGGAGACCTGAAC
>Ga0310694_10004555_pt1 | contig 13377 bp, 10 predicted proteins | sample 174DNAGHGhighgp2_FD_203884 | JGI IMG/M metagenome (GOLD analysis project Ga0310694, IMG submission 203884) | Sheep rumen microbial communities from Palmerston North, Manawatu-Wanganui, New Zealand - 1742 DNA GHGhigh gp2 (v2) (version 2) | ecosystem: Host-associated > Mammals > Digestive system...
CGACAATCCAAGTAAGCTTGATTGTACTCGCTGCTCGGTCGATTCATCTAATGGTTAGGATACAAGATTCTCAATCTTGGCATAGGGGTTCGATTCCCCTATCGACTACAAAAAATTAGGAGCCGTTTGGCTCCTATTTTTGTTTATGTGTTTCTTAATTCCAATGGCGTCATGCCGAAATGATCTTTCACATATTTACCAAAGAAGGAGGGGTTGGGAAAAGCGAGCTTTTCACAAATTTGTTTGATACTGAGATCTGTCTGTCGCAAGTAGTAACGAATATCCTCCAACACATGTTCCGTAATCCACTCGTTGGCGGTCTTGCCGGAATTCTTCTTGCAGACGGCAGTCAGGTATTTGGGTGAGATGCAAAGTTCGCTGGCATAATCTTCCACCGTATGACGTTTGACATCTTTGGAATGCAGCAAATCAAGGAAATGTTGAAAGTGGGCTTTAGATGTCATTCTATCATTACCATGCAAAGCATCAGCGTTAGCCAGACTAGTATCTGCCGATAACATCTTCTTCATCCCGCCGCAGAGCCCTAGAATGGCCGCTCGTAGAAGCGATTGGATAATTTCGGTCTTTAACGGATAGTTATCCCCCTTGGTAATGGCCAGCGTCAGCATGTCGTAGAAGTGGGTGTAGAAAAGTATCTCGTCCTCATCCATCGTCACTATGTGGTGGCGATGGATGTACATCATGTCGATCCAGATGTTCATTTTCTCGCGCAGTAAACTCTGAAGGATGCGATTGGTGAGGAACATGGCCTTCAGGTTGAAGTCAGGACTGACCATCATATCAGTCACCGTGACGTTCTGGGGTACGATGGCCACCTGGTTCTTGTGAAGTTCCATTTGTATACCGTTCATCTGAGCCTGTATCTTGCCATTGGTGCAGATGACGACGGCATTCATGGTCACATGGGCGGTATTGATTTCGGCGAATTGCTGAATACTGTCGACGACCACAATATCGTTGTCGGAATAGCCAATCTGGATATCCTCATTGTTAGCTAATGTCTGAAATGTTACTTCTTCATGCTGTTTCATGTTGCAAAAGTACTTAATTTTTTTCAATTTTAATGTCTTATTTGGTATCAATATTGTTTTTTTTGACATCATGATGCCAAATCGGTAAGATATGAAGCGAAATCAAACATGAATGATAGGCGATTTTGGATTAATTTTGCACTCAAAATAAAACAATTGAATATGAAAAAAGATTATTTGATACTGCTATCAGTCATATTACTGGGCAGTTCTTGCCAACAGCAAGGGGCAAAATCGAGCATGAAGGCTCCGACGAGAGTGAAAACACAGGTAGTATCACCCAGTATGGTGGATAATGCGCAGACGTATGTGGGTATGGTGGAAGAAAGCGAGGCTACCGCAGTTAGTTTTACAGGAATGGGGGTAGTTAAGCGTGTATTGGTGCGTGAAGGCCAGACCGTAGGAAAAGGTCAGCTACTGGCAGAGATGGACGACACTCAGGCCCGCAACCTGCTGAGTGGTGCCGAGGCGCAGATGACGCAGGCCAATGATGCATTGGCACGCTACAAGATGCTGCACGACAACGGCTCGCTGCCCGAGGTGCAGTGGGTAGAGATACAGAGCAAGGTGGCTCAGGCCAAATCGCAGCTGGAGGTAGCCAAAAAGAACCTTGCCGATTGCCGGTTGGTAGCGCCTGTTAGTGGCGTGATCGGTAAGAAGCTGATTGGGGCGGGTGAAACAGCCATGCCCTCGCAGGCTATAGTAAATATCCTTGATATCTCATCGGTAAAGGTAAAAGTGGCAGTACCAGAAGCTGAAGTTGGCGGTATCAATACCCATACGCCAACGAGTATCAAGGTTGAAGCCATCAATGGCAGTTATCAGGGAGGCCAGATAGAGAAAGGCGTGCAGGCCGATGCCCTCACACATACGTACGATATAAGAATAAATGTAGCAAATAGTGACCACAAGCTGCTGCCAGGGATGGTGGCAAATGTGCGTTTTGTATCTGATGGTTCACAGGCTGTTGGTAGTAAAATGGTTCCTGTAACGGCAGTACAGAGAAAGTCAGACGGCAGCTTGTTTGTCTGGACGGTTGGCAAGGACAGCACGGCTCATCGCACAACTGTTACTATCGGTCAGCCACAAGGTAATTTTGTGAGTGTCATCGACGGACTGAATATGGGCGACCGTATAGCTACCGAGGGGTATCAGAAACTGAGTGAAGGAACCAAAGTAGTGTATTAATATGGGAAATAGGACTAACTGGCTCCGATGGCCGTTGGAGCATTACTCAATATCATTGCTCATTGTAGGCATTCTGTTTGTAATGGGCATCTATGGCATGTATATCATGCCGAAAGACGAATTTCCACATGCCACCATCCGACAAGGTGTGGTAGTGGCGGTATATCCAGGTGCTACATCAGAAGAGGTTGAGCAGCAGGTGGCCCGCCCTCTGGAGCGCTATCTGTTTACCTTTGGCGAGGTGAATCGCAAGAAGACCACTACGCAGAGTCAGAACGGCATGTGTATCGTGATGGTGAAACTGAACGATGATGTGAACAATAAGGACGAGGTGTGGTCGAAGATAAAACATGGTTTGAATGGCTTTAAGGCGCAGTTGCCCAGTGGTGTGCTGGCCATCGTGGTGAACGATGATTTTGGAAACACCTCGGCGCTGCTTATCGCCATCGAGAGCGACCAGCGCAGCTACCGCGAGTTGAAACAATACAGCGATGATTTGAGCGACCGCCTGCGTCGCATCCCGTCGGTGGCAAATGTAAAACTCTTCGGCGAGCAGAAAGAGCAGATCAGTCTTTATATAGACCGCCAGCGCTTGCAAGCTTATGGTGTAGGTCAACAGATGCTCTTTTCGCGTCTGCAGGCTCAGGGTATCACCACGATGAGTGGCAGTATCAGCGATGATGACCAGCAGATACCCATCCACGTGGAGGCTCAGGAGAACAGCGAAGAAGAGATAGCCAACCAGATCATCTTCTCTGACCCAGCAACGGGTAAGGTGGTACGTGTTCGTGATGTGGCCCGTGTGGTGCGCGAATACGAACCGATGTCGAGTCGTATTGAGCAGGATGGACACCCCTGTGTGTTGCTGTCGATGGAGATGACACCAGGTAATAATGTGGTGCAGTATGGTCAGGAGGTTGATCGGGTGCTGAAAGATTTCAGAGAGAACGAACTGCCCGAGGATGTAAGCGTGACCCGCATAGCTGATAAACCCAAAGTGGTGGCGAAGAGCGTGAGCGACTTCCTGCGCGACTTGCTCATCTCGATGGCTATCATTATCCTGGTGATGATGGTGCTGTTCCCCATCCGTTCGGCCATCGTGGCAGCTATCACCATTCCGCTAAGCACCTTTGTGAGTGTGGCTGTGATGTATATGATGGGTATCGAACTGAACATCGTGACGCTGGCGGCACTGATTGTAGTGTTGGGAATGATTGTAGATAATTCGATTGTAGTCATCGATGGCTATCTGGAGTATCTGGGCAAAGGCTTCAAGCCCTTTGATGCTGCCATTGAGTCGGCCCGCCAGTATTTCATGCCTATGTTCTTGGCTACCATCTGCATCTGTGCCATCTTCTATCCATTTCTCATCACGATGAAGGGCATGTTCCACGATTGTCTGGAGGATTTCCCCGTCACGATTACCATCAACCTGATGGTGTCATTGGTACTGGCTGTCACGGTCATCCCATTCCTCGAGACACGCATCATCAAGCCTGATAAGGTAAGTACCGATGGCAACAAAATAACCAAATGGGTGCAGAGTACATATAATAAGGTGTTAGATTGGACTTTTGCCAACCCGTGGCTAACCATCGGTGGTGGCATCGCCGTCATTCTGCTCTCAACACTGATAGCTCCCACGCTGAAGATACGTCTCTTCCCATACGCAGACCGCGACCAGTTTGCCGTAGAGATATTCCTGCCCGATGGTAAGGGACTGGCAGAGACAGAGCTGATTGCCGACTCGGTACAGCACGTGCTTGAGAAGGATGAGCGTATCACAGGCATAACAGGATTCATAGGCTGTTCATCGCCCCGATTCATGGATGCATACGCACCTCAGATGGCGGGTAATAACTATGCACAGTTCATTGTGAATACTCAGAGCGACAAAGCCACACTCGACCTTCTGGCCCAATATCAGCCACAATTGAGTGAGGCGTTCCCCAATGCCTATGTGAAGTTCAAACGCCTGGACTATCTGGAAGTGAGTGAATTGGAGTATCGTTTTTATGGCGACAATCTCGACTCACTGCATGTGGTGGCAGAACGACTGATGGAGCGTATGCGCCAGATGCCAGAACTGGAGTGGGTGCATACCGACTATCTGCAGCCTTATCCCATCATCAACGTAGAACTCGATCCTGTAACCTCTGCTCAATTAGGTATTACACGCACTACCGCCCAGCTGGCTCTGAGTGCCACATCAAGCGACCTGCGTGTAGGACAGATCTGGGAGGATAACTACGAACTACCTATTGTGGTGAAGGACGATACCGATATGACCTTCTCGGATGTGGCCAATCTGGGCATTGCATCGCCTGCATCGCTTGTATCAGGAGGTCTGCACAGCACCAATTCTACTGTGCCTCTGCGACAGATTGCCAAAGTCGCTCCCAAGTGGAGTGAGAGCCGCATCATGCATCGTGGCGGCGAGCGCTGCATCACGGTGACAGCCCAGTTTGCGCAAGGAGTCTATACCGCTCCTGTTGAAAAAGAGATAGCCCGCATCATGCAGGAGGAAATTCTGCTGCCACAAGGTGTGCGTACTGAGGTGGGTGGCGAGATTGAATACGGCGACGAGGCTATGCCGCAGATTATCGGTGGTATTACCATTGCGATGATTATTGTATTCTTCTTCCTGTTATTCAACTTCAGGAAGTACGGTGTAACTACTGTCTGTATGGCTGCTTTAGCTCTGATGATTCCTGGAGCACTCATCGGTCTGGGCCTGATGAACCGCGCCTTAGGACTGACCTCTATCTTCGGACTCATCACCCTGATGGGAATGATTATGCGTAACGAGATCCTCATCTTTGAGCATGCCATCGACCTGATTAAGAAATATGTGGCAGAGCATGGTAATTGGACAGTGGACCGCCAGGGATATAACAATGCCGTCCGTCAGGCTGCTTACGAAGCTGGCAAGCGACGTATGGTGCCTATATTCCTCACCACAGCCACCACTGCCGTTGGTGTGGTGCCGATGATTATTGCCCAGAGTTCATTCTGGATGCCAGTTGGTGTCACCATCTTCGCAGGTGGTATCGGCTCACTTATCATGGTGGTTACTATGCTCCCCGTTATTTATTGGAAGGTTTCGACTAAGTGAGAGAAGTAAGAGCTTGCTCTCACTTCCGAACGTGAGAAAGCTCAACGAAGTTAAAGTTTCTACAAAGTAATTATGAAAAAGATATTATTACTGATAGCTTTGGGCTGTGCACTCTCAGCCTCAGCACAGACCTACACATTGGAGCAGATAAAGGATTCTGCCCTGCATAACAATATCACTATACGCAGTGCCAAATACAACATCGATGCAGCCCGCCAGCAACGCAAGGAGGCATTTACCAAGTATTTCCCTAGTGTGAGTGGTACTGGGCTTTGGTTCAATGCCAATAAAGGTATGGCACAAACCACTATCAACCCTTCAGCAGGTATTTCGCCCGAGTTGGGGGCGGCCTTGGCTCAGTCGTTGCCCCAAGAGGCCCTAGCGGCCTTGGGAAACCCCGTCAGCATCTCGATGATGAAGAACGGCACCATCGGCTCGCTCACGGCTCTACAGCCCGTCTTTGCCGGTGGTCAGATTATCAACAGCAATAAACTCGCTAAAGTTGGTGAGGACGTGAGCCGCTTGCAGTTGCAGTTGTCGGAAAACGAAGTGGAGAAGACTGCCGAACAATATTTCTGGCAATTGGCCTCGATGCAGGAGAAGATGAAAACCATTGAGGCTGTAGATACCCTGTTGGCCGGTATTCACAAAGATGTAGATGTGGCTGTGCGTGCTGGTTTGATCATGCCCAACGACTTGCTGCAGGTACAGCTACGTCAGAACGACATCAAAAGTCAGCGACTGAAACTGAATAACGGCATCTCCATTGTCCGTCTGTTGTTGTCGCAATACTGCGGCCTCCGCGACACGTCGTTTGCCATTGACCATTCTTCATTGACCATTGACCATTCTGCTACGCAAATGGAGAAGGCTAATAATGGTCAATTGTCAATGTTCAATGTTCAATGTTTGCCCGAGTATCAGCTGCTTGACAAACAGGTGGAAGCTGCTAATCTACAAAAGAAACTGGCCGTTGGTCAGAACCTGCCATCAGTTGCTGTCGGCGCAGGCTATAACTACCACAATATGCTTGATAATAATCACTCGTTCGGGATGGTGTTTGCTACCGTTAGTGTGCCCATCTCCGACTGGTGGGGCGGTTCTCATACCATCAAACGCCGCAAGATAGAGCACCAGAAAGCTGTAGAACAGTTAGAGGATAATGCCCAACAGCTACAGATCCGTATGCAAAATGCCTGGAATGGGTTGGAAGAGTCGTATCAACAATTACTCCTGGCTCAGCGTAGTATCGAACAGTCTGAGGAAAACCTTCGCCTTAATCGAAACTATTACAAAGCAGGTATCTCTAAGATGAGCGACTTACTCGAAGCTCAGATGCTCTATCAGCAATCTCTCGACCGCCGTACAGATGCCTATGCGGATATGCAACTACGGCTTTTAGAATACAAACAAGCAACAGGACAAAAATAAAACAACTATGAAAAGATTCTATTATTTTCTGACGTGCTTACTGTTTAGCACCTATGTTTTTTCTATGGAAAGACTTTCCGGCGTCTGGTATGGACTCTATTGTGGTTCTCCTGTAACCGTGTCTTTCACTGACAAACTCCAGTTGGCAGCAGAGTCATTTTCTTCTATGAATATGACTTGTAACTATTCACTACCAGGTAATGGCAGGATTATTGTCTCTGAAGCCGGACTAGGGATGGCGGGCGAAGGGCTCTATACAATCAAGGATGGAACATTGGAACTGTTATTAGTCTTTGGCGCTGCAGGGCAAGTCAAGCCTCTTCAATCCTTTGCCGACGGTGAAGGGAATCCTGCTGCAACGCACCTGGTCCTCTCACGCGACAAAGCGGTCATAGACAAAGTTACTGCTCCTGTTCAGGTTCCTGCAAAAGCTCATATAGCCTTTGAACGCAACAGACGTTTGGGAGTAGGAATCAATCTCAACGCAGTACTGGATGGCAACTCCAACGGCACACCTTTAAAAGCTGGAAGCATCAAAGGTATTGCCGATGCAGGTTTCCAAAGCATACGCATTCCCATCCGCTGGGCCGACCATGTTTCCAAAGAGGCTCCTTATACCATTGATCCAGATTTCTTCAAGGCTGTGGATAACATCGTGAAAGAATGCCTGCAAAATGACTTAGCTGTCATTTTAGATAATCACTACTATCCCGGTCTGTCATTTAATCTTGGTCCTCAGGATTTGGAAACAGAGCCCAACATAGAGCGGCTTTGTAGTATATGGAACCAGATTTCAGCTCATTATAAAGATTATCCTGACCAGAATGTCTTTTTTGAATTGATGAACGAACCAAGTCTTGCATTAGCTCCTGCTCTGTGGAATAGAGTGGTGGCAAGGGTTACTCGGATTATCCGTGAGCAGAACTCTGGAAAGACTATTCTGGTTGGCACCCCTAGTCTGGGGCAACACTGGACTATCGGCCTATTGGAATTTCCCGACGACTGGAATATGATTGTGGATGCACATTATTATTTGCCACAGACGTTTACCCATCAAGGACTCTCATATGCTATGGCAGGGAATCTGCACGACATTCCTTGGATGGGAACAGAGGCCGACAAATCTCCAATAGAACATGATTTTTCTTTCCTTGCCCGTTGGAGCCAGCGTACAGGACGCCCAGTCTGCATCGGAGAATACGGTGTTTGCGCCAATGCCGATGATGCATCCCGTGCTCGTTACGTAGCTTTCATCCGCAGTCTTATTGAGCAGTATGGGATGAGTTCACACTACTGGACTTACCACCGTGATATCTTCCAGGCCTTTGACGAACAGACTGGGCAGTGGAATGACTCCTTGTTGAAGGCGCTGAACCTCCCAGCACGTAAAGAAGAAAAGGGAAGTTTTCAGGCAAGCCAGTTCTTGAATCCTGATCTGAAATATGCCCCTTCGGTGCGCTGGTGGTGGCCAGGAAATGACGTAGACAACACGGAACTCAAGAGAGAGCTGGAGCTGTTCGCTTCTAACCATATCGGTGGCGTGGAAATTCAGCCTTTTGCCTTGGTTGTTCCTATGCCGGAAGAACGAGTCGGAGCTATCATGAGTTTTGATACGGATTCTTATTACGAGCATCTTTCTACCGTGATGGCAACAGCCGCCAAACTTGGCATGACCGTAGATATGACCAACGGCAGCGGGTGGCCTGCAGCCTCGCCCGCCATTACTGAAGCCGAAGAGAATCGTTCACTACAATTTGGCTTGACCATTATTCCAGAAACAGGAGGCACCGTCGCCATTCCCCGTTCTAAGAGAAAGGACAGCAAATTTGCCACCTTGATAGGGCTGTTGGAAGCGCAGGTAAAGGAAAACGAAAATGGTCCATGGCAGCTTAAAGATGTGAAAGAACTTCCCCATACCGATACGACGGTCACCTTCTCACCAGCAAAAGTAGAGAAAGGATGGCAGAGAAGTCTGATTGCCCTCTGGTCAGTTCCATCACAGGAAATAAATATGATTACCGCACGACCTGACGGCGGTAAAGTGATTGACCATTTCGACTCTATTGTAGTCCAGAAAACCTACGATCATTACTTCGGAGCACGTTCAGGTCTGATTCCCTTCTACGGAAAACCTTTCCGTTCTATCTTCAACGACAGCTATGAGTTCAAGGTTGATCGTCACATAACGGCCGATTTCAGAGATGTATTCCTGCATAACCGAGGATATGATCCGTTACCCTGGATGCCAGCCAACATCTGGTATGGTTATAACAACATGTATGACCAGGGGAAAAACTATGCTGAATTCAGTTTTGGCGATGTGGACACCCGTCTCCGTTACGATTATGATTTAACCGTAAGCGATTTAGTAAGAATGCATCTGCTCAAAGGTTCTTCCCACTGGACAAAAGAGCGCGGCTTGCTGCATAAGACTCAACCATACGGTCTTCCTATGGACTATATGGGGGCTGCAGGGGATGCGGATATTCCAGAAACAGAAAATATGATCTTTGGTGGCGGTAGTGAAGGAGGTTTAAAAATGATTTCCTCTGGGGCTATGTTGTACAACAAACCACTTGTCAGCGCTGAATCCGGAGTCCATATCAACCGAGCCTTGATGGTTACGCCCCAAAAATTACGTTCCACTGCCGACAAACTCCTTTCCAGCGGTGTCAATCAGATTATCTGGCATGGTTCCCCTTACAAATATGAAGTTGGGGGCATTCCCTGGCAACCCTTCTATAATTCCATGATTGGAGTTAATTTCTCATCTGACCTATATGAAGAAAACGTCTTCTGGAACGAACTGGCAGATGTGAATCAATATGTACAGCGTGCTCAGTACTTGATGCGCAAAGGAAAAGCCGAAGCCGACATCCTGGTATATTATCCGTTCTTGGAATACAGCAGCAGTGTTAAGAATCCAGAGGAAATCCTCTATTACGGAATGCTTCCAGAGACAGAACCTGGGGCTGACAACGAGCAGAAAGTATCGGAAGATGCTGTGAGCAAATGGCTGAGCGCCGTATGGCCTATATTGAACGAATTAGAAAGACGTGGACTCACCTGGTCATGGGTCAATGACGAATCCCTGCAGGAGATGAAGGCAACTCCTGACGGACGCTTGCATATCCGTGGCAACAGCTACGGGGGACTTGTCCTGTTTAATCTTCCTTGGATTCAAATGCAAACAGCCCAGAACCTTCAGCAGCAATCTACTGCTAATCTGCTGATTATTGGTGACCTGCCAGTCAAACAGCCTTCCTTCAAGGATTATGCGAAGAACGATAAAGAAACAGCTAAGCTGATGAAGAAAGTGGCGTCTGGGAAACATGTCTGCAACAGCATTCACAATTGGGTGGTTTCAACCCCTCTGACAACGTTGGCTGGAGGAGAACGGGTCAGGACAGCCCGTCGTCGAATTTCTGACAATGAACTGGTTCAACTCTATTGGAACGTAGATAACCGTTGGAAGGAAATCAGCATTCAGGCCGTCGCTGCTCCCTATGCCTACTGGTTCGATGCTGAAGACGGGAGTGTGACAACTGTCGATAGAACATCTTCCGGTGAAATCAAAGGCATGCTTCCTCCGCTTTCAACTCGCTTCCTTTATATCACTAATTCCCCCATTCAGGAAGCGAAGGCTCCCCAGCCTACTCCGTCTACCACCAAGGATTCCAAGACCATTGAATGGGGACAATGGGCGCTGCAACTTGGAGAACAAATCATCCGCGACGCTCAACTGGCAGACTGGCGGAATATTCCACAGCTGGCCGACTCCTGCGGTGAATCTGTTTACACCACCCGATTCTCACTGGAAAAGACCGCCACAAAGTATGTGCTCGATTTAGGAGATGTCTACTACACAGCAGAAGTGTATATCAACGGAAAGGCTGTTGGAAAACGTTGCTGGAAACCGTTCAGGTTCGACATTACAGACTATGTACAAAGTGGTGAGAATGCTATTGAAATCCGCGTGAAGGCATCTGATTATAATACGAAGGTTCTACGTGGTCGTGAGGGCGATGCCACATTCTCCTCGATTGCGAACTCAGGGCGAATAGCCAATGGACTGAAAGGTCCGGTGCAGATATTTGCTGAGTGATTGCTATAAAATTGTATGTCTTTTAAAACAAAAATGCTCAAAAATTGTACAATATTGAGATTTTATACTTCTATATAATTAACCTATTATATATTTACTGCCAGGAATCTGCGAGATGAGTTTCGTTGTTACTGCACAACATAGGAACGTGAGCAGTCCGATAATGGGAATGGCAAGCCATACGGGCAGTATAGGGGTGGCCACATCGCCGTTGATGATCCATTCTGCGATAAAAGTCAGGAAGAAAATATGCATCAGATACATGCCAAAGGTGAGTTTGGCAAGGCTGTTGATCCATCGGGGAGCCTTCTGGATGCAACTGAACAGCAGGAAGGAACCGAAGATGGCAAGCAACACATTGGGTGTGCAGAACTCCCACGACCATTCCATCATTGGTGTCTCCTCATGTGCACACGGATATAGTGAGCCAACACGAGATAGCCTAAATAACCAGAGCAGTACCACAGGGCAGAATACAGGTTCCAGAAACATTCACCCCAAAGTTCGGGCGACACAAAGCGATGCAACCAAGGGATGAGTGTGGAGAAGGCAAAGATGCCGAGGAATATCAGTTCGTCTTTTGCGCCAGCCTTCTCAAGCCAAGGCGACACTACGGGGATGATGAGGTAGATACAGATGAGCGGATACATGAACTACAGATGACCGCCCCATAGCGGGAAGTTGAAGGGCACCATCTTCAGTTGCTCAATAGCATAATCCCACGTCAATCCGCCCCAAGCGGCTGGCAATACGGCATATAGCACCAAGAAACAAATAAAGGGTGGCAGGATGCACAGGAAACGACGATGATAGAATTGGCTCATCGTCATCCCCGTCTTCATCGGCAACAGCAGGAAGGCTGAGACGATCATAAACAGAGGCACGGATATGCGCCCGAAAAAGCCGTCATAGAAAGACACCCAACAACGGGTTTGCCCGATGCCATGTAATCACGAAATTCTTGTATTGTCATCGTTCTTTATTTATCTTTTGTGAATTTGTAAACTGCCCATGTTGGTAGAATGGCCAATAACAATAAACTTGTCTCCACCAATGCGTAGGAGCCGAAATAGTCAACCAATGTCTGGAATTTCAAAAATCCGTCCACGAGGAATACCAGGAGGGCAAACCAGCATAGAAAGAATATTGCTGAATACTTGATTTTACGTTTCTTCAGTTTCATTTTGTAGTATTATTCTTTTGCCTAACTAGTTCTATAGCCTCTTTTCCCGTAAGATGTTCTATGTCGAAACGAATCATTAACATCCGAGACAGACCGCTTTCCAACTCTTTCTGCAAGACTTTCTCTTGATTAGGATTATACCTGTTACCAAATATCCGGGCTGTTGCCAACTTCTCAGCTTCGTCCTCAATGATGTGGATTCGCCCAAATGCAATGACACTACGAAAGAAAGTGGTGTATTTCTCTGGATGCACTTCATCCTGAGCGATGACACAGAACGATGCCTTGTCACACTTGCGAATGGCATCGACTTTATGACCGCTCAGCGCACTATGGAAATATAACCTGCCATTGGCATAGACATAGCTGATGGGGACGGCATACGGATAATCATCATCACCCAACAGTGCCAATGTACCTGCCGTTGCCTTCTTTAAAATTGAAATGCTTTCTTCTTCCGAAAGCTGCTGGCGTTTACGCCTCATTTCTCTAAATTCACTCATAGCAATCCTAATACTATATCTCCATGACGTTTTTCGTCGTTCATCAATTCATTTTAGTCATGTGATAGCCCATTCTATTCAACTGCATAGCGGCTCCAAATAGGTAGAGTTGATGCAGGCATGAGACATAGGCATCGAAAGCCTCCTTGGTTCCAGGCTCTATACGCTGGTGCATAAGGGCATTATATACCCGTGAGGCACACTCGCCTGTCAACTTCTCCAGAGCGGTATAGTCAGCACCTTGCAGCAAAAGTATATCTTCACGGATATATTCGTCCATTGAATCGTAGCCCCTCTTGTCTCGCATGTAGGCATAGAGGTCGTCGATCTTGGAATAGATGTCCCATTCCGTGTCCCACATCTTAGCTACAGCCATGCCAATATACATCATCCATCCCAGAGAGGCCGAAGGGAAGTTCTGAAACTCGCGGATGCCATCAGGGATGTAAGCTTTTGCTATCTCCTCCCATTTGTCTTCAACATCGGGACACTCAGGCAGACGTTCATCAACCTCGTTCATTGACTGCAGGAACTGGTGTAAATTCTTATGCAATATCTCTTCAAAATTCTCCATAATAGTATTTTCACGAATAAACTCCTATGGTACAAGTCAATCCTAAGGAATCAATAATGAGGAATCGCCATAGCTCAGGAAACGGAAATCGTTTGCCAGAGCATAATCATATATCTTATGCCAGTCGCCTTTAACGAAAGCACTTACCAATAGCAGCAGTGTAGACTGAGGCTGATGGAAGTTTGTTACCAACATCTTTACTATATGATACTGGTAGCCTGGGGCT
>Ga0310694_10004559_pt1 | contig 13369 bp, 9 predicted proteins | sample 174DNAGHGhighgp2_FD_203884 | JGI IMG/M metagenome (GOLD analysis project Ga0310694, IMG submission 203884) | Sheep rumen microbial communities from Palmerston North, Manawatu-Wanganui, New Zealand - 1742 DNA GHGhigh gp2 (v2) (version 2) | ecosystem: Host-associated > Mammals > Digestive system >...
AAACCCTCCAACGGACTCTCGGCCACCAAGTGGATGTCCTGGTCCCAGTGGGGACAACCCACCAGCACCACGTTGTCCTTGTCGTACTTGCGAATCTCGCCAATCACCTCGGCGGCATATTTCTTCAGGTCGGCCCAGGTGTCCTCGACGGGTTCGTTATAAATCTCATAAATGATGTGTGGATGCTTGCCGTATTTTCTGGCCATCTCGCCAAAGAAGGCCTTTGCCTCTTCCGTCTTAAGGACGTGCGAATGCCAGTCGATGATGACGTAGACGTTCTGCTTGATGGCCGACTCAATGACGGGCGTCATACATTGCAGGGCATAGCTGGGGTTCTCCAGATAGTTGTCCTCGATCATGATACCCATGGCGGCACGCACCACCGAACAGTGCCAGTCCCTTTTCAGCGTCTGAACAATTTCCTTATTATAAAATCGGGGCCACAGGTTGTGCCAGCCCAGACTGACGCCTCGCAGAATGACGGGATTGCCCCGCTTGTCGCAAAGCTGCGCGCCCTTTACTTGCAGTTGTCCGTACTGCTTCACAGGGTCTTGCGCCACTGCGTGGCTAAATAAAAAAGAAAAAATAAGAAATAATAAAGCCTTGCGTCTTATCGTTGCAATCTCCAGTCTGTTGTTTGCCATATTTTTATTTATTATTTTTTATTTAGGCGCAAAACGCCGTTTTATTTTTTATTGAGGGCACAGCCCGTTAAAACAATGACAATGTATACAGGTACACCACAGCAGCCGGTATGGCCAGCAGCGACGAGTCGAAACGGTCCAGCATGCCGCCGTGTCCAGGCAGGATGCTACCGCTGTCCTTGATGCCCAGCGTGCGCTTGAACAGACTCTCTACCAGGTCGCCCCACGTGCCGAAAACGACTACGACGAGCCCCAGCCCAAGCCATTCGGGAATGGAGAGCATGCCCATAAACAGCGTCGACGCATGGTCCATGTCCGCCACCTGCATATTGTCGAGCCATCCAATGCCCCATGCGGCAAGCAGCACGAAGACGGCTCCGCCGATGCTTCCCTCCCACGACTTTCCTGGCGAGATGCGTGGAAACAGCTTATGGCGTCCCAGCAGCGAACCTACACAGTAGGCCCCCGTGTCGTTCACCCACAGGAATATGAATACGCTCAATGGCAGCAGGGTGTTGAAAGCCACCTGTCCGTTGGACGTGGCGGTGAATGCCAGCACGTTCAGCAACGAGAAGGGTAGGGCGATGTACATCTGTGCCAGCATAGTGTACGCCCAGTCCTGAATGGGGTCGTCCTGTCGCAGATAGAGCTCGGCAATCAGCATGTAGATGATGGTCACCAGATAGGGGATGAACACCACGCTCTTGGCTGCTCCGCCATACAGGTCGCTGCAGAAATAGGTCATCGCGTAGAAGAAATACACGGCAGCCACCGTCGAGATGAAACGGTTTACGGTGACGTGCTCGCGTTCGTTGACCAGTCCGGTAAATTCCCATACGGTCATACCCGTCACGATGCTAAACAGCAGTACCATAGCCTCAGGACGCAGAAACGATGCGACAATGGCAGCTACGAAAATGACGCCTGTAATCGTTCTGACAATAAAGTTTCTCATATTGTTGCACTTAAACTATTCTCTTTCCTCTTTCTCCTCTTCTCTTTCCTCTTTGCCTGCTTGCTCTGCAAGCTGGCGTGCACGCTCCTCGGCCATGCGCTCGGCATCGGCACGCATCTGGGCCTCCAGCAGCTCTTCCGAACGGCTCGTCCAGGGGCGCTTGCCGAAGATCTTCTCTACGTCATCGGCAAAGATCACCTCGCGCTCCACCAACAGCTGAGCCAGCTGGGCGTGGCCGTCCTTGTGCTCTGTCAGTATCTGCTTGGCACGCTCATACTGCTCGTTCACCATCTTCAGCACCTCCTCGTCCATCAGCTTGGCTGTGGTCTCCGAGTAAGGCTTCTGGAACGTGTATTCCTGCTGGTTGTAATAACAGATGTTGGGCAGTTTGTCGCTCATGCCGGCATAAGCCACCATGCCGTAGGCCTGCTTCGTGGTACGCTCCAGGTCGTTCATGGCGCCTGTCGAGATGTGGCCGATAAACAGTTCCTCGGCAGCTCGTCCGCCCAACAGCGAACACATCTCGTCGAGCATGGCCTCCTTGGTCTGCAGCACGCGCTCCTCGGGCAGATACCACGCTGCTCCCAAGGCGCGTCCACGGGGTACGATGCTCACCTTCACCAGGGGGTTGGCAAACTCCGTAAACCACGAAATAGTAGCGTGGCCTGCCTCGTGAATGGCTATCGACCGCTTCTCGGCCTCCGTCATCACCTTGGTCTTCTTCTCCAGACCACCGATGATGCGGTCTACGGCATCCAGGAAGTCCTGCTTGCCCACCTTCTCACGATTGAATCGGGCGGCAATCAGGGCAGCTTCGTTACACACGTTGGCGATGTCGGCACCCGAGAATCCTGGCGTCTGACGGGCCAGGAAGTCCACGTCCACGCTGTCGTCCAGCTTCAGCGGCTTCAGGTGCACCATAAACACTTCCTTGCGCTCGTTCAGGTCGGGCAGGTCGACATGTATCTGACGGTCGAAACGTCCGGCACGCAGCAGCGCCGAGTCCAGCATGTCGGCACGGTTCGTGGCAGCCAGCGTGATGATACCGCTGTTGGTACCGAAACCGTCCATCTCCGTCAACAGGGCGTTCAGCGTGTTCTCGCGCTCGTCGTTGCCACCCATGGCAGGGTTCTTCGAACGGGCACGGCCCACGGCGTCAATCTCGTCGATGAAGATGATGCACGGCGCCTTCTGCTTGGCTTTCTCAAACAGGTCGCGCACACGCGAGGCACCCACGCCGACGAACATCTCGACGAAGTCCGAACCCGACATCGAGAAGAACGGCACACCGGCCTCACCGGCTACAGCCTTCGCCAACAGCGTCTTACCCGTTCCCGGAGGACCTACCAGCAGCGCTCCCTTGGGAATTTTTCCACCTAAGTCAGTATATTTCTGCGGATTCTTCAGGAAGTCTACGATTTCCTGCATCTCCTGCTTGGCACCAGCCTGTCCGGCAACATCCTTGAAGGTGATGCCCAGGTCGCCGCCCTTCTCATACATCTGGGCCTTCGACTTGCCGACGCTGAAGATGCCGCCACCCATGCCGCCACCGGCTCCACCGCCCATGCGGCGCATGATGAATATCCAGATGAAGATGATGCCGCCAAAGAACAGGATGTTCATCAGCAGCGAACTGAAAAACTCACTCTCCTTCGAGTTGTCGTACGAGAACTTACCGCTGAACTTACCCTGCTCGCGGGCCTCGTTCACAAACTGCTCCACCTGGTCCACCGAGCCGATGGCCACATTCACGCTGGGCGTCTTGCCCGTCTGCTCCACACCCTGGTGGAACACGTCGCGGATGTGCTCCGGCTTCACATACATCTGTAGGATGTTCTCGTATTTGTTCACCACAATCTTATCGGCGTAACCCTTCATGACCATCGTCTTGAAGTCCGAGTAAGACGTCTCTGTCCTGACACTCGATTTCTCGTTGCCCTGCGTGAAATACAACGTAATCAACGCAATGATGACCAGACCGTAGATCCAGTTCATGTTGAATCTCGGCATATTCATCTGGGGCTTATTATTAGGTCTCTTGTTCTGTTCCAATGTTGTTTATTTTTTATTTTATATTTAGGGCGCAGCCCGCTAATCCAAATCCGGAATTTGTGTCAATTCTGCATCGTCCCACAGGTGCTCCAAGTCGTAAAACATGCGCAGGTCGGGCACAAAGATGTGCACCAGCACGTCGCCATAGTCCATAGCCACCCACTGGGCATTCTCCAACCCCACCACCGTCGTGGGCTTCTCGCCCAGCTCCTCGCGGGCCATGTCGCTCACCGACTCTGTAATCGCTTCCACCTGCGAGGGCGAGTTGCCCTGACAAATGACGAAATAGTTACTGATGGCACCCTCGATGCCTTGCAGGTCAGCCACCACAATGTGCTGCCCCTTTTTCTCTTGTATTCCTTTTGTAATAGTTTCTACTAACCGCGATGTTTGCTTCATTAAAAATATAAATATGTATGTTTTGGTTGGCAAAGATACGAAAATATCCCCAAAACAAGACACTTTCCATAAAAATTTGCGTTTTTTTATAAAAAACCTACGATTTTTTTTGCAGATTCCAAAAAAAGTCGTACCTTTGCACCCGCATTTTGAGAAATGCACCACATGTTTGGGGTATGGTGTAATGGTAACACTGCAGATTCTGGTCCTGCCTTTCCTGGTTCGAGTCCGGGTACCCCAACAAAAAGATTGCTAGGTTGTTACTCAACGACAACTTGGCAATTTTTCTTTTGTAAAAAGGTGAAATGATGTGGACTAAACCATACGGAATGAAGGAAGGTTTCCTCATTGGAGGAGGCCTCGTTGTAGCGGGTCTGATGCTCCAGCTGAGTGCCGGCCCAGTGGTGTGGGATGCCTTTCGCTGGCCTGTCAATGGCATCGTGCTGGCGGTATTCCTCTTGTTTATTGCCGTCATCTTTATGTTGCGGAAACGAGTCTATGGCTTCCAGTTTCTCGGCACCTACAAGGCTGCCATACCCGCCTTGGTCTATGCCGTCCTGCTGACCATCGTCATGGGACTCACGCCGCAGACCGTCAGTGGCACGTGGCTCAACAACATGCTGTCCTTCTGGCCCTTCGTACTCATCTACGTCTATATCACCGTCATCCTCGGACAGGTGGTATTGCTGAAAGTGAAGCGAATTGTATCGCACAACAATTCTCTCACCTCTCACCTCTCACCACTCACCTCTCTGCTTTCCCACCTCGGCCTGTTCCTGGCACTGACCACCGCCACGCTGGGCAATGCCGACATGCAGCGGCTGAAGATGATTACCGTGCAGGGAGAGCCCGAGTGGCGCGCACTGACCACCGACCAGCAGGTCGTCGAGATGCCCCTTGCCATCGAACTCAAGAAGTTCATCATGGAAACCTACGACGACGGCAAGCCCCGTCGCTTCGCCTCCGACATCCAGATTCTGACGCGCAGCGGCAAGAACATCCGGACCACCATCGATGTCAACAAACCCGTCGTGGTCGAAGGCTGGAAAATCTATCAGTACGGCTACGACACCCAGATGGGCCCCTTGAGCCAGACGAGCATTCTCGAACTCATCCGCGACCCCTGGCTGCCACTGGTCTATACCGGCGTCTACCTGATGCTCACCGGAGCCGTGTGCTTCATGCTCCTGGCCATACCCTGGACTGCCGGTTGGCGACAAGCCAGGAAACATCCCAAGCGTGCCCTCGCGATAGCTCTGGTCATTGCGGCGGCCTTCTTCTGCGTCCACCACTTCATGCCCATCCTCCATTCCGACACGCTGGTGCCAGCCCTGCAGAGTCCGTGGTTCCGACCCCACATCATCGCCTACATGCTGGCCTACACCCTCATGGCCTCTGCCGCCGTCATAGCCATCTGTCAACTCATTACTCACCACTCACCACTCACCACTCACCACTCACCACTCACCGCCGTTGGCCTCTCCCTGATCACCATCGGCATGCTCTTCGGTGCCCTCTGGGCCAAGGAGGCGTGGGGACACTACTGGTCGTGGGATCCCAAGGAGACGTGGGCTGCCATCACCTGGTTCGCCTACCTGGTATTCATCCACTACTGCCAGCTGCCCACCCATCGTCCCCGCCTCGCCCTATGGATGCTCATTGTCTCGTTCCTGCTGCTGCAGATGTGCTGGTGGGGCATCAATTTCCTCCCCTCAGCCCAAAACTCCAGCGTCCACGTCTACGGCCAGTAGATACAAAAAAATCGGACTGACCAACCGCCAGCCCGAATTTTCTTGTTTTTGAAAGATGGGACTGTCCCGAGGAAGGCAGAAACGAAAAGAATCCGGGCAGGTGCTCGGATTCTTTTCGTTGTTGTGGGGTGGGGGAGTTTAGATGACGACGGTTGGTTTACTTCAGGGTGATGGTGGTCTTGGTGACGACCTGCTGACCCATCATGTCCGTGGTGTTCTCGGTGACGATGCTCTTGGGCCAGCCGTCGGCCTGCAGCTCGTAGGTGTCCTTCTGCGTCATGTCGATTTTCAGCATGCCGCTGTCCAGAATCTGGTCGATGTTGTCCTTCACCATCTGTGCCTGCTCGGGGGCACGCAGCTCGACCTGCTTGATGAGCAGGGCCTTCATCTCGTCCTTGCTCATGTTGAGTGTGGAGTTGGCAATGATGTTCTGGCCGTTGACGAAATACATGCGCTTCATCTTCAGGCCATCCTTCGAGGTGTATTCCTCCTGGGCACCGGTGATGATGGTCTTACCGTTCAGTGCCAGGGGTGACGTGCTCTCCTGCAGGCCACGCAGGATGGTCTCCTCGGTGAAACACTCCTTGAACTGATTCTTCAGCACGCTCTTGTCAGGGATAACCTGGCTGAGTTGCGGTATGTCGGCAACCAGCTTGTCGATGGCGCTGTCGGCAGCCTTTTCCATCTTCGGTCTCAATTCGTCGAGGTTGAGCACCTTGGTGGGTTTACCGTCCTTATCGGTAGTCACGCGGATGACGACGCCTTTCTGCATCTCCTCGGCAGCAGCCAACAGCTTGCCGGTGACGTTGTTGGCATCGGATTCGACCTGTACCTCGAGGGTCTCGACGTCGAGCACGTAGCCGTCGGCAGTGGCGTCGACTACGGTGTACTTACTGCCTGAGGTGATTTTGGTATCGCCCTGCATGGGGATGCTGTTGGTGGCGACGATGGTGTAGTTCTTGACGTCGCCCTTCTGCATTTTGGGGGCGATTTTCAACTGTGCCTGTGCGGCAAAAGCAACGGTCAGCAATGCGCTGAGGAAAAGTATTTTTTTCATTTTGAATTCTGAAATTTGATGTTTATGATTACTTTGTTATTATTCCTTATATACGTTGGGGATGAATTCGACGTTGTCGAGGCGGATGTCAGCGGTGTTGGTGTCGATGGCGTTACCCGTCTTGTTGTAGATGAAGCGTGAGTCGCTGACGGTGATGTCGTGGACACACTGTGCACCGGGCAGTCCGGCAGCCTTGATGGCGGTCTGCGTGCCGCGACAGGTGATGCGGCTGATCTTCATGTCTTGGAAGTCGGGCATCCAACGAAGCTGTTCTGGGGTGAACTGCTTCATGTAGTCCTTCTGGAGATACAGGTCGCTGGTCTCGCCAGGAGCCTTGTCGGCATAGTCGCACTGGAAGACGATGGCCTCGTGGGCGATGTCGGTCATCAGGATGTCGTGGATGAAAATGTCCTCGGTTTTACCGCCGCGTCCGACGCCACTCTTGAAGCGCAGGCCGGTGTCGGTCTCGCAGAACGTGTTGTTGCGCACGACGATGCGTCGCATGCCGCTGGACGTGTTGCTACCCATGACGAAACCACCGTGGGCGTGGCGCACCAGGTTGTCCTCGACAACGATGTCCTCGTTGCCACTGATGAGTCCGGGCTTGGGCGGGTCGCTCTTGAAGCACATGCCGTCGTCGCCCACATCGATGGTAGAGCGCACGAGGAGCACCTGGTGACAGTCGGTGATGTCGAGGCCGTCGCCGTTCTGAGCGTTCCACGGGCAGCGAATCTTGATGCCGTCGATGATCATGTTATGGCAGTAGAACGGGTGAACGTGGAAGCGGGGTGAATTCTGGAACGTGACATCCTTCAAGAGTACGTTCTCGCAGTCCTCCAGACGAACGAGGTCGTTGCGCATGCGTTCTTGTTTCATAGCGCTCTCGGCAATGTCGGGATAGCCCGACTTCAGCTGCCAGGGGAACCACATCGAGCCTTTCTCCTCGAGTTTTCCGCCACGATCCATGCGCGCTTTCCACTCGTAGTCGCTCAGCTTGTTGCGCTTGACGTAGTACCAGTCGGCACCATTACCGTCGATGATGCCATTGCCGGTAATGGCGATGTTCTTACAGTGTTCGGCAAAGATGCCTGGCTTGCAGCGGTGCTGGCGGTTGTTGGGATCGAGGAAGAGTCGCTTGTCGGGTGACATATAGATGACGGCATTGCGGTCCAGATGCAGCTCGATGTTGCTCTCGAGACGGATGGGGCCCGTGAGCCACATGCCCTGTGGGACGATGAGACGTCCACCACCCTGTGCGGTTAGACGGCTGATGGCACGCTGGAAGGCCTCGGTATTCAGTGTTACTCCGTCGCCAACGCCACCGACTTCCTTCAGGTTGACCTGGTTGTCGGGAATCTGGAAGTCCTGTACGGGTTTGATGTCGACATCCAGTCGCTCGTAGTAACGGGTGTAGTCCTTGGCGGGCTGCAGGGTGTTGGCATTGTATTCGGCCTCGGCAGCATCGTAGCGGGCGAGTTTGTCGAGGTAGTAGCGGCGCAGGTCAGACCACTTATAGTAAGGATACTGCGTGGTGGGAACAGGCATCGACACTTCGCGCTCGTTGAGCAGGGCCTTGACGAGGATGTCTTGGTGAGTGGTGAGTGGTGAGTCGTGAGTGGTGAGAGATTTCTTGGGGGCGTAGAAGACGAGCTGGATGTTGCAGGCCATGGGGTAGATGCGGTAGTTGCGCCACACTTCGTCCAGACGGTCGAGGTCGCTGACTTGTGCACCGCATGAGTCAAGTTCGAGCAGACAGGCCAGGGGCATGACACACACCTCGTGACCGAAGCGCAGGGTGGCCTGCGTCTGACGGACGGTGTCAGCGGTCTGGATGATGTTGTAGAGCAGGTTACGCTGGGTGAACGGCATGACGCCACCGGTCTGCGGGGCAGCACCGTAGTCGACATACCACCCGATGTTGCGCATGCGCCACTGCTCGTAGATCTCGTCATCGGTATAGAGCGAATAGAGGTCGATGTCGGTGTCGTGGCTCTGCATGTTGGTGGTTACCTCAAAGAGGTTATACATGAGCGGCAGGGGCTGTATGTTTTCTTTGACCCATTGGGCATCGTTGAAGAGCACGCCCATGAGGCGGTCGGGGGTAAGACGCTTGGACGGTGTACGGCGAATCTCACGGCCCAGGCGGCCCTTCGACCTGATGAACGGCGTGCGGGGGGCATTCAGATAGTATTGCAGGGCCTCGCTGACGTCGTTGTGGATGCGTGCCGTGGGGTTGGCTGCTGCGAACTCTTCGCATTCGGCCATCATCGACAGGATGCAGCGGTTGACGACGGTGGATCGGGCATCGATGGGTACACCAGGACGCTTGAAAATCTCGGGGAAGTTCTGCGTCATGCGGCGTCCGATGCCGTGATGCTGGCGTTCGCCCACGGTGCTGAGGTCACCCAAGCGGAGCTGTGCTCCGGCATATTTGCCGTCGAGGGTGGGGTAGTCGGGTTCAGGCTGTGCGGCAAAGCGTTCGACCTGTTGCAGCACCTCCTGTCCCTTCTGGGTTAGTTTGCCTGCCTTGAGGGCTTTTGTCAGGGGACGGATGACGCTGGTGTAGCTGTCGTTGCTGATGAGCCAGCGCGAACCGTGACGCCCATAGTGCGACATGTAGAATGGCACGTAGCCTTTGGGGGCAGGGGTCAGTGGCGTGGTGGACAGCTGCCGGTCGTAGTCCAGATAGTTACTGCCGGCCAGGTATTTGTTGGCGCGGATTTCTTCTTGTGCCGTCTGTGCCGACAATGTCGTCGTCAGCAGCAGGGCCAGGAGCATGTTGGTAAGTCGCTTCATAAAACAAAGTTTTTTGACGATTGATTCGACAAAGGTACAAAGAAAAAACGGACTGACCAAATAGTCAGCCCATTTTCTTTATGTTACCCGTTTTTTATACCAGATGTTCGATGAGGTCGGCACGGTCGCCTGGCAGCATGTCGATGACGGGAATCTCAATCATCGTGTAGCAGGCAGGCTGCAGGCGCATGGAGGCGCGAGCCACGTTGACCAGTACCTGACCGGTGAGTGCAGGATTGTTAATCTGCATGTTGAACTCCAGGCGCTGGTTCTGAGTCTGACCGCTGACGCCCTTACGGACGAGGTTCACACCATGGCCCATGTCGCGAACGTCGTCGACGCTCTCTACCTGGAATACGTGCGTCTCGTCGTTGGCGAAGTAGGGGTCGGCCTTGATGTCCTTCGTCACCTGTTCGAGGGTGAAACCGTCCTCGAGCTCGACATAGACCATGCGGCGGTGGATGCCTTCACCCAAGGGAATGGTCATCGACAGGGCGTTCTTCACGCCGGCCTTCGAACGTACGCAAACCGAGTGGCCCATCGACATGCCAGGGCCGAAGTTGGTGTACGACAGTCCCTTGGGTGCCAGGCTCTGCATCAGTGTGCGTACGATGGAGTCGCTGCCTGGATCCCAGCCGGCAGCAATGACGCTGACCGTACCGGTCTCCTTGTTGATGGCCATCAGACGATCGCGATAGCCGCGAATATTGGTGTGGATGTCGAACGAGTCGACGGTATTGATGCCCAGCGGCAGAATCTGCTTGGCATATTCCTCGCACGAACGGGTGGGGGTGGCCAGAATGGCTACGTCGACATCCTGCAGTTCCTTAATGTCCTTCACTACGGCATACGGGGCCAGTTCGGCGGGCTTATCGGCGGCGCCGTTTCTGCGTACAACGCCGGCAATCTCGAAGTCGGGAGCGGCTTCCAAAGCCTGAATGGTGTACTTTCCAATGTTGCCGTATCCTACTACGGCGGCTCTGATTTTCTTCATATTTCTAATATTTAGTTTGTTATTTCAATCTTTTCGGTTGCAAAATTACACTTTTTCTTTGAATTACATAACAAATAGGCAGAAAAAAATGCAAAACACCTACATTTTGTTATGGTTTGTCAACCCAAAAGCCGTCGTTTTACACACAAATATCATCTTTTTCTTCCGTTTTATACAATAAAATGCATATTTTGCGCGTTTATAGAATTGTATATATACAAATAATTGTAAGCGTATGATAGAATACATCAAGGGTGAGTTGACGGAGCTTACCCCCGCATTGGCAACGGTAGAAGCCGCCGGCGTAGGATACGGTCTGAACATTTCGCTGACCACCTACAGTGCCATCCAAGGCAAACAGGACGTTAAGTTGTACGTCTTTGAGTCGATTCGTGAAGATGCTCACGTGCTCTACGGCTTTGTGTCGAAGAAGGAACGCGAGATGTTCGAACTGCTCATCACCGTCAGTGGAGTAGGGCCGAATACGGCTCGCATGATGCTCTCGTCGATGAGTGTCAGCGAACTGTGTAATGCCATTTCGCGTGGCGACGAGCGGCTCATCAAGGGCATCAAGGGCATTGGTAAGATGACAGCCCAGCGCATCATCGTCGATCTGCGCGACAAGATTGTCGCACTGGGTATTGCCGACGAGATTCCTGCTGGCGGCATGGTGTCGGCACCCGTCAACAACGAGGTTCGCGATGAGGCCGTCTCGGCACTGACCATGCTGGGCTTTGCCCCTGCTCCGACGCAGAAGGTTGTCATGGCTATCCTCAAGGAACAGCCCGATCTGCCCGTTGAACAGGTGGTGAAACTGGCATTGAAACAGATTAAGTAAGTTTTGAATTTTAAGCGAATCGTATATTTTGGAATAGTCCTGCTGAGCATTACGGCATTGGCCATGCCTCCACAGGATGACAAGACGCAGAAACAAAAGACTGCGGCGAAGGCGCAGCCTGTGTTCCAGGTGGAGGAGGATACCATTCCCGATTCGCTGTTACATGCCCGCTGGAAGATTCAGAAGACATCACCCATCCTTGTGGCCGACCTCGATTCCTCGGCCCTTGACCTCCGTCTGCCCGAGAATATCAAGCAGCAGGTGGAGTACGACGATTCGCTGAACTACTACCGCATCGGCTCGAAAATTGGCGACTCGTACCTGAACGCCCCCATTCTGATGACTCCCGAGGAGTATATGCAGTGGAGTGAAAAGCGTGAGCGCGAGGCCTTCTTCCGCAAGAAGGAAGCCGAGAACGTGGCCACCAAGGGTAAGGACAAGTTCTCGTTTACCGATATGCACTTCGACTTGGGTCCTGCCGAGAAGATTTTCGGTCCTGGCGGTGTGCGCATCAAGACGCAGGGTACTGCCGAGCTGAAGCTGGGCGCCACGCTGAAGAACATCGACAACCCCTCGCTACCCGAGCGTAACCGCAAGACATCGGCTGTCGATTTCGACGAGAAAATCAATCTGAACGTCAGCGGTAAGGTGGGCGACAAGGTGAACATGTCGTTGAACTACAACACCGATGCCACCTTCGACTTCGACACCAAGAACCTGAAGCTGCACTACGACGGCAAGGAGGACGAAATCATCAAACTCGTCGAGGCCGGTAACGTCACCTTCCCCAGCAACAACTCGCTGGTCAAGGGAGCCTCCAGCCTGTTTGGCGTCCGCACCGACATGCAGTTTGGCAAGCTGAAGCTGCAGACCGTTCTGTCGCGCAAGAACTCGACGACGAAGAGTGTGTCGTCGAAGGGTGGTACACAGCTGACACCATTCGAGATCGACGTCGCCAACTACGAGGAAAACCGTCATTTCTTCCTGGCCAAATATTTCCGCGAGCACTACGATGCCGCCATGTCGCAACTGCCCAACATCCTCTCGGGCATCAACATCACCCGTATCGAGGTGTGGATTACCAACAAGACGGGAACGACGTCGAACACCCGTAACCTGATAGCCCTCTCGGAACTGGGCGAGAGTCAGCCAGCCAAGAGCAAACTGCCATCAGCACTGCCCGACAACAGCGTCACACCGCTTTACGAGAATATGCCCCCTGCAGCCCGTGACATCGATCAGGCGTCGACAGCCCTCGACGGATTCATGACGGGTGGTACCGACTACGAGAAACTGGCTTCGGCCCGTCTGCTCAACGCCTCGGAATACACGCTGAACAGCGCGCTGGGTTACATCTCGCTGAAGACCGCCCTGCAGACCGATCAGGTGTTGGCCGTTGCCTTCCGCTACACCTATGGCGGACAGGAATATCAGGTCGGTGAATTTGCCGGAGACCATAATACGGCCAGCGAGACGCTGTATGTCAAATCGCTGAAGAACACGTCGAACAATCCCCAGCAGGCCAACTGGTCGCTGATGATGAAGAACGTCTACTATCTGGCGTCGAATGTCGAGAAGACCAAGTTCCGTCTTGACATCAAGTTCCAGAGCGACACCGCGGGCGTGTACCTTACTTATATTCCTGAGGTGAAGGAAATCACCCTGCTGCGTGGACTGGGCTGCGACCGTCTCGACAATAACAACAAGGTGCACCCCAACGGCTATTTCGACTTTGTCGAAGGCTACACCGTCTCGAACGGCCGCGTGTTCTTCCCATCGGAAGAGCCCTTTGGCACGACGCTGAAAAACTTCCTTAAGCAGCATGGCGTATCGGAGGAGGTGGCCAATAAATATGCTTTCCAGGAGCTCTATGACACCACGCG
>Ga0310694_10004561_pt1 | contig 13365 bp, 10 predicted proteins | sample 174DNAGHGhighgp2_FD_203884 | JGI IMG/M metagenome (GOLD analysis project Ga0310694, IMG submission 203884) | Sheep rumen microbial communities from Palmerston North, Manawatu-Wanganui, New Zealand - 1742 DNA GHGhigh gp2 (v2) (version 2) | ecosystem: Host-associated > Mammals > Digestive system...
AATTACAACCTTTCATTACTTCGTCAAATGTATAAATTGGATCATCAAAACTTATAGAAGTTTCTAAATCTAGTGGTAATCTTAATTGAATTGGTGTATAATACTCATTGCTAGATGAGGTATTTTTTAAGTTACAATTAATTAAATTTTCCATACTTAAATTATACCAAAAAAATAGGTTCATTCCCAGATTTTACTCTAGGTTTGAACCTATTTTTTTATTTTTTATAGAACTGTTATTTTTTTACAGCTCCTTTTCTAACTTTTTTACTTAAGTAAAAACAATACATAACTGTGGCATGTTTGTTGCATATGATATGTTAGAATATATCTAGATTGTTAGGAGGTATTACTATGAAAATACAAGAAATGAAAGACGTTTTTGAATATTTACGTGATGTTATACAACCAGATAATATCAATGAATGGATAGAATATAAGAATAATATGGAAAAGCTTTTTAATGAACTTAAACCATATTTTGAGGAAGATGAAAAGAAAGAATATAAAGCAATCACTGAAGAAGATTACGAAAGAATCGACAAGGTTTTTAATGATGTTGCTAAAGCTAGTAATGATTTCATGAAGGCTTATGAAAATATCACTGAGAAAACAGTAGATAAAGATGGTAATCCAATTCCTAAGGTTAAAGAGATTGTTAAGAATTTAAATGATCAATTCTTTTCAAAGGGATTCATTGAATTTAAGAATATTAAGCCTAATCCAGATATCCCATTAAAGGATCAGCTTGAGGATTTCCGTTATTTAAATGTTAAGCTTTCTAATCAAGATATTAAAAGATTAGGTGGTAATCAATCATCAAGATTACAAATGAATGTTAATATTGATGGACAAGTAGTAAATGGTGTTTTTACTGAAAAGTCTATTTATGACGCAAAGGAAGAATTTGGAAAAATAATTTCAGCATTTGCTGAAAAGTATCCTAAGTATACAGATTTCTATAATTCGATAGATCCTAAGAAATTCTTTACAGATGGAATATATGATAGAATTGATGATAAACTTTTATTACAAGAGGATGGAGCTATTACTGCTTTAGAGTTAAGACAAAAGGCTATTAATGTTTTCTTAGCTAAAGCAAGATTCGGACAAGATATCCTTAATAAAGGTGAAGCTTTATCTAATGATGAGGGCTTTTATAATTCTTTACTTGATTTCACAGCTCAGATAAATAATGTAAGTACTAGTGTGTCATTCAATGTGGAAGAACTAAAATTAAATAACTTAGAGCGTATGGATGTACGTAATAGCGCTATGAGCGCAGTCGCTACACTTATTAAGGTTCCTGACCTTGTTGCTAAATCTCGTAATCTTGCAGTATACGATGAGGTAGGAAAGAAAATAACAGAAGGTACATTTATGGAATTTGCTAAAGGCAAAGACCTAAATAATTTAGCTCCTGTTGATGAAATGCGTTTAATGAAGGATAATAATTTTGAGAATTATCTAGTCAAAAAGCAAATTGCTAATTTACAAATATTAGATTATATTTGTGGTAACGTTGACCGTCATGCTGGTAATATGCTTTATGATGTAGATCCTGTTACAAAGAATCTAAAGGGTATCACTGGTATTGATAATGATTCAAGCTTTGGTAAAGTTGTTTCAGCAGCTAATAAGATGCAGGTTAGACTTCCAGCTATTAACGATATGAGAGTTATTTCTGAGGATATGGCTAATACTATTACTAATCTAACAGAAGGCGAATTAAAGTCTACACTTCATGGATATGGTTTAAGTGAGGAATCAATTGAGGCTGCATGGAGAAGAACAGTACAACTTAAGGATGCCATTAAGAATGGTAAGGCATATGGTGAGGATAAGGGTATTGTATTTGTTGATCCTAATGAAACTAGACCAATGATTACAATTATGAGTGATGATGACTTTAAATCAGTTGATTTAGCATATTGTGCTGGTAGAACAAAGAATTATTTCGCTACTATAGATGCAGTTAAAAAAATCGCTACAAATCGTGAATATGAAAATGTTAGATTAACTAGAAAAGCATATGCTTTATCTTTAGGTTTAAAAAGTGCAATTAGTAAAGACCAAACACAGGACTTTGTAAATAAAGCAAAGCAAGCATCACCTAAATGGTTCGCATCTACAAGATATAAAAATTTTATGGCTAAATTAAATGATTTCCATAATCAAGAAATTAAAGGAAATGATCCTTTATCTATAATAAACAAGCCAAAGTTTGATAAGATGGATGAATTAAAAAAGGCTATAGAAGTATATAAGAAAGAAAAAATACGTGATGGATTTATCGATGATAATTGGAATTTAAAGAAGAAAGTAACAGGTAAGGATTTAGATCGTATTTTATTAGTTAAAGATACTGAAAAATATGTTAAGCGTATTGAAATAGATAAAGAAATCACTCAAGATATGCAAGCAAAGCATGAGGCAGATATAAAAAAGGTAAATGATTCTAAGGCATTCTTTGAGAAGAATAAAAATGAACAACTTAAGCTTGTTGAAGATAAGTTAAAAGCTGAAGGTGTTGATTTAAGTAAAAAGGATGATAATGCTTTAGAAGCAAAATCATTTGAAAATGATAAGCTTGATAAAATTGTCGTTAGAAAAGTGGGTAAAGTTCTTGTGTTTTCAGATGACGAAGATGAAGATGAATTCTTCGCAGATGAAGAAGAGATAAAGAATGATATCGTCAATAACAATGAAATGAACAAAGAATTATAATATTAATATATCTATATAACAATAATAAGGAATATGAGAGAACTATGTTTATTTATTTGAGGAGGTATAAAAAATGCAAAATACATTTACACAAGATGAATTACAAGCTCAAAAAGAACTAAGAGAAAAATATAGGAGAGATTTATTTCAAGTTAATGGTCATCAAGTTGAAAATATAAACGATTTGGAAGCATATCTTGAACTATTAGCCCAAAGAGAAAAAGACATCTATTATGAAGATTACAAAAAAGGTGGAAAACCTATTACAGAATTAAGAGAAGATATAAAAGGCTTACCAAGAGTTTATTCTATGATATTTGGATCACTAATTCGTAAAAAAGAAGAAATAAAAGAACTACAAAAATTTTTGATGGTGCTCAGGTGTTTGAAAAACATAGTGGAATTAGAATTAGTGCTAAAGCAATATATAATAAGTTCTTCTCTGGAAAAACTGTCATTGATTTTATAAAAAATAAAGCAAAAGAAAATAATGTTTCTGAAGAGAAGATAAATGAAATTATTGCTAAAGCAGTAAAAGAAGAAGTTAAAATTAATAAAGCAAATTTAGAAGATAATAGAACTCTTGCTCAAAAAAATAGTGAAATCTTGGCACAAGGCAAAGTAAAAGGAAAAGTAACACAACTTAGATTTACGGGAAAAATGGATAACAATAGTCCAAAAATGATAGCATTATATGAAAAAGAACTTAAAATTAATAATAATGAGCAATTAGAACAAAATACTATAAACGCTCTTAATGATGAAATATTTGAAGGTAAAGGTTTTGATGATACAAAAACAACAGCAGAAAATCACTTAAATGCGTTAGATAATGTAAAAAATACTTATAAAACTCTTTACGGTAAAGATAATCTTTCTTATAAAAATGAGATTTATGGAATAGCTAATTTATATCATAAAGTATATGCACAACATCAAACACGTTCATTCTTTAATAAGTTTTTTCATCCATTTAGAAATAGTGCAGAAAAAAGATTGATTAATGATCTGAAAACTAGACTTACTAACTTAAATGTTACAGAACAAGATATTAACAAACTTAAACGTGGGGATTTTGACCATGAATCATGGAAGAGAATGTCTTCAACAAAGTTTGAACCACAATATCAACAATTACAAGATGATTTTAAAAAATCTATAGAAGCACAAGAAAAACAAATTTTAACAGGAAAGCGCGAGAGTTTAGAACGATTAATTGAAAGAACAAATGTAACTATTAAAAAAGAGGGACATGATACAGTTGTAGCAAGAAGAGAAATAAATCCAAAGGCAAATAATTTAGAAAAAATTGTAGAAAGCGATGAAGAACAAAACGTTGATAATGATCAAGTGATAGATAATAACAAAGATAATAGCTTTATTGAAAATCTTGAAAATGATGTAAATATAGAAAAGGCTAATATTAATAATAATGATAATGTAAATATAGATAATGAAATTAAGATTGAAAGTCAAGTTAAGGATATAAATTTATAATTTAATTATCCTTTGATTAAAATAAAGCATCAGCTTAGAGTCATAAAAGCCCTATTTTGATGCTTTATTTATTTTTTGAAATTTATTAACTTTCGGATTATATGATATGCATTGAAGAAGTCTCAAACAGAAAGATTAGAATCCTGGACACAATTTAATGACTTATTAGAAAGCAAAGGATGTCCATTTAATAAAAGAAAAGCAACAAGCGAGTCAGATAAAACTGGAAATTGAAAAGTAGTAAAATAGTAGCATTATAGACTTTTGTAATAGTGCTATTAAGAAAAACAAGGAGTACGAATGATTTATTGGATATATGGAAGCTATGGTGTCCAACAATATTATAATGATAACGTTCTATAATCGGTAAAAATGTAGAATTCTACAAAAAATACGATTAGTTATATTGACTTAAAAAACATAAACAATGAAAGTATACGAAGAACTTATGAAATTGATTTTCTAGCTACGAAAGGCAATAGAATGTACTATATTCAAGTTGCATCAGATATAAGCAGTGAAGAAACTAGAAATAGAGAAATCAAACCATATATTTCATTAAACGACCAAATACAAAAAATAATAGTTATAAATAAGCCAATTAATGAGACTAGAGATTTAAACGGGTTTACTATTATAGGGATAACAGACTTTTTGTTGAGATTTATAAAATAGTAGAATAAAAGAGGATATATACAATGCCAAGTAGTTATTATAAACCATATAAAGAATTAGATAGATTCTTTATCTTTTCTATAAAACTTATATTCTATTAAATTTCTGTTACATTAACACAAACACTTTTGACTATAATCAAATTGAAATTGAGAATAGTCGGAGGTGGCATGATGACATACATCAATAGAGCGATTGAAGATATCCTAAAAAGTCCGGTTTTTGCAAATCGATGTTGAAAATAGAATAGATGAATATGGAGAAAAGTTATTTATAAAGAAATAAAAAAACAGCTTCAGAACTAATAATTCTGGAGCTGTTTTAATATCTTTATGGCGTTCCCGATGCGATTCGAACGCACGACCTTTCGCTTAGGAGGCGAATGCTCTATCCAACTGAGCTACGAGAACAATAATTATTTATAGTATTTGTTATTGGTTCTATGCACACACATACCTATTATATTCTAAAATGGTTTTAAATCCAAATATTTTTTTTAAAAAGGCAGGAAATATTATGAAAAATACCTAATTACAGGAAACACACGACAACGAGGAGTACAAAAAGAAGTTAAAAAATGACTTGTTTTAAAATGTTTGAAGTTCTTGATAAATCCCACAACTCCAGGTTTTATCGGTTTCACATTGCCGTGTGTTTCTTTTAGACGATTTTTTTTGCATTTTTTGATACTTTTTTGTTGACAATGGATATTAAAAATAATAAAATTAGTATGCTGTGAAAAAATTCACATGGTAATTATTAATAAATGTAGATATCACTTTGTGGTAGAAAGGAGAACATTTTATGCCAACAATTGCACAATTAGTTCGTAAAGGAAGACAAGATAAGACTAGAAAGAGCAAGTCTCCTAGCCTTGGAATTGGTTATAACACACTTCAAAAGAAGTATACTTCAGTTAATGCGCCTCAAAAGCGTGGAGTTTGTACTCGTGTTACTACAATGACACCTAAGAAGCCAAACTCAGCATTAAGAAAGTATGCCCGTGTTAAGCTAACTAATGGAATTGAAGTTACAGCTTACATTCCAGGAGTTGGACATTCTTTACAAGAGCACAGTACAGTATTAATTCGTGGAGGAAGAGTTAAGGACCTTCCAGGAGTTAGATACCATATCATTCGTGGTGCTCTAGACACTACTGGTGTAGCAGGACGTTTACAAGCTCGTTCAAAGTATGGAGCTAAGAAGCCAAAAGCTGCAAAGAAGTAATATATAATATATAAAGATTAAAAAACAAAAACATTCTATTATTAGAAAATTCAATTATTAAAAGGAGGAATCGCCATGCCTCGTAAGGGACATATCGCTAAGAGAGACGTGCTTCCAGATCCAATATATGGTTCTAAGCTTGTAACTAGAACTATTAATGCTATCATGCTTGATGGTAAGAAGGGAACTGCGCAAAGCATTTTATACGGTGCATTTAACCGTGTTAAGGAAACAACAGGACAAGATCCACTAGAGGTTTTTAACCAAGCTATGGAAAATATTATGCCACAAGTTGAGGTTAAGAGCCGTCGTATTGGTGGACAAAATTATCAGGTTCCAGTAGAAGTAAGACCTGAAAGAAGAGAAACACTAGGATTAAGATGGTTAGTTACTTACTCTAGAGCTCGTAATGAGAAGACTATGGAGGAAAGACTTGCTAAGGAGATCTTAGACGCATCAAACGGACAAGGTGCATCAGTTAAGAAGCGTGATGACACTCATAAGATGGCTGAAGCTAACAAGGCTTTCGCTCATTACCGTTTCTAATTTAAGGATAAAGGAAGGAAAATTATTATGGCAAGAGAATATCCATTAGAGAAATACCGTAATATAGGAATCATGGCTCACATTGATGCTGGAAAGACAACAACAACTGAGCGTATCCTTTATCATACAGGAAAGATTCACAAGATTGGAGAGACTCATGATGGAGCCTCTACAATGGATTATATGGCACAAGAGAAGGAGAGAGGAATCACTATCACTTCTGCTGCCACAACTGCTATTTGGCCTTATAAGGGAGACCAATATAGAGTTAACATCATCGATACTCCAGGACACGTAGACTTCACAGTTGAGGTTCAACGTTCACTACGTGTACTAGACGGAGCCGTAACAGTACTAGACGGACAAGCAGGAGTTGAGCCTCAAACTGAAACAGTTTGGAGACAAGCTACTGATTATAACGTACCTCGTATTGTATTCGTTAATAAGATGGATAAGGTTGGAGCTGATTTCGAGTATTCAGTTAATACTATCCATGATAGACTAGGAGCACTTGCTGCTGCTGTTCAATGGCCAATTGGTGCTGAGGATGCATTCCGCGGACACGTTGACCTAATTACTAGAAAGGCTTACGTTTATGACGGAGAAGCTGATGAGAACTATAAGGAGGAAGAAATTCCTGCTGATTTAGTTGACATCGTTGAGGAGAAGAGAAATCTTCTTATCGAGACTATTTCTGAGTTCGATGACGATTTAATGGAGAAGTACCTTGGTGGAGAGGAAATCTCTGTTGAGGAAATCAAGGCTGTTATTCGTAAGGCAGTTCTTGAGGTTAAGTTCTTCCCAGTATTCTGTGGATCTGCATTCCACAACATGGGAGTAAGAAGAATGCTTGATGGAGTTATCGAGTACTTACCTTCTCCACTTGATATTGAAGCTGCTAAGGGACATAAACCAGATGGTGAGATTGTTAACGTTGAGGCTAAGGATGACGGAAAGTTCGCTGCTTTAGCATTCAAGGTATTAACTGATCCATTTGTTGGAAGATTAACATTCTTCCGTGTTTACCAAGGACATACTACTTCAGGATCTTATGTTGAGAATACAACTAAGGGAATTAAGGAGAGATTCTCTCGTCTATTACTAATGCATGCAAATCACCAACAACAAATCGAAGAGGTTTTCGCTGGAGATATCGCTGCTGCAGTAGGACTTAAGAATACTACAACTGGAGACACATTAACTGCTGATGATTATGATATCATCCTTGAGAAGATGGAGTTCCCAGAACCAGTTATTTCTGTTGCTGTTGAGCCTAAGACTAAGGCTGACCAAGAGAAGATGACTCAAGCTTTAATTAAGCTTGCTGAAGAGGACCCAACATTCAGAACATATACTGATGTTGAAACAGGTCAAACAATCATTGCCGGAATGGGTGAGCTTCACCTAGACATCATTGTTGACCGTATGAAGAGAGAGTTCAAGGTAGAGGCTACTGTTGGAGCACCACAAGTTTCTTACCGTGAAACTATCACTGTTCCTGCTGACGTTGAAGGAAAGTTCATTCGTCAATCAGGAGGACGTGGACAATATGGACATGTATGGATCAAGTTTGAGCCAAATCCTGAGAAGGGATATGAGTTCGTTGATGCTATCGTTGGAGGATCAGTTCCAAGAGAGTACATTCCAGTTGTTGACAAGGGATTACAAGAGGCTATGCCAAATGGAATTCTAGCTGGATATCCAGTAATTGATGTTAAGTGTACATTATTTGATGGATCATACCATGATGTTGACTCATCAGAAATGGCATATAAGATTGCTGCATCTATGGCATTAAAGGCAACTAAGGATAAGTGTCAACCAGTTATTCTAGAGCCAATCATGGTTGTAGATGTAATCGTTCCAGAAGACTATGTTGGAAACGTAATTGGAGATTTAACTTCTCGTCGTGGACGTCTTGAATCACAAAATAAGAGAGGAAATGCTATGAACATTCGTGCATTCGTACCTCTAGCTGAGATGTTCGGATATGCAACATCACTTCGTTCTAACACTCAAGGACGTGGAACATTCATAATGCAAATGGATCATTATGAGCAATGTCCTCGTAATATCCAAGAGGAGATTATTAAAAAGAGAGGACAAAACTAATTAATACTTGATTTTGTAATTCAAATATTATAAAATTGATATTGTATTAACGTATTGTTAAATTTTTGAAAAAAATAAACCAAAAGAAAATAAATTATAGGAGGACCATATAATATGGCAAAGGAAAAATTTAATCGTAGTAAACCACATGTAAACATTGGTACAATCGGACACGTAGACCATGGTAAAACTACTCTAACTGCTGCTATTACTAACGTATTAGCTAAGCAAGGTGGAGCTAAGGCTATGGCTTATGACCAAATTGACGGAGCTCCAGAAGAGCGTGAAAGAGGAATCACAATCAATACTGCACACGTAGAGTATGAGACTAAGAAGAGACACTATGCACACGTAGACTGTCCAGGTCACGCTGACTACGTTAAGAACATGATTACAGGAGCAGCTCAAATGGACGGAGCAATTCTAGTAGTTGCTGCAACAGACGGAGCTATGCCTCAAACTCGTGAGCACATCTTACTTGCTAAGCAAGTTGGAGTTCCAAGAATCGTTGTATTCTTAAATAAGTGCGATATCGTTGACGACGATGAGTTCGTTGATCTAGTTGAAATGGATATCCGTGAGTTACTAAACGAGTACGGATTCCCTGGAGATGAGACTCCATTCATCCGTGGATCTGCTCTTGGAGCATTAAACGGAGAGGAGAAGTGGGTTGAGAAGGTTAATGAGTTAATGGATGCAGTAGACGAGTATATCCCTACACCAGTTAGAGACAATGATAAGCCATTCTTAATGCCAGTTGAGGACGTATTCACAATCACTGGACGTGGAACTGTTGCTACAGGACGTGTTGAGCGTGGAATGTTAAAGCTTAACGATGCTGTTGAAATCGTTGGAATCAAGGATACTCAATCTACAGTTGTAACTGGAATTGAAATGTTCCGTAAGTTACTAGACTTTGCTGAGGCTGGAGATAACATTGGTACACTTCTTCGTGGAATCACTCGTGATCAAATCCAAAGAGGACAAGTTCTTGCTAAGCCAGGATCAGTTCATCCTCATAAGAAGTTTACAGCTCAAGTTTACGTATTAACTAAGGATGAGGGAGGAAGACATACACCATTCTTCACTAACTATAGACCTCAATTCTTCTTCCGTACAACTGATGTTACAGGAGTAATCAACCTTCCAGAAGGAAAGGAAATGGTTATGCCTGGAGACAACACAGAGATGACTGTTGAGTTAATTCACCCAATTGCTATTGAGCAAGGAACTAAGTTCTCTATCCGTGAGGGTGGACGTACTGTAGGTGCTGGATCAGTAGTTACAATTCTTGAGTAATTAAAACTATGATTATAAAGACTATAAGCCTAGGCTTATGGTCTTTTTTTTTCTTTGTGGTATAATAGTGTAGAGGTTGATTATATGATTGATACACATTCACATTTACTAGATGATGTATTCAAAGATGATTTAGATGAATGCATACAAAGGTGTAAAGATAATAATGTTAATAAAATTATTCTTGTTGGCTTCGATAGAATTACTAATTCTAAAGCCGTAGAGTTATCAAAGAAATATGACATTTTTTATCCTACTGCAGGAATTCATCCTGAAGAGGTCAAGGATATAAATGATCTTTCTTATCTTTCAGATTTTATTAATAATAATAAGGTATATGCCGTTGGAGAATGTGGACTTGATTATCATTGGACTAAGGATAACAAAGAGCTTCAAAAAGAAATTTTTGAAGGACAAATAAAATTATCTATTGACTATAATTTACCACTTATAATTCATTCAAGAGATGCGATTGAGGATACTTATAATATTTTAAAGAAGTATAAGGGACAAATAAGAGGGGTTATGCATTGTTATAGTGGATCACTTGAAATGGCACAAAAGTTTTTAGATTTAGGCCTTTATATAGGCTTAGACGGACCTGTGACATTTAAAAATGCTAAGGAACCAAAGAGAGTTGCATCTAACATACCACTTGATAGATTACTTCTTGAAACAGATTGTCCTTGGATGACACCAACTCCATTTAGAGGTAAAAGAAATGAATCATCCTATGTAGTGTATGTATGCCAAGAAATTGCTTCATTAAGAGGAATGGATTGTACTGAAATAGAGAAAATAACAGACAAAAATGCAATTTCTTTATTTAATATTTAGAAAGGGTGATAATATGAAAAAAATATTATTTTCAGTTTCGCTTTTATTAAGCGTGTGCATGCTTTCATCATGTAAAATTCTATCTAAATCTTCAAATCAAAATGGTGTTGAGGATTCTAGTGAAATTGATGATTCATTAGATACAACTGAAATTATCACAACATATACTGAAGCATATTCAAAGGTTATGCATTCATGCTTTGGTGTTAGAAGTATAATTAGTCAATCATCTTATGCTATTGGATCATGCGTATGCATTAAGCAGGATGATAATTATTCTTATTTTATCACAAATAGACATGTTATTGAGGCCGCTGATACAACAAAGGAATCAGAGAATGTTAGTGTCTATTTTGGTGATGGTATTTTTTATACAGCTACTATTTTAGCCTGTACAACATATTCTGAGCGAATTGCCAATCAAGCAGATGATTTAGCTATATTAAGAATTACTACTCCATCAACTAACTCTATTAAAATTAATCCTGTAGAGATATCTACATCTGTAATATCAAAGGGAACAGCAGTTATTTCTGTAGGATGTCCTCTATCTCTTACTAATTATAATACTCTAACTGAGGGTATAGTATCTAAGGTATTGACTTCACAAGATTTATATATGCATACGGCGACTATTAATCCTGGTAACTCAGGTGGTGGTTTATTCACATTAGATGGAAAGCTTGTAGGTATTAATGTTTCAGGTGATTATAAGCTAGCTACTGAGGAAGGTTATACATATAATACTGTTGATGATATGTATAATGCAATAACTTATGAACATTTAGAGTCATTTTTAAGCGATAAGGACTTTAGTCTATAATAGGGGGGGTGGATCTTATGAAGAGATTTATTCTATTTCTATTAGTAGGCTTATTTGCGATTATTTTAACCTCATGTGCCTTTTTTGGCGATGATGATGTAAATGTTACAGCATATGAAAAGATTTATGTTGATAATAATCAGGAGGCATTATATGAGGCCATAGATGAAGTCTCAGAGGCTAATGTCGTATTAGCATCTAAATATAAAAAAAATTATGGTGCCTTTCAATATACATATACTTATGACTTAAAAAGCGCAGTAATCTATAAGGCGGTAGGTAATGTGTATTATGTAGTCACATTCTATGAGTCTGGAGATGAGGATGCTAAGGATTATAGTGTTATTGTAAATGCTGATTATGAAAATAGCTATGATGCTTTTATGGTAGGATATGATGTATTAAACCGTGTTGCGGTTTATACATTCACTTCATCTTTAAATCTTGTAGTCTCAGAGATTTCTCAAACATTCGATAATGAAGTTGGAGATCAGGTGTTTACAATTGGAACACAGGCTAATGAGGTATCAAGTATATCATCATTTAATTTCGAGCAATATTCATCAAATCTAAATGTTGGAATTATTTCAAATGACAATGGATTTGAGATTATGAGTGGTACCATGTCAACAGATGATAATAGAGGTAGTGGTCTTTATGATTATAGCGGTAAGCTTGTAGGTCTTAATATATATAAGATTTCAACATCTATAGAATATGGTGCCTCATATGTTCCAGGTGAAGAAGGCCTACTTGATGCATCAGGTATGTGCTATGCGATAAGATGTGATAAGCTTTATACCATCGTTTTACAAATTGAGAATTATCATAATGTTTCAAGGCTTAGTTTAGGATTTGATATTAGTAAGGCTAGAGAACTTAATCCGTCTTCATCAGACTATTCGATATTCTCATATTATTTAAGAGAGTATTCATATGTATATGGTTTAGAGGAACAGCCATATATAGATTATGCCAATGGAAGCGATGCTTTATTTAGCTTCCCAGAGAATGTCACATCTGGATTATATTTATATTCTACAGGACAATCTTCTGACTTTAACCTTCAAAAGGGTGATTTTATTGTTGGGATTAATGGTATAGAGGTAAGAACATTATATGATTTTATTAAGGAGTTTAATGTGCTACTATCTACTGATACTGTAACATTATCTATTTATAGAAATGGTAATCCTATGAATATTACGAATTAAATTTGGCGTCCCTACGTTAATAGGGATGCTTTTTTTAATGTGTAATTGAAAGAATAATAAAAATTACGTATAATATAAATATCTTGTTTAAAAAGGGTGTAATTATGATAGAGGATATTCTTGTTGAACTATTAATGAAGCATAATTTACATATAACGACTGCTGAATCATGTACAGCAGGGCTTATTTCATCTACAATTGTAAATGTAGCCAATGCAAGCTCTGTTTTTGATATGGCTTTTGTAACATATGCAAATGATGCAAAGGAAATGCTTCTAGGAGTTAAAAATAAGACAATTAAAAAGTATGGCGTTGTATCAGAGGAGGTCGCAGAAGAAATGGCAGTTGGTGCGGCAAAAAATGCTTGTGCTGAGTGTGCTATTGCAGTTTCAGGTATTGCAGGACCTT
>Ga0310694_10004564_pt1 | contig 13356 bp, 9 predicted proteins | sample 174DNAGHGhighgp2_FD_203884 | JGI IMG/M metagenome (GOLD analysis project Ga0310694, IMG submission 203884) | Sheep rumen microbial communities from Palmerston North, Manawatu-Wanganui, New Zealand - 1742 DNA GHGhigh gp2 (v2) (version 2) | ecosystem: Host-associated > Mammals > Digestive system >...
CAAAGGTGAGCAACTTCGTCTATACCCGCTATAGTGACATGATCAAACACGTGAACGAGAAACAGGACTATTGGGAAGGCAAGTTCGTGAAAGAGATCGATCAGATGTCCGGCAAGATGAAAGAGCTGTGCGCCCAGAATCCTGATGCTGCCCGCAAAGAGCTCAACGCCTATTCCATCCGCGCGGCCCACAGTGTTTGCCAAGAATGGAACCGTTTGTTCGAGTATCTTTTGGTCAAATACCACGATGGCAACGTCAAGAAAGAGGAAAACGGCAAATTTGTCACCAACGGCAACGAAAAACCGCAAGTGGTGTTCCCTGACCAACCCAAATGGCCCGATAACTGGTACAGAATGATCGTCAACGACTGCGGAAAGAACATTCAGGCGAAGTAATCACGCTGATTCCGCACCCGAATTATTGCATAAAAAAACTAATTAACCTTTAGGTATTACCAAATCACAATTTTATTATTTTTGCCCGCTGTTATGTTAGACACATGACAGCGGTTTTTTTATAAGTTGTAAATTATAATTGTCTTTCTGACGATGTTAACTGGAACTATGAACATGGAAGAATGCACAAAATCACCCTATATCTTCCCTCGCAATGGAGGATATTATATCCAATTTCCTGACAACATCACGGTTGTTCAGGAATGTGGTTGTCTTGGAGCGGATGTGGAGACCATCATCCTCCCCGAGACTGTTCACACGATAGAACGTGGGGCCTTCATGGGCGCCCAAATCAAAAGCATCATCCTGCCCGACAGTTTGACGGTCATCGGTGACGATGCCTTCGCTGCCTGCGTGCACCTGGAGAAGATCTTCCTGCCGCCACATCTGACCAAGATCGGTGCGCGGGCCTTCATGGGCTGCGTCAGCCTAGCACCCGTAAGCATCCCCGAGAGTGTGCAGTTTATCGGCGAAGACGCCTTCGCCTTCTGCAAGAACATGCAACGCCGCTAGCCGTTGCATGTTCGGCGTTTTTCATCGCGAAAAACGGTCTCCGTGAAAACGAAAAAAGTGTATCTTTGCCGTTTGTTTGTAAATTGAGATATTCGTTTATGAAAAAGGCAATGGTCTATTGTATTGTGTTGAGTGTCATGATTTTATCATCATGCTCATCACCTAAAAAAGTGAAAACGGACAAAGAGTCCGCCACGCCGGAATCCACCGTGCAGAAAACCCTTAACAATAATACAGATAAAATGACACAAGTTTTGCTCAAAACCACGTACGGCGACATCACCATCGCCCTGTATGATGAAACACCTGAGCACAAAGCCAACTTTTTGAAACTCGTCAATGACCATTTTTATGATGGCTTGCTGTTCCACCGCATCATCCAAGGATTCATGATCCAAGGCGGCGACCCTGACTCCAAGAACGCCAAACCCGGCCAGATGCTTGGTTCCGGTGACTTGGGATACACCATCCCCGCCGAGTTCGTGAGCGGTCGTTTTCACAAACGCGGTGCCGTGGCAGCAGCTCGTGAGGGAGACCAAGTGAACCCGCAGAAAGCCTCCTCCGGCTCCCAGTTCTACATCGTGGACGGCACTGTCTATGACAACGAAAAAATGAATATGATTTCCCAGCGCACCGGCATCATTTTCAGCCCTGAACAGGTGGAAACCTATACCACCATTGGTGGAGCGCCTTGGCTTGACGACAACTACACCGTGTTCGGCGAAGTGGTCAGCGGCATGGACGTGGTCGATAAAATTGCTGCCCAGAAAAAGGACCGCAATGACCGACCGTTGGAGGATATTAAGATCGTTAGCGCAAAAATAGTTAAGAAATAAATATGAGAAGCATAGAAGAAATAAGAGCTGAAATAGAAAATTTCACAATTGATAACGCCGACAGTTTGGAGCAGTTCCGTCTCCAATTTTTAAGCAAGAAGAGCGAGATTCAGGCGTTATTCGGAGAAATCAAGAACCTGGCGCAGGAAAACCGCAAGGAATTCGGCCAGTTAGTAAACGAGCTGCGGGATTTGGCCCAGAGCCATTATGATGAGTTCAAGGCTACTATTGGCGCTGCCACAGCCCAAAAGGCCGCCGCTATTCCCGACATCACCCGTCCCGCCGCGCAACAAGCCGTCGGTTCCATGCACCCGATCTCCATCATGATGAACGAGGTGCGCCGGATCTTCGAAGACATCGGCTTCTCCGCCGTGGAGGGTCCCGACATCGAGGACGACTGGCATGTGTTCACCGCCCTCAACTTCGCGGAAGAACATCCTGCCCGTGATATGCAGGACACCTTCTTCATCGAGCTGCACCCCGACGTGCTGCTCCGCACGCATACCTCCTCACTGCAAGTGCGCACCATGGAGAAGAAACAACCGCCTATCCGCGTGATTTGTCCCGGCCGCGTTTTCCGTAACGAGGCCATCACCTCCCGTGCACACTGCATCTTCCATCAGGTGGAAGGTCTCTATGTAGCTGAGAAAGTGTCGTTTGCCGACATGAAGCAGACGCTTCTCTACTTCGCCCAACGCATGTTCGGCGATGAAGTGCGCATCCGTTTGCGTCCTTCTTACTTCCCGTTCACGGAACCTTCCGCAGAGATGGATATCTCCTGTAACATCTGCGGCGGTGCCGGCTGCAACCTCTGCAAGCACACCGGTTGGGTGGAGATTCTCGGCTGCGGCATGGTCGATCCCAACGTGTTGGAAAACTGCGGCATCGACAGCACCAAATATAGCGGCTTCGCCTTCGGTCTCGGCATCGAGCGCATGACAATGCTCAAGTACAAGACCAACGACATCCGCCTCTACTTCGAAAACGACGTCCGCTTCTTGCAACAGTTCAAGGCCGCAACACGTTAAAGGCAATAGTGTTTCCAAAAGGGCTGAAAGCCCGACACGTGTCAACCTAGGGTGAAGCGAAGCGGAGCCCTAGGATTATAAGAAAAACATCAAAAATAAACAATAATGACCAAAACACAAAAACGAATTAACAACCTGATCGGTCTGATCATCGGCATAGTGGCTTCAGCCGTCTATATCATGACCGCCGAGCCTACCGTATCATGGTGGGATTGCGGTGAATACATCGCCACCACCTCGAAACTGCTCATCGGTCACCCGCCTGGAGCACCCACATTCCAGATTATCGGACGCATTGCCACGCTCTTTGCCGGCGGTGATGTCACCAAGATGGCATTCTGTGTGAACTGCTTATCTGCAATATGCAGCGGCATGACGATTATGTTACTCTATTTCAGCTTAGTACGTCTTGCCCGCAAACTGGTTGCCAAATGGGGCGAACTCAACACGCCGCGTTTCATCGCGATTCTCGGAACCGCCATCGTCGGCGCTTTAACGTACACATTCTCAGATACTTTTTGGTTTTCAGCTGTGGAAGGTGAGGTCTATGCTATGTCCTCGTTCTTCACCGCTCTTGTATTCTGGTGCATCTTGAAATGGGACGAAGAGTACGAAAACCCGAAGGCCAACGTCAACCCCAACCGTTGGATTGTGCTGATTGCCTATCTGGTAGGCCTCTCCATCGGTGTTCACTTGTTGAACTTGTTGGCATTGCCAGCCATCGGTTTGATCATTTACTACCGTCTCTCCCCGAAGGCCACCGGCATGGGTGCCGTGCTCGCCTTCGCCCTTATGTCTTTCGCATTCGGCATCTTCTGCTCGCCGATGTGGATGATTCTGATCTGGCTGTGCGTAACCACTCCGCTGCTTATCCTCTGCGGCAAACGTGGTGCTTTGACTTCGAAAGCGGAATGGGGCGTCTCCCTCGCACTGCTCCTTTCCGTTGCCATGCTCGGCTTCATTCTCTGGGGTGTTGTGCCTCAACTGGTCAACCTCTCCGGAAAGTTCGACCTCTTCTTCGTGAACACCCTGCACATGCCGTTCAACTCTGGCGTGATCTTCTTCTTCCTGTTGGTCTTCGCCCTCATCGGTTGGGGCATCTGGTACGGCTACAAGCGTAATAAACCGGTGTTTTCCATCAGCGCTTTCTCTCTGTTGATGCTGATTATCGGCTACTCCACCTTCATGACCTTGGTAATCCGCTCCAACGCCAACCCGACCATCGACGAGAACAGTCCTGAAGACGCCGTCTCCCTGCTCTCCTACCTCAACCGTGAGCAGTACGGCTCCAATCCGCTGGTGTATGGCCAAAGCTATAACACCCGAGTGATCAACATGAAGGACGGCAGCCCTGTCTATTACCGCAACGAAGAGACAAAACGTTACGAGGTTTCCAATCCGCGCAAGGGTGACACGCCCGAATATGACCCCAAAGGTTGCATGTTCTTCCCGCGTATGTGGTCCTCTGAGAAACAATCTCAATACATCGATTGGCTGAACAATCGTTACAACTCTGACAGTCCTTCCGACAGAGAAAATCGCAAATCTCTGGCACGCGGCAATGCGCCCACCTGGCAACAGAACCTGAAGTTCTTCCACACCTATCAGCTGGGATACATGTACTGGCGTTATTTTATGTGGAACTTCTCCGGTCGTCAGAATGACATCCAAGGACACGGCGACTATCAAAACGGCAACTGGATTTCCGGCATCGGCGCCATCGACAACCCGATGGTCGGCAATCTGAAGGATATGCCGAGTGCCATGGAACGTCCGGGACACAACAAATACTACCTGCTCCCGCTGTTATTAGGCCTTGTCGGTCTGATTTTCCAAACCAAACAGGATTCCAAACACTCTTTCGTGGTGTTCATGCTCTTCGTCATGACTGGTTTGGCCATTGCCATTTACTTAAATATGTATGCTTTCCAGCCTCGTGAGCGTGACTACGCTTTCGCCGCCTCCTTCTATGCTTTCGCCATGTGGGTGGGCTTCGGCGTGCTGGGCATCTACCGTCTGTTTGAGAAGCTGCAAAGCAAGAACGCTCAGGTCGCTGGCGCTGTGCTGACAACTGTCATCTGCGTCGGTCTGGTGCCTTGCGTGATGGCTAAGGAAAACTGGCACGACCATGACCGTTCCAACCGTTACACCGCTCTGGCTGTGGCGAAAAACTACCTCGACTCATGCGAACCGAACGCCATCCTCTTCACCCTCGGCGACAACGACACTTTCCCACTTTGGTACGCCCAGGAGGTCGAAGGTTACCGTACCGATGTGCGCGTCTGTAACCTCATGCTGCTGAGTACCAGCTGGTATGTGGATCAGATGAAGCGCAAAGCATACGAATCCGACCCGCTGCCTATCTCCATGACGTGGGATCAATACAAAGACGGTACCCGCGATGTGCTTTACCTGGAGGCCGCCGGCAACCAATATGTTGACCTGAAAGCGGTGATGGACTATGTGAAATCCTCCAATTTCGATAACGAAAGGAGCCTATTCCTGCTGAGCCAGAAGAATGGTTATCGCAGCAACGGTCGCGCCATCCCGGGAAGCTTCTCCTTGGCCGTCGATAAAGCTAAAGTGCTAGCCAACGGCACGGTGAACCCCAAAGATTCCGATCTCGTGGTGGACAGACTGATGTGGAACTTGAAATCCAATAGCGTGAACCCGCTTACCAAGGCATACATCATAATGATGGACATTTTGGTGAACAACAACTGGGAACGCCCGATTTACTACGCATCCACGGCTGGTTCCGAAGCTTATCTCGGCTTGGAAGACTACTTCCAACTTGAAGGTTTCGCTTACCGTCTCGTGCCTATCCGCAGCAACAGCCGTTCTTACGGCGAGACCGGTCGCATCAACTCCGAACGTCTTTACAACAACCTCATGAACGTCTTTGACGACCACAGCCGTCTGGATCCCATCAAGAACCCGGCAGGCACACAGCATGAGGCTTATCCGTACGCTTGGGGTGGATTTAACGACCCGACCGTTTATCACAGTGAAGACAACACCCGCCTGGTTCCGCTGATGCGCAGACTCTACAGCCGTCTTGCTGAACAACTCATGGCTGAAGGCGACAAAGATAAAGCCCTCGAAGTGCTGGTACACGGCAACGAAGTGCTGCCCGATTTCAACTTCCCGTATGTCTCTGTGATGTCCTATATTTCCGGATATACCTACAGCTGTCTCACCTACATGGAAGACTTCTTCAGAATTGGTACTAAAGAAGCGAATGAGAAAGGTATGGAGATGGCCAATAAGATATGGGACGACCAAGTTGCGCTCTTCAACTGGTACAACAACAGTGATGAACGCACCCTCAACTATCGCAGCAACGACATCCACTATGACATCCTGTTCCTGCATTATATGATGAACAATGTGAAGTATCCTTCCAATGAGCTTACGAAACGCTACAAAGAGCTGAAGATGGACAAGGTGGCCGACAACTACCTCAAGACTTTGCAATCCACGATTTCCAACCAGCTTCGCAAGGCTGATTTCGACCAGCAAGCCGTTGCAGGTGCTTTCCAAGAGATGCATCAGCTGCAGGAAATTGCGCAGATGATTGGCGACAACCAGACCGCGCAAAAGATTCAAAGTGTTGCCGCTTCTCATCTTGACATGATGAACAACGTGTCAAGAGAGATGGGGGCTGCCTTCCGTCAATTCTACAATAGTTTAGACAAACCGGAACAACCCATTGAAGAGGACTCATTATGAAAAAATTTGCAGTAATACTGTGCGGCTGCGGCACATTGGACGGCAGCGAAATCCACGAATCGGTGATGACCTTGTTAGCCATTGACCGCAACGGTGGTGAGTATCAGATTTTTGCCCCGAACGATTGGCAGTATCATGTGGTGAACCACGTCACGGGCGAGCCCATGAACGAGAAGCGCAACATGTTGCTGGAAGCGGCCCGCATTGCACGCGGCAACGTGAAACCCATCGAAGAGTGTCGTGTGGAGGACTTCGATGCTGTGGTGTTCCCCGGCGGCAACGGTTCTGCCAAGAACCTCTTCACTTACGCCCTCGAGGGCGCATCCTGCAGCGTACGCGAGGATGTGGCCAAGGTTATCCGCGCCTTCCACAACGCTGGCAAACCCGTGGGCGCCCTCTGTATCGCACCCGTGATGATTGCCAAAGTACTGGGTGATGTCACCATCACCGTTGGCAGCGACCCCGGCACTATCCGCAACGTGGAATCCTTCGGCACGAAGCACGAAGTCACTGTTCAGAAGGGTGTGTGCGCCGACAAGGCCAACAAAGTGTTCACCACGCCCTGCTACATGCTTCCTGCCCGCATCGGTGACATCGCCGACTGCGCAGATAACCTTGTGAAAGCAATGCTTTCAGCTATTAGCTATTAGCCGTTGGCTATTGGCTATTGGTCAAAAGCTAATAGCCAATAGCTAAAAGCCAAAAGCCAAATGAGCACCATTGTCATCGTCGGTTTTCCGGGTGCGGGTAAAAGCACCATCGGCAGAAAACTTGCCGACAAGCTGAATATGACTTTTATAGACCTCGACTTATATATTGAGGAAAAATATCACACGGCGATTCCCCTGCTTTTCCAAAAGTACGGGGAATCGGCGTTTCGTACGTTGGAGTATGCCTCCTTACAGGAGGTACTCAACTCCGAAAATGCCGTCATTGCGACAGGAGGCGGTACTGCTTGCCATGAAAACGCCATGTCCCTGATTAATGCACACACACACAGCGTTTATCTGAAACTCACAGAAGACCAGTTGGTTGATCATCTTCTCCATTCTAAAAAGAAACGTCCGCTGACCAACCATCTCAGCGAACCAGAGCTCCGCGAATACGTGCGGAAAAACTTGGCTGCCAGAGAACCGTATTACCTGCAAGCACAGGAAATCTGGACGCTGGATTCATTACCCTTGTAGCCTGTTTTCGATAGGAATTATACGCCAAAAAATCGTATTTTTGCCGCCTCGAAAAAAAGGAAAATATGAAGAAAAACATCTTATCGCTCCTCTGTATCCTGCTGATAATCTGCATAGGATTGGTTGGATGCAAGAAGAATGCTTCCGTAAATGTCACCAAGCCGAAACTGACGGAAGAACAATTGAATTATGCCAAGAACGTGGAAATTAAGATCCTGCGCTACGAACAGGATCTGTTCAATATCGACCAAAAGAACATAGCGGCTGAATTTGCCGCTATGTATGGCAAATACCCCGACAACATCATTGCCAGAGGTGCGTGGAAAAATGAGGAGATGCTCCAGTCTATCAAAGAATTCATCAACGATCCCGTGATTAATGAAATCTACAAAGACACTGAGGCCCAATATGCTGACATGAGCTGGTTCCAACAAGAAATCACCCCGGCCATGACCCTCTATCTGACGCACTTCCCCGACGAGAAAGTTCCGGATTTCTGCACACTGGTGTCGGGCATCGACTTTCAGATGCCGCAGGTTTTCGGCTATGACAACACTATTTTCATCTGTCTGGACATGTATCTCGGCAAGGATTACAAGCACTATGCACAGGCCGGCATGCCGAAATACATCGCCGCCCGCTGCGACAAGAAATACATGGCCACGGATTGTTTCTCCAAAGCGCTTGTTTACAGAAACCTTCCAGACAAAACGCTGGTCACCCTCCTGGACAACATGGTGGATGCTGGCAAGCGGATGCTCTTCACGCAGACCATGTTCCCGACCACCAAGCCGGAGGACATTCTCGGATACACGCCAGAGCAGTACAAATGGGCAACTTCGCATGAGGCCGCCGCATGGCACCACCTTGTGGAGAAAAACATGGTGTATAACAACAATGAGAACGTGATCCGCCAGATGATGGACGAGACGCCTTTCACCCGCGATTTCGGCAACGATTCCCCTGGCCGGATGGGCGTTTTCATCGGATTTCAGATTGTGCAAAGCTACATGAAGACACACCCCGGCACCACTCTTCAGAGCCTGATGTTAATGACAGACAGCCAGAAATTACTGAAAGAATCGGGGTATAAGCCCAATTAATAGATTGACAATTAAGAAGATACTTGTTTATCAACAATTAACTATTGATAAATATTTTGTAATGTCTGACATTTCGTCTTGAAACGGTTGTATTTTTGCCGTGAACTTAAAAACTTAATATTATGTCAGGAATTAACAAAGTAATCTTAGTGGGTTATTTAGGAAAAGACCCAGAAATCAGAACTTTTGAGAACGGCACCAAGAAGGCGAGCTTCTCGCTGGCGACGACCGAGTACCGCAAGGACAAAGATGGCAACCGCATCGAAATGACCGAGTGGCACAACATCATCATGTGGCGCAACTTGGCGGAATTGGCGGAAAAGTACCTTTCCAAGGGACGCCAGATCTACGTGGAGGGCCGACTGCGCACCCGCAACTGGGACGACGCGAACGGCGTGAAACGTTACATCACCGAGGTGGAGGCCAACTCCTTCACCTTCCTGTCTCCCAAGGAGAACAGTACCCCAACGGTGACGCAAGTGCCCAACCAGACCGTAGTGGTGGCTCCACCGCCACAACCACAGCCTGTGCCGCCGGAACCCAAGGTGCCGGAAGAGAATTTCTCGGATGATTTACCATTCTGATGTAGAACGAACAACGGCGGTCAAATGACCGCCGTTGGTTTGTAAAAGGCAACAAATGTTCGCCATTGTAGAGACGTTTCATGAAACGTCTCTACAGTTTCTCCTTCGCCAGCTTCAGTGCCTCGGCGACCGCGTCGGTGATGCCCGCGGGGTTCTTGCCGCCGGCCATGGCCAGCGTCGGGTGACCGCCGCCACCGCCTTGGATCAGCTTGCCGGCCGCACGCACCAACGTGGGCGCATCGACCTTTTCGGTCAGGTTTGTGCTGATGGCAACCGCCAAATTCGGCTTGCCGTCGTGCACGCTGCCCAAAACCACCACGTGGTTGTCGCCCTCGCGCAACTGCAGGGCAACTTGACGCAGCATGTCGGCGGAATAATCAGTGACCTTAGACATGAAGAGTACCCCGTTGACGTCTTCGGCATTTTCCATCAAAGATTTGCCGAACTCTATGGCCATCTGACGGTCAATGTCCTCCATCTTCTTGCGCAACATCTGGCAATCGTCCTGTAACTTCTGCACCGACTGCATCAGGTTGGAGGCGTTCAGCATAGCCTTCAATTGCGCAATGGTATTCTGATCGTCGTAAACGAGTTGTTCAGCAGCCTCGCCCGTCACGGCTTCAATACGGCGTACACCAGCGGCAACGGCACCCTCGGAAACAATCTTGAAGAGACCGATGTTGCCCGTTGCAGAGGTATGCGTACCGCCGCAAAGTTCCACCGCATCACCGAACTGGATCACGCGGACAGTTTTGCCGTACTTTTCGCCGAACAACGCAATGGCTCCGCGCTCGCGAGCTTCCTCAATCGGCACATCGACAAACTCCTGCAAGGGCAAGTTCTGACGGATCATGGCGTTCACCATCTGCTCTGCTTTGCGCAGCTCCTCGTCCGTCACCTTGGCGAAGTGCGAGAAGTCGAAACGCAGGCGGTCGGAGGCCACCATAGAGCCCTTCTGCTCCACGTGCGTGCCTAACACTGCGCGCAATGCATGATCAAGCAAGTGCGTGGCTGAGTGGTTGTTAGCCGTCTTCTGACGCTTCACCTCATCAATATGCGCCGTGAAATCAGCTGTCACATCGTTCGGAATCTTGTTGGCGTGATGGATGACCAAGTTGTTCTCTTTTGTGGTATTATAAATCTCGACCGTCTCCGTGCCATTGGTCAGCACGCCGGTGTCGCCCACCTGACCGCCGGATTCCGCATAGAACGGGGTCTTGTCGAGCACAATCTGGAAGTAGGTCTTATTCTTTGCGGTTACTTGTCTGTATTTCACAATCTTGCAAGCGCAAGAGGGTTCTTTGTAGCCCACGAATACGGTAGGATTCTCCTGCGGGATCAGCTCCATCCAGTCACCTGCAGAAATGGAGGTGGCAGCACGGGAACGCTCCTTCTGTTGACGCAAACCCTCGGCAAAACCGTCCATATCCACGGTCAAGTTCTTCTCGGAAGCCATCAGGCAGGTCAAGTCAATCGGGAAACCGTAAGTATCAAACAGTTCGAAAGCAAAATCACCATCAATAACGGTGCTGTCTTTCATCTTTTTGACATAGTTTTCGAACTTCAGGATACCGGAGTCGAGGGTCTTGAGGAAGGAGTTCTCCTCCTCACGGATAACGTTCTCGATCAGCTGTTGTTGCGCTTTGATTTCCGGGAACTGGTGCCCCATCTGTGCCACAAGGTCAGCCACCAACGCGTACATAAAGGGTTCCTTGAAGTTCAGGAAAGTGAAACCGTAGCGAATGGCACGACGCAGGATACGACGAATCACGTAACCGGCTCCCGTATTGGAAGGCAGCTGTCCGTCGGCGATGGCGAAGGTGACGGCACGAAGGTGGTCAGCCACCACGCGCAGAGCCACATCCACATCGTGTTTCTCACCGTACTTCACGCCAGCATTCTGTGCGATCTTTTGGATAATCGGCTGGAAAACATCCGTGTCGTAATTGGATTTCTTGTTCTGAACCGCCATGCAAAGACGCTCGAAGCCCATACCTGTATCCACATGCTTGGCCGCCAGCGGGTGCAACTCGCCGGAAGCCACACGGTTGAACTGCATGAACACGAGATTCCAAATCTCGATAACCAGCGGATTGTCCTTGTTCACCAGCTCGGCACCGGGAACTTTGGCACGTTCCTCTTCATCGCGGAGGTCGATATGGATTTCGGAACAAGGACCGCACGGACCGGTGTCGCCCATCTCCCAGAAGTTGTCTTTCTTGTTGCCCCTCAGGATGCGATCTTCAGGCAGGAATGCTTTCCAAAAATCGTATGCTTCCTGATCGAAAGCGGTACCGTCTTTCTCGTCGCCAGCGAAAACCGTGGCATAGAGACGGGATTTGTCGAGCTTCATCACCTCGGTGAGGAACTCCCACGCGTAGGCGATGGCCTCTTTCTTGAAATAGTCGCCGAACGACCAGTTTCCGAGCATCTCGAACATGGTGTGGTGGTAAGTGTCGCGACCGACCTCCTCCAGATCGTTATGCTTACCCGAAACGCGCAGACACTTCTGCGAATCGGCCACGCGCGGGTACTCACGGGCAACATTGCCGAGGAAAATATCCTTAAACTGGTTCATACCGGCATTCGTGAACATCAATGTCGGGTCATTCTTCACCACCATCGGAGCGGAAGGCACGATATGATGGTCTTTGGACTTGAAAAAGTCCAGAAAAGCGGTTCTTATTTCGTTAGATGTCATACTCGTAAAAATTAAGCGGCAAAAGTACAAATTTCTTGGGGAAATCAGGAGGGTAGTATGAAAAATTTCGGCAGAACGAGTCTGTGAGGCCATTTGCATCACGCAAATGTGGAAATGGAAGTGACTACATGTTTGAATATTTTGTAATTTTGCAATTCAATTATGATCACTTATGTTGACCCTATCGCAATTAGAACAATACCTTTCAAAAGCAGCATGGATTCTCAAAGGCCCTGTGGATGCGGCTGATTTTAAGGTATATATATTTCCATTACTATTTTTTAAGCGGATTTCCGATGTGTATGATGAAGAATATAACGAAGCATTGTCTGAAAGTGAGGGTGACCACGAATACGCTTCTGGTGTGGAAATGCATCGGTTCATCATCCCCAAAGGTTGTCACTGGAACGACGTTCGGTCTGTTACAACCAATGTGGGCAGTGCCATCAAAGGGGCTTTTTCGCAAATTGAGCAGGCCAATCCACAATATTTGGCCAATATTTTCGGTGATGCCGCTTGGACCAACAAGGACAAGCTTTCCGATGAACTGCTGTGCCGCTTGATTGAGCATTACTCTCAATATAACCTATCCAATTCCAATGTGGAACCTGATGTTTTGGGCAGAGCATACGAATATCTCATCAAGATGTTTGCCGACCAGACCAACAAAAAAGCCGGTGAGTTTTACACGCCACGCTCAGTGGTGCATTTGATGGGACTAATCGTTAAGCCACAACAAGGCGAAACCATATACGACCCTGCTTGCGGCACCGCAGGAATGTTACTGGAATGTGTCGAACAAGTGAAGCAAAACGGTGGTGATTTCCGCACGCTCAAACTCTACGGGCAGGAGAAAAACCTGACCACCTCCACCATTGCCCGAATGAATATGTTCCTGCACGGCATCGAGGATTTCCATATCGAACGCGGTGATACGCTTCGTGAGCCCAAATTTTTCAAGTACGACCATCTGCAGCAGTTCAACATTGTCATTGCCAATCCGCCATTCTCGTTAAGCAACTGGGGCGCTAATATTTGGGCAGACGACATTTACGGTCGCAACATTGCCGGTACTCCGCCCAAGGGCAACGGCGACATGGCTTGGGTGCAGCACATGGTAAAATCGATGGACGAGAAATCGGGGCGTGTAGCAGTAGTTCTGCCTCACGGAGCCTTGTTCCGCAAGAATGCCGAAGCCAAGATTCGTTCCGTGTTGT
>Ga0310694_10004565_pt1 | contig 13355 bp, 11 predicted proteins | sample 174DNAGHGhighgp2_FD_203884 | JGI IMG/M metagenome (GOLD analysis project Ga0310694, IMG submission 203884) | Sheep rumen microbial communities from Palmerston North, Manawatu-Wanganui, New Zealand - 1742 DNA GHGhigh gp2 (v2) (version 2) | ecosystem: Host-associated > Mammals > Digestive system...
CTACCGACTGAGCTACCAAGGCGTATAATGGCGACCCGGAAGGGGCTCGAACCCTCGACCTCCAGCGTGACAGGCTGGCGCTCTAACCAACTGAGCTACCGGGCCATATTTGGTGGGAACAACAGGGCTCGAACCTGTGACCCTTTGCTTGTAAGGCAAATGCTCTCCCAGCTGAGCTATGCTCCCGGATACCGCGCAGGATTCGCCGGGACCGGCTCCGCCTCGCAAGCGGCTTTGTTATAATATCCCATGCGAAAAGGTTTGTCAAGGACATTTTTTCGTCATTTATTTTTAAATATTGTGTTCTTTTTTCTTTTGCCTGTACATGATATAGTGTATGCGGTGGGTCTTTAAGACGGTACGGGATGCCGACAAGATGCGACCTCGTGGCTCTGGAGCCATGCAATTGACAGATCGTAGCTTGCCGGGACAGCCGGCAGGCTTTTTTCGTGTCCGGGGCCCTCCGAAATTGAAAAGGGGGAATGCTTCCTATGAATCTCGTTTACAAAGTGAATGACAAGCCTAAGTTCCTGCAGCTGATTGTTTTCGCCTTCCAGCAGCTGCTTGCGATCCTGGCCGCGACCATCGCCGTTCCCAGCATCGTCGGCCACGGCATGAGCCAGAGCGCCGCGCTGTTCGGCGCCGGTGTCGGCACCATCGTGTACCTGCTTTTCACGAAGTTCAAGAGCCCCGTGTTCCTCGGCTCCAGCTTCGCCTTCCTGGGCTCCATGTTCGCTGCCTTCGCCGGCGCGGCATCCACCGCTGCCGGATATGCCGGCCTGGTCATCGGCGCAATCTTTGCCGGCCTGGTCTACGTCATCATCGCCGTGTTCGTCAAGATCGGCGGAATCGGCTGGGTTTCCAAGCTGATGCCTGCCGTCGTCATCGGGCCGACCGTCGCGATCATCGGCCTCTCCCTGGCCGGCAACGCCATCAGCGACGCCCTGCACGGAGCACAGCTCACGGACGGAACGTACGTGATGAATACGCAGGGCTGGATCAACCTGGTCTGCGCGCTCGTCACCCTGCTGACCGTTATCTTCTTCTCCGTAAAGGGAAAGAAGATGCTGAAGCTGATTCCCTTCATCCTCGGCATCATCGCCGGTTACCTGACCGCGCTGGTATTTACCCTCATCGGGAACGCCACGAACAACGATACGCTGAAGATCCTGGATTTTGCCGCTTTCGCCAACATGAAATGGATCCCCGACTTCACCTTTACCCAGGCGCTTGAAGGCCTGAAGGAGATCGACGGGAAGTACATCGCGACCATCGCCGTGGCCTATGTGCCGGTTGCGTTCGTGGTCTTCGCGGAGCACATTGCGGACCACAAGAACCTGTCCACCATTATCGGGCAGGACCTGATCCAGGAGCCCGGCCTGCACCGCACCCTGCTGGGCGACGGCATCGGCTCCATGGCCGGCGCTTTCTTCGGCGGCTGCCCCAACACCACCTACGGTGAATCCGTCGGCTGCGTGGCGATTACCGGCAACGCATCCATCCTCACGATCCTGACCACCGCGATCCTGGCTATCGCCGCCAGCTTCTGCGCGCCCTTCGTCACCTTCCTGAGCACGATTCCCAGCTGCGTCATGGGCGGCGTATGCATCACCCTGTACGGTTTCATCGCCGTATCCGGCCTGAAGATGCTCCAGCCCGTGGACCTGAACGACAACAGGAACCTCTTCACCGCTTCCGTGATCCTGATCGCCGGTATCGGCGGCATGACCCTGAAGATCGGCGCCGTCACGCTGACAGAGATTGCCTGCGCGCTGATCCTCGGCGTCATCGTCAACCTGCTGTTCAACCGCCCCGCAAAGGATAAGAAGTAATATTCAAAGTATGAAACTGAAATCTGTCATTATGGACGAAGCGGCCGTTCGGCGCAGCATGACGCGGATCACGCATGAAATCATCGAGAAAAACAGCGGTTCGTCCAACCTGGTCCTCCTCGGCATCCACCGCCGCGGCATGCCGCTGGCGGAAATGCTGCGGGAAAACATCCGCCGCTTTGAAGGCCGGGACATCCCGGCCGGCAGCATCGATATTTCCCTGTACCGCGACGACCTGACAGAGCTGTCGGATACGCCGTCGGAGGGTGCAAGCAGCATTCCCTGCGACATTACCGGGAAAACGGTCATCATTGTCGACGACGTCATTTATACCGGAAGGACCGCAAGGGCCGCCATCGAAGCGGTATTCCATTACGGGCGGCCCCGGAGCATCCAGCTGGCGGTGCTGATCGACCGTGGGCACCGGGAACTGCCGATCCGCCCCGACTATGTCGGGAAGAACATCCCGACCAGCCATTCCGAAGTCGTTTCCGTCATGGTCGACGAATATGACGGGGAAACGGGCGTCCGCCTGTACCAGCAGTAAAGGCGGGCAGCCTGCCCCCGAAACAGCGGCCGGCCGCAGATTTCTGCGGACGGCCAAAATTTTCGCAGAAAGGTTTACAAACCCCCATGATTTTGGTAAAATATCAAACGGCCTCAAATGAACCGTATGCCCAGGATGCCGAATCTCCGACGCTTCGCTGAGTGCACGGCGATTGGGAGCCGAAATATGCCTTGCAAGGCAAAACAGGAGGATACCTATGACCAAGTCCGAAATCATCGCCGCCTATGCACAGCACGAAGGCGACACCGGTTCTCCCGAAGTGCAGATCGCTCTGCTGACCGAGAGGATCAACCACCTGAACGAGCACCTGAAGCTCAACAAGAATGACCACCATTCCAACCGCGGCCTGCTGCTGATGGTCGGCCGCCGCCGCAACATGCTGGAGTATCTGAAGAAGACTGACATCGAGCGCTACCGTACGCTGATTGCACGGCTGAACCTGCGCAAGTAAGCCTTCCGAGATCCCGGTATCCAGGATGCTTTTAAAGCCGCCGGATGAGCCCTTTTCTTCCGGCGGTTTTAAATGTTTTATGGAGTCTCGTATGTTATCCCTTGAAAATCCCCGGTGGGGTTTTCATATGATAGCATACGGAACTCCGCACAGACTACAGCGGAGCACGCCTCCGCGGAAATGGAGTAACGCATGGAACACAAACTCTATACCATGGACCTTGCAGGCAAGCCGCTGACACTCGAATTCGGCCGCTACTGTGAACAGGCCAACGGTTCCGTATGGGTCCACCACGGCGATACCGTCGTGATGGTCAACGCCACAATGGCCCCCGCGCCCCGTGAAGGCGTCGATTTCTTCCCCCTGGCTGTGGACGTCGAGGAGAAGCAGTATTCCGTCGGCAAAATCCCCGGCGGTTTCATCAAACGCGAAGGCCGCCCCTCTGAGAAAGCGACCCTGACCTGCCGCCTGATCGACCGGCCGCTCCGCCCCCTGTTTGACAAGGGTATGAGGAACGACGTACAGGTCGTCGTCACCATCCTGAGCGTGGAGCAGGACTGCCCGCCGGAAATCCCGGCGATGATCGGTTCCTCCGTCGCCCTGGCTGTCAGCGACATCCCGTGGAACGGGCCTACCGGCGCCGTGCAGGTCGGCCGGGTGGACGGAAAGTTCATCATCTGCCCCAATGAGGAACAGCGCGAAAAGAGCGACCTGAGCCTTTACGTTGCCGGCACCGAGGAAGCCATCATGATGGTCGAAGCCGGCGCGAAGGAACTGTCTGAGGACACGATGCTCGACGCGATCCTCTTCGGCCACGAAGAGATCAAAAAGCTGGTTGCCTTCCAGAAGGAAATCGTCGCCGAAATCGGCAAGGAAAAGAAAGTTGTCCCGCTGATCACCACCGGGGACGACATCAAGGCCGCTGTCCGCGCGTTTGCCTATGACAAGTGCGTCTGGACCTTCGATACTTTCGACCGCAAGGAACGGCAGGAACGCGAAGCGCAGACGAAGGAAGAAACCCTTGCCGCGCTGTCCGGACAGTTCCCGGAACGCGAAAGCGAAATCGAGGACGCCCTGTACTACCTGAACAAGGAAGTCATGCGCGCGAAGATCCTGAACGAAGGCATCCGCCCCGACGGCCGGAAGGTTACCGAGATCCGCCCCATCTGGTGCGACGTCGGCGTGCTTCCGCGCACCCACGGCAGCGCGATCTTTACGCGCGGCCAGACCCAAGCCCTGACCGTGACCACCCTGGGCACCATCAGCGAAGGCCAGACGCTGGACGGCCTGAGCAGCGAGGATTTCAAACGCTATATCCACCACTACAACATGCCGCCGTACGCCACCGGCGAAGCCGGCCGCATGAAGAGTCCCGGCCGCCGCGAGATCGGCCACGGCGCCCTGGCGGAGCGGGCCCTGCTGCCCGTGATCCCCGATGAGGACAAGTTCCCCTACGCGCTGCGCCTGGTAAGCGAAATCCTGTCCTCCAACGGTTCCTCCTCCATGGCTTCCGTCTGCGGTTCCACGCTGAGCCTGATGGATGCCGGCGTGCCGATCACCGCCCCTGTCGCAGGCGTGGCGATGGGCCTGATCACGGACAAGGAATCCGGCAAGCTGGCCGTGCTGACCGATATCCAGGGCCTGGAAGACTTCCTCGGCGATATGGACTTCAAGGTCGCCGGCTCCATGAACGGCATTACCGCCCTGCAGATGGACATCAAGATTGCCGGCATCAACCGGGCCATCCTGCAGCAGGCGCTGCACCAGGCGCTCGAAGGCCGCCTGTACATCCTGAAGATCATGCTCGACACCCTCGGCCAGCCGCGGGAAGAGCTGAGCCCCTATGCGCCGAAGATCATCCGCTTCACGATCAACCCCGAGAAGATCCGTGAAGTCATCGGACCCGGCGGAAAGATGATCAACAAGATCATTGCTGAAACCGGCGTCAAGATCGACATCGAGGACGACGGCCGCGTCTTCATCTCCACGCCCGACCAGGAAGCGGCGGACAAGGCCCGCCGGATCATCGAAGGCATCGCCAAGGATATCGAAGTCGGCGACGTGTACACCGGCAAGGTCGTGCGCATCATGAACTTCGGCGCCTTTGTGGAACTGGCTCCCGGAAAAGACGGCATGATCCATATTTCCAAGCTGGACACGAAGCGGGTTGAGAAGGTTGAAGATGTCGTGAATATCGGCGACGAGCTGGAAGTGCGCGTCAGCGAGATCGATGCACAGGGCCGCATCAACCTCGTCCGGAACGACATTACCTACAGCGAAGCGCCGCGCCATGCAGACGGCGGTTTCCGCCGTCCCCCGCGCCGCAGCAGCCAGGATTGACGAAAGGTTTGCAGCCTCCGGTATGCGCCGGAGGCTGTATTTTGTGATGAAGCATGAATGAAAGAATTGTCGCGCTGGATATCGGGGACGTCCGCATCGGCGTTGCCGTTTCCGACCTTACCCGCACCATCGCAACGCCTGTCGAAGTGATCACGCGGATCGGCTGGGGGCCGGACATCCGGAAAATCCGGGAGATCTGCGAGCGCTTCGGCACAGGCTTCATCGTTTCCGGCCTCCCGCTGAACATGGACGGTTCAGAAGGCTTCCAGGCCAAAAAAGTGCGCGACTTCTGCGCAATGCTGGCCAGGAGCGGCCTGCACGTGGAATTCCAGGACGAGCGGCTGACGACCGTCACCGCGGAAGACGCGCTGGCGGAAGGCGGCATTTCCCGGCAGGAAAGAAAACAGAAAGTGGATAAAGTCGCAGCCGCGATCATCCTGCAGCAATGGCTGGATGAACACGGCAGCAACCAATAAGGAGGAAGAAATATGGCAGACTGGAATCCCGGCAGCATGCCCGAAGGCGAAGAGGAAAACGACCTGGTGGAACTGATTGACGAGAACGGCGAGCACACGGTATTCGAGCATCTTGCGACGCTCGAATATGAAGGCGAAAGCTACCTTGCGCTGTGCGACCCGGAGGCGGACGAGGACGACCTCGAAGTCTTTATCCTGAAAATCGACCAGGACGAGGACGGCAACGACGTCTACAACGTGCCGGAGGACGACGTGGCGGACGCAGTGTTTGCAAAGCTTGTCGAAATGACAGACGACCTCGGAAACGAATAACGGACGGAAACCGCATTTGCAGGTTCCATGAAGGAAGGCAGGCATTACGCCTGCCTTCCCTGCTTCCTGCGGGCTTTATCCGCGTACATTTCCCGGTCCGCTTTCGTCATGTATTCATCCATGCCGTTCTCCCCGTCCGGCACCGCGGAATACATGCCGATGCTGGCGCTGATTTCGCAGATCCACGGATCCCCGCGGTTCATCCGCTCCAGTGAATCCCGGATCAACGGGATCAGTTTCCTGGCTTCCTCCAGGGACGGGCTGATGCCGAAGGCCTGGAATTCGTCACCGCTGATATGCACGGGTACGATCCCGTGCTTTTCAAGCACGCCCAGCGCCTTCCCCATCCTGCAGATCGCTTCGTCCCCCTTCAGGTGGCCGTAAGTGTCGTTGATCCGCTTCATATGGTCCATATCCATACTGATGACGGTGAAGTATTTGCCTTCTTTCCTGGCCTTTTCCAGCACGAGCGGCGCCTGTTCCATGTATCCGCGCCGGTTCAGCATGCCTGTCATGATATCATGGACAGCCATGTTTTCGATCGTCGCGGCAGATTTCTTGATATTGGTCTGCAGGTAAAGGCTGATCAGCGCGCCGTTGAGCAGCATCAGGACAGAATACAGCGCTGCCCCTGTGCCGCTCCCGAGTTCCATGACCACGTACCCGAAATTCCGGTTCCGGTAATACAGCGGGCAGAAAACAAGGCAGGACGTATTCTTCCGCATCTCCTGCAGGGCCGGCACCAGGTCCCGCCGGTCAAAAAGCACCGGTTTGTATTCCCTGCCGTTGCGCACGCCGTAGAGCAGCAGCATTTCCGGCGGATAATGGTGCATATCGCCGTCCGGGGCTTCGCTTTCCCGGCAGATGGCCGGATCGACGCACAGGTACATTTCCCGGATATTCCAGCTGGCAACAAACTCCCGGATTTTTTCCGCGGCTTCCTGTTCGTCGCCGACGCCGGCGAGGGTGCCGGAGAACATACTGACCCTCGTAAGGATCGTCTCCATGTTCCAGCGCTCGGTGCCGAGGGCGCGGAGCTTGTCGTTCATGTGCTCCATGTTCTGCGCGCAGCCGCAGCTTTCACCGTAAATCGGGATCGTCGACAGGATGATTTCCTTCTCTTCCGGCACCTCGCCGCCGATCCACCGGCAAAGGACCTCGACGGCCTTGCGCGCGGAGCGGTCGATCGGCCGGCACACCGTCGTCAGGCCGCGCATGACGGCCTCCCGCAGCGCGTCAAAGCCGGTGACGGCCACGTCGCGCGGAACGCGGATGCCGTGCTCGTTGAAGCATTCGATCACGCTCAGCGCCATATCGTCATTCGCGCAGATCACCGCATCCGGGATCTGCCCGCCCATTTCGAGGATTTCCTCCGCGGCCCTCCGGCCCCCGACCCGGGTCCATTCCCCGTCGAAGATGAGCCTTTCATCCAGCTCGAGGCCGTGCCTGCGCATGGCTTCGCGGCATGCTTCCAGCCGGGTAATGCATACATTCGAGTTCAGCGGCCCGCTGATAAAGGCGATCCTCCGGGCGCCGTGCTCCGTGATCAGGTGCTCTGTCAGCTCGCCGACGCTGATGGCGTCGTCAAAAAAGATGCCGACCGCGCCGTCCTGCGGCACGTCGACGGACACATGGGGCTTGCCGCTCTTTTCCAGGGGCTCCAGCACGTCGAGCACCTTGCGGTAGGCCACGTCGTTGCCCATTGTCGCCAGCATGGAGATCACGCCGTCAAACTCGTCCAGGTCCGGCAGGTCGTAAATCATGCTTTCGCCGTATTCACTGCTGGTGGAGATCGCCACGTTCATATGGCCCTGGCTGTTGAAAATGCAGATATCCACGTCGTTCTGCACACCGGCGGAAAGCAGCCCGGATGCAAAATCCTGCTGGTATTCCCGGTCAATGCTGGCTACCAGTACAGCGATCCGCTTGCGGGCCATAACGACACCTCCTGCAAAATTGCCAGAACAAACTTATCAGAACGAACTTATTTGTATAAAAATACTATAACATCTTTTTCGGTTCCGGACAAGGGCGCATTTCTGCTGTTGCCCAATGCCTGTGACTATGCTACAATTGCCCCGGAACCTCTGATGAAAATGAAAAGGATGAATCACCGATGCTGAAACGTGCGCCGATCCAGAACGTCCGTATCTCGCCCGGCCTTTTCCGCAGCCGCATGAAGCTGAATGAAGATTACCTGATGGAACTGGATTCCGTCTGCCTGCTGCAGAATTTCTATTTTGAAGCCGGTATCCAGCTCCCCGGCCAGCAGTCAATCTCCGATCCGTCCGCTGCCAGGCTTCACTGGGGCTGGGAGGCTCCCAGCTGCCAGCTGCGCGGCCATTTCCTCGGGCACTGGCTGTCCGCTGCCGCGGCCCTGTGCGCCAATGAAGACCGTCCCCAGCTCAGGGCGAAGCTTGAATGGATCGTCGGCGAGCTCGCGCGCTGCCAGGAGCTGAACGGCGGCGAATGGGTCGGTTCCATTCCCGAGAAGTATTTTGACATGCTCCGTCCGGGCCGCTATATCTGGTCCCCGCAGTATACGATGCACAAGACCATTCTCGGCCTGAAGGACGTGTACGACCGGCTGCACATTGAAACAGCGATCGGGATCCTCGACCGGCTGGCGGACTGGTATGTCCGCTGGGTAGGCTCCGTGCAGGATTCAAATCCGGACGCCGTTTTCAGCGGGGAGCAGGCCGGTATGCTGGAAGTCTGGTGTGACCTGTACGCGCTGACAGGGAAAGACAAGTACCTCCGCCTGGTCCGCGCATACGAAGGCAACGCGCTTTTTGACCGCCTGGACCGAGGCGGCGACGCGCTCTCCGACGACCATGCCAACGCAAGCATTCCCGTATCCCACGGCGCGGGCAGGCTGTACGAAATCACGGGCGAACAGGTCTGGAAGGACCGCATGGAAGCCTTCTGGAAGACAGCGGTGACCGACCGCGGCATGTTCAGCACCACAGGCTCGAATGCCGGCGAATTCTGGATCCCGCCCCGCAGCCACAGCCATTTCATGTGCAGTACCGACCAGGAATTCTGCACCGTTTACAACATGGTGCGCACGGCTGAATACCTGTACCGCTGGACGGGCGACACCCGCTACGCCGATTATATTGAGCGGGCAATCTACAACGGATTCCTCGCCCAGCAGAATGGGCAGACCGGCATGCCGACATATTTCCTGCCGATGACCCCCGGCAGTCGGAAAACATGGGGCAGCCGCACGCATGACTTCTGGTGCTGCTTCGGCACCATGGTCCAGGCCCAGACGCTCTATCCGGAGCTCATCTGGTACACGGACGGGAACGGCGTCACCGTCAGCCAGTATATTCCCTCCGAAACATGCCTGGAGCTCTCCTGCGGCACAGTACGCCTGGCCCAGGCCGTGCATATGAAGAATTACGACAACCAGGTGCTCTTCGATGAGCACGGCGGCGGACGCGTATCCCGCTGGAGCCTGCGCTTCGCGGTGCAGGGCCCCGCCGGCAGCGAATGGACGCTCAGGCTGCGCCTGCCGTGCTGGTGCACCGGACGCCCGGAGGTCAGCATCAACGGCGAGCCGGCCGGCGATGTCCCCGTGCAGGACGGATATATTACGCTGGACCGCGCATGGGGCAGCGATACCGTCGACATCTTCTTCCCGTCCGGCGTATGCGCCGAACCCCTTCCGGACGATCCCTCGCTGTTCTCCCTGGTGGACGGCCCGATCGTCCTGGCCGGCCTGACGGCCGCCGACCGCCCGCTTGCCGGCGATCTTTCCGATCCGGCTTCCTTCCTGATCCCCGAAACCCCGCACACCTACAGCACCTATGTATGGCAGCAGAACACCTACCGCACGCGCGGCCAGGGGGAAAACTTCCGCCTGGTTCCCCTCTACGACGTGCAGGATGAAGCATATACCGTCTATTTCAGCACCTTGACGCCCGTTTCCCGTAAGTGATATACTTGCGGGGTATGCGGATGTGGTGGAATGGCAGACACCGGGGACTTAAAATCCCCTGCCCTCACCGGCGTGCGGGTTCGAGTCCCGCCATCCGCACGCAGCCCTGCAGCCCGGCTGCAGGGCTTTTTGACTGCAAAAAAAGGAACTGACGGCCAGCGCTCATCCGTTCCTTTCTCCCAGGGGTTTTGCCTTGGGGGTTCCCGCCTTCCGCGGATATGCGGAGGCGGTTTTTGTCAGCTTGCGCACCGGAAGGATCCGGTGGTCCCAATCCCTGCCGTGCACAGGGCACGGCACGGGCGCTTCCGGCCTTCCGCCGAGGACGGCGCACGCGCGCCTTCCCGCTTCGATTTCATTCCGGAGGGACGGTCCTTTCCAGCACAGGGCATACCCGCCGACGCGCACATACGGCAGCAGGTATTCGCACAGGACGTCCAGGGGCGCCACTGCCCTCGCCACCGCAAGGTCGTACTGCTCCCGATGCTGTTTTTCGCGGGCGGCGTCTTCCGCCCGGGCATGGATCAGGACCGCGTTCGCCACGCCCGCAGCCTCGCAGACAGCTTCCAGGAAGCCCAGGCGTTTCTGCTGCGCATCCAGCAGCGCCACGGACAGGTCCGGCCGCGCCATGGCCAGCACCAGGCCGGGAAAACCCGCACCCGTTCCCACGTCAATGACGGACGCCCCCGGCAGGACCAGGCCCGTACGCAGCACGGCCAGGCTGTCGACAAAATGGCGGTCAACCATCTCGTCCTCATCGAGGACAGCCGTCAGGTCCATCCGGCTGTTCCATTCCTGCAGCATACGGAGGTAAACCTCCAGTTTTTCCGGCAGCCCGCCGCCGGACTGCAGCCCGTTCTGCCGCAGCTTTTCAGCAATCATCCCACTGTCCATTCCGTTTTTCCTTTACAGGTCCAGGCGGAGATATTTCTTCAGCCAGTATTTGCACCAGGCAAGCGCTTCCCTGCCGTGGTTCTTGATCCAGTATTCCTGCAGGCACGGGCTGCCGATGCCGGAAGCATCCAGCCCCAGGTCCCCGGCCAGGGCCATGGAGCGCGGAACATGGTAATCGCTCGTAACAATGATCACCTTCCGGATTTCGTCCGGATGCCCGTCCAGCAGTTTTTTCGCGTTCTGCAGGTTCTGCTCCGTATTGAAGGAATCCGAGTCCGCCAGGATGAACGCCGGGGGAATGCCCTTCCCTTCCAGGTAGCGTTTCATCGCCAGGGCTTCCGGTTCCGGTTCGTCCTTCCCCTGCGCCCCGCAGACCACGATGGGAACGTTTTTCTTCTCCCAGACTTCCGCAGCCCTGTCCAGCCGCCAGCCCAGCTGGACGCTGGGGGTTCCGTCCGGGCGAACCTGCGCGCCGAGCACGACGATTGCATCATAATCCGCCTTTACTTCCGCCACTTCCCGGGGCACGCTCCCTTCCCGTATGCAGATATACCCAAGCAGCAGCCCGAACGCAGCGACCGCCAGCACCGCCAGCGTGACCAGCGCCCGGACGAGCCGGTGCCTTTTCTTCTTTTCCTTCGCCATGTTTACCTTCTCCCCGTTTTTCTGCTGCCCCGCAGGCCGCCGGCCCCCGGGTCAGGCCTTGTTCCTGATCCTGTAATCGATATCCCCGTGCTGGATCATGCTGTAGGCGCTGTCGTTCGCGACGATAATATGGTCCAGCAGCAGGATCCCGACGCCGTTCAGCAGCCGCTGGAGCTGGAGCGTGGAGGCGATATCCTCCGGGGACGGCGCGCAGGTTCCGCCCGGATGGTTATGGCAGAGCAATACGCTGTGGGCATTGTAATTGAGCGCCGTTTCCATCACGATGCGCGGATAGGCGGATACTTCGCTGAGGGAACCGTCCGAGATTTTGCGCCGGCCGAGCACCATGCATTTGGCGTTCAGCGAGACGACATAGAAGCCTTCGGACCGGCGGCCCGCCAGCAGGGACAGGCAGTACTTTTCCGCCTCCCGGCTGTTCCCGATCCGGTCGGGCTCCGCCAGGGCGCACCGGTTCCATACGCGCGTCAGGGGGACAACCATCGAAATGAGCGTCGCGGCGCGTTCCCCGACGCCACGGACGTTCATCAGCATTTCCGGCCTGGCTTCCAGGACCCCCTTCAGGGAGCCGAAAGATTCCAGCAGGGCATGGGCCAGCGGATTGGTATCGCTCCGCGGGTTTGCATAGAAGAGCAGCAGCTCCAGGATCTGGTGGTCCTCAAAGTTTTCAAACCCGTTTTCCCGGATAAAGCGCTGCCGCAGCTTTTCCCGGTGCCCTTCATGAACGTTTGCTTTCTGTTCCGGCATGCTTCGGTTCCTCCTTCATCACGTTTGCTCAGGCGTTGTAGTATTGCCAGATATCCAGGCAGGCCTGTTTCTCGGCGGCGCACAGGGGCGTGAAGGCCCGGATGTACGCGTTCCTCACGTCGTCGGCCGACATTGCCGCCGGATGGTTCCCCAGCCTTTCCGGGTCCACCGACGAGACCAGCTTTTCAAGGGTTTCCCTGCCGGGCATCCCGGGCATTTCCATTCCCAGGTCATACAGGATGCCGCGCAGGAGCTTCGGGACCACCTGCCAGCTTCCCAGGCGCATTTTTGCGGCCAGGTCCCCGAGGACAGGCAGCATTTCTTCATGCTCCCCGGCCATTTCCCACAGTACGGGCAGCGTGATCATGCAGGCATGCCCGTGGGCATACCCCATGGTCTTCGTCAGCTGGTAGGACATGGCATGGGCTGCCGTCGTCCGGGTGATCTGGATCGCCTTGCCGCTCTGGTAACTGGCGGCGAGCATCTCTTCCGCCGCATGCGGATCCCCCGCCAGGTACGCCTTCAGGTTGTCCAGGACGCCGAGCACCGCCAGGTACGCATGTACGCGGCTGTCGTCGGTCGCGCCCCTGCACCAGTAACTTTCAATGCCCTGGGAAAGGGCGTCGAGGGCGGCCGATTTCCTGTGGTATTCAGGCAGGGAATCCAGCAGCTCCGCATCCAGGATCACACCGTCCGGCCGGAGGGCCGGGTGGCTGAGCGACTTTTTCCGGCCGCCGTAATAGACGACAGCATTCTGCGTGGCTTCGGCGCCCGTGCCTGCGGTGCCCGGGACCGCGATGTGCGGAACCGGCATCTTTTCAGGAAAGCTGCTTTCCAGCGCCTTTTCCGGGCTTTCCGCATACAGCAGTGCCTTGACCGCCTTGGCCGTATCCATGGCCGATCCCCCGCCGATGGAAATGATCCCGTCGCACAGCTGTTCCCTGAAAACCTTCACGGCCGGAAGCGCGTCCTGCAGGTCCGGGTTCGGATGGTAACCGCTGAAAACCGGCGCCTGCAGGAGCTGCGGCGCTTTTTTCAGCAGCCTGGCCGCAAGGCGCTCCGAACCGATGATCATCGGCCGGGACATGCCCAGCTTTTCCGCCATCTGCGGGATCTTCCCAAGGCTTCC
>Ga0310694_10004566_pt1 | contig 13353 bp, 11 predicted proteins | sample 174DNAGHGhighgp2_FD_203884 | JGI IMG/M metagenome (GOLD analysis project Ga0310694, IMG submission 203884) | Sheep rumen microbial communities from Palmerston North, Manawatu-Wanganui, New Zealand - 1742 DNA GHGhigh gp2 (v2) (version 2) | ecosystem: Host-associated > Mammals > Digestive system...
TTTCGACATCTGACGCTTGCCATTGTAGGAGAAGGCACGATGCAACAGCCACATCCATAGGGTCACCAAAGCCAGCACGATGGCGAGCACAAGGAAAACGATTTTCAGGACAGTCTTCAGCGTTCCTGCGGCAAGCAGTCCACTCACGCCAAAGATTAGGAACAACAACAGGCAGGCCAAAGCGCCGCCCAAAGTCCCAAGGATCATGCCTTTAGGCATCCAGTTTTTGTAGTTGGGTTTCATTTTCTTTACTGCTGTTCTCATAGGTTTCTTTTAGTTGTTTGACATTGCAAAGTAATGGCCATTTCAAAAACCGCGAAATCCCAATTGATGGGTAATGTCAAGTGATCTTATCCCAAGTTTCGATGATGTTTGAGAAAAAACGCTTCCTCTAATGCTGCTTCATCACTCGGCTTTGCGAGGCTTTTTGCTCCAATTCCATGCGGCCGATGCGCCAAGTGAGGCCGAGGCTGATATAGCGCGAATTGATGCTGTAGTTGTAGGACGATAAATGATAGGGATTGAGGCTTCCCGTGCCCGTGGAGCGACTCTTGAAGATGTCGTTGGCATTGAGGTAAAGCGACAGGCGATGGTCGAACAGGTCGGCGGCCGAACCGCAATCCACGCCCCAATTCGGCTCGTTGACTACCAGCACGTCTTGGCGACGACTGCGATAGTCGGCGTTGACATATACCTGTAGCACTTTCCAAAGTTTGGTCCAGAAATTCAAACGGACTGAATAACTAATCATCTCGTTTTCAATCCATTTATTGGTGCGGACTTGCACTTTGTAGTTGCTCGATGGTGTCGCGTGAGATGATTTCGCCGTCTTCCTCGAAATGCTCGTCACGCACCCCAAACTCCTCTGTAGCGCCATACTTGAACGCCCATTGGTTGTCGAGGATGAACTGCTCCTTGTCGTCAGACTCCAAGGGAGCCAAGGTTACTTGTGGTTGGTTGCTCATGTTAAGTAACTTATAAAGAATTATATAGACGCGGGACACGGGACTACGGGACACGAGACGAGGCAATTGTCTCGCGTCTCACGTCTCGCAGTCTCGCGTCTTTTAGTCTAATTGGGTACATGTAGTTATGTTTTTGAGCTGCAAAATTACTGAGGTTGCCGCAGGCGATTGGTAAACAAATCAGCCTTTAAATGTCACTTTTCAGTCCAAAATGGGTTGTTGTTGGTAAAATACATCTTTTTTTGCATCTGATATGTCATTTTTCAGTCCAAACAGCACTTCGGTGCGTTACAAGGCTTGCAAAGCAATTTTGTCTTGTAATGCAAAAAACCGTACTTTTGTCGCTTGAGAAAACTATAGTCAAGCGTATGTCAAATAACACGCCTTTTACACCTGTTGGAAAAACGAGAGTGCATTTTAAAGAAATGCCTGATCAATTATGGAACAATCAGATATTGTATTATGATTTTCAACCTGAATCGGAGTTTTCTAAATACATTGAAACGCATTTGGCGGAAATAAAAAAGAGTTTTAAAGACAAAAGATTCGATTTCTGTTATTTCCCTGAATTATGCAAAAACATAACAAAAGAGCAAATTCTGTATTATTACCCCAATTGGAAGGGGGAACCTCTTCAGTATTTCGGCAATGATTTTCTGCGACCATATATTTGTGATGAAGACAAGGATATCGGAGCTTGTTTGTTCAGGTTGTTTGATTGCGAAGACCTTGTTTTTAGCTGTTTTCAATTACAGCCGCTATCACAAATCGATTGGAATGTGCAGATGGGTTTCTATCTCGATGCGGTGACGAAAGGAATAGAAGCCGAAGATGATGGCATTCAGTTTAGCATTGCGGAGCCTGAAGAACTATACACTGCCTTCGAGAAGAAGTATTGCCCAGCTGACGACCATTTTGACTGGACATCAATTGACAGGGATGTGTCTCAAATGATCAGACAATTGGAGAAAGAGGGTGTTGAGGAGTTTGTGCTTCGCTGTATGGTGCCAATTAAGGAGAAATTGAGCAAGGTCATCATTACACAGAATTATGAGATTATGTTACCCGATTACGGGAACATGCCAATTGAAATGTCGCCTTTACCAAAGGCACTGTTCTTGCTATTTCTAAAACACGAGAAAGGCATCTACTTTAAGGATTTAATTGATTACAAAGATGAACTGACGGAGATATATGCTCATATTACCAATCGGATTCAGTCAATGATTATAAGTAGAAGCATAGAAAAAGTTGTTGACCCAACACGAAATGCCATCAATGAAAAATGCTCGCGCATAAAAGAGGCTTTTCTTGCCAGAATGGATTATGAAATTGCCAGTAATTACTACATTACTGGAAAACGAGGAGAACGCAAACGCATTATTCTTCCAAGGAATTTGGTAGAATGGCAGTGTGAATAATATAGAACCCCGACAGTCGTCACTTCTTGAGAGCCCCAAACACCCTCAATATACGTCTGTCGGGGTTAATCCATAAATCCCCATCCACTTTCACCTTCGCTACCCCTGAAAGCGATTGAGGAGGCAGGGCTGTCGCCTCCGATGGGGCTGGCTCCAGCAAGAAGTTCAAGACCGACACTTAAGCGGCTTCAGTGCTGGAGAAAAACGGGCTCTAACGCCCAACGGCACTCACCTTTTGGCTCCCTCCGCATCCGCTAAGCCCGTCTGAAAGCCGCTGAGGAATTTTCCATCGTGCACAGTTCACGGCTATATCCTCAGCGACCCGACTTGGATTAGTCCCTCGCGGGGAATATCCTCCAAGTGGAAGGAAAAAGCCCTCTACGAATTAATCCCGCTGACTAGGCTTCTTGCTTCAGCCGCAAAATTACAACTTTTCTTTCATTTGTCAATAAGAAAACGGTTTGCAAGGCTTGCAATAATAATAATAGATTCAAGTTTTGTTGTATTTTTGCACCGCAAACGACATTAATAAAATGTTGGAAGGAGATGTTAATTGTCAAATCTAATATGTTATGGAAAAAGAACAGTATCTGGATAATACAGAATTATTGGAGCAGAACCAGAAAATGCGTGAAAGGTTTATTGAGCTTCAACAAGAGTATTTGGTTAAGCAATCAAAATGGCTTATGTTTCTTGCAAAGACAATATCTGTAATCCTCGGCATTTTGGTTTCCTTTGGCCGTCCAGATAAAGAAATGCCATTTACTGCCAATATTTGGCTTGTGGCGGGAATTGTATTACTAACCTTCAGTCTAATATTTCTGCTAATCTGCATTTATGATGATAAAGAATTAGATCGCCGAGGGTATCTTGAAATAGCGAAAGAAGCCCCATTGGCATACGAGGAAAAACGTAAAGCGAAAACAGTTAAACTTCATATAAGAACCAAAGTCCTTGAAAAAACTGGATATATCTTGTTTGCATCGGCTTTGATTTCTTTCTGCGTATATATGATATTGTGCTTGTTTTTAGTACAATAAAAATATAACCACGGGACGGATTCCACAATATTGGAGATGAAAAATGAAGAAGTGGAAAAATGAAACGGTGTTTGAAAAAGTAATGACATTGGTGTGCTCTGTCCTGACGCTTCCTTTGCCATACCTTGGAATAATTTCAGTTTCAGCAATAATTGGTAATGGGTTTACCGTAGAAACAGTTTTGTTTTTGTCCTTGTTTCTTATCAGCATATTGTCGATGCTTTATGTTTCCAAACTAATGGATGTTACAGGCAGTATAGAGAGAAGGAAAAACAGTCTTGATACAATGGAATTAAGGGCTGAAGACAAAAAGAAGGATGCTGACAAATACTATGAATCAAAAAAGATTTCCGCAGATAGAATCTATGACAGAAAGATAGCCGAAGCAAATTCTTTTGAAGAAATGAAAAAAGAACAAGTTGATGCATATGTAAGGCTTAGAAAAGAATCTGCAAAAGACTATTGGGAAAAGTATAAGAAAAAAACAGAAGAAGAAATAGACGAGTATAGGGAAAAGTTTGAGGAAGAAGTTGAGGATTGGAAGATGAGCGATGATACTTTGTGGAGTATTCGGCATTATGAATTTCAAAGATATAGGGAAAAATATGGCTTTGCAGATGACTTAATAGTTAAGTCTACAATAAGGACAGAGTTTCCGTTTACCTATTCAGCAACAATGAGCGCAGATTTTGAGGCCGCATTATTGGAGGAGGAAGAAAAACGCTTGATATGGAAGCCTCGACCTGCACTTTCAGCCGCTGAAACTGTTAGTGAGGTAAAAAGGAAGTTCAGGCAAAGCCAAAGCGAACTAAAGGTGATGCTCTATAAATACGAGTTCCTTTTAACAACATTCCCGGAATTGCGCAAGTATGTCGATGATGAGAAAGGATTGCTTTCCCTTGTAGATGCTGAGAATTACGGGGATTTCGCTGATAACTACGATAGAGCGGGGGATTACCTTACGGATGAGGAGTACAGTAAATTGTCCGTAACACAGCGCAATCAACTGGCTCTTGACCATTACAACGCAAGACCAAAGAGCAATTGGGTCATAGGAACCGAATATGAAATGTATTGTGAGCATCTTATTAGACAACAAGGTTATTCGACAATAGATTTTGGTGTAAGACATCGCATTAATGACCTTGGGCGTGATATAATTGCTAAAAAAGGCGCAACGACCTATATAATTCAATGCAAGCGATGGGCAACGGATAAGGAAATCCATGAGAATGTAATTTGTCAGTTGTATGGAACTACCATTGAATACAACATACAAACACAAAAAGACAATCATAATCCAACATTATTTGATGAAGATTTGGTTGTCATACCTGTATTGATGACAACAACAAAGGTTTCGGACACCGCCAAGGCTTTTGCGGACAAACTTGGTGTTATGGTTAATGTTGTTAAAATGGGGAAATACCCACAAATCAAGTGCAACATCAACAATGGAAACAAAATATACCATCTGCCGTTTGACCAGCAGTATTATACGACACGCATAGAAAAGCCTGGAGAGAAATACGCATGGACGGTTGAGGAAGCTGAGAAAAGCGGTTTCAGGCGTGCGTTCAGATGGCAGGGAAATAATAATTAAACAGCATATTTGAAGGAAGCAATCATCATGTTGGCCGTGCTTTTCCTCGCATCATGCGACTATGCCACTACGAGCATCCATGGCATTATGGGGCAGAAGGAGGAAATTGTGTATGTCTGCACGGGGCCAATGTCGCAGTGCTACTACAACGACCAAAACTGCTACGGTTTGCAACGCTGCTCAAAGAGCATCGAGACCATCAGTCTCACGGTGGCGATAAAGGATGGCAGAAGGCCTTGTAAATACTGCCATTAAGCCATTAGAAATGGGTTACTGGCTCAAATCAAAATGCGGAATCAAATGGTGGAAATAACAAGTTTTTGAGGTTTCTCGTTGATTATTCCGATTTTATGCGTACCTTTGCGCTCGATATGACCTCCCTCGCTTCCCATTAGTTCAGCGCACCAGGGGGGTCTTCGTTTTTTATAGAGAATCCAGGTTTATGCAATACACAAAAAAAACTCTCACCATTGATGAATAGAGTAATCGCGTTGGCAGGTTTTTCAGTATGGGAAAAAGTTGTAACTTTGTAGTCTGAAAAATAGAAATCTTTATCGTATGACAGAGCAAGAACTTGTGGAATTGTGCAGTTTGGGTGAAAACACCACAGTGCAGTTTAAGCTGGAATTCACCACTCCAAAACAGATCGCTGAAGAGTTGGTGGCTTTTGCCAACACTCGCGGAGGTACCATTGTGTTTGGTGCTGAAGACAAGACTGGCAAAATGGTAGGACTCACCTATGAACAGTTGCAATATACCTCACGCGAATTAGGCAATACAGCCAATGACCATGTGAGGCCAACTATCTATATTGAAACTGAAACACTTAAGCACGAAGGGCAAGCTTATCTTTTGGCATACGTGAAGAATGGCGATTACAAGCCATACAAAGATTTGGCAGGTAACATTTGGGTGAAGCAAGGTGCTGACAAAAGGCGTGTTACGGAAAACACCGAGATTCGAAGGCTTTTCCAGAAATCACATCAATACCAGATGGACGAAGAAGGTGTTGATGGGAGCAGCGAAGCTGATATCGACACCAAAGCATTAGACGAGTATTTCAACAAAGTTTTTGGAAAAAGGGTTGACGAATTCAGTGTTCCTGCCACAACGATTTTGAAGAATGCACACATTACGGATGAACTCGGACGGCTTACCATTGCAGGACTGATGTATTTTGCCAAAGAGCCTCAAATGTTTCGTCCTCAGCACTGTATCAAAGCGGTGTGGTTTGTTGGAAATCACATAGGCGGAACTTGGTATCGTGATAGCCGTGATATTACAGGAACCATTCCAGAAATGTATGAGGATGCAATGCGATGGTTGAAGTCTTGTTTAAGCCGCCCACAGAATGGCCAGTCATTCAACAGCGAAGGAGATTTGGAGATTTCAGAGGTGGTATTGCAAGAACTTGTCCAGAACGCATTGGTTCACTTGGACCTTCTAAAGCCAGCTGCCATTAGGTTGCTTGTCTTTGACAACAGGGTTGAAATCGTCAATCCTGGTTGTTTGCCAGATGGGCAGACCATCGATGAAATCCTGCTTGGCAATTCAGACCCACGCAATCCCCAACTGGCACAATTTGGATCCAAGACGATGCCCTACAGGGGACTTGGCTCGGGCATTCCGCGAGTGATGGCTGAGAACTGTGAGGTGGAATTGATAGACCGTCCCGACGGCAATCAGTTCATTGCTCGCATTTGGAGGACTACCCAAAAGGACGAAACCACTACCCAAAAGGCCAATGAAGAGCTGATTTCCGCTACCCAAAAGGAGGAATCCACTACCCAAAAGAGTATAATTGCTACTCCAAAACCTCTGACCGCTACCCAAAAGGAAATCTTAGAATACCTGCATGAACATCCTACAGCCACTCGGCAGGAAGTGGCAAAGGTCATTGACAATATTACTGAGGATGGTGTTAAGTACAACATAGGTAGATTGCAGCAATATGGTGTATTGAAGCGTGTTGGCGGCCGAAAGAATGGTCATTGGGAAGTGATTTTACAATAACTCTGAAAGGGCGAAGAAAAAGGCAGAGCTTATTTTTAAACTCTGCGTTAGCTCGTTGACACGCAAATCAGCCTTTAAATGTCACTTTTCAGTCCAAAATGGGTTGTTTTTGGTGAAAAACACCTACTTTTGCATTCGATATGTCATTTTTCAGTCCAAATAACACTTCGCTTACAGTTTGCGGCACGACCGATTTCAGTGGATTGCTCCACACGGTGGTTCCCACCAGCGGTTGTACGCTTTTGTTGTGCACAGAGGGTTGCGCCCTCGTAGCTCGCATTTTCGGCCCGTGGCCATACGGCGTGGGACTTTGGTGCCGCTTTTCACATTTTCGCGATTCACCATCGAACGCACTTCGTCGCGTTTTTCTTGTCGTTTTGTCGAGATGAGCGACCCCGCCATTGCCGATTTCACCGTCAACTTCAATTCGCCTGTGTTTTGGGATTTCCTTTATCGGCATCCTGTTTTCAGCATCGAGAAGCCGGCGCAACGGCTTGCCGAAGAATGGTTTGGACGGATGGAATGGATTGTTCGAACCTTCGACGGCGAAATCTGCCAACAGATGGTTTACAGCGAACTGCACAACCTCTTCATCGCCATTGAGCAACGGATTGCCCAGCTTTTTCCGCCCGAGGTTCACGATGAGAAATCGGCCGTTTGGAGCATCCCCGACCGCCTCAACGCGCTTTTGGACCAGCATATCCACCATGAACGCAGCGTGAAGTTTTATGCCTCCGAACTGTGCCTCAGTCCCGACTATCTGAACAAGGTCTGTCACCGCCTGATGAAGACCTCCACCAAAGCCCTCATCAACGACACGGTCATCTATGAACTCAAACGCTATCTTGCTGAAACCGACCTCACCGTAGAGGAAATCGCCGCCCGCATGAACTATGACAATGTTTCCTATCTCTGCCGTTTCTTCCGCAACGCCACGGGACAATCCATGATGGAGTTTCGAAGGAAACAGAGGTGAAGAGAAAAGTACGATTATTCGCAATAAACCACTATCTTTGCCGAAAATATCCATCATGCAAAACCTCATCATCAGCCCCATCACTATTGAGCATTTGAACCAATATGGTGCCATTTATGCAACGGCGTTTTCGGGCGAACCGTGGAACGACAACTGGTCGGTGGAAGACGCCACTATCCATGTCCGTGAACTGCTTGAATGCCAACAACATTACGGCTTGGAATGTGTCGTGGATGGCGAAGTGGCAGGCTTCATTTTGGGCACTTCCATGTTGTTCCACTATGGCCGCACCTTCGAGATCAACGACCTCGCCGTGGCACCCCAATACCAACGCCAAGGCATCGCCAGCCAATTGCTTGAGCAATGCCTCGCCGACCTCAAGACGCAAGGCATTGTGGGCTTCCATCTGATTACCGCCCGCGAAGGTGTCTTGCCCGCTTTCTATGAAAGATTCGGCTTCAAGAAAGAGGAGCGGGTGATGCTGATGGGGAAGGAATAAATAATATGAAAACCGCCGCAAAGGTTTTCTTGACCCTTGCGACGGTTTGGATTTAATCAGCGGTAAATCCCGTTATTTCACGTTTTTTACTACCACTTTTTGCGTCTTCACTTCGCCACCTTTGATCAGTCGCATGACATACACCCCTGGAGTGAGGGTGTCGGTGGCAAGCGTAGTATTGCCATTGATTGCCGTTGCATTGATGACGCGTCCCGTCATGTCGACGAGTTGCAGGGTGGCATTGCCTTCATTGCTGACCACCCACTCGCTACCATTGAAGTAGGCAAAAACCTCGTCCGTCACTTCATTGGCACTGAACACCAAACGGAATCGGTTTGCATTGTCAGTCGTTGTGGCCTCAAAGGTATAACTTGGCACTGCCAACAAATCGGTGTCAGTACCAGTCAAGTCGTCGATAAGATGGAGGTAACTCAGCTCAACATGATTAGCGTCAATCGCAAGGGTGTATATGCCATTTTCGGAGGCTTTGAAGCTGAGTGGCACCTCGTCTTCGTAGCCTCTGCTTACTACAGCATAGTCACGATCGTCCTGTGGAATGTAAAGTTTGGAGGATTCCTCGTTGAGCATGTATTTGCCAAGGGTGCAGTCTTCGCCGAAAGTGACAATGGCGTTGTCTTCTTTCATTAACAGATTTGACCTCGTTTTATCGCTGCCCAAAAGCTTGATGTTCAAATTGCCAACTTGACGCGAGGCCGTTCTTGAGAACGTGGCCGAAGTGGCTTCCACAAAAACGGCTTCCATTGGGGCAATCACGGTGCCAGCCACCACTGGTTCAAGCTCTTCGCCTGCATCATTCATCTTGTAGAAAGCCTGACTGCTTCCAAGATAAGCGTTGCACGGGAAAGGGTTGCCGATCAGATTCCAACGATTGAAGTAAGTACCTGTTGCTGAAAGGCCTGTCAGTTCCACATCATTGTTGGAAGGCACTAAGGTTCCGGCAAGGGCCAAAGTCACATCACTGCTGTTGGCATAGAGATAGCCTATTGTATTCTCAATCGTGCTGAATTCGCCAGTCTTATAATTGCGCCACTCCAGTTCTTCAGTTTCATCGAACAAGTAAAGGTCGTAGGAACCGTTAAGCAGGCCGTTGCTCTCACTCGGGATGACGCTTGTGCTCATCGGTGAGGCAATGAGATACCAACCGCCGTTCTGCGAATAAGCGGATATATTCTTTTGGGCCGTTGCCTTTACATTTTCAGAGCCGTTAACTAATTGCGCGCCATCGGCAATGACCAAGCCAGAAGCCGAAGTATTGATCAAATTTCCAGTCACGGTCAGATTTTGTCCCGAACCAATCGTGAGTGATTTGCTCCTCGCCACAGTGAGGTTGGCCACTTGTGCATCTGTGTCAAGTTGACAATCAGCATTGATAAAGACCTCGGTGCCCGAAACAGGCACCAATCCCGAACTCCAGTTGGAGGCCGTGCTCCAGTTACCCGCAATGTTGAAACGGTAGGATAATGAACCGCTACCGCTGCCGCTACTGCTGTAGTTGCTGAGCGAAACATTGGAGCCTCCACTGTATGTGGCATCAAGGTAGCATTTACCTTCAAAGATGCTGGTGCCTCCTGTAACCGTGACGTTGCTCTTCAGTGTCAGGGTGGATGGGGCCGAAATGATCAAAGCAGAAGAATTGCCACCAGGGCCACCGCCTCCGGGACCACCGCCTCCAGGGCCACCGCCTCCGGGTCCGCCACCACCAGGGCCTCCCCCACTGCTTGCTGTCGGGGTCAAAAAGGCGATTGCATCGTTGCCATAGGTCAGCGAATACCAAGTGTTGCTGCTCACCGAGGAAGCACGGTAACATGCCTGTCGGAGCGAAGCACCCGATTCAATTCCGCCAACGGCAATCATTGTTCCTCCAAGCACATAGAGCTTGAAGCCACCTTCGGTATTGGCATCGATGCCCACTTCGGGCGATGACGCGCCGATGGCATACACCAGCCCACCTCTTATATAGAAATTGCCATTGGAGTCCATACCATCGTTGTTGGAAGCCCTTGAATAGACATAACCACCAGCGATATTCATGTCGCGCGCCGCATTGAGGCCGTCGTCGTATGATTCCACGGTGATTTGACCGCCCATGATGTCGAAATAGTTCTTGCTTTCGATGCCTTCACCATTGTGGCCCGACGTGGTGACATAAATGTTGCCACCGCTGATAATCAGACCTCCACTGTATATGTAATTATTCGTGCCCACCTCGGTCTTCGTGCCGGCCTTGATGCCCTTTGGCGAGGAATAATAGGCACTGTTGATGTTGTCGGTGTTGCCTGTGTAGTTGGTATTCTCGGTTGTACCATTATTATAATAAAGCCCGCCCGAAGTGGCAACCGTGATATCGCCGCCACTGATGGTCATCAAGGTGTCGCATTTCATGCCTTTGCCTCCCGAGCCAGTGGAAGTGAGCGAGAGCGTGCCGCCTCTGATGTCGATGTTGCCGTCGGCATTCAGGCAGCAAGCCGCCTTCGTTTCCAGCTCTTCTTCATCCCATGTGCCGATGCCCGTAGTGGTAATGTCGATTACAGGCTCGCCAGTGACATAAATGTCGCCCGCACTCTTTATGCCCTTGGCGGCAATAGCGTCACAGGTGATGGTGATAGTGCCTCCACTGATATAGACATTGCCCGAGTCTTCGTCCTCATGGTCGGTGGTGATACCCGTCGGTGTGTCACCATCGAGGTCGCACTGGATGCCATCGTCAGCGGTTCCGCTGATATTGACAGTGCCGCTTTCCATGAGGAAATATTGGTTGCACGAGATGCCATCGCCTACCGCAGAGGTCACGTTGATGGTAGCGTTCTTGATGCTGATGTATTCGCCGGCCTTGATGCCGTGTTTCACGTTGCCCACGACGTTGAGTGTGCCTTTCTGTTTGAACTCAGCATGTCCTTTCACATAGAGGCAGCCTTTTTGCGAGCCGCTCGCAGCATCGACAAGGGTATTGGTGGTACCTGTAACGACCTTCACGTTGATGCGCTTGCTGTTTTGGATATGGATGGCGGCACCACTGTATACAGGTGTGGTGTTGGTCAAAGTGAGACCATTCAGTTCGATAGTGGCTTTGTAGGAACCTGACATGTAGAACTCGCCGTCAGTTGATGTGCCTGAAAGCGTATAGGTGATTTCGCTGGCCAAGTCATTGCTTTGCGCTATTGAGACGTGTGCCCCGCTTTGCGTGACGGTAAGGTAATCCGCTACGTTTTCGGCCACAGTCACGGTTGCGGATGAGCCGTCGTAAACCACAGTCACACTGTTATCCGCTAATGAAGATTCGAGAGAATTAGTGTTCCCAAAACAAAGATTGGTGCGGCCTCCTCCCCCAGCCATCGCGGCTGTTGCAATGCCGAGCATTGCGAAGAAAATCAGGAATTTCTTGTACATGATTACTGCTTTTAATGTTTTTAAGGTCGCAAAAATATAACCTCCAACTCAGTCAAAAGGTAACACAAAGGGCGAATGATATGGCAAAAAGTCGGATTGCCTGTATATTTTTTGAAAAATACCTGTATTTTTGCCACATGAAAGAACAGCAGACAACTTCTCACCCCTTGCTATCCAATCTCCAAAAGATTAAGGATGAAGGCATAGTCGTCCTTGATGATGTCAGGGGAATGCCCACTGGAGACGAGCCTTTTGTATCCTCTGATTACGTCATCTGCATCGGCCACAAAGGACGCATAAAGCTCTTGTACGACAACCGACATGACTGTTTCGCGAAACATACCGTGGGGGTCGTTTTCCCTAAACACAGCGTGAGTATGGTGAGCAAAACCGATGATTACCTTGCCACTTTGATTGCTGTCGACGCATCGGTGCCGAACGACCCTATGCTTCAAATCATCAACCAGATGCGCTTCCGTTATGAGTCGCACCCCTGCGTGAAACTCGATAGGCACGAATACAAGATGATAACGGATGTGGTGGAAGGGATGCGTGAAATCAAGCGCCTCAATCTCCCTGATAGTCGAATGCTGATGACGCGTTTGCTGGAATTCTTACTGCGACTGCTCAGCCATTACCGCAAAAGCAAGTTGAACGAGTACAGTGCCGACAAGCGCGTAAGTATGCAGTTTCATTCCGATTTGGCCCAGCATTTCCGCAAGCACCACGATGTAGGTTTTTACGCCGAACAGGCTTGTCTGACCCCTAAGTACTTCAGTGCGGTCGTCAAGCAGGAAACCGGTCACAATGCTGCCTATTGGATTCGCATGAAGATCATTGCCGAGGCCAAAATGTTGCTTCACATACGGCACGACCTCACTGTTCAGGCCATCGCCGACATGTTAGGCTTTGGCGAACAAGCCAGTTTCAGCCGCTATTTCAAGCGCGAAACAGGCCTTTCACCTTCTGAATTCCGTGGTAGATAAGTAAGTGAGCAAAAATAGTTTACATAAATGACGGAGGACTGAGGACAGAGGGCTGAAGACGGATAGCTCCAAGTCCTAAGTCTCAAGTCCTAAGTCCTGCGTCAAATGTATAGGTAATTTAATTTTGAACACTTACTTACAATGAAAAAAATCCTTACTTTTGTCGAAAGAAACCAATTAAAAATAACGATATGAAAAGAGTTTTACGTGTATTGACAACCGTAGTGTTGACGGCCATTTTCGGAATTGCCACTGCGCAAAACACCCAATGGTACGGCTTTGCCCGTACTTGTTTCAATGGTGAAAACTGGCAGAACAAATTCATCACCTTTACCGCAGAGAATCCTAATGAAGTACAAGCGGTTTCCGAAACGCTACCCGAACTCTGGGCCGCCACCTATTTGGATGGGGATGTGTGGTTCGTCACTCAGACAAGAAGTCT